>Ga0157372_10000005_pt1 | contig 368640 bp, 505 predicted proteins | sample C55metaG_FD_115307 | JGI IMG/M metagenome (GOLD analysis project Ga0157372, IMG submission 115307) | Corn rhizosphere microbial communities from Kellogg Biological Station, Michigan, USA - C5-5 metaG | ecosystem: Host-associated > Plants > Roots > Rhizosphere > Soil | place: USA: Michigan...
TCTTATCTGAAAACCAATGCGGTTTCTGATTTGGTGATTTCTAAAAATCTGTCTTTTGTAAAGACCAGTGGAAACATCAAGCAGCATAAGAAAACGAAACAGAAGTTTTACCAGATTCCCTTTGGTCGTTTATTAAATCTACTTGAAGAGAAAGCGATAAAGTATGGTATTGACGTGGTGAATATAGATGAAAGCTATACATCGAAGACAAGCAGCCTGACGGCTGATGTGAATAAAGTAAAACAAATAGCTTTGAGAAAAGAGCCGATTACGCCTGCTGAACTGAATGGTGTTCGTGGTGTAAAGAAAGGGAAAATAACGAGAGGGTTGTTCCGGGACAGCGTGTTGAACACCGTGATAAATGCAGATATCAATGCGGCGGTGAATCATGTTAAGGTAGCTTTTCCGGGAGTGATTTGTGGCAAAACGCTGTTAGAAAACAGGTTAAAGCTAAATAATCCTCAGAAAATAAAAAGTGCTAACGAGTTTTCTTTCATTGTGAAGGGGAATAGTGCTAGCAGGAAAAAAGAGGTTGATGTTAGTTCACAACCTGCTTTATACGTTCATGATCAGGTTTGATCATATTTAAAAGAACGGTTGTCTGTAATAAACAATAACTCAACTTGTTTTGAAAAGCAGGAGGTTATCAGGACTGAACAATCAAAACATAACTTTTACACTTTAAATCAAGAACATCATAATCCTATACTGGATGAAGTACAACTTTTTTTGCGTTAATATCGGGCAAAATGTATTCTTATAAGACTACATTAAAAGAGAAAATAACTTGAAAATATACATTACAAAACCAAAACATACCAAATACGGAACTATCCCTATCGAGAATCCTTTTTCTACAGTTGAGGATTTGATTGAACATAGCATGGTCTGGCTTATTAAACCTTACCTGGAGAAACCTTTTATGGATATTTTCGGAGGGGGTTTTTGTTTGCGACCTTGGGGATCGCGTTATAGGTGCAGCATCCTGTTCAAATATTTTCCAGAAGGACAAGTCAAAGAAGAAATACGCAAGATAATCAGACAATCCATCAATGATGACTTCTCTGAGACGCTTCACAATCGACACCATAAATGGATTGGTGAACTTGAAGTTGATTTGACTAGGCGCGACACGCCGGGAAACTTTGACCTATATCTGACTAAGCCACCTTCTGCGTGGGACGTAAACTTCGCAGGCGTTGACCGGGCAAAGATATTTTTCAATAAGCCCTGCAAGAAGACGCTTAGATCATGGATGGATGGGGAGGACAATGAAATGGAATATTATATTGTTGGAGAGTTTTTTAGAAGACATCCTGATTTTGAGAGATTGGTGCTTGAAATGTGGGAAGACATAAAAAACACTTTCACTATCCCTCAAGAAGATTATCTTTATCTTATGGATGAGACGCGTCATAAAGAAAATCAAGGCCCTGCTGATTTTATTAAACCGTTTTTCTTTGATTTAAAAATAAAAAAAAACCACTAAGGTTCTTCTTTATTTTATATGTTGGTGCCTCAGACCAGACTCGAACTGGTACACCTGTGAAGGCGAGAGATTTTAAGTCTCTTGTGTCTACCGATTTCACCACTGAGGCATGAAAAGGAAGTAATCAGCTTCCTTTTAATTATATATGAATAGTTTTTTAATCTTTATAGCAGTAAATATCAATGTTTAACCACATTCAAAGTGACATTTGAACGCTGGTGGTTTTTGCTGGACTCGAACCAGCGACCTCTGGCCTAAGATCGAATCGTTGTCATTTGACCAGCCGGAGCTGTCTACCGAAGTAGAAACGATCTTTTGGCGCTCGCGCTCTACCAACTGAGCTAAAAAACCATTTTATTGGTTGGAGAGGAAGGATTCGAACCTTCAATGACTGCCGCCACTCCTCTCGGAGATGTCTACCCCTTCCATCACTCTCCAATTTGGTGTCCCCTGTTGGATTCGAACCAACGCGCATTGCTATTGAGATAACACCTTCTTTACTCGACCACGGAAACTTCCCGCCAAGGCTCTGTCATTGAGCTAAAGGTTTCCTACCGGAACCTTATCAGACTTTAACTGATACGCATCGATTAACGTAAATATCTTTTTATCTCGCAACCACTGTCAACCACAGCCTTGGCTCTACCACTGAGCTAAGGGAGACATTAATGTTCCGGTTACTGGCGTCCGAAAGTGATTCTCTTTAACAGGGTTCAACGCCCGAAAGCTCCACCCATTAAAGAAACCTCTATTTATTTCTGGCGCATCTTCGCAAGATGTAGCCATCGTAAATATATCACAGATTTGGTGGCCCGTGCTGGGCTTGAACCAGCGACCTCTCGATTATGAGTCGATTGCTCTTACCAACTGAGCTAACGGGCCAAATAAAGCTTACCTGTTTCACAACTGTTAAGCTTTGTACACTTTTATAAGAGAGACTGACTTTTCACTAACAACCTAAATAAGACAAGTTTAACCAGCCATACCGGAAAACTCTGGTGCGCCCTGCAGGATTCGAACCTGCGACCCACGGCTTAGAAGGCCGTTGCTCTATCCTGCTGAGCTAAGAGCGCATCACTTTAAATCAACTACTTACTCCCTCACATCAAGAACATCATCATATCAAACTCTATCATGATGCACAACTCTTTTTTCAACTTTTTATTGCTTTTTTTGGTGCCTCAGACCAGACTCGAACTGGTACAGCCATAAGCCGAGGGATTTTAAATCCCTTGTGTCTACCGATTTCACCACTGAGGCGGTTTAAAGAGCTACCGACCATAGCTCTTTAACTTACATCTTTACATCTTTAACCATAAACTAAGCAAAGGGATCGAAGCTTTGCTGGTGGCCCCTGTTGGACTTGAACCAACGACCAAGCGATTATGAGTCGCCTGCTCTAACCACTGAGCTAAGGGGCCATTAACTAACAAGAATCATCACACGGAGCATGTCCGCATGTTTTACATACTACCGGAGAGTAACAGCAACCTTCAGTAGCATAACCATCAAGTGTATCCATTTCACAATCAGGACATACACCATCAGCAACTTCACCTTTTTCTAAAGACCAACCATCTGAACACATAATAACTCCTTAGTAAAAGTGGTGCGCCCTGCAGGATTCGAACCTGCGACCCACGGCTTAGAAGGCCGTTGCTCTATCCTGCTGAGCTAAGAGCGCATTGTTTTATTCTACTCTATTTCACTTATCAGTACAACTCTTTTTTCATCTCAACGTTTTGATTTTTAAAAACTATCTCGCGTTTCGATGTAGAGAATAATACGCTATCCGATCATCAAGTACAACTCTTTTTTTCACTATTTTAATCAACTGATCGCTTTTTGCACATATTTTATAAAGCCTGCCTGTTTTACCACCAAAAACAGCAAGCAGGCCATGTTTTATTACGATAATGACGCTAAGATATCACCATTACTGACACGAAATCGTTCCAGAAATGTTTTGGTAGATAACGCAACCACATCAGGAATTGCCTCACCTTTATAAAACAACTCACGGACTTTTGTGCTGCTGATAACATCCATGCCTTCAACGTTAACCTCAACGATGAAATCTTCTTTCCACTCAGGGAACAAGTTAAGATAGAAAGTGCTCTCATCACCCGACTTGCGACAGCCTGTAATAAATGTATCAGCTTCCTGCGAAACCAAACGCTTAACTTCATCAACCCACGCCTGATCGCTTTCAAAATCATTCAGAGGCAGAATATCAACAGTAATATCTCGCCCCGTTTCCTCTTTTAATCCAGCAATCACACCTTCCACCATCTCCCGACGCTCTCCAAAAGAAAACGGGTTTTTACGACTGCGCTCAGTATTCGCACTGCCGATCAGAATCAATACTTTATCACCTTTTTCTAAGGCATGTTTCATTACACTCGCGTGTCCAAAGTGTGGAATCTGAAAACGACCAATATACACATATAAGCTCATTTCTCTATCCTTATCCATTCGATTTAATAACGTTATTATACCTTAAATCTATGATCAGAGACAACATTTTAATGTTTTATAAACAAAAAACCACCCGAAGGTGGCTTGTCAGATTTTTACTTATTAGGCTCGCGCCCGAAGCTGCTCTACTGCCCCGTTCAGAGACATATCACCGGAAGTAAAGTCATTGAAGACCAAACCTGCCAGAACATGAGATACGTTATTACGTGCGCCATCCACATGAACCAAAGAATCCTCAAGGAACAGGTTAATATGGCTTTCATCAAGCATAGACAGCGCAATATGCTTAGGCCGACCATCAGCGAAGTCCGCACGGGTCACCTGAATGTTATGATGCGCCATTGTCTTAACAATACGCATAGAAGCCGCACCACCGCGAGCCGTTAAAATCGTTGTCGCTAATGGGATATCATTTGCCTTGATTTCGTTTGCCAGCATCTTCTTATTGAAATATGCCACAACACGACTCAGTTTCTGAACCACAACACCTAATGGGCCAAGCTCCATAGGGGTATGACGATGTTTAATCTCATTGAGACGGAACTCTTCCAAAGGCTCCAGGCCTTTAATCTGCTTTGCTGCCTGATAAACCATCTCTGAGGTAGGATCGACAATCACACCATCAAAGTCACAGATAAAGTTGATTTTATTATCGCGGTTGTTGAACATCTTCATGTTCTGGATTTCACTGATATTCTGAATGTGAACTGCCGCAACGCCACGCTTATGATATTCCTTCGCTGAAGCATCAGACGAGGTAAACACAACATCAGCGCCTTGCATCTTATGAGAAGATGCCTGCTCAAGCCCACCCGTCCATGAGATATAGTCTGGAACGAAATCATTCACTTCATCTAACAGGTAATGATCAATACTGTTCATCAGGGTAATCGCACCCGCATGGTTAGTGTCAAAACGTGCGCTCATGCCAAAACGGAACTTAGCCACATCACATGGAACCTTACGGCTATTACGCAGCTTGATCAGGGAAATATAAAAACCAAGTGCCGGGCCGGGCTTAAATACTTTACCCTCAGCATTCATCTGAGCAAAATAATCATTATATGCTGACAGACGATCTTCTTCCGAATGCGACTCAAATACTGCTTCCGCTTCCTTCATGTCAAACAGCGCACCCGCCGTAAAACCAAATGTCAGAACAGTATCGCTATCATTAATATTCATTATATTCACCATTATGTTGTCAATAATCCGATTATTGCATGACCAGACGACTAATGCAAGCTATTTTTTCTATAAAAAAAGCATCCCGAAGGATGCCTTTCTTCCGCTCAGCGCGGGATTAAAACTTAACGATTGAAATCCAGTTTGCATCATTTACAGCGGTATCTTTACCAGCCGGAACACGAGAAGCTTCTTTCAGCCAACCATCTTTACCAATCGCATAGCTGCTGATATAACCGCTTTTCTCGCCTGTGGTAATCAGGAACTTACCTTCAGGATCAATCGCAATCCCACGAGGCTGTTTCTCAGTTTTCCACACGTTAATCAGGGTCAGCTTGCCTGTCGCCTTATCAACTTTATAACCCGCTACAGTGCTACTGGTGCGCTCTGCAACATACAGCCATTTACCATTAGGCGTAATTTTCAGATCAGATGCCCAAATACGTGGAGTGGGATCGCTATAACCAGCCGGACGCTCTTTACCATGCTCCAGTTTATAACTTTCTGCTACAGGTGAGGCAAACTCAGAAACTTTTACCAGTGAGCCATCAGCTTTGCGCTCAAACTGCGTCACAATACCACCCATCTCACCAATATTATAGACGAAACGGTTATCAGGAGAAATCACGGAATGACGAGGGCCATTATCTTTCGATGTCTCCGCAAAGCCATTGCCGATAGGTGAAATCTTACCATCTTTGCTCAGGTTTAGCTGCAGAACCTTATCTGCGCCAAGATTGCCCACATACAGTGATTTGTTAGTGTTGTCCACAATAACGGAATGCGCATGAGGGCCAGTATGATAAACATCTACAGGCTTCTCTGACAGCTTCAGGCCATTAATTGCATAGCTTTCCACCACGTCTTTATCGTATGACGCGCCCAGCAGATACTTACCAGATTTATCCAGAGCAATATAAGCATAGGAAGTATCAATCGGATTTACCGTTTTATTCGATACAGAACCTGTCTTAGCATCGATATCCCATGAAACAATACTGTAAGGCTTTTGGCGAACAGCCGCATAAAGATGCTTTTTATCAGGGCTGACTACTGTAGGCATTGCTTTTTTACCCGCGTCAATCTCATCAACCAGAGACAGCGATCCGCTTTTTTCATTCAGAGTGTAATGCGAGATATGACCTGAATCAGAGTTTGATACATATACAGAAGTCTGAGCATGAGAGGCAAAACTCAGTGGCAGCAACAGTAGGACTGACTTGATTAACATATTCTTCGACTTCATAAATTTTCCTTTTTAACGATTAATAGTATGTTTATTTACACTTCCTGACAACGATGAGAAGTATACGTAATCCCTTAGTCTTAGACAAAAGGTTTTTCTTGTTTCTTGGAAAAGAAGCACATTGTGACAAAATAGTATCATTTTTGCACAAATTGTGATGATATTTTATCTTTTTATCGGATTTTTCATTTATCTGGTGTTGTTTGACATTACTTTTTTATCTCCTATCAATAAAGAAAACATTTAAAAGGAGATTTTATGAAATATTTCACACGTGAAGAAGTAGAATATCACATAAGGAAAAACTATCGAATAAAGGAAAATGATAACTTCTTGCCTTATGTTTTGGATAAAGCTGATAAAGAAGGGATTGATGAGATTTTTTTCGAAAAGAATGGTCCTTTATATGAAAAAATGGCTTTCATTCGGATTTTAAGATCCGCCTTTCCACCAAGCTATTATACTAAAGACAATGATTATTATGAACAAAAAGCCACTGTAATCTTTTTATTAGCGATACTTTTTTTCTTTGGCGCTTTCATATATGCCTTATTTCAACAAAGCACTATTCTCTTATCAGTATGCACCTTTTCATTTTTGTGTTGCTCTGCATCTCTTTTTATTCCACTCAGATTTACGTCCCATTATGCCAGAAAGATATTTATGGCAGACTACTTCCATTTTTTGAAAGATAATATAAAAGAGCCGCTTTCCAATTCAGATTTTAAAGCATTCTTAAATAGCTATGGGCCTGAAACAACCTTAAATGCTATTCGATACGCCTTATTCTTTGGAGAAGTAAAAGGAAGCAATACAAACTGTCTTTTGCTGAGTAGTTTCATTTATTATGCTAAGTCAGAGAACAGCAGAATGGAACTTTCACGCCTTTATTGGCCCAGCATTAAAAAACGTGTTGATCGAGAAATCACACCAATACTCGAAGCAAAAGCTAAAGCTATTTTTGATAGGGAAATCGCAGAGTTAAATAAATAAATTTTACCTTTAATCCTCTTTTATACTATTATTACTCGAATGTTATAAACGAGGATTGTGTATGAACACTATTAGTGAAAAAGTATTAGGCATTAAAGAAAAATGCGTGGTTGAAATATTCTATTTATACGATTGTCGCTATGCTGTTGTTTCTTGTAATGGTAAAATTATGCTTGTCTTAGGCGATGATGATGATCTCTTTGCTGAACTCATTAAAAGGAAGTTTGTCAAAAAAGTCTGTAGTTTAGCTCAATGCTCTGACGAAGAGATTATTTTTACTCATGTAAACTTTGAAGCTCATGCCAAAGATAAAGTTGGTCTCAGAGGCTATGAATCTTCGGATTACATTGATGGCGAATATGATATGCTTGTCAGTTTCTGTGAAGAACATGGCTATCCGAAAGCTGATGACTTTAATGTATTAGCCAAAGGAATAACAGAAATAGAGAATTTTGTTTAAAAAATAAGGCGCATTTACAGCGTTAAGCCTACTCAGGCTTTATTCATTAAAATAAAAGGCCCTAACAGGCCTTCTTAAAATCAGTCGTCTTCGCTTTCTTCTTCTTTTTCGTTTAACCAATCGTAAAGACTATAACCACTACTTGACAACGTGCCTTCTCCACCAACAAGTCCCAAATCCATCTCACTATAAACGGGCTTAAGTTTGAAAAACATAGCTCACCTCATTTTTGAGTTTTAAAATATCAGTATACTAAGGTTTATTCTCAAAAGTAAAAACCTTTACCAGTCTTTTATTACAGATCGTAATGCTTATTAAAGTTAGCCCTTACCTCTTCGATATTTTTAGCATTTAAAAAATACTTAGGTAAGGCAGTATCACCAACTTTTTCAAGCCACTTGTTAACGTTCGCCTCAGAAACCACAAAAGGCGGCTTAGCTTTCTTTCGTTTCTTCCACGTCTCATAATAACTTGACTCAGGCAGTGGCTTCCAGTCAAGATTATCCTCATGAACAGCTACACACACTACAGCACTACCTAGATTTCCCTCTTCCAGTTTAAAGAAAGAATAAATGGCATGATGCTTATCAAAGAAATAACCTCGTGGTGCATAATCATATAATATCACAGGTAAATCATCTTCGTTCTTAAACTTCAGCGCTCGCGGGTCTACCACCGCTATGGCTCGCATCACGATGTCACCGTAAGTATCGCTTTTCAAAATATACGTAAAGCTCATCTTTTTTCCTCTCAATGTTTTCTCTATCATATCACATAGGCTTATCCAACTCTATCTTTTTATCGGATTAGTAAGTATAAGCCCATTAAATAAATATCGCTTTTAAGCCAGCATTATGATAGAATCGAGAGATTATAAAAGGAGATAACATGACCAGAATCAGCATGAAACAATCACAAGAGCATACTTTGATGAGGAATGATACTCAACGCTATCTCTTATCAACACCGCACTATATCATTAAAAGTGCTGAGAAGACCTTTGACCTTTATCAAAGCACTACCGATGAGACGCTTAAGGCTCAACTCTTGGCTATCATCGAGATCAATAAGCAAGCCTATTTGGAACAGCTTGAGATTGCCCTGTTGTTTGATGAAACAGGTAAAGACGAAAGCGAAGACCCCTTAAAGCTTCGCATGCATCGTTGGCTCAGCAATGTCCATATTTTTAACCTTCACTATATGGATGTGGTAGCCCATGCCATCAAGTATACTCGCAGTATATTGCCTAAAGACTTGATTCTTAATAGTCTTCAAAATGACACCCCTGTTGATGATCTCAAAGTTTTGTTAAGCAATCTTATCGCTAACTTCAGCTTTGAACCTATCGCCTTTGTCATGGATTTTGTTAAAACAAATTACCCTGAATCTCTTGATGAGTTTAAAGCATTACTAACCACAAGAGGCCTTAATCAGCAAAACTTTCTTAATCTAATACTTCTTCAACATCATTACAGCAATTATTCTGTTAACTATGACAGCACGCTTTCTTATATGGACATTAATCAATTTGACTTTGAACAGATTGTTCGACTTCAAACTAATCGCATTAAAAATAGTCGCTTCAAGGATACGGAAAAATCAAGCTATGAAATCGATAGATTCAATAATCGATTCGGTCGTCTTTTTGATGCCGGACTTTTTGACAACGATCCTGTTATTACTAAGGCGCTCTCTGATATTCCACAGCCTGCTGAAAGTGAGAAGAACAGTATCGCTTATCTCTATCATGGATTCAAAACAGAGACAGAAAAGCAGCTTTTATGGGGTATGGTAAAAGCCCGCATAGAACAACTTAAAAATAATTTGATTTAATCACTCTAATCCTATATTATGAAATATCCTGACTTGAGCAGGCCATAATATAGGATTCTCTATTTTCATGATAAAAGCCAACAAAGCGCTTATTTTCAAAACAGTTTCAGATGCCCAAAACAACCTCGACAAACTCCACCATGTTGACGATAATGGCTTCACTGCACTTTTCTTTTGCGAAGACCCTGCTGTTATCTCATTTCTGATAAAGCAAGGCCTCGATGTTAACCATCAAAGCAAACAAGGCTTCACACCTCTCATGTTTTCCGTAAGATTCCCTTACGACAACTATGATAAAATGCGTATTCTCATCGATAACGGTGCCGACCTCAACGCGGTTGACGAGCATGGGCAAAACGCACTGTTTGCCTGCAACTCGCTTATTTATACTGAAGCGTTAGTCGAGGCGGGAATCAATATTAATGTCGTAGACAAATACGGTCAGAACGTCCTTTTTGACCGCATGCATTATGAGGCCTATGAAAGTTTTGATTATCTTTTGGATAAGGGGATCGACACCTCATCTATAGACGAGCTTGGTCAAAATATACTTTTTCATCATGGTTTGTCTTTAAATGATGTTAAGCGTCTTATTGCTGCAGGCGCAAACCCACACCAGATTGATAACGAAGGCCGCAATGTTCTGTCTTGCGCTGGCTCAGAAGAAACTATAGGTTATTATGTTTCTCTTGGTGTTGATCCTTTACAAATGGACCAAGATGGAAACAATCTCTTTTTTCAAAGAGCCTACCATTATAACGAAAGCCTTTATCCAGCCATCTCCCTGCTTGGCGTAGATATTAATGCTCGAAATAATAAAGGCCACAATATTATTCAGCACCTCTTTATCGATATTGATGAATACCTTTATATTATGGACCGTATCCGTCCTTACTATCAAAATAAAATCGATAGCTGGATAAGTCTTGGCCTCATCATCGACACAGAGACACAGGCTCTGATAAATAACACATTGAACACATAAAAAACCGCCTCCGGGCGGTTTCTCTTTTATACTCGCGTATTTAGTAGCTCAATTCTTTTTGCTTTCAGCTTTGCCAATCTCCCCGATTTAGCACCAATGCTTTTCATCAGATCATCAAACATCCGCTCAGCAACAGGAATAGCTTCTTTATAAGCCTTGCTGTTCTTCTTGGAACCAGACATTTCTTTGGTGATGATTTCTTTGATAATCGTAATCATGTTCTCTGACAGCTTTTCGCCACAAGCCATATTTCTCAGCATAGACTGACCGAAATTGCTTTTTGAAAGCATCCCACCTACAGCAGAAATCTCAAGTTCATTTTCAATTTCTGCTGTGAGCGCCTCAGCTTCTTTGAGAAGATTTTCAACCAGAACCTCTACCGTTTCACCGAAACGTGCAATCTCACGTTCTTTATGTTCAGCTTGCTTTGCCTCAATATGATTAAGACGCGCTTCCTGTTTAGCTTTACGCTGCTGTTCCTTGAACGCATCAATCAGGCCATTGTCTCCGCTCTTATTAAGACAATCAATGCCTACTACAGACACTTTACCATCTGAAGACTTGATGAAATGACGATTTTTTAATACAGTGCCGCAATGTTCACAGAAGAAAACACCTGCAGTATCTGCGATTTCCTGACCAACCGGATTATGCAGGTAAAAAGGTGACTGGCCCAAGCCTGAGAGTGTGAAAACATGTGTCTGACTCATAGAAAATGCCTCATCGTTTCGGTATGAGGCATTATAACAACTCCAGAGCAACAAAGCCACTTATTTGTTGTCTTTATTACATCATGGAAGGCAGAAGTTCAACGATAGCTTTATCATCAATGCTAACATTTTCTGGCAAGATGCCGAAATCAACCTCATCATCGCCACCCCAGCCTTCGAAGCCTGAGATATAGCCGTCGCTATCATAATAGAAGATTGGCAGGTAGCCAATACACTTACGGGTGTCTTCAAATACAACGCCTTTAATGGCGTCTACATCGCTCTCCTTATAAAGACCTAATTCACAGGCATCCATACGGTATTCATGCTCAAACAAAGCCTTTTCAGAAGGAATTACAATCAGTTTCATATCTATCCTCTTTAAAATATAAAAGAGCGCCGAAGCGCTCTTGGTTAACGGTGAGCAAATGCATAGAAATCTTTAAAGTCAGCAGATACAGATGCGCTGCTTGAAAAGTTTCCATAATAATCTCCACCACCATCCTCAACTTTCAACTTTAAAAAACCCTTTTCTTCACGAAGCTCGCTAAACTCAGTAATGGTCATATCAGGCCAGAATGCTGTCATGATTTTAAATACACGATCTTCCAACTCTGGATCAGGATCTTCATCGCCGGGGTAAGCTTGCGTAGGATTACCATAACAATCCCCACCAGAAGAACCACCCAGGCTCCACCATTTGGATGCATAAAAATCAGAAAATCCAAAAGCCTTGGTAAAAATCTTCTCAAATTCTTTTACTGACTCAATGGTCTTAATGTGTGGAACTTTAATATCCGTCATCGCACTTCTCCGCCATGAATAAATTAAGTTAAGACAACATTTTAACTCATACTTAGGTTTTTCTCAAGCAATATTTTTTAAAGATATGCCTGACCTTTGCCTCAAAACCCTTTTTCTCAGCTTGTTTGACTCCAGCATCATAACTGACCAACAGCATTCCAGCTATGAAGCAAAACATCGCAAGATTTTCACTATTAATCATAATACTATAGAAAGTCAGGAAAAGGTTCAGTACAATCAGACACGCTACTTTGTTGAGCTTCTCAAATATTCTTTTCATCATTAAGAGCCTCTTATTTGATTAAGACAATATTATAACGCTATTGCTAATTGATTGCTACGATTTCCTGACAATAAAAAAGCCCCCGGCTGGAGGCTTTCTTTGGATTAGGCTGCGATAGGACGAATCATCAACTCAAACTCTTTTGTATCTGCATGATACTTAACCAGACCTGTCTTATCCAGAACACGGTTAGAAATCAGGTTGCGGATAATCTGGCGGTATTTCGGCTGATTACCTTTGTTAATTGCCATATCTTCAGCAACCAGCTCCTGAGCAACTTGCTCATTCAGCGCCTTCAGCAGATCAGAAGACTTAACACGACCATCTTCACTCAGCGCCGCCAGCTCACGCAGGCTAACCAGAGCCGGAATCACCAGATCAAGCTGAGACAGGCGAACCTTCATGCCAAACTCTTTAACCGCTTTGTCGGTAATATAAACTTCTTTAGTCGCCTTGTCATAAACGCCATAGCCACTCTTCGCCAGATAACCCGCATAAATCATGCTGTTAAAACTACGGTCAATCATACGATTCTTACCACCGCTATAATGACCGTCGATGATTGTCATCATAGGCTTATACTCTTCCAGAACTGCCCGGCGAACTTCTTTCAGCGCCACACCACCGTTCGTTGCACCTTTCAGCTTACGAGCAACATAACGAGCCGTTGGTTTTACCAGTTCTTTAGCAGTAGTATAAAGTTTCATGTTTTGTATTCCAGTTCAGTGAGTGTTTAGTTAAGTGTCTTGCTTCAATAAAGATAGTATAGCTAACTCTGACTTCCTGCACAAGCTTTATTTCAACTTTTTATTGTCTTTATTTTTATAAAAATGGCCCTGTTTTCACAAATAGGGCCATCTTAATGGTTAAGTTTTATTGTAGACACTTGTAAATGATAAATCCTACTGGTCCACCAATCACAGCTACTGCAGCGCAAACACCAAGCGCTACTTTTCTATAGTACGTAATACGTTTATCGTTGTCGTCAGGGATCACACTTAGTTCGTCCAAAGGGATGCTAAAAACATTACCGTTAGAATCCTCCACTTCGCAATAAGGCGTAACAATCGGATCTTCATCATCATCCGAAACGCGATCAAAAATAGACAACGCCTTAAAAGCATCATGAGTATTATAGCTCACCTTTTCTTTACGGCTTAACGGCAAAGTCCGATTAAAAATGAGGTAAACTGTATCGCCAACATCTATTACAGTATTATTAACAATTTTTTCCACTTTCATCTACTAACAGATTGCGTTGCGGTTAAACTTAAATCAATAAAGACAATATAAACACCCATAAAACCAACGTAATGCTTATAACTTTAGCGATATCCTTCATATTTTCTTTAAGCCATTATACCAACGTTACTTCTCTTGCACAAGCAATAAAAAAAGCCATCGCTGGCTTTTTTCTTTCTTCAAATCAACCGTGAAGATGCTGATTTAGCTGATATTTAACACGCTTAAGGTTCTTCTGAACCTTAGCAACAAAAGCCCGGTATTCTTTTTTCTGGTTTGGAATCTCTTTTAGTTCTTCTGCGGTGAAGTTTTCCAGCAGATAACCAATCTTTTTGAGATTACCTTCCAGATTCTGCGATAGATATTTTACTACGCCGTCAATCTCGCTTACCGCCTCAGCATATTTCTTCAGGCTTTTTACTGATTTTTTATCTTCAGCAGAAACACCGTGAATCAGAACTGCTTTTAATGCGCGGTTATGCTGAAAGAGCATAGCCTGAACATCACGAGTGAAAGGAGAAAAAAGCATAGTGCAACGCTGTTCCAGAGAAAGTTCTAACATGGTAATCCTTTTTAAATAAGGTGAGAAGTATTTCTTGATGAGGTAATGATAGCAAAGCCTGCGCTTATGCACAAGCTTTATTTTGACAATATTAGGCTTGTTCTACATGAATGTTTTCAGCACCATGAATACGTGCTTTCTCAAGGACATAGTTAGCCAGATCAATCGCCGTGAAGTTTTCACTCTCACAGCAAGAAGCGTGAGGCAGCAGAGCATCATCCTCTACACCATCTACCTTGATCTCAAAACCATAAGCCGAGTTCCAGCAATCATATTCGCAACCATCATGCTCATCCTCTACCGCTTTAACCTGAATACACACCATTGGAAATATCCTCTATTAAAAAACAACGGGACCCGGACCGAGATTAGAAGAAGCCGATTCGCTCATGTTCACATCAAAGCGGTTTCCAAGCTCATCAAAATAATCAATCAGAATAACATTATAACCATTGAATGTCATAAGCTTCTCGTTTTCCTGAGTATGACGCTCAAATACCACTTTCTGACCTAAAATATGAACAGTCAGATCGTCTTTTGTAGTGCTAATACTACTGATATTCAGACTAGCCACGCTTCCTTTTAGAATATCGTTAATCTTTGATGTGATACAAATATCCGCCTCACACCATTCTTTGATTTTCTTATTCAGCTCAGAGAAAGTCTTCCAGAAGCTCTCAAACTCCGAATCAGACAAATCCACATGCAAAGGCGAATACATGGCGAAATTAATCTCAAAACCCGGCTTCTTACCTTTACTCACTAAAGTCTTTTTCATATAACCTCACAAAAGAAAAGAGAACTCCTCTTTGGAACCCTCTCTTAAAAAAGTTAAGCAACAAGTTTAGATTTGGTTACTACGCGGTCAATGTTCGAGCGAAGATGCTTCATTTCGCGAATTTTATCAGAAGCGAGCAGATATACGGCATGGATAATGCCTTTTTTAAGACTCGAACTCAGTTCCAAAACACTCATGTCTTCAATCGACTGCTTGAATGAAACAAACTCAGTCATTACGTTTTTACGCACAACATCCGTCTCAGAAATCGCCAGACAGTTAACGTCATCATACAGCTTTTCAGCTTCAATTTTAGCAAGCTGCAGGTTCTCAAAACCATGATCTGCCATCTCAATACGACAAACAGTTTCGTTACAAAGACGTGTCAGACGGTTGTTGCCAAGGATCTCTACATTCAGCATTTTGATTTACTCTTCAGTGATTTCGTTAAAAACAGTATAGCAAAACACATTGTTAATGACAACATGTTTTTTGTTGTTCGAGAATATTTTTTATCTCTACTTTTAATCCCATACTGACATAGGAGCGCATCAATCCTTTAGCAAAACCTATCGCTGAGTCGTAGTCTTTATAGGGATGCTCATGTTTTTCATCATCATACCAATCTTCACGATCAGCATCATTATTGAAAAGGCTAACCAGCCATTCATTTTTAGGATTTAACGTAATGGTAATCAGAATACTTTTCATGGGAATCCAATAGAAAAGGGCCACCTGAGCAGCCCTTTATGATTATGAAGACGTTATGCCTCTACGGTCGAAGCCTGAACCAGAGCAACCAGCTCAAACAGTTCGCCCATATTATCTGCTACTTCATAGTAGCCCGCAGAATGCCCCGCTTCCCACGCCATGCTAAACACTTTATCTTTTACCGCCTGTGGCGCGTCAGCATAGCCGAAATGTGCGGAGACTTTTTCTTTAAAATCTTCTTTAATCGCTTCATTCGCCCGATTTCGGTCCGACCAGCTTTTAGGAAATTCGTGATAGTTAGCGTTTTGACGGTCTGAACAGCTATTACAAAAAGTCATCAGATCAAGTTTGCTCATTTTTATTTCCTTTCATCTCTCGTTTCGATGTAGACACTATATCGCACTTCACCATCATGCACAAGCTTTTTATGACAACATTTAATGTTTTTTAGAGATTTTTTTACTGGATAATAAAAAAGGCCTCCTAAGAGACCTTTTTCATTACCAGGATACATTGATAATATACTCACCTTTTGGAAGGACTCCTTCATACATCAGGAAATCAATAATATCATCAGTGTTCACATGCCAGATGCCTTTCTTGAGTTTCTCAAGGAAATCAACTTTATCTTTTTCCGTAAAATAAAGTGTATTAGAGCCTAACTCATGAGAGCTGTCATTGTGGGCCTCTACGCTTGCTACAAACTCATATTTCTCAATATCAGGACATTCAGCAAGCTTAGGCAGCTCAGTTTTAACCAAACGATTAAAATCAAAATAATCCATTGAATAAACCGCTTTGGATGTAATCTCGTATTCGTTAAAGTTAATCATTTATGCCTCTTAGGTGATAGTTTAAAATCAAGAAATATGAGCAGAAAAATCGATCTTAACAACTTTAAGACCTTCGTAGTTCTCTGAAATCTCAGATAATACACGCTCAGCCTCTTCTTTTCCTGAACAAACTTGATTGATTGAGGATAAATTTAGACCGCATTGATAACCAAAGGCATCATAAAAATAATGACCATCAGTAACCGCATATTTCACATCAAGATCGATAATCTTAGACATTTTAACCTTCCGCTTAATGTATTTTTTAAAGTGTTGACATTATAGCGTAATACCAACACTCAAACAAGCTTTTTCTTCAACAAAACAGCTTCTTGATTAATCTTTGAAAGACACTTCACTCAACTTTTCAAAACCATAATGCGAAATCATGTCTTCCATCACCTGCTTAGAAGTAGTAGGTAGGACAACCCACATTTCATCTTCTTTACAATAGTTGTTAACCGCAAAACCTGCAGCTAAAGCACGGTCGAAATCGCCTTCGCCTTTTTTGACCAGGCAGTGAACATAAGATGTCGCAGACATTTTTAAATCCTCATTTGTTTTTAATGTTGACATTATAGCGCAACATCAACTCTCAAACAAGCTTTTTCTGATTTGAGATAGTTCGATTTTTATGCTATTTTTGATTTTAAAAAGGAGACCTTATGTTTTTTGTTTATACCAGGATACTTTTCTCTTATTTGTTAATCACTATCATTCTACCACTACCACTGCCTGTTTATCTTAAAGCGTGCTTAGGCCTGCTGTTGCTTGCCGGAACTCAGCTACACTACGTTTCACGGAAAATCAGCGGCATGATGGTAGCCAACTATCCAAAACCTTTGCTTTACGCATGGGAATACCTTTTTGCTTTTGCTGTCATTCTTTTCCTCATATCCTTGCCTGTTAACCTTACAAAAGCGTTTACATGGTTGTTCTCTTTAAACACAACCTTTCACGCGGTAAACTCAGCATCAGCTCAATATGGACTCATAGGCATATCCGTCCTGCTGTCTCTTTACAGCTTTTATCAGGGCAATAAAGCACCATCGGTAAAGCGTAAGACGATTATACTTAAACACTGGCCTGATGCTCTGAATGGTTTCACCATTGCTCAACTCAGTGATCTGCACGTGAGCAATCTGCTTACTCAAAAATGGCTATCATCCGTAGTGAATCAAACAAATGCCTTAAATCCTGACCTTATCGTCATTACAGGCGATTTTACCGATGGATTCCCGTCTATGTATGCCGAGAATATAAAACCGCTTAAAACGCTTTCTGCGCGTCATGGTGTGTATGGCTGCTTAGGTAATCATGATTACTATTATGACTATGATGGATGGACAAAAGAGTATAGGAAAAATGGCGTCCATCTTTTGATTAATGAACACGTAGAGATATCAAGACAAGGCCACTCATTTATTTTAGCTGGCGTAGCCGATCCCGCAGCAAAAGCACACCATCAGGCTTCACCTGATATCAAAAAGGCTATCGGATGTGCTGAATCAAAAGCTATTATTCTACTTGATCATCGTCCAGATAGCATCTATGAGAACGCAAAAGCTGGTGTCGATCTGCAGTTATCTGGTCATACACATGGAGGTATGATGCCTTTACTTGCTCAAATCGTTAAAAAGGCCAATAGGGGATTTAACTCAGGTCATTACTTTGTGGATAGCGCTCAGCTTTACTTAAGCAATGGAACAGGTATCTGGAATGGTTTCCCACTGCGCTTAGGCTATCCGGCAGAAATCACATTGCTTACCATTAAAAATAAATAAGGCCGCTTAGCGGCCTTTATACTTAGAAGTCTGGCAGGTTTTTATTTTCCAACTTCATTACAAACGCATAAAATTTCCGGCTCGGAGGAACGCCCATGCTAATATAGTGTTTATATCCTTCAGGCCACGACCAATCATCCAATGTAAACTCAATGCTACCATTAGGCTTATTGGTTAGCCTGTGCATTGACCAGCCACGATAATGCTGCCTGTCAGCTTTATTTTCGAGAAGCTGAAGTGCTTCCATAAATGCGGTCCGGTCATAACCTTCCACATTTTCAATCACCGGAAAAGGCAAGCCAGTCTCATCTTTTTCTTCTGTTCTGCGCCAATAACCTTCAACACCTTCAGGAAAAGCACACGCTTTGTTATCTATCATTATTTTGTTCACCTCAAAGAAAAAGGCCGCACGCGGCAGCCTGTTTGTTGTTTGTATTACTGAATTGCCTCAATCGCTTCCTGAACGCTTCGAAATGAATGGTTATCAACTTTAGCGCTTTTATCTGACATGATCTTAACGGTATAACCATTAAAAATAAAATCAGTAACGAAGTCTGGCGCATTATATTCAGCCTCTGTCATCAGGGACTGAACACTAGGTTCATTATAAAAATAATCACCACCGCCACAACTTGAGCGAGACTGGCTAACTTCTAAATAGAACACCTCACCATCAACTGTAATTTTCATTACAGCATCTTCCACATTTTGGTATCGACCTTCGTCAGTCCATTCACCTTCGGACACTTCTTCGCATTCAATACTGTAGCCCTTTTTCTCCAGATCACTACAAGCAGCATCGACATGAAATTCATAATAACGATGATAAGAGCCGCTATTTTTGAAACTTTCCGCCAGCGCGGACTGAAGAATGCTTTTAATCGTTGACATATTTATTCCTTTTCACGTTTGATTAATGACTTTTCTTTTGAGTTTTCTTAACAACCTCAGAAAGAACATAAGACGGCGACGGTTTAAACTTCTTAATATCCTGATTCAGAGTAATCAGTGCTCGATGAAGCGCATCAACATCTAAACCATAAGCAATCGCTTCTTTAAACAGATAAACCTTATAGTTAGTAAAGTTTATTTCATTTTTTTCAAACTTCTTATAAGCTTCATTATAAATACGCTTTACTTCCTCTTCTGTCATGACAGAAAATACATTACTGGTCAGCTTATTAGGGATATCCTGAAGACGCTCAAAAAGCTCCTCAAGTTCAGTTTTAGGGCGATCCACTTTAAAGATAAGATGGTCTTCTTCCTTCGCTGCTTTTTCAATCCAGAACCCATTGCGACCGCTGTTTAATACAGAGTCAATCGTTAATGCGCGATCAGCGATTTTAGCATAGCCAAAAGAAAACTTATCACCTTTAGGGCCAACACCCTTAACAACATACTCTTTGCTCTTAGGGTGAGTCGCAACCAGATCATGAGAAACCTTAAAGCCCTTCTTCTCTACCAAAGGCGATCTATTCAAAATAGCTTCAATATCTTCTTTAGAAAAACGTAAGCTCATCTTCTTTCCTCACTGTTTTTGATAAGGAATTATACCAAAAAACAGTGTGATTTTAAAGCTTTTTCTTTGCCTTTCTATAACTTTAAAGCTTTCAAAATCATAGTCTTAATTGATGATTATATCAAGTGATTTTCCTTTACACAAAGAAAGACTCATCGGAAGACTATTATCTTCACTCAACAATCTTTTTTAAGCATAACTACTCCTTATAAAAAAAGCCTCCGAAGAGGCTCTTTATTTTATTTAAGGTTGTCAATTTCTTTATACACGTCCGCCCATTTATCCTCTACATGGATACAACCTATAAAGTTATTATTAATCGGGCTTACGCTATTAATCTGCTCGTAAAGCCAATGCTGTGGCTTTGAACAAAGCTGCATCTCACCCACATAAACCAGCTTCACACTACCGTTATCATTTTCAAGAGAGAAGCCCAATTTCCCCATAACCTCGCGAACGCCTTTGCGTTGGTTTTTGTTCAGTGATCCCGTATTGATTTTTACCCGAATTTGATCGGAACCACCTGTGATTTTCGACACCTCATCTTTAGTCGTCTCTATCAGATTCTGCCGTTTTTCGATAAAATCTTGCTTTATCTTATGACGCATCTTCTGATTGTTTTCAATATGTAAACTAATATTGTTGAGATGTGTCAATGCTTTCTCAAACTCGTCCTGTAGAACCGGATCAACCTGAACACCCGAAAGCCCCCTGATAACTTCAGTGAGTTTAAACGTATCATAGACACCCAAACCTAACACATCGGTATCAATATCTAATGGATACATCTCAAGCTGATTTTTCTCATCAAGCTTAAGTCCTTTAATTCCTGCTTTTGCTGCTTCAACAATATCGTTAACTGCTTCATTTTCAGTGGTATTTGTCATAATAACTTTATCCTATTTTATCATGCCAAGTATACTTTATTTGATTATTAAGTACAACACTTAAAACAAAAAAGCCACCCGAAGGCAGCTTTACTTTTTAACGAATCTGAACTTTACCATAGAAATCCCGGCTTGCTACCACTCGTTGTTTTTTCGTTTTACTGTTGGTAAAAGTCAGGCAACGTTTTTTCTGCAGCAGATCATGTTGTGCTTTCGTTAAAAGAACCTCTTCACCCTCTACTGAGAGATACTTAAAGCGGTAAATAGCGCGAGGCTTTCTGGCAGGTGCCATTGTTTTAAATCTTCTTGTAGATGCGGATAGTTCTCCACCCAGCATTGCACAAATAGCTTTAAACTCTCTGCCATGAGGTTTTATTTTTCGCCCCTTAACGTTGAAGTTAATAAAACATACCAGATGCGCCACCTCATGAGGGACTACTTTATCCAGCACATACTCTACATCTTCAGAGATGGCGCGGATGTCAAACTCAAGACCCAACTTATAGCCCATTACTGCGCTAGCATCTCTCTTAAATGTTGCCAGCGCTACCGCACGGCTTCCCTGACGAAAAGATAATGAGACACCTGAATGACTGATCTTACCAGGCAAATCTAACACATCAGCCTGAGCAATCACTTCCTTTACACGCTTTTCAAGACGCGTAATGATATCACGTAATACTTCTTCAGACGGCGCACCGGATAACGTGGTTTTGTTTAGCAAGGAGGATTTGATCATGGCTTTTCTCTCATTAGTGTCTATGAGAAATAGTATAACCGACTTATCCCTTTATGACAACAAGATAAGTCGGTTTTTTGCTATTTTTTACTTTCTCATGCAGAGCGACTTTAATCGCTTAATGTTGAAGGCAATGCCAGCAGAAAGCATAAACAAGCAGTTTACAACGGGAACCGCTGAGAACACCACATGCATCACTTTAAGATATTTAATGCGTTTAACATTTTCCGCTTTTACATCATCCAGCATGATTGTGTGGATCATGTAAACCGTCATAGCGGTAGTGAGATACACCACGCCCACCACCATTGAAAGGAAACTTACATGCATTTTTAGCTCCTTGAGTTAAAAGCGATCTTCTTCACAATAAGTGTATTGTTCGACCAGAATAGCTTTTGCCTTAATCAGCGTTTCAGCCAAATCATCATTCCAGTCAACCAGAACCACGCTATGAAAACGTGTAGCACTCCCTACAGCATATTTACCGTCTTTTTCGATCAAATGAAGACCACCTTCAAAGCTGTCATAGTCGAAAGTATCATTCAACAGGATTTCAAAGAAACGATAACCTGAAATCTTTTCATCATTAAAGTTAACTTCTTTTTGAATCGGTTTAATGATTTTCAGAGGTTGCTTAATCAGATATGCCGACATCGCCCGAATTTCTTCGTCAGTTTTATCTGATAAACGCATCTGCAGAGCCACCTGATTATTTTCACCATACAGACCATCGCTTTGCAGGCCATGCTCCCAAAAATACTTATGATGGAAGTTGTAAATTCCATCATGATGGCCCGTCTGAGAATAATCCATTAAAAACGCAACATCTTCATCAGAGCCAGAGAAATTCTCAAGAAATACATCGAGCATGTGCTGACGGGCAGCCAGCCTGCGATCCTGAATCTCTTTACGCTGACGCGCAAGCTCTTTCAGTGTCTCTTCCGTGCTCTCTACTTCGCTTTTGTATGCCGCCTGAGCTGCTAAGAATGCGCTATTCATGTCTTACCTCATTTTTGTTTAGGTTGTCATTATAACCATAACGAGCATCAACCACAATCATTATTTAACAAAAAAGCCACCGAAGTGGCTTTGTATTATTAGTGAGCATGTAGAGCATTGTTATATCTAGCAAAAGCTTCGGCAAGTTTGCGCAAATCTTTATCGATATTGCGAATAACTTCTTCCAGATATTTATCTTCAACACTTACGCTCGAAAGAGGAGTAAACGCTTGAGAGCGAATATTGCTGATTTTGTTATTTTCAAGAGAAACAATCATAGCCATCAAAGAAAAATCTTCGTTATCTATGACAGGTTTTTGACATGATTCATCAAACTGACTCGTGAATAAACCTTCCATTTTTCTTATAAGGTTATTTACACGTTCTTCAATTTTAAGACTGTTTTCAGTATAGCCCTTTACCGCCCCAGCAGGCAGATATGGCATAACCATCCAGTGCTCACCTTTCAGTTTCTCTATATAGCTTTTAGCAGCAAATTTCAAAACTCTCAGATCGTCAGAAGTAAATACTTCTTTTTCAGTTGTCATCACTGTTGCCCTTTATGATTAAGATTATGCTATTTTACAATATTTTGTTGTCTTGCACAAGGATTTTATTGAATCATGCCATTTATCAGACAGACACTCAATTTCCATCCAAAAAGACACCTCATCATGATAAAAAGGATAGCTTATTTCAGAACCTTTCATCACAGGCGGCCCAGCATGTCGCTCAATATCAAAAAGAATCCATTCCTTATCACGCCATGTGTATTTATGCATTTTTACGCAAAGATGATGAAAGGTCATTTCAGAAACATGTTTACAGTCAAGCGTCGTGCCTAAGAAAGAGCGCAGCCTGAACGGATCAGGCCGAGGAATATTTACTCCCATAATACGAGAAAGCTCAGACACCTCCTCATCTGTAAAGGCTTTATGCCTAAATGATGGATTGTTAAGAGAAAAATGATAATCAATATCATCCTTATGAGCATATTGCTCTGCAGCCTTTTTTGCTTCTAAAGCGTCTTTATTGCGCTTCTCTACATAAAAAAACAGTGCCACAGCACACAGAATGAAAACAGCCTGCCAGAATGACATATTCGCCTCATTAAGCCCCGAAGGGCTTTTTATGCCTGAATGAACTTGAGATGCGCTTCACTGATCTCAAGCAGTAGCTTGTTTAACTGAACACACATCGCTCGCGCCGCTTCAATATCTTCCATCTGGAAACTCAAAGGAATCCCATGCGTAAATGTTTCCTCCGCCATGTCAGAATGAGGATGAACAAATCGCGGATGATAAAGCATCTTCTCATGCTCAAAATCCGCAGCGCCGTATTCGCGCACAAAACAATCTTTAATGTTGGCCTTACAGTAAGCAGAAAGGCTTTCGACTGGATCAACACCTTGTTCCTCTAACTGCTCCAGCAAAGACGCAACCGCTTCCTGAATAAAACGCTCGCACTCCTTCAGATTCTCATTAGCCTCATCAGCATAGAAAACTGAAGAAAAACACGCAATTCCTTCAGGAAAATCCGTTTTGCTCATATCAAAGAAATCGGGCGAAATTACCACATTAAAAAAATGCGGCTTCACTTCTTTCAGCTTAAACCAGTTTGCCTGCTTCATTTTTCACCTTTTAATCAAAATAGCTTTCGTATTCTGACGCAGGAACGCGCTCTGCGACAATCTCAATCTTTAAAGAAGGATTATCCAAATCAGTCGGATCCCATTCTTCCTTTCCGGTCTCCACCACGCAATCAAGCGCTTTCAAATAATCTTCTGTGCGGAAGTTTCCATAGCAGATACCGCCTGAACACACGCGCCATACAATTTTTTTCTCTTCACGCCGCTTAGCATCCAGCATTTTCCCTGCTTTTTCATAACAGCACTTTAACTGCGCTTCACTCAAACCATTTAAATAATCTGGAATACTGGTCATCATTTCACCTCTTTTAAAAAAGAAAAGCCACCCGAAGGTGGCATAGTATTACGCTGACTTTAAGGCAACCAAATCAGCATCATGCTCATAGCCAAAACCAGAGCCTTTGATTACACAGTTCAGATCGCCTGTCGCTTGACAAAGCGCATCCAGCTTGTCCATATTGCCTTTTGTTGAACTGAGGAAAGCCTCATGCGTTTCCAGCACTTCATCGTTAACCACAATCGCTACTTTCAGGTTATTACGGTTAGCAGGAACGGGATTGCCCGGATGAATCACAAAACGTCCCAGCACTTCACCACTTTTAGATACTACAGCCAGATCAGTCATTTTAACCTCAGATTAGTCAGTCAGTGTTTTGCTTTGTTGTTGACATTATAACCTCAACAACTACTCAAATCAAGCCTTTTCTATCTCAAGATTGAGCACCATAAAGAAGCGTTTCTGCAGCTCCGTCGCATGAGCATAAATGATACCATCAAACATATCAGGATCATTACAGCGAATCTTTAAGCACCATGCCGCTTTCAGCGCATCTTCTTTTTGTTCAAGCGTAGTAGAAGCCGATTCCATTACTTCACGCTGCGCACGCATCTCATCAGAAAAATCTTTACGCGTCCAGCCAATACAAGGCCCGAAACCTACAGCTAAATCAAAGTCTAACGTTTTCATTTTTCACCTTTAAGAAGCCGCCTCAATGTTGCCATTATAGCTTATCCGTGAATAACTAACAACAAAAAGCCACCCGAAGGTGGCTCTTATTTTTATACATGCATCAGATTTAATCCGGGAAGTAGCAACCTCACACCATCAGCAATCAGCTCTATTGCCAACGCCATCAGAAGTAAGCTCAACACCTTTGTCAGGATATTCATTCCGGTAATGCCTATCATGCGTTTAATTTTATCCGCGCTCTTAAAGATGTAATAGATAATCACGGAGATAAGCGCTGCTGATACAATAATATAGAAATATCCCAAGAAGCTATGATATTTACTCGCTGTCACTATGGCAAGACTCATTGTTCCCGGACCTGTAAGCATAGGAATCGTCAAAGGCACTACCGCAATACCAACACCTTTCCCAGCGCTATCAGCCTTTTCCTCTGGCGTCTGTGTGCGTTGCTCATCTTTTGCCATCATCATATTGTATGAGATAGTGCTTAGTAAAATACCGCCGCCGACCTGGAAGGCAGGAATACTAATACCGAATATTTTCAGTATAATCTCTCCGGCAACTGCTGAGATAAATAACACACAAAATGTGCTGATAGCGCTTATTTTCACCACACGATTTTTTGTCGGCAAATCCATACCGCCTGTTAGAGAAAGATAAACCGGGATGATAGCAAGAGGATTGATAATAACAAAAAGTGCGATAAATGTCTTTAAAAGCTCTGTAGCGTATTCCATGATTGAGGATTGTTCCATATATAAAAGGTTAAGATGCGATGCGTATTAAACAATAATTTCTTTGCGTTATCAATAGCACCTTCAAAGATAAAAAAAGCCACCTACTGGCAGCTTTTCATTACACATTTTGTGATCACCATCCCGTTCCATGTCTGTAAGTCTCATAACGAAAAACCGTTTGGGATTCTTCATTACGAGTGATATTTACTTTCATGCGATCTAACATCTCAGCCATTCCAGTAAACAGATTATTGGTATGCTGACTCAACAGATAATGAACTAAACCTTTTTTCTTTGCCTCATCTTTTCCCTTCACAGACCAAAGCGCCTGATTGGAAAACTCAGACACGTAAAAATGTCCGGTGAGTTCCTCTTTAGCAGACTCCAGATAGTCAGCGTAATAACGCTTGCAATGCTCCAGAACAGCCTCTGCTGAATCATACACACCACAAGCATCATAATACTTGCCTTCATGCTTATAAAGCACATGGCTATATCCTGCTTTCACGCCAATCAGATCCATTTTCTCATAAGCACTTTCTGTGATAATCTCATCAGGAGAAGACTCATGACTTTTATTACCAATCGTCATGATAGCGAAGCCACTATTTTCATTGCCAAAGAGTAAATCAAGAAATCCAGCGAAATGACCACAACCGCCTTTCATAAAAGCCTGCGTTTGCCTGATTTCCGCCTTTGAGAAGTAGCTTACAAAAGCTTCCAAGCCCATCTCTTTAGCCAGAACAGAGAAACGCCAATAAGTTGACTCCAGCTCCTCAAGCTCTTTTTTATAAACATTATAACCGCGCTTGCGCTGAACAAACCGAAAGTATTTCTTGATTTCTTCGTAAGGCAACATTATGCGTTCTTCCCATGTGATTTTCTAAACTCATTATATGACAACACCAGATCTTACGCAAACCTTTTCAAACAAAAAACCACCCGAAGGTGGCTTAGTATTTTACGTAAGAAACGCCATTTTTTACGCGATAGCAAATGTCTTTGTAGTTCTCGACAACGCTATAGCGTGAGCCATCTGCTTTTTCATAAGTGGCAAGCTCGAATCCCCATACGCTGCCTACCGGGATATCTCGCCAGCTATTACAGTGTTTCGAAACATAAAGCCTTTGCCACACATAGCCTGTTTTGACATCCTTGATGGTAATATAAACATGCTTTGGTGGATCAAGCTCCATCAACTCATACTGACGATACTCACGCCCTACCAGTTTATCTGGAGGGCTTCCCGCATCACAACCAGACAGCAAACACACAAAAGCAAAAATCCATACTGAAATAAGCTTCTTCATATCGTTCCCTTAGCGCCAGCGAATGCCATCATCACAGGTATATTTATTCTCTTCCGTTAAGACCGGATAAGAACCTATGATTTGACCTTTATCCCCATACATATACTGAATATAGTAGCTTTCGCGTGTCTCGCCAGTTTTCTGACAGTGCTGCTCTTTCATCGTGTTAGAATCAAAAATAAGCAACGCAGCAATCGGGCTTATGACAGCCAAACCTATCGATAGGCCTATCACAGCAGCTTTTACGTTATCTTTCATGTTCATTCATCACCTCGGCTTAACATGGTTGTCATTATAGCAAAACCCGCAGTCAAATACTATGATTATTCAATCTATTCTAAGTTTGCCTTAATAAATACCTTCAAAAGCTATAAAATATGATAAGACGAGACCAAATAAGACAGGAACTCCATTGTAAGCCAATGATTTTACGATGTAAGCCATTTTTCCGCCTCATGTTTTTAAATTTGAGTTGTCATTATATAGAGACAACATCTTAAAATCAACATAAAATTTGAACAGTATTCAAGCACTAAATACTGAACGATGAGCCACATCCACAGGTTGTCTTCGCATTCGGATTCGCAACGATAAACCTTGAGCCATCCAATCCTTCTGTAAAATCTATCGTGCTTCCTACCAGATACTGCAGACTCATGGGATCAACTACAACAGCAACATCGCCTTTGTCAATCACAATGTCGCCTTCAGTCATCGAGCTATCAAACGTGAAACCATACTGAAAGCCGCTACAGCCACCACCAGTGATATATACTCTCAGTTTAACGTCTTTATCCGTCTCATCTTTCAGCAGCACCGCTAAACGTTTAAACGCCGCATCGGTAACTTTCACTAAGTCAAACAATGTATTCATAGCTATCTCCTATTGATTTATGCTTTTATATAGTTTTATTTATACATTTTTAACCAATGCGAGTCAAAAATAAAAAAGACCGCCAGAGCAGTCTTTTCCTTTTATTTTTTAGCCTGACTAATCATTTTTTTTTCAGGTAGGCCTCAAACTCTTTTTGGGCCTTCTCACTTAAAACCTCCAAGCCGACTTGTTTAAACATGAAGTCTTCCGCCACACTTCCAGTTTTATACAGAGGGAAAAGCCATTTCTTATGCTTTTCAACTACATTTGCTTTTATGGGCTTTTTCAGCCAGTAATGGATTTTAAACTCAAGAACCAACAGAGAGACAAAGGTTTTTTCAATAAATGTTAACCAGTATTTTTTCATTTTATTAGCCATGCTTGTGTGTCAGGAACGTCATCATAACAGCTTTCCTTATCCTGACCAACAAAAAAGCCACCCGGAGGCAGCTTTTAAGATTAACTTTACTTATTTATTCGCATGGATGTATTTGTTTACCGCATTATGACCATTTCGGCCTTTGTCGCGTAAACTCATCAGTTCCTCGATACTCTTTTCTTCGTCGTCCTTATACCAGTCGTCAAGCGTAAAGGCCTCGCCAGCAGAGATGACTGTAGGCTCAACACCTTCTTTCTGGATCTGCCTCATCATATCTTTTGAATGGGTAACAACAACCAAACCTACGAAGTGCTCCTCATCCTTAAGCGCGTTATATTGCTCAACCAGATATTTTCCCATCGCCTTCTCATAACCTAAAGACAGACCAATGGTTGGCTCATCAAGAACAAGCAGCATTGATGTAGGCGACTGTTTATCTGTGGCATAGGCCTTGATATTATGAAAAGCCCCAGCAATCGCATGAAGTGTAGTAACACCTGTAGAGTGATCGCGCTCATCCTGATACACGAACATCTTTTCCATAGAATCACCAGCAGTGCGCCGAGCCATGCTGATATTATATCCCTTAATACCATGCCAGCCTTTTCCCGCCACCAGCAGTGTATTGGTGATAAGGCTTTTACCTGTCGCATTGCTGCCAATCACTACCAGAAACTTACTGGCAGCTTCTTTGGTAAGAAAAGACGGCAACGGAAAACTCTCATCACCTATCATTCCCTCATTATGCGCCTCTTTGAATAACTCTAAAGCATTAATAACTGACATGACCTCTCCTTAGTCGAGACGAATAGCTGGATTTAGAAACATCGGATTACATACAGTGCCTGATACCACTTTACTCCCAGGATCTTTCGCTGTAAAATTTGTAGCCCTTTCATCTTCCTCACAGGCAAACAGACTTCCCATAGAAACAGAAACCTCTGTGTAGCCTTGCTCTTCAAGGAAAGACTTAGCCTTTGAAGAGCCAGAAAAACAATGATAATAAACAGAAACTGTAATAATTACTACAGCCGCTACCACCATTCCAACACGACTTAGCTCCGCATTACGTTTAGCCATTTCTTATACCTCCATCGCTTTAAGTGTCATTTTGTTAGTCAGGCTGCGAGTATACGCCTTCCATTTTTTCATATAGATAACAGCCAGACCAGTGTTAACAACAGCAATAACAGCCAGAATACAGTAAACAGCGTTCATAGTGATTTCCTTTAAGGAGTAAAGTGAGTATCGCGTTTCAATAAGGTAAGTATAGCAACACATGTTGTCTTAATCAACATAAAAAAAGCCACTGATGTGGCTTTAGGAATATCTTTATTGCTTGACCAGCTTCAGCTTACCAAGCACCGTATGAGCCTTATCAACAGCGTTCATTTTATCAACAAAAGTCGGCTCAGCTTCACCTGACGCGGGAGCCAGACATCGTAAGGCCAGTCGCAGAGCATCCTCCATTTCTTCTAATAACTTATCTTTATAGCTCGCTTCTTCTTTATGACTCATCGCTTTTCCTTAACACCAGTTAGTTATAATAGCAGGCTCTACAGCCTGAATAAATGACAGGTAATCAATCCCATCCAGAAGCAGCCCCGCTTCAAACGCCATCAGGTAAGGCAGAGGACTCACATAAGGATGAAAGCTTTTCACGCCACCTTCAGGATAGACTGACTGCTCCATTTCCTTTTTACTTACCATTGCCAGATTTAAAAAGTCATTTTCTGACATGATTTTACCCGGCTCGATATTCCTTACACTCACAAGTTCTGCGTCATCAATGTAGCCATCAATAGCTTTCGACCACTCAGGCTTACGCACACACACATAATGGCTTTCAGGTGATATCGGTGCTCTCAGGAACTGCTCACGATACTCAACATCATAACAGCCTTCATAGTAGTCCATCAGATCGTCATAGCGTGATTTTTTATTCAGATCAGGCGTTGAGAACAGTATACCTTTCACATCATCACCATCAAAAATCGTCTTGATTATCTCGTTTAACTTGATTTCCTCGCTTTGCTTCGCCCACTGTTTTAGCTGCAGGTTAAATAACAGGTAGTCGTTTTTTAAATGAGGATGTTCTGATTTCCATGAATCCCATAATGCCTGTATTCTCTCAACACTCACACTAAAAGAATACAGATCATCACAAAGCTTTTCATGATTATCATTAAGCAAACTACTTATTTTTTCTTCCGGTAAATAATAACCGATATTTTTATGAACATGAATTCCCATTTCAGCTCCAGTAAGTTATCATAGCAGGTTCAAGCACCTGAATAAAATCAGTATAAGAAACGCCTTCTTTTAATACGCCCAACTCATACGCCACAATATAAATCAATGGATCAACAAAAGGATGAAAATACTTATCATCCTCGCTTTCAGGATATATCCAGCCTTTCGGTTCTGATTTTACTATGCCCTTTATCTCAAGCCAGCCTATTTTATCTGACGTTAAGGCATTACCAGCATCTAAGTTTTTAAAATCCCCTGTATCATCACCCGTTAGCTCTGGCTTTTTTATACAAACGTAGCTGAAGTTTGGATAAATACTTGAGCGAAGATTTTTCACTTTAAATGTAGGATCTTTGATTTCCTCATAATAATCTATCGTGTCATTATGACGAGATTTATTTGCCAGGTCCGGCGTTGCGAATAATACGCCTTCATGATTATAGCCATTTACAATATCCTGAATAACCCGATAGCTATTAAAAGTATCAAGACCATCTACAAACCATGAATAAAATGAAAATCGACTATTTAAATGATAACCTTTTTCGTTCGGAAAGCTGCCTGAGTGCTTCTCTAAAGCACTTTCAAACCATAGTCTATCTAATACCTCATTTTCATCGATTTTATCCTCATAACCCTCAGAAAGAATACATTCTATCTTTTCTTTTGGCAGGAAATACCCGATAGCTTTATTTATTCTAATGCCCATTTATTATCCTTATTTCCAATATGTGATGATAGCTGGCTCAAGTGCCGTAATAAACTCAACATACGTCATCTCTTTAATGATTTTTATTTCACGCATAATATGATAAATCAGCGGATTAACATAAGGATGAATATATTTAGGCTCATCATTTTTAGGCGCAGACCACTCTTTATATTTTAGACCACAACACGCACTAATCGTATCACGACCAATAGCATCGCCTACCTGAATCGTCTTCCTGTCAGGATAGAAATGAGGGTAAAATTGACTGAGTTTCTCATTTTGATCAAGGGGCTTTACAAACACATAAGAGCTATCTGGATACAGCGGCACACCCAACATCTTTATTTTAAAATCATGATGATTTTCGTAATAATCAATATAATCATCGCCCCGACCTTTATTCTTAAAATAAGGTGTTGTAAACATTATTCCTTTTAGTTCATCAAAATGATAAACAGGATAAATAAAATCAGACAGCAAAACAGATTCGGAACTTAATAACGTTCTTGCCTCATATTCTACAAATAAATAGCCGTTCCTGTTTTTATTTTTATCATTGTGAATAGCGTTATAGACATTCTCCAGCACTTCTTTCGTCAATATATTTTGAGAAATTATCTGATCATAACCATCCACTAAAACCTCATGGAAGTCTCTCATTAAAAAATAACCAATATCTTTGTGTATTCTGTTGCTCATGGCTCACCTTTTTTAGTGATTATAATATATTCTTATCCACAACGCAAAAAAGCCGCTCGTGCGGCTTTTCATGATTATGCTATTTCCTTTACTTGCCGTTTGAAATGCTGATACTTGAAATCATTTTCCATTATCGCTTCAATATCTGCTAGCCTGATTTTCCCTTCACCTTTCACTTTTAGATGGTAAAGCTCAGCCTCACTCAAGATTCCCATATGCTCAATAATCTTTTTCAGAAGTGGCGATATCTCCCGCCGACCTGCTTTTTCATAAAAGAGTTGACCCGCAACATATCTTAATGAGGATTTCTTTTTGAAATTCTTCATTACGTTGTGCTTGATCCATTTATCACGTAGCCCATACAAACCATTATCGATCAGATGAAGAGCGAAACAGAGAAATGAAACAGACAGCGCCACCATAAAAGAATATTTCCAGAAACTCTCGAAAAGCACGGAAATATTATTGCCCACCATAATAAGGACACCTATAAATGCCAACATAATAAAATGTGGCAGCATATCCGTTGGTCCAGCCACATCAAGCGTTTTAGTGGTCATACCTTCTTTGTCATAAATCTCTTTCTGACGCTCAATAATATTTTCAGGCGTGCATAATGCATTGGCAACCTCTTGTGTTTCTTCTTTAGCCAGAATAAAAATAAGCTTACGTTCTTCGCTCATATCCTTTCCTCATAAAAAAAAGCCCCGAAGGGCTTGATTATTAACAGGCCGTTTCGCCCAGCATGGTCAGCACTTTCTTGTGATGCTCTTCACTCTGAGGAACACCAGTGAAGTTAATGCTCAGGAAAAACTTCAGCTTATCCGCAGTCGTTGCATTGCGCAGTTCGATTTTAGGCAGTGCTACAGAACTAAAGGAGTTTTGCTCGGCACTGTTGAAATCTTTGTAGTAAACATCCTGCTGATTCAGCCGAACTGCGATCTCATTGTTCAGGAACTTTTTCAGAGTGGTCAGACGCTGCTTGCCGTCTACAATTTCCAGAATGAAGTTTCCGCGTTCATTGTGAGTTTTTACTACAGAGATGGCACTCAGCGGCGCACCACGAACAACGCTCAGCAAAAACATATTTTGCTCAGTATAGCCCCAAACATAATCACGCTGATAAGCGGCATCCAGATTAAGGCGGTCACATTCAATAAAAGAAATCCAGCTATCAATCGTCAGATCAGCTGAGTGAGTGTCAAAACAACGAGCAGCTTTTACGCGGTTTTCCATTAGATTCATCTCTGTATAGTGAGTTAGTGGCGCATCCTGCAGGATTCGAACCTGCGACCCACGGCTTAGAAGGCCGTTGCTCTATCCTGCTGAGCTAAGAACGCATTTGATAAAAGGGATTATACATTGCCTTGTTGTCATGTACAAGCCTTTATTCGCATAAAGGCTATCTTCTTTTACTCTTTAGTCGAAAAATCAAACTCACCTAACGACAGGTTTCTTAAAACACTGGTGGTTCTCATGACCGTGCAGTCAAACTCAATCAGGCCATCATCAAAAAACATGTTGACCTCATGACATTCCTTATCCTGCAGTTCGGCTTTGCTTTGCTCGATTTTTTCAGTCAAAGCAGCAAGTGAGCTATTTACTTTCTCTTTTACCGTATCATCATCACAGACAATAACCGTATTTAACACAACTTTTTTAATATGATCATAAACATCAACATCAGAGCTTACCTTCTCATTGATATCTACAGCCTTATTATCAATCATATGCGCTTTCTTGTGATCAATGTTCAAATAAAGCACTAAATCGAAGCGAGAAGTTGCTTGCTTATGACCTACCTGAGAATCCTGAAGCGATTTCAACAGGGCCTTAGCGCTTTCATTTTCAGGAGCCAACCGACATAAATCGATGAGTTCCTGAACGTTATATCTTGCTTTCATGCTTCCTCACTTTTTAAACTGAACAATATTGGTGGATAAGTTATTTTCTTTTTCTTGCTGAGCCATTAAAAACCGTGCAGTCTCAAAAATGTCATCGCTGATTTCCAAAACGCCATACTTATGCTCAATGCCATCTACTTTAAAAATGTAATGACTAAAACCATTTACATGATAATCACCAGAAGCCAAAACCTGAGCCACTTTATATTTAAAAACCTCTGTCTTCCGGCGGCTGATTTCAAAATAATAATCAGACTTCTCCAAAAACAGTGCGATTTTCTTTTTAAATAAAAATGGAAAATAGCGGTAGACGAAAGAGTATTTTAACATATTCTCGTAATAAAACTCTTTCGCCTCAATAAAGGCACGCTCTTGCTCTACGGTTAGCATGACAGGTTTAGGCAGAGTTAAAATCATTTCTCAATTATCCTTTAAGGTCTTCGATCAATGCTGAAATCCAATTCTGGCATTTTATGACTTTATCCTGGATGGTATTCCGGGATTGTTCAAAACGACTGTGATATCCCACATTATTTTTCTGTGATAGGGCCACTTCGGTCAATGCCTTCAACAGATCATCTTTATTGGCGATTTCAACTGAATCATGAGAAAGCGCTTTAAGCACATCATTCAGTTTTTGAAAGTTTTCCGCAGCCACATCAGAAATATTATATGCGTCGTTTTTCATAGAATACATAGGCTCAGAAACTCCGCCCAATCCTTCTTTAACTTCATTTAATACCATATTATTTACTTTGCTCATATTTCCTCCGCTCAATAGTTTAGCATTGCGATGTGTTTGCCTTCAATGAAGCCTGGTAGCTCACACTCATCAGAAAAATCCTTGATACTACACCATGCCTCATAGTCGTCCTGACGCGTGATAAACGCCAGATCAGCATGGATTTGATAACTTCTTGGATAGTTGGCTCTGAAGTTATATCGATCAATACGACACGCCGTGTTTTCCCATTCCTCAAACGCAAAGGTAATCACTTCAACTTCAACTTCTGTCCTTACATAATCAGGCGTATATACGATGTCTTGACCTTCAAATGACAACGCATTCCATTTATCAAAAACATCCATTTGAAGTGAACTTAGATCAAATGATTTTCTATTATACCCGAAAGCCGCAGGTTTTGCCCAAAGCGCATCACCCACATAAACATACTCATCAAAATCTTTAGCGTCGATTTGCGTCATCAGGTCTTCCTGACACGACCACAGAGGCATAACCACTTTGCGTGAACCATAACGCTCTTTCAGAGCATCAAAGCTCCAGATAGAGTTATACAGGTTTACATTGCTCTGACCTTCCGCATAATCCTCCATTAACTCAATAAAGGGATTGTCGTAAAAAGTCAGCACTTTTTTCTTTGTAAACGGCACTACACTATCATCTCTGATATAAAGCTTAGTCTCTCCGTTATAACTCATCATCGCCTCTCTAACTATTATTTATTGCGACAATATACCATAATCATGTATTACAAACAACAAAAAAGCAGCCGAAGCTGCTTTCTTTTATTTTCCTAACATCGTTGATAGTAAATACATCACGCTAGCCTTAGCCGAAACCACGTACTCTGGCTCAAGCTCAATAAAATTCGCATCACATCCCAAAGCAAACACCGAGTGTGTTGCTACGATTATCTGCAGGTCGTGCTCTTTAGCCGCTTTATCGAGCATAGCAAAAAGACGCTGCTGGACAGGCACTGCCAAACCTGATTCAGGCTCATCCAGTAAAATCGACTTCTGGCCTACTGGAATACGCGCCTCTAATAGTTTCGCCCTGTCTTCTTCGAGATACTGACGACTTATATTTTTGAACTTTACCTCATCAGCAATCTTATCATTGCCCGTTAAAATATTGACGATCTTACCCATCCGATAAAGCGTCGTTTTACCCGTTGACTCGCTCAGCCGCAACTCCGCAATACCTTCTGACATGAAATCATCATCAAATGCCGCTGATCCACCAATCAAGCCAACAGCCTCACGAGGATTACAATACATTGCTGGCTGTCCATCATGAAATACCTCAATCCCGTCAAGGTTCTCAAAACCAAACATGCTATTCCATTTATTCGTAACAACAGATTCGCCTGACTGCTTACAGGCCATAGACAAAGCCATCATCGACAAAATCGTTGATTTCCCCGTGCCGTTCGGAGCATAAATAATATTCAGGCCGGGTTTAAACTCGATTTTCTTGTTTTTCTTAAAGAAATCAAGTTTCGCAGCATAGCCAAACTCTTTGTTTTTATTCAGGCCTTTAAAAGCAATCTTAGAAAACATAACGAATCTCTCAGTTAATCAGTCAGCTTTACTATACCAGCATCCCCTATTAAAGACAACATGATTATACTAATGATTCACGATAGTCTGGAACGATTAAATCGAGATTAAACTCATTAACAAACCTATCATCGTTATCATTCCAGAACTGGTAATAACCGCCTTCAAATATGCATCTGATCCAGAAACCATCCTCTGTTCCTTTTTTCTTCACCATGAAGAGGTATTCATTATTGGGTTTATTAGCGATTTCTATACTTACTTCATTTTCCTGAACTCCCTTCTCTTCTAAAAGCAATAACAAAAACTCATGTGCTAATGCTGAGATAATTTTCCGGTATCCTTCACTTTCATTATAATAATAATCCAGTATTTCCTTTTGAGAATATCTGCTGTCTTTCAAAAGCTTTGGATCAATCTTTTCTTGAGCAAAGCTTTTAAAAACTAGAGCACCAAAGATATTCATTGGATTAACAACAACTTTGCCAGAAGCTCTATGATTTTCCATATAGGTATAATCTAGAGAAAGCTCGACAAACCTCCTCTCCAGCTCTGAAAGCTCCAGAGACGCAATCTCAGCCCTTTTTATATTCTCAACATCTACTTGTAGCACCGCATAAAAGAATGCTGCCTTAGACTTGTCTGAGTGCGTATAAACCAGTAATACTTCTCTATCTTCTGGCTTAACACTTCGCGGATAGCTTTCTTCGTATTTCTTGTTATATTGCTCAACAAGAGAACCTAAATAACTGTCAATGGTTTTATCATAGCCATTATCAATCTCTTTTTGATATCCCGCTATTATTTCTGCGAATATTTTATTCTTATTAACAGCATTACCTGTATTTTCCATAAATCCTCTCTTTTCTTTTTATTATGCCATTTCCTTATCCGCATTATCAAAAAAAAGCTTGATTGCCTTTCTCATTTACTCTATAATGACAACTCCAAATCAGAGAGGTTTATATCATGTCTCATAAGTTTACTGAATCAGAAATGAGCGCTTTAAGCCAGCTTTCTCAGCAGCGATCTATTCTTATCTCTCAGATTCCTGACAAAAACATCAATGACCATCTTGATGGCCTGACAGCAGGTATGACAACCTATAAAAAGCTGATTAAGAAAGGTCTATGCCTTATTACTGAAGAAGATCCTGTTTTGTTTGATGGTGATGATGAAGAGTTTTATTTCACACCTTCCATTGAACTTACTGAAGAAGGTGAAAGCCTGATTAAAACACTTTCTTTTTAAGCATTTATCTCTTTAACTTCTTAAAGGTGGCTCTGCACCTTTTCTTTTTGCAGGACTTTACGACCGACAATAAAAAAGGCGGACTCGCCGCCTTTCTTGCTTATTTTCTCAGGTTATTCCGCTCTATTAAAACGTTTATGCCCGTAATTTCCTTTGATAGTTTTTGTCTCAAAGTCTATCTCAGCATTTTCATAATCACGCAGTTTCTGGATAGCATCTTTCATGATGAGCACCGGGAACATATCTTCACGACCAACAATCACCAGGTGAGATACCGGACCGCCGCGCTCAGTGATTACGACACCTGCTTTTTTCGCCAGCGCCTCATATTTCAGGTTAGCATTCGGCAGCACTAAAATATCTTTGTCTGTGATATTCTCACTGTTTTCAAACACAACACGCCCGGAGAACTTCGTCATTTTCGCATCATTCAGCACTGAGAAATCGCCCGCATCTTGATAGAAAAACCGCATACTATCAATCATATCATAGAAACGGCTTGTCTCTGGATTATCATAGTTATACTCTTCACCATTCAGGCCATTTCCCATTGCCAGCCATAAATCTGAGTGGAAGCTGGAGTCGCCTTCCATTTTCAGACCACTTTCACAAACTGGCTTCCAGATACTTGAATCACGGGTGATATAAGCCATAACCAGTTCAACAGGAACTTCCTGAGTGATTTCCTCACCGTTATGCTTGAACTGAACTTCTTTCCATGAAACATTTCGCTCATTACACGCAGCCAATACCTTTCCACGCATTGTATCCGCCATGATATCTACGCTTGGGTAGCTATATTGCTGAGCGATACTTTCAAGATACGCCATACGCGCATTTTTAAAATACGCATTTGACCGCTCACGCTTTTGTTCTTCTTTGACCGGATCGGGCTGTGGCTCTGGCTTAGGCGCTTCTTTTTTAACCTCAATACCATTCATGATGTTATAACACTCCATCGCTGAACGAGCGAAGTCAGACTTTTTTAGCCACATTGGTGATGTGTTAGGATCTTTTTTCTCTGCAACCATAAACCACGTTGAGCCAAAACGGAAAAGACGTTCTGTATTTTTATTGCTCATATATTTTACAGCCGCATCAAACATTTTATCGTGATCAAAATGGGAGCCATGCTGTAAACCATAATTCTCCATCATGCGCTCAAAGTCTTTTGGCTCAATCATATGGGAATATTGGAAAAACTCACCATTGCTATAGAAACAGTCTTCTGCGTAAACCTCACGAACTGTCTGCTTGTAGTCCTCAGAGTCATTATCTTCGACAACTTGAATATCATCATTTGCGCCTGTCAGCGTTTTATCGCCACGCAGAATCGCCATAGATAGCTCCATAGGGAAATCTTCAAAATATTCGTTAAAATACGCCCATGCTTTAGCCCATTCTCCACTTAAAACCATATCACGCGCAGTTTCAACAATAGCAGAACCATGAACAGTAAAACGTGCCATAGAGATAGAAGATATGGTCATGTGATGCCCTTAGAAAGTTAGTTAGTCTTCGTATTAGGTTCATTATAACAACAAGCACCAACATGCACAAGGCTTTATTGTCATTATTTATCTTATAAAGAGGCCTAGATGGATTGCGATGCTCTTATAAAGAAAAAAGAGCCAGTGATGGCTCTTTAATCGTTGTGTCATGCGTAATGGATATGGGAGTAAAGCATAATACCGCCCATTATTGCTATCATCATGTAGATCTTGGCAGCATTCTTAAACTCGCTGGACTTAACGGGATTTGACTCACAAACCATCCGAAATTGTCTGACGTTTAATACCGTCATCAGCAAACCGAATACAATAAATACAAAATATTGAATCATGCCTCACCTTTATCCAGCATTACAGGCTTACACCATCAATACTGATTTCCAGATCAAACTCATCACTCAGAGCCTTGAGTGTTTCAGAAGCTGAGAGGTCAGAGCGATAAATATCATCAGGATCACCACCAAATGTGACTAACACCTCCTTACCATCGATTTCGCCTTGATAAGTGAAGCTATATTTGTAGTAGTTGCTGAAGAAAACTTCCGCATCGCAATGCTGCTCAATAAAAGCTGATTTACTCATTGACATCTCCTCATTTAGTTAATGATACAACACCGATTATAAAAATAAAACAGATTACAGCAAATACTGAAAATTGGGAAGCTTCTTTTCTCAGATCCTTCGATGTTACAGGATGACTGTCTTTAAACATTTTTGACTGTTTAAATGCTAACAGCGCCATAAAAATACACACCAAAAGCACTACGCCCAACATCACTGTAAGAATATTCATATAGAACGCCTTATTTGATTAAATCAACGTAGTCGCCAAACTCACGGTCAAATGTTTCGATAGCATTTTGATAATTGCCAGACATCATTTCTTTACGCAAAGCATCAGCTTTCCCTGCAGAAAAACCAAGCTGCTTACCAAGCTTACGAGCATGTCCCATCAAAGCAAATACATTACCATCCGGCCCATGAAGGTCAATCGTTGGTTTTTCATTAGTGCGGGATTTGATAGCCATTGTATTCTCCAGTAATTGTCTCAGTTCAGTCAAAAGAGTATAGCAAGTTATGACAACAAATACAAGCTTTTTTAATGCCCGTAGTTACATCCAATCATATACTCAACACCACCAATTATCAGCTTTTGATTGAATGATCCACAGCAACCATTTTCAATAGCGAGGTTAAAGGCAAACTCTTCATCTTCATTACCAACACGAGCAAAACGGAAGTTGTCCGCACACTCAAGATCTTCTCGCTCTATTGCCTCATTTAGCGCCTCACGGCAGGCACTCAACTCTTGCTCAGTCATAGACACTCCTTTTAAGTAAGGGTTTATTTTATCAAAATGTCAGATCAAAGACAACAAAAAAGAGCCGAAGCTCTTTTTATTTTAGTGAGGCCTTGGGCCAGATGATTTTAGCCTCAGTGCGTTTTTAGCCGCTTTATTAACACACGCAACATTGAACTCACTCTTGTATTGGTATGTTCTTTTTTCGAAATCAACATGCCTTAAGGCATTGTCGTCAATCAAAGCAAACACATCCTTTACGCCTAAAGTATGTAAAGAAGCTGATTCATAGTTCATTGCTGAACGAGGATAGTTATGCTCATTTTTCAATGCGCTATCAACCAACATTCTTTTTATCTTATCAGTATCTGCTGCTATCTCATCAGTACTGATAGCCTTTAGCATATTAGGATCATAAGCTTGACCTTTTTCATTGTCAAAGCCATAGATATTCATCTCCGGGAAGTTAGAAGCATCAAAGCCGACCATTGAGTTAAACTTTCGACTTAACGCATCGGTATGACCATTAGGAATATAGTCAAAATCAAACTTCATGCTCACCAAAACGTGATCATTTCCCAAGGCTTTAAGTTTATCTAGGGTAGCATTCAGCTCATTATTTCCTCTCTCCTTCATATCACTGATATTTACCATATATGCTTCGCCTAATACTACATCGCCCTGAGCATTCTCAGTTAATACGTGTGCTTCATTCTTTATCGCGTAATAGGGATGCTTAATCTCTTCTGAGCGAGTAAATCCCATACCTGCCCGAACTCCACAAAGAATCTCGTTAAGCTCATGCTTCATTAAAGAACGTTGTTGAATCAAATTGCCTTCTTTATTTCTCATGCTCAACTGAATATCACAGTAGCGATCATCTCGCTCAAGCTGAACAATGTTTACCACTGCGCTATCCACATCATTGATTAAGCCATATTTCTCTCTCACAGGCTCACTAAGCTCTTTAACAATCAAACTGTATTCATCACCTGCCTGCGCTGTTATCTTGAAACCATAAACTTTTGACACAACATTATGGATGTCAGCAATAGAAGTAAAAGCATATTCATTATTATGAACATTACCAATAAGACGGGCGCGGTTATAAATATTATCGTCATTTAACAAAAGCTCCATACTTTTAGGCTCAAGCACCATGTAGGAATTGCTAAACACTTTACTTTCTTCGATTCTACTCCAATCAGTTTCAATCGCGTGATTTAAGCGACTCGCCATAACAGATTCAGCAATCAACGGCCTTCTCTCTTCAGCCGTTTTACACGCAACAATATTGCTATCAACACCTTCAAAAAAGAATGTGCCATACTCATCTGTCGCAAATAACTCAAGACTTGGGCTGTAATAAGGATCAAGGAAATATTTTTGATTTTTCACATTATTCGGTGAAAAGTTTTTGAGAGAACTCATTTTTCTATCATCAGGATAACGCATAACCATGAGAATATGTTTAATGCCATACTCTTTCATTAGTTCTGCGTTCTTAAGGTAATCAGGATGCGCATTCTGAGACAGATTTAACAGGTAATCTTTTAAGGGAATACGATACACATCCCCATCCTTCATAGCAAAAAACCCCATCACTGCAGGCGAGCTAACGTCTCTTTTTGGGGCCTGCTCTCCTTTTGCTCTCACAACGCCTTCAACATTACTGATCAGATACAGCATATCTCTTTCATTAAACTTTAAGCCAGTACCATCAATAGGTTTACCACTTTCGTTTAAAACGGTAGAAACTGGCTCAATAAAGTCGTTTTTCCTGTTGTATTTTTCGCCTTGTTTAAAATCAATACGCACTGTTTTAGCTTCAGGCACAGCATCAATTTCATCAATCCAGCCTTGATTCTCCGCAGCTTTCATCAGATCCCTCAGCTTAGCAATCCCGAATGAAAAACTATCGTTTGGACCTATCATTTCTTTAGTCATTTTGCTTCCTTAATGTATTCTTTGATTTTAACATTATAACTGATTAGCTTAATCCTGTATACAAAAAAGCCACTGGTTAAAGTGGCTTTTTCTTTCTTAACGCATTCTTGGCCTAGAAGAAACCTCTTGATTTTCATTTAAATCTTGAGACAGTTCCTTTACACGTTCTTTACCGATGGCGCTTACCATGTAAAGGTTAAACTCTGTCTTTTCACTGAAAAAACCAGTCCTGAAGCTTGATTTCATAAGCGGAGACTTATCTTTTAACAGCGTGAAGATATCATTAGCGCCTAATGAATAAATACTGGCACTTTTCAGGCTTCTGTCATTAGTCGGGAAAACACTATCATCAGATTTTTCAGTCAGCGCCTGATTAGCCGCATCCTGATCTTTTAAAATAGATTCAACTGTCATAGATTTAAGAACAGCAGGATCATAGCCTTTACCTGTCTGATTATTAAACACATAAACATCCAGCTCAGGGAACTGCTCAAGGTTGAAATCCACTTCTTTGTTATACTTATGCGTTAAAATATCTGTCCTTCCATTAAGCTTGTAAGGCAAATCTTTTTTGATAGCCACTAATACTTCGGTATTACCTAACGCTTTCACTTTTTCAAGCTGCTTATTGAGTCCAGCATTATTTAAAGCCTCAAGATCTGCCACATTGATTAAGTAGGGCTTGTCAAGGCTCACACCTGGAATCTGAGCGGAGAGTTTTTTATCCTGATTTTCTCTTCTTGAGATTAATATCTCAGGATTTTTCCTGTTGATTAAAACCTGACCTTGACTTTGATCAGAAGAAGAAAGGATTTCATCAAATTCTCGAACCAGTAATGACGGCCCTTTCACTGATTTAACTCCACTCACAAAGCTCGTCTCAATATTAAGGTATTTTGACTCTACACTATTAGCTTTTACGTCAACCAAAAGAATATTTACAGTATCATCAATATCGTATTTTTTCTTTATCTCATTACTCAGGCTAGATGCTAGAATATGATAACTATCCCCATCCTGAACAGTATATTTTCTACCTACAACTTTATTCACTAATGGGATAATTTCAGATGGGGAAGCATAGGCTCTTTCATCATTACTTACATTACCGACATGACTTAGATTACGTGCTAAATCATAATCATTAAAGAAACGGTCTATATTTAAATGACCCATACGAGAATGGTTAAAACTAATGTCTTTATTATCCATTGCTTCAATATAATCACGATTCATTGTTTTAAGGCTATTAATGGTCTCAAACTCTCTTTGGCTTTCATCTTTAATTTTACTGTAGCCTTCATAAAAATAGCGACCCTGAGCACCTACTGCCCAAATATCAAACTCCATTGTGTAATACGGATTAATTTGGGACACCTTTTCTTCTTCAAATAAACCATATAACTTATTACCTGCATTCTTACGCCCATCATGGTAATGAAAGCTAAATAAGATATGCTCAACACCATATTCTTTCATACGTTCATATTTGGGAAGATAATGCTCATGTGAAATTCTTCTCATCGCCTCAATAAAATCATTATAAGGAATATGAAAAACATCTCCATCATGGAAAACGTCATAATCTGTTTTCACAGCAGAATTTCTTGTTCTAAGCTTTTCACCATTATTAGGCAAGCCTTTAATATGCTCAACATTATTGAATTTGCCAATAAAACTGAGCATATCATCAGGGCTGAGAGGCATCTCAGCATTTTCAATCTTGTTTTTATTTTGATCGAGAAACTCGTGACGCGGCTCGATAAAGCCTTTCTCAGTTTCTTCAAAGATAAGCTTAACGAACGTTGAGCCAGTCTCATCCAGCATTTCTACAGCGCGAGTAACTCCATTCTTCTCAGCCATTTCTCTGATTTCTGCAGTTTCAACCACAAACACATCATTAGGCCCAATAATCAACTTAGACATTCCATCCCCTTAAAAGCATTTAGTATTTTCTTAGTATAGACGATTCTCCAAACATTGTATACAAAAAGCTACCTTAAGGTAACTTTTTTGTCATCGCAACTATCTAATAACGTTTTTCTTTTCTCAATATAAACAATCCTTACCAATACAACATTTATCTTTAACTGTATATTTAAAGATCTTCTTTATCTATACCTTCAAGTATTATCCTGAAACTAGTTTCATTTAAAATTATTGAGCAATACGCATATCTTCTATTATAACCATTTTTTAAATCGCATATTTTCAACTTAACATGCCTATATTCTTTACTTAATATCGAATTACCATTCGAATACAAATTTAAATTATACGATAACTCGTCATTAAATATTCTATTAAATAACAGGTAAGCATCAGTATAACCTTTATCGCTGATGCTTATACTCATAGCTTCCTGATTTATTTTGCCATACGTTATCTTTTTATCAAAAAAAACAATATCTTTGATTGTATTTTCAAACATCCATAAAGCTATCTTTTTTAAAACAGTATAAAACTCCCGCTCATTTACACTCAATGTAAAATTATCCAGATTTATTTTATTAGCTTCCTTGATAACATCTATCAGGATGCTGTTATTAATATTATCGTTATTAGACAATAGCTTATTATGAACACTCCATCCTTTTAAACCAGCGCATTTTGAAATCTCATTCAGAATAGCATTATGCTTTAATGTTGGATTTTTTTCTTTTATTTTAAAACTTAACTCTTTAATGCTATCTTTATTAATAAATAAATCATCGTTAAAATCATGTAATGATTTTATTTGCTTATGTAATATGAAAAACTCTGACAAATATTGAGGATGTTTTTTATTATCCGAATAACATTGCATTATATTAAAATAGATAGAGTAAATATTTTTATTAATGGTTATACTGAAAGAATAACGAATAAGATCGGTAAGGCATTTATCTTGCTTTAAGTTATTAATACCTGTCATTCTTTCAGCATGAAATCCCACAGCAGAGAGGCTTATCGCAGCATGATTGTTCTTTACATTTACCGCTCTACCTCTGGATATCATTATTAGTTCTTTGGGCTTGCTCTCATAGTCGCAGATTCCGTTCACTTCCATCTTATCCATTTCCATTATCAAAGAAACAAGAGAAATGTAATCACACTTAGAGAGGAATTTGTTATATTTTAAGCATAATGAATCATTCTTCTTATGCGATATTTTTTGCATAAGCTCATTAAAATCAGAATAGCCTTTTATTTGTGAAACAATATTTTTTATATGATAGGAATCGACACCTGTTTTGATGGCAATATTTTCAGCAAAAGTTGAAATATCTTGAGGGATGTTCTTTAGTGTTTTATTTAATAGCATAGCTTATCCTTATTATATTTATAATGAGTCCTCTCGTTGTCAAAAATACAATATGAATATTAAGTTTATGAAAGACGCTTAATCGCTATTAACCATAAATGAGAAGGGAAGGTTGCGAACCTTTCCAAATATAATCGACATATTTTATTTTGTCAAAAATAACTGATGCTGCCATATTTACTCACTAGGAAGAGAGCCATGCTCAGCGAAGTGTTCAAGCAGAGGCAACAGCTTCTTCACCATTGATTGAGAGAGCATCATACGTGTATTTGACGCAATTTCCCCATCGCCTAACAGCTTTTTCAGATCAATATCTTTCCAACCTTCCTCGCCCAAATGCTTAATGCTAACATCATCACAGCCAAGCCAAATCAGCCCACCATTATCCATAATGCTGCTTTCTTGAATGCTGCATTTCTCTCCCATCTTATCTTTAAACTCACTCAGTCGAAATCCTCTTTGCGATACTTTGCGTTTCATATTTTACCTTTTTTATTATTTAATAAAATCTCTCTTAAAAAAGAAAAGCTCCACCGAAGTGAGGCTCTTATATTACGATGCCAGAGGCATGAATGCGATTTTTGAAATAACCGCAATCTCATCGTCAGTCAAAACAAATGGCTCTTTATAAGCATCCACATGTTCAACAAGAACGCCTTTAAGACTTTCTACCACATTCGCCGGAGTCAAACGATTGTTTCGAACATGGTTATTACCTGAAACAATACGCTCATCTGCAACGAAAGTCACTACCGTACAGGTTCCGCGCAGACCCGGCTCGTTAAACTTCGCAGAAGGCAGATGCTTAATCATATCCAGTTCAGCAAACAGTTTTTCCATAGCCTCATCATTGCCGCCCTGAAGAACAACTTCTGTTTCAGCTTTGAATGCCCAATTATCAAAAAGCTCATTCGCCTGCTGGCAAAATTCCTTACTGACAAACTTTTTCCACAGATTACTCCCGCCATGATTAGACTGTGGGATCTGACTGCTACCGCGAATGTAAAAGTTTAATACTGTATAACGCTTAGAAGATTGCATAAATTTGCTCCTGTTTTTTCGATTTAAAAGATTATACAGCAACTTACTGATAAAAGACAACAACTATTTTTAGGCATATCTTTATTTTTGACATATCCGTCATCTCAACGTAAAATATCCTAAACAACAAGAGGGAAAAATGAGTATTAACACAGACTATTATCGTATGATTGGCGTTTATATTTCTGGCGAAACATCTGACCTCTTCAAATTCTTATCTAAAAGAGGCATCACCTTTACTGAAGAAGAAATGTATGAGATTGAAGACGGCTCTTTACACGAGGTTGTATCAAACAAACTTAGTCTTCATGATGACGTTTCGCTTGTAGATGTCGATGACTACGCTGACTTTGTTATTGGTATCATTATCGAAGAGCGTTATATCTCCCGTGACGAGTTTGACGAAGATGGTTCTTTGTCTATATATTCTCAGACGATCACATATTTTGATGAAGGTGAATATCTGGAAGAAAAAGCCAACATGGAAAAGTTATTTCCTAACGATCCAATAAATCACATAGAGTTCGTTTGCAATAGCGACTTCTTTTAAACAAAAAGCATAGCTTTGAGGCTATGCTTTATCTTTTATGATCGTATAACACCTGATATCAGTGAAATAACTTTGGTTAACAAATAAATCACTAACCAAAAAACCATCATGCCACTTGTTATGAAGAGAAACGCACCTGATACAAAACCAAATACGCCTGAGTGAACATAGTCGTTCAATCCAACGCCAAGCTTATAAATCAATATTACTATCAGCAAGTCTATAAACAATGCTATCTGAACGTATCTTTTGAAGTATTTTCTCATCGCGCCTCCTTTTGTATTAAACATACCAAGAGAAGGCGCATTGATCAAGTTTTATTTCCCCTGCTCTTCATATTTTAACTTTTTGGCATAACGCTCAGTCTTAATCTTTACACGCACCAGAGCATTAAGGTTGGCCTGCGCTTCAATTACTGAGATATCGTAATCAGAAAACTCTTTCTTTACAGAATCCAGTTCTTTTTTGGCCTTGCGGACTTCTTTTTTTAACCATACCACTACGTCCATTACGCCTTCAGATTTCATTGCTATAGCCTCTTTGTTAAAGTAGGCCTATTATATAATAGGCCTACTTTAAATGACAACATTTATTTAATTTCTTCGTAGGAGTCAACCTGAAGATGTTCGCTGTAATCATGCTCCAGATAGCAACTATATGTGATCTCAAACAGCCGCCCATCGGTATCACGAAACACCACTTTACGCACTTCTTCAACTTCCATGTCATAGCGTGTGCCTAACTCATAGATTTCATCAGTGAGTCGGGTTTCCAAATCTTCTTCAGAAAAACCAGCAAAAGCAAAATCTACATTTCTGACATCGCTCTCGATACGCAGTTTTTTAGCCTCAATCATGACGCTATTTACTACATTAGCTATTTCCACGCAGCTATCCAGATCTTTCGGGAATCCTTCTTTGAAATCTACCGTCCATTCACCGCCAGGCTTGCCTGAAGCTACAACAAATTCTTTTCCAAGAGCAATACCTTTCACCTGGATTTCTTGACCTTCTTTTTCTACGTTAACATAATAAGACATTTATTTTTCCTCTTTGCTTAAATAAAACCTAAGAACATAGGATGTTCCATCATTTTCTTATGATCGGCACTCAACTCAGACTCATCCATAATACTTTCCTTAGAAATATTAATGAAGAAGCCCTTCGCTTTAGAAACTGGCAGGTTCTTGCCATGAGGATTACAAAAATCACGCATGAAGTTGGTTTTATCCATTTCTGCTTCAACCTCAGCTAAACTCAGACGCGCAGCATCTTTCTGATCAAGTGTCTTTTCTTTTGAATAGATAATATTTTCCAGTGAATCAAGCTCTTTCTCCAGCTCAGCATAACGCTGCTCATAGCTGTTTTTAGAGTTAACCACACCACCACTTAACACGAAATCTTCTTTCTCGCGCTTATGGCTAAATGAGTTTCTCATACTAAAGCCCCAGCAGTAAGGCTTAACCTTAAATTGCTTCTGGATTTCGACTTTTTCAAATACAAACAGAATATCACCAAAACCACGAGAAACAGTCAGATCACGACTCATTGACCAGCCATACATCCACTTAGAATCTTCATAGGCAGCATCGTTGTCTTTACGACGAATGCCATCAGCCCAAAAACGATGAGACGTGTGTGGCTCAAAATATCCCTGCTTAAGAATATCCAGAACGTGATGACCATTAACACCATGCCATAACACACCCTGACTATTCAGTTTCAGCAACTCAGCAGCAGAAATCTTTTTCATCATCTTTACTCTCATCGTTTAAGTGTTGTCATTATATCAAAACGAGGAGTCATACACAACAAAAAAGACGCCTAAGCATCTCTTTTTATTCATCAAGAAGAGCAACTCGCTCCTCCACTGTGAGTTTCATCCAAGGCTCAACGCCTATCAATGCCCAGCCCAAAAAACTAAAATGCTTATTTGCTCTTGATAAAGACGTAGAGTAGGTTTCATCAAGTTTTAAATACCTTTTACTTAGTCCAAAAAAAGGAGCACGAATAGTTTTATTTGTGCGTGGGAACTCTTGATCTTGAACAAGAAAGTATTTTCTACGAAACTTTAACATAAGCAACTCTCTTTGAAAAGGAATAACTATCATATCAGACATTCCATTTAAAGACAATAAAAAAGACGCCGCAGCGTCTCTTTATGTTTGTTTTTCTTTTGATCAGAACAAAAACTCAACCGTCAACACGGTTGCAGTCAGGCTCAGTTGATTTGCTGCCTGAAGCTCACGCATCACACGCATAGCTTCTTTATTATCATCAAACATCGCAACACTTATATCTTCAGTTGCGCCACTTTTAAAACACGCATAGTGCTCTTTTAGTGTTTTAGAAGCAACGGTACCGCCCTCAGCTACAGCCTCAATAAAAGCCGGGTTCCACGCATCACGACACAACACACCTTCTTTCGCTTTAATCATCGCCGTCATTTGACTATCCCCATCCACTCGTTTCAACATGTTTATCATATCACTTTGAGCTTTCTGGATACAACCAAAATTGCTCATTAGTAGATTTTTTCCTAAAGCGACCCGGCAAATATTTTTTCTTATAATGTTAAAGAAGGCGCTTAGCGCCTTCTTTTTTAACTTATATACGTGGTCTTTTCGGAGCCGGAGCCTCTACATCAAAATCTTCAGCTAACTGCAGATGCCTTTCTCTTGCCAGATCTTCCGTTACAAAACCTTCCATGCTCTCCACACCATCTTTTTTGATTTTGATGACAAAACCAGCATCTGTTGTTTCTATATTCCCTGAAATCATTCTTTCCATGAGATCTATTTCACGCATCTTGTATAAAACAGCTTTATCACCTGAATGAGATTCCACATTTTCAAGCTCATCAAGCACTACAAGGTCCTTTAAAATATTATCTTTATGCTCAAATGGCAGATCTTTCCAGACTTTATCCATTCTTACTTCACCGCTTCCATCTTTTACCACATCATTCCATAAATAGAGATAAGTGGATTTCTCAAGAGTGTCAGAAGTCTCAGCAACACCATCCGCCGTGCGACCAATTAATAGCTCTTCAAATACATTACGCTCTTCTTTCATAATCAATCCTTTTGTTAAGTTTATTTAATTATATCAAATGCTTACTTTTGTGCAATAAAAAACCACCCGAAGGTGGTTATTTAAATATTAATCCATTTTTCAACACAGAGCAAGCTTTTATAAAAAATAAACTTAAATGAATATCTCTCAAAAATTTCAACTTCCATGCTTCGTGATTTGAGTATTAGGCTTGTTCTGCTTTTTTCAGCTCATCACGAACCGCATTGAAGCGAGAAACCGTTTTATAGATATACTGGCGAGAAACGTCGTATTTCTTAGCAGTTTCCACTACGTTACGTTGCTTCAGTAAAATGTCTTCCAGAATGTCATGCGTTCGAACAGCCCAACCCTCAAGCTTTGCGGTTACTTTCGCAAACTCTTCAGTGGTGATATTCGCAATGCTATTTGTGTCTTTTACAGGTTTTGCCATGATATTTACTCCAAGTCTTGTTATTAATGATTTAGTTTAACCAAAGGCCAGCACATGCTGACCTAATAGTGTTCAGTTATCAGAATGGGATATCGTCGTCGAAATCCATCGGTGCATTTGCGGTTGACTGCGCCTGTTGAGGCTGACCAGAGAACTGCTGTTGCTGTTGCGGCGCTTGCTGCTGTTGATCCTGACGATTTTGATTTTGGTTGCGTTGTGGCTGACCGCTTTGCTGATTGCCTGAAGCATTACCCAGCATCTGCATAGTGCCTTTATTGCCAGACACGACCACTTCAGTAGTATAACGATCATTACCTTTATCGTCTTTCCACTTCTGAGTGCGCAGAGCACCTTCAATATAAACTTTCGAACCTTTACGCAGGTATTCAGCGGCTACTTCAGCGACTTTACCCCACAGCACCACGCGATGCCATTCAGTCAGCTCTTTGTTTTCACCAGTCTGCTTATCACGCCATGTTTCACTTGTCGCCAGAGACAGTTGGCATACAGCCGTACCATTAGGGATATAACGGATTTCAGGATCTTGACCCAGATTACCAACCAGAATAACCTTATTAATACCGCTCATACACATCACCTCAAAGTTTAAGTTTACGTTTCAGGTCTCTATCAACCTATGAAGCTATTCTACGCGCTCATCAGGTTAAAGTCAACAAAATATTTACTCTAACCATGATTTTTTACAGCAAAGAAGCTAGGCTTCTTATTAAAAACTTACTTTTTTCCATTCACAGGCATTGCAATAATCAAAAACCCAAAACTCACCTTTAAGATTGACCACTGCGCCTTCATTTATAGCAAATACTTGTCCTGAGATTGTTTTGCCTTCTTCACGTAAAGTTACTGAACCTAACGTGGACTCAATCAGGGATTGCTCAATTTTCACATCAGGTGTAGCCAGGATAATCAGGGACATTTTTAGCCTCGTTTGGTTTGTTAAAACTTATTATGACATCATACCAAAAACATCAATCCAAATCATTAAAAATATGATGAGAAAAACAAAAAAGCCGCCCGGAGGCGACTTAATTAGGTGCGTTTTTTAGCTGAAGGCACAGAAAAACTGACATACGCAAGCTCTTCTGGTGTAAGCTTGCCTTTAATAACTTCCATCATTTTCAGCAAATCTTTTTGTTCCTGTTCTCGCTTTAGCGCTTCTTCCTGACTTTTGCGCAGCTTTTCATCTTCCTCTCTTTTCAGAGAAGCGTGAATATCTTCGAGATCCTTTTTGATTTTCTCTTCCGCATCGCACCATAACACTTCAACCGGAAGTCCTTCTCTGAAATACATTTCGAGAAGAGGCGGCTCTGGCAAATACTCATCCTCACTATAGGTAGCACCCACCACCTTAATGACCTTCTTGTATTCTTCATAATCAAAATGACCATTACTCTCGCTTTCGCTATCACCATTACCATAGTCAAACCAAGAAATCTCAGCATCTGACATCTGCGCAGCTAAGGATAAAAAATAAAACAGTCGATTATCTATTTCCTCTTTAAAATAATTAAACTCATGCAGCGTCATCTCACCTGAAAACAGACGCTTTAGTCTACTCTTATCCAGCGGCTCGACTACTTCAATGATTTTTTTTGTCATATTATCCTCTGTATTCGTTAATATTTTTCTTTTTTATATGCAAAAGAGCCTTGCTGAGCAAGACTCTTTTATTGTTTAGTTATCGTTTCTGCACTTTTCTAAAAAGCAAGATTAAGTCTTTTTCGATTGTCTCTGCTTCTTTTTCATTTTCTTCAAGCCATTCACTTCTGATATTTAAACCTTTTGCACTACCCTTGCTCACACGATTGATAGCATAATCTCTCAATAAGCGTTTAAATTCAGCATCAGCAGTTTCAATATCGCACAGAGAAATATCTTGCCAGTTATTTACAGTGATTGGAGTGTTCCATGCCTCATCATAATCCCAAATACATTTACTTGGGTCTACGCCTTGTGGTACGGACATTACTTTACCATAAACAGAAAAGCTCTTAGATCCAACCAGCTTTGTCCAAACACCATCTTTGAAGAAAGGGCGTTTATCAAAAGATTTGACTGTGCCGTCAGCATCCATAACCACATAAAACACACCGCCATCATGTTCACGGCAACGGAGTCCAAAAACAGTAACTCTTTTCATGATTACTCCTTATTTACCATCAATGATGAGGTAGATACGTTCAACAAGAGACTGATGCATAGCAAAACCTTTATCATCAAGAGTTGTTTTATAACAACCGCTATGCCAGTCAGAATGAACACGCAGAGGCTTCTCTCCGTTCTCAAGCTGTCCAGCGGCTGACGCCATCATAGCAGAATCGGGGCCGTTGAAACGGTCTTCCTCATCATCCCATTCAGGATCAAAATCAGCACGAATCTTCGCATATTTCTCAATAAATGTCTTGATTTCTTTCGCCAGCTGCAGCTTTTCAGTTTTCATCACAAAATCTCTTTCTCGTTAAGTTGAAATCAGTATAGCTTTTCGTGTTGTCTTAATCAAGCTTTATTTACTACCACATGATTTTTATCACCTGCCGGGCCAGTGGCTCATTGAAGCACACTATACTCTCATGAAGAATATAAAGAAGGTCATCAATCGCTTCCTGCTTTTGTTCAGGCAACAACTTTTCGGACATAGAGGCAATATAGTTTTGATACACTGTCTTTTCATTTTCAGTGAACATGCTTAAATCGCAGCCACTAAAGATTTCCGATATATCCTCCTGAACTGAATCATGATTACCATTCTCGTTTTCGGCACGAAGGTTATCAATGATTTCACATGCTTCAGTTATCCAAACCATATCATGATCACTAACAGAAGTTTTCATACATTACCTCAGTATATTTAATAACGCATTATCTTTCTTGTTGTCATAAATGCAACAAAAAAGACGCCTGAGCGTCTCTTTTAAATCTTATGCTATACACAAAACTTAGATTTACAGCGTTGGTTCGTTTTTAATGATATGATTACACAATGTGTAATCTTCATCAACAATCTGATCACGCAGGAAATCGATAAAGCTTTTGTTTTCCTCAAGCACCTCATGAACAAACTCTCTTGAATAAACAACATCAATAAACTGCTGAAAACGCGCTTTAACCAAATCAGAATCGGGATCGGTGTATTTTCCCATCATGTCTTTGAGGATATTTGCAACCTTATAGGTTTCCTCATAACTTACATTTCGGTAATTTAGATTATACAAAACATTTAATATCTCACCCGCATCAAGGATAGCATCTTCATTATATTCCATGCCATCATCCACTACAGGCTTAACTTTTACATCAAACGCAGCAATAGCCTTGCCCAGCGCTTCAAAAGGCGTAGAACCTTCCCACACAGATTCTCCATTTAGTGCGCTGAATGGAGGCTCAGTTTTACGCACAACCCATTGCGCTGCTTCACGCGCCTTTTTAGTCATAAAGCTTGGGCCAGAGTTATACGATAAAGACCAGCCAAAAAACATAGAAGCTACGATTTTATCTAACGCTTTATCATTCAGCCTATCAATCATAATCTTATCTCTCACTTAGTTAATTTACATTATTATACCTACTTATGTTGTCGCATTCAATCTAAATTTATTTTATTTATTAAAAAATAGTTTATATAAAGACATTAAAAAGTTGACTTTAACCCGTTCTTTAGCTATAATGGTTTCAACTTAACAGGAGATACGACGATGAAATATGATTTTTTCCTAAGTGGCCTGGATGAGCCTTTCAAGCAAAAAACCATTGAGGCTATTAAGGTTATTGAAGATGCCAGCGCTTCGGGATCTATTCGCAATGTGGTATACAACGATGCTAAAGATACTCTAAATCGCGCCTGTTATCGTGCTGATAAAAAACTCAAGCCAGATTATAACTACGAAGAATGCTCTTACGACCTGCGTGCTTTTATTGACAATACTGGCTACATTGACAGTCTCCATAACATTATCTCTCTTCGCAAGAAAGTTGAAAAAACGAAAGAGCGTGCGCCTCTGGTTGTCTATTATGATCGTATCTCTGCAGAGCTTTTCGATTTAGCTCTCACAATGAAAGACTTAAAATCTAAAGTCGTAAAAGGCCGTGATCCTAACAAAAAACCCGCGCCTCCGGCAAACCCTAATAAAATCGTGAAAACTTGCGGGTGCTGCCTGCGTCAGATTGCCATTAGCAAAGATAAAAAAATGGTTCATCACGGCTTTGAACGTCCCGGCGATGGATATCAGACAGATTCTTGCGCAGGCATCAACTTTAAATACCTGGAAATCTCTGATGATGGCCCTCGCCATATGGTTAAAACTATCAGTGAGATGATTGAAAAAGAAAAGCAGAATCTGGAAAACTTCAAAGCTGCTAAAACGTTTAGCTTTCTGAACTACAATAAGAAATGGACCACAATCAATGAAGGCGATAATGGCTTTAATTCTTATAAAGAGAATATGATTTCTCGCCAAACCTATCACATCAAAGCTCTTGAGCGTGATCTTGAAACGTTTAACAAGATTGTCAAAGAATGGAAGCCTACAGAAAACGAATAAAGGAAAGCCACCATGAGGTGGCTTTTTATTTTACTCTCGTTCAGGCTGATATTTTCAGATAAAACAAAAGCTCCAGAGGGCTTTCAATTTTAAGTCTCATCATCACCTTTTAAAACAAGTTTCCGCGTGGCGGCTTTTGCGTTAGCACGAATACGTGTTCTTACAAACTTCTTCGCTCCACGTTTAGACTTCGCAATCATGCGGCTGTTTCCATCGCAGTCGATAGAGGCGTGGGCCACAACCGATTCTCCACCTACGCTTACTTTTGTCAAATATCCCTGACGCCATTTCTTACGGATTTTGTCATCACGGGCATTCTGCTTATTCATTTTCAACACCTTTTTTAGCAAGACGTTGAGTTGCTGCATTCGCATTTGCACGAATACGCGTTCTTACGAACTTCTTGGCTCCACGCACAGACTTTGCCATACCGCGATGACCATTACAGTAATCATTACCAATCCATGCTCTAGCAGTGATGATTTCATCACCTACTTTCGCACGATCTCCCCAGCCATGCATAGATTTATCAAGCTGATCCGTATTACCCACCCGCTGAATATTACCTCGCACTGGCTTATTCGCATCTTCACGACCGCGCTGTTCAGGCTCGTCAGGCCAACAACCAAATCCGTTATTATATCGCACGTGACGCTGGTTTTTAGGCGCTTTATTCTTACGCCTGTGATTAATGTCAGTCATTACTATCCTCGCTTTAAAACGCTTTTCCGGCGCTTCTGTTTGATTTTAGATTTCGGCTTACTGCGACCCGCTTCAACATCAGAAAGCTTTTTAGGCTGACCAATTTTCTTCGCAAAAGCCTTACCGAAATATCGAAGCCTCGCTCCTTGGAGCAGTGTCTATACATCTTAATCATACGCATAACTATATCCGTCAAAACGATACAGCATTACGCAGTTCTTCCAGCCTATTCCTTCCACTCTCCCCTGTTTTACTTTTATATTGAAGATTCCTCTCGATCTTACCGATACCTTTCCTTTATATACTCCTTTTTTCTTCCCTTTCAATACTACTGCCTTAACCATGTCTCCCGTTTTAAATCCTCTCACTATCTTAGGGCCTTTCGCTTTTCCTCGCGGAAAACCATATTTATCAACTAAACACATTTGCCTGCTATTTCTTCTTTCCTTCTTAATCAGCAATGGCCTTAACTTAGATGAAATATATACCTTCGCTCCCGTTGTGCCTGCGCATAATGCATCGACATAATGCTCCTTAGCGTAGCCCTGAGACACCCGGTTATACTTAGTCTCTGCGCCCGTTCCCGTCAGAACAGGCACCTTTAAACCTGACAGCTCTTTGATGATTTGTTTGCGACTTATATTGACCGCTGCAGCATCTTTTAACGGAGTCTTTAACTGTGCCTTTATCTTTTTTAATAAAGGCTGGTTATCCTTCAGAAACTCCTCAATGGACATATTATCTTTCTTCTCATTACACACCCTGCAGGATAACACCAGATTGCTTATTCTGTTGCTTCCGCCTCTGCTACGTGGGATAACATGCTCTTTTTCAAATGGCACATTCTTGGCCTCACAATAGACGCAGCTATAGTGATATTTCTCAAGCAAATATGCTTTCACTTCGTAATCAAACAGCGTGCCACGCTGATACTCAATTCCTTCAACTGCAGCGCTTTCCATCTTCTGCATATCAAACTTAACCGATTCTACCGTGATAAAACCCACAGGAGCCAGTCTAATGAAACGCTTAGACCATTCAGTTATGTTATCTACACGACTTTGAACGGATGGCGCTAACCATCCTTTATGCTTACTTCTTACGCGGTTAAGAAAACGTGGTGATCTGTAGCGGGTTTTACGGTTTCTCCTCGACCTTCTCACCATACGACGACTATCTAAGTTGCCTTTTATTTCCTGCCCACGGTGAGTTAACACTGCCCCGAATATCGCAGACAGCCTGTTTTTACCATGTAAAACTAATCCTATTCCTGTTTGCTTTGAACCCGGATCAAACTTGAGTTCAACAGGCTGTTTGTATCCATCTGAACGCTGAGTTAACTGTATAGTAAAAGGGTAGAAGCGTTTAACGACAGCTTTTTTGCTATGCAATAGCTGTCTTGCCCTTGCCGGATGGCAGGGCATCAACGTCTTACCTGTTTGACTTAATACAAAAACTCTATTCAATTGTACTGTTCCTTTATTACTTCATTATTATTTATAAATAAGTTACCTTATTATCTTTTATGAAAAACGATGTTTTTCATAAAGTAAGCTCTCCTCGCCAAAGTTAAAAAACATTTCATGTAATACACACTGTTTTCTCCCCGTGAAAACTGTTTAATGTATTACGACAGTAATGAAAATGGGTTTATCATTTTCGATGCGTAGAACTGGAGAAGCATCCTACGGTGTCATCTGTTTTTTAACGTAGCCTGTAAAACCAAAGTTCTACAGGCTGAGGCTGGTCAGTTAATCCAAGTCGGAGACTTGCTCAGAAAAACCAGATGGTTTTTCTGTTTCGAAAACGATGAATCCGTTTTCATTAACAAGCCTCGCCCGACAGGGCGGGGTTACTGACGGTAAGGAGCATCAATAACGTCAATGCCATGTGCTTTAAAATTTTCTTTATGACGTTCAAGCGTCCGAGCTACCACTTTATCATCACTGGAGTGAAGATAAATCTTTTTCAGGTTTTTGAACTTATCAAGACGATAGTTAATCCGACCCATAATGTGCTCACCTGTAATCGAAGGATGCCCTAAGAAGTTATCCAGGTAAATAATCTCAACGGTATCCTCGTTCTCAATAACCAGCTTACGCGCAAGACGCGCATCAGACTCACTCACCACACCATCGACATTATCCAGATAATGCTCAGCTTTACGCATATCATCAATCCAAAGACGCTTAATCATTTTCTATCCTTTCTTCAAAATAGTGAAAGCCCTACAGTGATATAGGGCTGCAGTAGCTTACAGACAACGTGAGCGGTAAGGCGCTACATCCAATCCCACATTTCGCTTATCAAAATGAGATTTGTAGCTCAACATACGTTCAATTGCCACATCATCACTTGAGTGCAGATATACCTGCTTCAGATTCGGATAACGCTCAAGACGAAACGCAACAAAGCTCAGCAAATCCTCGCCTGATACATCAGCATCACCTAAATTATTATCCAGATACAAAACCTCCAGCGTAGGCGCAGCATCGCGGAAAAGATAGTTCCGTGCCTCCCATGCTTCTTTTTTCCAGACTACCTTATCAGAGAAATCAGGCAGGATTTTAGACGGATCACGTAAATCATCAATCCAAAGCTCAGTAGCAACTTGTTCCATTTTCTTTTATCTCGACTGTATATTAGATTACGATGATTATACGACAACATTAAATCAAACACAATAAAAAAGAGAGGAAGCCTCTCTTTAGTTTATTATTCGATAGTTTGCTTTTTCCACCAGCCACGGAAGTAAAAATCTTCTCCGTCATCTCCTTCAAACTCGCTGATCAGTTCGCCTTGATTACAGCCATTTTCAATATCTGACTGGATTTTACTCATCACATCTGCCATCACGATATCTTTATATTGCTCTGGCACATCATCATTGATTCGAATATTGATATTTACTTCCATTACGTGCCTCTTTATTTAGCGTGTTCCAGTAAGCCCAGAACGAAAGCTTTGATTTCATGCAGATCTTCTTCATCAATACCCATTGTATAAGCACAGCTCTCACCTAAGTCTTCTGAAGAAGTCATCTCAGACATCAACTCACGAACCGCTTCAATCTTTTCTTTTAATGTTAAGCTCATATTATCTCCTCGTTTAAGCGCTTATTATACCTTAAAACAACAACTAAATACAACAAAAATCCTTTCTGAAATGCTCTCTCAAAAGACAAAAAGAGCCTTTCGACCCTTTCTGATTTATTCATCCATATCGGTTTTATACAGATCGTAATGTGTAATCAGTGATTCTGTATTCGCTTTGAGCCAAGCCTTCACCTCTTCAAGCGTTGTAGCGCGATACTGCAGGAGAACATTTTCAAACGGACAGGCATATCCAGGTGTTGGCTCGCGCTTAACTGCCAGATAAACTGAAAACTCACGTTTTTCATCTCGCGCTTTTGGCGGCTGAATCCAGCCAACTTTCTTGCCTTCATGTTTGATGTAGGTTTGTGGAATATGATTACCAACAGCCATCAAACCTGTCAGCTTTTTACCATTCTTAAACGTGAAAGCCTTCACCTTAGCCATTTCATTGCCTCTCAGGATTATTTAAAAAGATTGCCTGTGTAAACGTTCTGAAGATAGTTCCCACCAATATACGGAGAACGCGCCCGCTTCACATTGACATAACCACGCTTTTCCAGCTTGCTCACCAGAGAAGCTACGCGCTGACGACTCATACCGAGCTTTTCGCCCATATCACGCAAAGACATCTCTTTTTTCGTCAGCAGGTTATACAAGTTAGCTTTCATCAGAACATCCTCATTGCTGTTTATGTTGTCATAATACATCAACCTACAGTCTTTAGCAACAAAAACTATTTCTTTTGCGTAGATTTTCTCTTTAAATAATACGAGACCGCTTTAAATCCAATGAAAATGCCTAATGCATAAAATAAAATAGGCCAAAACACTTGATGAATCTCCTATGAAAAAACCGCCCGAAGGCGGCATATTATTTAGCAAAATACTTCAAGTATAAATCAGCAAGCCAAAAGAAGAGGATTGCGCCACCAGCCAAACCAAAAAAGATGATAGCAACCCAGCCATTAGAAGCGCCTCCACCACTATAACCACCATGATAGTTATAGCCACGATTATAACCGCGAGAAGAACGGTAGCCGCGATTACGCTTAGTCACCCATTTTCCAGTCTTTCGATTATAATACATGTTGCTCATCTTTATCGCCTCTCAGCCTGTTTCGATAAAAAGAGTATAGCAATAAACCCGCTCAGTAACAACTCTTTTGTTGTCATTTACATGGCTTTACTTAAAAACGCCCATGCAGTGTCCCAAGCTCAACAAAATAGCCAGCTCTACAGCGTGAACTGCTATAATTTTAATATACATACTCATGATACGTCCTCAAAAAAAATACCGCCCGAAGGCGGCATTAGGTTAAGCCTCTGATTCAGCAACCATCAGATCTTCTAACAGTTTAGCTCGCTCAAGGAAGACACCAAAAGCCAAGCTTTCTTCGTTTTCATTGCCTTCGGTAATAGCCAGATCATAACCTTTTTTCGCCATCAGGCTTGCAAAGAAATACTGCGTATTCTGGCGATAAGCGCGCTTCGACGGCTTACAAGTTCCAGTATAAACTTCTTCACCAGAGGAATGATTCACCAGCTTACCGTCAAAGTTATACGTTACCGCGTGAATCTGACCTGCTTTCGCATACACATGCACGGTATTACGATCACAGTCATAACCGTATACCAGCGTGCCTTCATAACCTGCAGGCAGCTCAGAAACACTCACAGTTACGGAGTTGTTCACTTCAGTTTTCAGCAGCGCCAGTTCATCTTTAGTCATGTTCATTTCCTCAAGGATTAATGTGTCGTTTCAATAAAAGAAGTATACGTTTTACTGACAACAATAGCAAGTCTTTTTTACAGATAACCTAAAAATAATGGATGCTTCTCAAGTTCGGCGCAAACATCATCATTTGGACGTTTCTCAGTGATAAAGAAGCCAAAAGCATTTGCTAAAGACATATTCCTGCCATGTGGTTGATAGAAATGATGATTGAATGTGCTTACCTTAGCCAGAGCCTCAAGTTCAGCTACGCGCTTTTTCTTCTCAGCCAGGCTTATCTCTTTTACTTTGCGTTGAGCATTGACCTGCGCTATCTGAGCTTGTATCTCATCTGATCTCGCCTGATAAAAGGCTTCTGACTCACAGATCCCGCCACTTAACACATACTCTTCACGTTCGCTTTTGCGCGTCTGTGCTGTTGAGCGAGGAATAGCGCCTGCCCATGAGTAAGGAACGACCTTAAATGTCTCTTTGATGGCTTGCGCATCAAACGCGAACAATACACCACGAGCCGCAAACTTTTCAGCAACAAGCTTATCCCGGCTCATGCACCAGCCATTTGCCCAATAGGATGAATCATACTCAGGCTGATCGTCACTGTAAAACATCCCATCAGACCAAAAACGCTGCACCGAGTGAGGCTTAATAAAGCCGTTTTTAAGCGCCTCTAACGCTCTCTCAGAAGATAAACCATGCCAAAGCACACCAGCACGGTTTAATCCATAAATCGCCTTATATGTCTTCAGGTTCATTTTAAAGCCCTAATGGTTTCTATAGTGTCATTATAGCAAAACTCTATCATAATGACAACATTAAGGCTTCCAATCTTTTAGCGTAAATGCGAACATCATTAGTCCTTGAAGCATTATCAGTGCCGGGAGAACCTGATTATGTGTTGCCTCTCTCAGGCTTGCGCTCAATATAAACAACAAAAACGGGAATACACTTGCTGTCAGAATGAACTCTTTTAAACTCAAGACATAATCTTTCTTCTCAACAAATACTCGATACAGCAAAGCGCCATACTTAATGATGCCAAATACGACACACGCCCATGCCGCCGCAACGCTAAAACCCATTACCAGCTCACTTTGAAAAAGTGAAGCCAGCAGGAAAAACGCCAGTGACGCATAGAGGTAAACTTTAAAGTTAAACGTCTGATCAGCTGAAATATTTTTAGACATAACGCCTCCTGTTTATGAATGATGATTATATCAGTTTTACACTTAATGCACAACAAAAAACCGCCCAGAGGCGGCTTTGTTATTCCAGTGTTGATACAATCATACCAGCGGCAATCGCAGCAACAATCACATCACTATTATTGTCAGGCTCACTCTTTGAGTCTTTTTTTCGCTTACTCTTTTTCCGCTTTTCATCTGAATCACTGGAAAAGCTGTCGCCAGAGTAGCCGCAAATAGCGCCAAATAAGTCTTTTTCCTGATAAATCGCCTTTAGTTTAAACATAACGCCTCTCTTTTTATTCAACCTTAGCAGTATGCTACCATAAAATGCTTATAGGCTTCACCTGATTTTGCCATTTCGCTCACCTTGCGACTTGGAATCTCAATGTCTTTGGCGCAGGCATTAACGCTATCATAATACGCATAGAAACGGCCTTTTTGCAGCACTTTAACCGCCTTCTTAACAGCCACTGTGCCAATACCTTTTTTCTCAACAATAAGATTTTCTAAAGCGCACATGTTTTTAGATTTCTTAGCGTTTTTAAAAGAAATCTCAAAAGCCCCAATAGGTGCGCCTTCTAAAAGAAAATGTTCTGCCATGATATCGGCAAGCGATACGCTTGATTGAAGATCTCCCTTCTTCCCATGAAGAACCACATATTTACATTCAGCTTTATCCCATTTGATCAAGCCTGGAGCGGTTTTAATCTTATCTTCTTTTAAAATTTCACCGCCAGCCGTCAGCCAAAAACGTGTCATTTTACCGTTAAGAAAAAGACGACGCATATCAACCTTAGCGTTCTTAAGCCAAGCAGATGACTCACGCGTGAAAGCTATGTCATATTCATGCTCAACATGAGACAAGACGTTTACAACATCAATAGCATTCAGGTTGTTATCATTAAGACTCGCTGTATAAAACATGGTTTTCACCTTAAAAAGATATGCGTCGATTTGATAAAGCGAGTATACGCCTTAATGACAATATTGGCAAGATTTTTATGTAAAAAAACCGCCCGGAGGCGGCCTTTTCATTTTACATACAGTAAGAATCTTCTGCAGGCATATACTCTTCCGGGAAATCTTCTGGCTTCACCTCAAGAAATACAGATTTCGATTCGTCATTACTTTCTGTAATCACTTCAAAAACAACTTTATCGGCTTTCTGGATTATCGCTTTAAGTGTCAGATCACGAGACTTATATGCCTCCAGATCTTCATTAGAGACAGGCACGGTGTAGTAATGATAGGTGCTCACAGCAGCAACCTCATCAACGTCCTTATCACACCATGACTCGATGACTTTCTGACCATCCTCTTTCTGATAAACGCCTAACAGCAGTGCGCCATCATAACGGAAGAGGTCTTCAACTAATTTTAATGGAGTCTCCTCCACTTTTACTGCGTTTTTAATCTCAACCACATTGGCCTCACTTAAGTTTTTTGATCATAAAATAGCTTTTCCCAATCTGGTCAAAGCCATACTTTTCATACCATTCTTTTAACGTGAAGCCCCGCGCCTGACGCTCAGAAACGTCATAGCACAATACAATCGCATCAGCCCCCATCATACGGCATTTTGCGATAAAAGCTTCCAGAGCACGATTACCATCGCCATTACCACGACGAGTTGCACCTACATAACGCAGACATGCGACGTTCTCTAACCCTGTTTTGTCAAAGCCATACACATCAAAGCTTTTATCATTAACGTCAGCAATATAGCCCGTTGCCTCTGCGAAAGGAAAGATTACGTCGATTTTCTTTTTCATTACAGCTTCTCTGTGGTTTGCATGTTGTCATGATAACATAATCAGCCGAAAAAGCAAAGATGATTTATTACAAAACACTATACATCTTATAATTATCCTTTAAAACACTGTTAATATAATCCACCAAACCTTCTCGCTCAGCATTATACTGTGATTGCTTAAAATCGGAATGAAAGCTATCAATAGCGTCTTCATCGAATGAAACACGAATGATGACATGCTTTTCATCTTTTTCTTTAAGCTTTACAATCAACTCAATACTTAAATCATCTTTTTTGTTCAAGATGCTGAACGTATGCTCATAAAATCCTTCAAAAGCTTCTTTCGCCTGTTCCAGGTGATACATGACAAAAGCCTCATTATTTTCCAGTCGCTTGAGGGCTGCCAGACCTCTTTCTATGGACTCTTTAAAAATATCCATGTGGTTATCTTGCTTGTCTTCCATATATTCTCCGTTAAGAAAAAAGACGCCGGAGCGCCCTTTAGTTATGGTAATGTTAAACGAATGCCTGTGCTTTAGCTACAGAAAACTCAGGATTTTTCGATTCAAACCATGCCCACACATCTGAGCGATCCGTGCCAGCTTCAAAATGAAGGAATGCATCTTCAAGCTCATCATCTTCATTTACAGGCACATCGCCCAGCAGACGCCACGCAATAATCAAATCTGAAAGCTGATAACCCGCAGCACGCTGAGCAGCACACGCTTGCTCTTCGGTGTCATACTCTGCCGTTTCACCTTCGCAGTTTTGCGTCAGCCACGGTTTAGTAAAACGCTTAGCGTATGCCTCATTAAGGCTCGCCACTTCCACCACATCTAAAATATTTTCAAATTGCATACAAACCTCTTTGGTTAGTTAAAATCAGAATCAGATGGCAGCTTTCCACTAAGATATACGTAAAAAGCCACACAAGCAAGAAGCAAGCCATCTGAGGGACTCCATCCTATAAAATGACAAATAACCGCACTTAAGAATATTAAGCCACAATCCATTGTCACAAACATGAAGTTTCGACCGAAGCTGAACGGTATTGGATTAGAGAAAAAATAATATACTGCTCCAACACCCATTATACCCGCATAGATATAAGATAATACCATCATGGTAATGCGCACACCTTCGCCAACTGAATGACCTACAACACCTTTGTCAGCAAGCCCGCCTACTACCGCAATCAAAAATAAAAGCAGAACACCTCTTACACGCATAATCCCTCCAAAACAAAATGCCGCCCTAGAGCGGCTTAGCTGTCAGTTAATGTGAGCCTGCGAAATGCTCAACCAGTCGTGAAGTGACATCATATTCTTCAACTACGATGGTGCCAATCACGTTCCGATCATTTACGATGTCCTCTACCAGCTCGTAAATCTGATGCGACGTTTTTCGCTCATCACGCTCACTTGCCAGCATAGCAAACATCTTACCTGCGTAATACGGATTTGCAGAGGTAACAATACCCAAAGATGCAAAACGCTCAGCCACAGCTTCCTGCTTTTTAGGCGTAAGAGCATAGGTATTCATTCGGAAAAGAATCAGATCATCAACATTTACGAAAGCCTCAAAATCAGCACGGACTTTTTTCAGTACGTTGCCAATCTGTTTTGAAGTATCCAGCCCTTTCTGAGCAAGCAAAGCATTACGGCTTTCAATTTTATCTTTAACGATATTCAGAATAGCCAGTGCTTGCGCCATTTCTTCTTTCATGACAGCATTGAAACTCATGCCATTTAACTCATTAACAACAGTAGTCAAAGAAACAGAGGTTTCCTCATAACCACCAAAAACGTCAATCGATTGATCTTCATAGTCAGTCTTACGCTTTTCAGCAGCTAATGACTCGCGCAGGTTCTGCATTTTAGTCGCAGCAGCAACACAAATAGCTGTTAAGGCAGGCACATTCATAGTCAGCGTTTTCATTCGGTTTATCTCTCAGTGGTTTCAATAAAAGAAGTATACCCATTAATGACAACACAAGCAAGCCTTTTCTTTTCCAAAAACAAAAACCGCCCGGAGGCGGCTTTATTTTATGATCTGCTTATCAGACTGCTTCTAACTGCGACCGCATTTCATCCAGACGTTTCTGCTCGTCTTCAATCAGCATACGCGCCACATTGTAAGCATCCTGCTTTTCAAAAAACAGCACGCCGTCATCAAACACAAACTTGCCATCTTTGAGCGTAAAGGTATGGAAGTTGAAGCCACAACCTTCTGGCGTCTCAAACTTCATGTTTAACACCTCTGCGCGGGCATCAAAACGCACACTATGAAGATAAGTCTGAACAGGAAGCATCTTATCTTTATAGATGACGTAAGCATCAACCATTGCAGCATTAGCAAAACGCTCAAAACCAGCAGGAACAATAACCGCTGTATTATCCGAACTATACTCAGCCGTCAGTCTTACCTTAACCAGATCATCACAGGTTTTACCTTTTAACGCCTCGCGTTGCGTAATTAGGAAGTTAACCTTCTGACCAATATCTGTTTTAAGCAGCAGATTTTTACGCCATCCTTCTTTTTTCAGGGTTCTGAAAATAAAAAAGTTCTCATTTTGCTTCATGAAATGCTCGAAGATGCCCTGATATTCATTAAATACAGACAGCTTTAAATCATCCAGCGTGTTGCAGTAGCGCTCATTATCATCGTGCCACTGCGCATATTGGTTATAGAGCCGCTCAGTTGCCTTGACGTAGCCGCCTTTTTGTTTAAACTGTCCTGTCAAAACCTGATAGTGGAAGTTAACCTTTTCATCAAAGGTTAAAAGAAAATCAGTATACAGAATACGCCTAAAGTCTACTGATGTTTGTCGCGCTTTTTCACCCAAAAAACCATCATTAGCTTCAAGAGCGTAGAATACGCCGAACACTTTTTTTACTTCGCCAATCGTAGTTTCTGTCGCTTTCATTTTTTCAACCTCATCACGTTTCGATTATTGACATTATATCCATTTATCCCGTCATAATCAACCAAATAAAAAAGGCGATACAATCGCCTTTTCTTCATTACGCATTCGTGGGATACATGACAACCTGACATCTTGTTTGTAATACAAGGGCATCTCTTCCCGCAATATGGTCCATCCAGATACAATCATGAAAGAACAGAGACACTGAATCATTACACCAGTTCACTGTATAGATACGGCCTTTTAGCATCTCACGCGTAACATGTTTAGCTCCGGCAACATCATTCCCGCCACGTATATCTTTATAGCAGTGCCATACGTGGGCGCTTTTCCGATAAGATCTTTCTCCTTCATCCAGCAAATGCTCTAACGCTTTTTCAGGCGTGCCAAACTTATCAAGCAAAGCATAAAAACTCATTTGAAAAATCCTCTCTTAAAAACATTTTCAGAGCCAGAATGTTTTATCAGACCTGCTCAAAGATAAAGTTAAAATCAGAGCCTGCGCTGAGATCCTGAAAACTTACGCCATCAGCACCGAAGTAGAAACGACCGCGATCAACAGATAGACTTACGCCTTTATGGTTTACGCTATAATCTCCAGCACCTAAATCATCAAGTACAGTTTCATCACCAATATAAACCGCACCGCGACCACCATCATACGACGCTTCTACGCGCTTAACACCTTCGGGCAGATTGCCTTCAATCAGCTTCTCATACTTATCATAACTATAGTAATCGACGTAATTGACCTTGATCATCGCACTTTCCTTATTCATAAGGCCGCATAAGCGGCCCTTTGTTTGTTATACCGCGAAGAAATCCACTGGCTTCATTTTGCTACGATGTTTCTCAAGAAACGCCTGAACAGCCGGATTAGCATTCGGTTTAAAATACTTATCTGCGAAACGATGCGCCTCGCTTTCAGTCAGCTCTGCATCATCACCAAAATACATGCCACTACCCGTCATACCGCGAGACAGATGATGAATAGCAAACTGGCGACCGCCAATCGTATCCATATAACGAATCATAAAAGCACTCATATAACCACCCGGCTCACCTTCAACACCCAGCTCAATCGCTTTGATTTCGCCAGCTTTCAGTTGCGCCAGACCTGCTTTCATATCAAATTTCGTTTCCATTTTTTACCCTTAAGAGTGAATAACTGTTTGCATGTTGTCATTATACGGATTTCTGACTTCTATGCAAGCATTTTATTTCTTTTGATTGCTCTTTTATCTTAAAATGAATATCTCTCATCAAAAGAAAAGCCGCCCGGAGGCGGCCTGTAGACTTAGGCTTCTTCTGCCACCATCTTTTCGATGCCAATGCCTGAATCAGGCAGAGCAAAACCTTTGATATCTTTGTAGCGCCAGCGATACAGCGTCTCTGAATCATCTCGGTTCAGGCGATAACCCGTAAAGCAGGTTTTGCTATAACTAGGGTTAGCCACACGGATAGAATCACCATAAACCATTTCCACCACTGCGCCACGCGGCATTTTCTTAAAGATATCGTCAATATCTTTCTTGTGCTTAGCAACCGCTTTACGATAACCACGGCAACGCTCACGCCATGCAACCGCATATTCACCCTGACAGGTTGACGCGTTCAGGAACTTGACCGGACAATCATGCGTTGTTGGCCCCATTGACTCATCAACATATTTATAGCAGATTTCCGCACTACGGTCAGCATTGCCACGGTAACGGCTAATCAGGATTGTGCTGATAAAGACTTCCTTCTCACCGTCTTTATCGGTTTTCTCAATCAGCTCATAAATAGTTTTTCCAACTACAGCATAATCAATAACTTTACAGTTAGCATTCCAGTTATTAATCAGCTCCGCCTCATAAAAACCCTGATTCGTTTTAAAACGAGGATCATTATTACGCATGCAAGTTGTACCCATTTTCATCACCTTTAAGCAGTTATTTTGTTGTCTTAATAATAGCAAACGTTGCTGTCTGCTGCAAGAAAAATCTATAGATTATCGAAACTTTACACTGCGCATAATCCGCTCAGCAATCTCTGCCTGTTTTTTATGACCATAGCGGTGATCACGCATAATATCAGCAAAGATTTCTTTTGCTTTTGCCACTGTAGGTAAGTCAATTTCTTTGTAAAAGAAAGACTCTTTTGATAAAACCAGATGCTCATATTCGTCTTCAAAGTAATAAGATACACCATGCGCATCATAAATTTGATTGCCAGCAACCAGCGCCACATGAGCGACACCTATCCAGCGCACTGCATCAAGAAAATCACTATCTGACATTTTCTTTAAAGATCTTGCATTAAAGTTATACTCTTCTTTCTCAACAAAACAGAGCAACTTAAAGCTGTTCTCACGCTTGCTAATGAAGTGATCATAGATGATTTTCGCTAACTGACTGCACGCCCCACGCATGAAAAATCCTTTCAGATCTGAAACCATCTTTATATACTCAACCAGACCATTCGGCGTAGAGAAATGATTTTTCAGTAATGTGATATTTCGACTCATCATAGCACCTGTAAGAAGCTTTTCAGAATGCCATTATTTTACCAAAATGCTCTATTAATGACAATAAAAAAGAGGCCGAAGCCTCCTTTTATTTATTCATTGCTTTTTTAAGAATCTCCTGCATACGCAGTGCAGCGTCTGCCTTCCGTTGCCGCTTTTCGTTTTCAGGCAAGGCCAGATACTCTTCTCTCTGAATGACTCGTTCTTTAAAATCTTCTTCGGTAAGAAAATCATCCGCCGCCTTTTCTAAAGCCCGGACTAAAATCTTGTTATCCGTTACATTCTCAAAGGATACTGAAAAAGGCATAGGCGAAACGTCTTTCAAACTTAAAAAATAAGCTTCTACTTTTTCCATCTCTTCCAGGAAGTTGAGCGCATTGTTGTGGCTAATACATTTACGCGCATGATCAGCTACCGCCATCATCAGAACTACAATAGCCTTATTTCCCTGACAAACATCATCATACATCACTTGAGGCAATGAGATTTTTAGAACAAAAGAGCGATCATCTGGTTCGATGTCAGTTCCATTGAAAACAGCTTTATCCTCTTTCTCATTGTATTCGTCCATACCCGCATAATCAGTATAGTTTTTCTTGAATGCAGACCATCCTTTAGGCTTTGCCTGCTTGCACTCAGGATACTCAGCCAGCAAGCCTTTCATGATAAGCTCAATATCGTAATAACGTAGGCCATCAGGTTGCTTAAGCAACCCGGAACAACTTAATGTAAACAAAGCGCGTGAAAAGATAATATAAGGATGCGAACGAGAAGCAACAGACTCCTCTGCTTCCGTCAGAGAACTATTGATATAGTTATCCTCACTATCGATAAGCTTCATGATCTTATTGCTTACACGATACTCGCTTTCCGCCGTATCAGCATACAGCTCAAGGCCTTTAGACCACACCTTTTCCAACAGTTCGCGAAGCCCTGGCTTAGTCACCCAACGCAACTCAACAAACTCAAATAATGCCTCGAACTCTTGCTGCAGATTGATCTGACCATCAAGCTTTTTCATGTTTAACTCCATACGTTTATTTAATGACAATATAACATGGTCAGCCATTTCATGCAATCTTTTTTTGATTGCACCTAATTAAATATGATATTGTTATACAAAAGGAGATTAAATCATGAGCAAAAAACAGAAGTTATTTACAAAGCCGTTTCACTATTTCACATTTTACGATGCGGAGTTTCTTTCGTCATCCACTCAGATATCTAAGCCACTAACCTCACTGAGTCCTTATTTTGGTAAAAATGCCAATGTAATCGCCTCAGTTGAGGTGCCTTGCGGCCCTCAAAGTCTACACATTCACTATGTGTCAGAAGACAAGGAAATCATTGATTTTAGCAGTCGGCCTTTTCACTGTTTTTTTCTCGACAAAGAAAACAATATCATTTTTTATGGTCAGAAAAACTCACCACAATCTCTACATTCGCAGACATCAAATGCAAAAATTATTGGACAAGCCTCTGTAATGATCAACAATACCAAAGTCTTTATCTACTACATTAAAAATGATCAAATGAGCCACTTTAAATAAAATAAAAGCCACCCGAAGGCGGCTTTATAATTTTATCTTTCTTGCCTTAGCAAATTAACAGTGCCAATCTTGCTCTTCACAAACATAGCAATCTTTTTCTGTATTAGTTGCTTCTACGATTTTTAAAATCTCAGCATGAGAACGGTTCGTTTCAAAGGTGATTGAACACATATCTTCATCAAAATACAGGGCTGAAGGGTTCGTTGCAACCACTTTATCGCCTGTATTGAGTATAATACTATCCACTACACTCAGTAGATCCATAGCTGATACGGAATATACAGTAATATAGTTAGGCGTTTTATTATCCACCAGGCTAAAATCAGTCTCGGTGATTTCACCATGATAGGTGTCCAGCTTATTTACCAGACCTACTACTTTTGGATTTTCATCATCGATTGTCTCTGCCAGCACAATAAACTCATGATCCATCAGAGCAAACTTTTTGCTACCGAGTCCTGCCAGAATGCTTTCTACCGTCTGCTCGTTCAATGGCGTAATCAGCATTTTAGCACGACGCGTCTCAGTGAAGAAAACCGGAGTCGCTTCCTGCAGGTTTACTTTTTTGGCACGCGCTGATTTAATTGTCTCAGTTTTCATGATAGGCATCTTATTAAAAAATTATAATAAAGTAAGAATAGTGTCGGAAAAGCCGTCAGGCAGCTCAATATCTAACTCAGAGCCTTGGCTTGAGAACTCAGGATCATCCCACTCATGAGCATAAACAAGACAGTCAGCACGATCAGGATGTGCTTCCAGATAGGCATTCATGCGCTCAACGGCTTCTCTTAACGTTAATGACATTGGCTTTTCCTCATATTTTCAATAAAGAGAGTATACATTATTGTCATATTAAAGACAACAATTTCCTTTTAAAACCAGCAAAAAATACAAGAAAGCTCTTTGTGAAATCGTTTTACGGAGGCTGCCATGTTATTCCTTTTTGCCAATACATGATAAAAATATTTAGCTCGCATCTCGCATTGATTAATAGTGTTTTTCTCAAAGTAATCTGGAATAGAAGCTTCATCATCGAAACGCCATACATCCACCGCAACAAACTCTTCTAACCCCTTACGCTTTTCCTCCCAATGATAGAAAACACCATCATCCGCAATATATTTTACCAGTCTGACCTTACCAAGATTAAGCAACACTTCCATGCTTATATCTCGAATGTCCGTTGCTGTTAGGCATTTTTTAATGTAATCTTCTGCCCAACTCTTATGATGAAAATTCATTTTTACATCAACAAGCTCAAGAGTATCATCCAGGCTTTTTGTGAACTCATAACGCGTTCTCTTTATCGCCTTCCAGCGTTTAAACAAAGAGCCTGTCATATATTCAATATGATAACCATCATTATTTTTTGCTACGCGAAGCTGATTGAATAATGCCATAATATTCGCCTCTATTATTTTGTGCGCTATAATATCAAAATATGGTTAAATATACAACGAAAAAGAGGCCGGAGCCTCTTTATTTAACATGGCATACTTTCATGGACTGAAGCACGTTGGGCTTCGTATCTCAAAATCATTCTAATGTATACTTCAGCCTTATTTAACACTTTATCTCGGATATCTACACATTCATTCTCTTCATGAGTCAGACGCCATGCCTCAGCCGTCAACCACTTCTCACAAAAAGATGTCTCTTTTTCTTCAACATGATAAAACACGCCATCATTCGTAGTGTATCTGACGAGGCGAATGTTTTGGCGAGACTGTAAGACCTGAACGGATACGCTTTGCAGATCCATCATAGTAACACGCGTTCTTACGTATTCCTCCGCATCTTCTTGTGTATCAAGAATGACTCGCAGAGGCAACACATCAAACCCATAAATACACGGATCGCCGTATTGATTCTTACTCAGCGTCTTCCAGCGTTTAAACCATCCACCAAAATACTGTATTTTATAGCCATGCTTACATTCTCTTGCGCGAAGTTCATTATATAATGGCATGTTTTCACCTTAAAGAGGCCTCCCAAAAGAGGCTATTGATTAGACGTTTTCCAGATACACCAAGCGGTCTTCTTTCGGCGTTTCAAGCACAGGAATAACCGTCAGAATCTCAGTAAGACGTTCCGCATGTTCTTTAAAGAAACGCATCTTACCATTAGGATAACGCAGGACATCTTTACCTTCAATTTGAAAAGCAACAACACTGTCATCCGCATAAAAAAACGAAACACAGATACTCACTGAATGCCTGATAGCGTCTGTCTCAAAACCATGCTTCAGTAAGCTATAAAATACGGGCGCATAATCTTTCCCCACCAGAAAATATTTCTGGCTAGGCTTAAGCTTAGCCATCTCACGCAAAAACTCAGCTAACACGCCCTGATTCGTATACTCAATCATAATCATTCCTCTCTACAAGATAAAAAGAGTATAGCATTTCTCCATATTAATGACAACAAAAAAGAGGCGCTAGCCTCTTTTTCTCCAGTCAGGTTAATCTACTTTGCGGATTGGAATCGCCGGTTTGGGCATTATGAAATCTTCCAAGACCTCATACAATTCGACTTCTTCAACAACACGGCAGAACTCGCCTTCATATTCTACGGGATAATGTAGAATATTTTCGGTGAGCCAGTCATAAAAATCACCTCCATCCATATCTTCCCATACATCCTGGATATAACCGCTTAGAGCAACCTTCTGATCTTCATCAGTAATCTTCTCTTCCAAAGCCTCAATAATCAACTCTTTTAACTCTTCTGAATCCTCATACTCTTTGTTCCCAAAGCCAGGATTAGGTCGGTCGTTTTTTGATCGGAACATTTTACCAATAGTCATCAACACCAACGCTTCAGCTTTGGTCTTAACATTCGTCTGAACACTACGATAGTTGTCCGCATCATTCTCCCAAGACGTGAACACAACCAGATAACCTTTATCAAGCTTTTCCCCTGGATTTAACTTTACATCGTTCATTTTATTTCCTTTATTGTTTGTTAAAAAATATCGTCTTTATTCCAACCCAGCAATGCTGCCAGAAATGACCGTGTTTTTTCGGAGTATTTCTGATCGCTATTATCACCATGAATGATGTAATACACTTTGCGGGCAATCACCACATAAACAAACAGGAACGGCACGAACCACAGACGGTTGAAACGCTGCAGCTTGCTGGCATCGTCTGCCTGATTATTACTTTTTACGATGTAATACTTCGCATAGCGATCATCGTATTCATTTGGGAACAGAAAATCGTATAAATCATACAGCGTCTTAACGTTGTTCTCGCTCAGAACAAACAAGAACTCTTCACGGCTAAGAGTTTTCTGCCAACCACCTTTGTAGCCACTCGCCTTAGCCACAAACTCTTCACCGATAAGACGTGCCACCCACTGACCTGCAGGCGTTCTTTCATCAAAGCCCGTATATCCCGTCATCACATAACGCACGGGCGCAATGAAAATCCAGAAGACTAACGTGAACCAGATGCGATTAAGACGTTGTTGAAGCGTTGTAGGGGCATTGCCACGAGTTTTATCTACAATGTTATATGAACTACTGATTTTATCATCACCGTCATACAAGGCGTTTACAGCATCATCCAGCGTTTCTGCTTTTTCCTTTTTCAAAAGCGCATCCAAACCATAACGAGACAGCTCATGTTGCCATTTTTGAACAAAAAACATAACGATTTCCTCTCAGGATTAAAGCGTTATTTTACCATAATGTCTTAATGCAAACAACAAAAAACCGCCCGAAGGCGGCTTTATTATTTGTGAAGTTTAACTTGATCGGTGATGCCTTTCACCGCCTCAGCAAAGGCAAGCATCCACTGAATATCATGGTTTTCCTGCTTACCTACGATGAATGTCCATTTGCCTTCAAACAACTCCGCAGTGTAGACAGCCTTATTGTTGATGTAGGCTTTAAACACCTTTTTCATTGCCCCGCCGTAAGCCGATTCCATATAATCATTCAGCTTAACAACATACTCAGGCATCTTCGCTTTTTCATCTTGCTCGTGTTTTGCTTTTTTATCGCTTGCCAACGCATAGGCTTCAACCATTGCCCGGACGTAAGCCTTTGCTTTACCAATATTAGTTGGAAGCGCAGAAGACGATCCTACCATCCATAAATCCAGCATCATCGGATTGAACATGAACTTAATCACTTCATATCCATCTACCAGACCCACAACACCCGATAACACTTCTTTTACCTCAACAACACCATCAACATCGCCTTCTAAAGGATGCAAAGCCTTCGCAAACTCCGCAATGTGCGCACCTGCTTTGTTGAAGTCAGAAGATAATAACGTTGAGCTACCGACAATATGCCCGCCCATCAGATCAGAAATAGTGATGACATTCAGATTTTGCTCAGCGACGTTGTTCATGTGTTTACCTATAGTGTGAAGTAACTGTTTTGTTTCGATAGAAAGATTATATGACAACATTAAGTGAACCGCAAGAGAAATCTTGCGGTTTTTATAGATTAAGCGGAGATACTCAGAGAAGCCTTATGCTCTTTTTCCAGATCAAGCATTTCTTCGCATGGCGCATCACGCAAAGCCTCAGTCCAAATCTCAACAGTTTTCTTGAGATCCACATCCTGATATTTATACACGCCAACATCATCGATATCACACAGAAGGTTACCTTCAAAACTTGATGGTGAGAATGGCAGAGAATAAACCACGAAATCACCGTTTTTCATAACCACCGTGCGCCCGTGAAAACCTTCGATTTCCGCTTTAACTGCAACGATTTCATGCAGCTTGTAGTAAGAAACAATCTCAAGAGCAATATCGATTGCCTCTTCCTTTTCAGCAAAAACACTTTCTTTATGCATGGCATAACCATTTTCGGTGCGACCATAACTTTCATCGCCAAAAGTGGCACCATCTTTATTAACTTCTACTGATGCAGACATAAACTCTCCTGAATATGAAATGATTTGGCGCTACTTACGCCACAATAGACCAGTCATTCAACTTCGTGATCTTCTGCAGAGCCGCTAAGACTTGCTTCGCATTTTTATCGCTGTAATCCGTGATCGCATCACGTAAAGCTGCCCTCAGTGCATCACCTTCACCCTGATAGCCTCTTTTCAGGCCTGCGTTAAACATGACATTGGATAAGCCCATGACAACGCCAAACTGATTTACCATAACAATACGACCATTCTCAAAGCAAGTCAGCGTATCAGTATTCCCCGAACTATCTTTACGCGCAAACTTCATTTTCTTTACAACTACTTTTTCAGTCGTCGCCATTTTCATATCCTCTCAGATTAATGACAATATGATATCACACGACATTATGAAATAAAAGCATTATCTGCGCATTACTTCATTAAATCATAGATATTTTTAAGCTCGTCCGGCTTAACACCTTTTCTTCCTCGTGGATTCCAGTTTACGTCATACTGGTTATCCACGCCGCTGTTTACCTGAATACCTATGAAATCAAACTGAGACAGATCTTTAGCTTTCAAATACACTGCTAAATCTGGCACATGATTAACATAGCCATCAATAAAACCGCTCATATCCGCATCCCATGCTTCAAGGTCAGCAACAAAAGAAGGCAGCATTTCTACCGGGATGACCGTATAGTCATATGTGGCTAACAACACTGTTTTGTGATGATGTGGCAGTCTGCTATCCTTATACAGAGGCCAAAGCTTATCGTAATCGCTATCTTCAGGCATACGCTCAAAATAGTCCAGACCAAGATATTGCTTGAAATAAGCCGCCCATACCATCAGGCTTAAACCACGACCATTTTTAAAACTGGTTAACCACTGCGTTTTTTGACCCTCTTTGATGCCATAAATAACCGATTCACTCATAAAAACCCCTTAAAATGATAATCTTCTCCAAAAGAAAAAGAGAGCCTAAGCCCTCTCTTTTATTCTATCATGCAGCTTTCGTAGAAACAAATGGACTGCTGTGATCACCAAAGCTTAAGCGCGTATAGTAGGAAGGGACACTGCCATAATCACCATCTTCAGCGATAATATGATTTTTACTATCCAGTGCATCCAGAATAGCTTCAATGGCCTGACCCACTTCAACATTAACAAAGTCCTTAGCGCGTGAGAAAGTGTTCACATCAACATGAGGACGCTGAGTTTCTGGCTTAACATCCGTCAGCTCAATCGGCGCAGACTTGATCATCACGCGAAGCGTCGAATAGTTGTAAACTTTAAAAGATGCTTTCCAGCCTTTCGGTAAAACAGCCTTAACACGTTTTACCAGCTCTGCTTTCAGTTCTTTGCTTACGTAGCCCATTTTGACAATCCCATTCTCGTTTCGATAAAAACAGTATAGGCTTTAATGACAACAACGTCAATCTTTTTTTACCGCGATATGAAAAAACCGCCCGGAGGCGGCTTGTTAGTTTAGGGCATCTTTACTTCGTCATCTTTGACTTTCTCAACTGTTTTCCCGTCCGGCTTCACTTCTATCACACGTTCTGAGGGAAACTTGAATGAAGCGTATCGGAGCAGCCATAAAGAACCACATAATACCAGAATGCCTACGCAGTAAAACACAATAACTCTGAAATCTTCGCCATGATCGGTAATCAGGCCAATCAGATGACGCGTCATAGCCGTTATAGCAATGTAAATGATAAAACGGATAGGTAGATGGTTTGTCTTGAAGTAAACACCTACCATTGCGCCTAACTCAAGATAAATGAACAGCGTTAGCACGTTTTCAATGCCCGGCTTGCCCATATCCAAAACATGACACAACTCAATGATAGACGCCCAAATAACGACACCACCAATCATGAACAAGCCGAGATAATGGAATGTTCCGATCAGCGCATTTCCAGAAAAGTCTACCCACTCCTTAATCTGACTACCCTTAGCCTTCAAGTTTTCCATCATTACACCTCTTAAATCAATAGTATGCTGTCATTATAGTGTGATTTGTATCACAAAAGCAATAGGACGTTTCGTAAAGATTTAAAAAGAAAAACCGCCCGGAGGCGGCTTAATGTTATGGCGTGATCTTACCTATACAAACAGCTCCAGTGTTTTCCAGGCTTTTCAAATCATCCACAGAGAAGAGGTCATCTTTAAGCTTATACTTACTGCCTTCATTAATCTCTACATACCAAATCTGTCTTTTCTCCAGATTAGAGACGTTATCAATATCAAGGATGTAGCCGAACACACCGTTTCCTAAAACAATAACCTGATCGCATTTAAACTCATTGCTATTTGCCGTGAACTTTTCAGCATCTAATGCTGAGAAGGTAACGCCTTCATCTTTCACCATAAAAGAAAAATCTTTTTGGCATTCAAGCATACGGCTAACATCAATATCTTTATCAGACATACGCTTACCAGAGACACCATACACTTTCTCCAGATCGCCTGCGCCTTTTACCACGAAAACGCCCACTTCGGCATCAGATTGCAGCAAACCGCTTTTCCAGTCAGCATAACACGTCAGTTCTCGCATATCTTTTTCAGCTTCTGTCGCATTGGCATTGTAAAGACGCACAGCCTCAACTGATTCAAGCATCCACTCGCCATTCAGATTAACCATGACCATTGCAAAAGGTTTAATATTCATTTCATTTTCTCATTAAGTAATGCATGTTGACATTATACCTGCATCTTTTATCTTGTGCAACAAAAAACCGCCCGGAGGCGGCTTCTTTTAACGCTTAAACAAATCTTTCAGGGCTGGCATAATGTAAGGATGCACAATAAAATGGCAAATAGCTGCAACAATAATCGTGGTAATAGCCGCACCGAAAAATGCACTTACAACGCCATCATGTCCGACATTATCAAGGAAATTCCAGCCAAAAATAACACCATTGATGACAAGATTTGCGCCTTTACTTTCTTCCTTCACAAACTCACGCAATTTTTCTTTAGCTTCACTCATCTAACTCTCTCCTGTATTTTTTACGATTATCTTTGATTGCCATACTAAAAGCAACAAAATTTTCAATGATTTACTTTTCTGAACAAAGACTTTTTTTGAAGGCTGTTTTTATCTTTACCGCTGAAACACGCGCAGACGAGGAATAACAAAGAACGTCATTACAACCATCACGAAAGCCACAACAGCCGATGACTGAGCAAAAGCTTCAGCAAAGCCCGCGTTTTTATACGCTATAAGGAATGATGTGATAAAACTCAGAATATAACCTACTATCATGATCGGATTAAAACCTTCTTTACAGTTCATATTCCTGCCTCTCTTTCAATACAAACATTATCACCTATAATGACAATAAAAAGCAACTGCTTTCTACTCTTTTTTAGGATTAACCTTATCCAAAAGATAGCTTCCAGTCATAATGAAAAGCGTCATTACAAACGAGATAGCAAACGATGTTAGCATAGGTAGTTTACCCAGCAGTGCCGCCGTGATAAACATCATCACAAAACAAAACAGATTCCAGCGGAAGTTTACACCTTTTAACTCGCTTTCACAGATCTTAATCAGCATTGCTTTCATATCGAAACTTCCCGTATCGTTGATTTAATGACAATATATCAGTTGTTAGCGTTCTATGCAAGGTTTTTTACTTCCGGGACGGACGACCTTATTGATTTCTCAGCGAAGTCATCATCATTTCTAAAATCTCAACTGCAGAATAACCTGGCTGCCCCATGCTTTTCTTGAAATCGCCCATCTCACGCAAAAAACTTCGGGAAGTGCCGTGCATGAACTTCTTATCCAGACCTTTCATCAAACAACATTTTCTGATAACCATTTTAATCTCTCAGATCAACCGTAATGCCTTCAAACTCAAAATCATGGCTACACGCTGACACCTGCGCATTGATCGTCTGATTCCCACCCGCAGACAGCCATCCTGTCATGTTAATACAATCGCGTGAATCTTCAGACTTCACCATATCCATAAAATGCTGCGCCTTGTAATTGATACGGTCTTCATCACCTCCGTATTTATCTTCCATATTAATGCCCATGCTTTCTACACCACGAACCAAAGCCTCATGATAGCTTTCGCCATTTTGAATAGCCACAGAAATACTGTAAGTTCCAAGCAGTGGCTTAACATTCGCTATCGCAAAGTCATCATCGGTATCAACCTCAATAAATAGCACCTCTTTATTATTCGAAGCATCATATTCCGCTTTTTTCTTCTCCAGCGCATCGAGAAATAAAGAAGCATTGCCTTTCAGCTTAGCACCTTTCAATGATGAAATAATATCTTTGATTTTTACCACTTTATTCATTTTCTTTCCTTTTAGTTAAAGATAAACCATTTTTTTTGTTACTACATCGAAATGCAGGAGCGTCAACTCACTTTTACTTCCGTAAGTATCAATATAATACCGATTCTGGAAACGTAGCGGCTCAGGAAGCGTTGTATGACCATGAATCAGATAATCTACACCAGATACACTAGGAAGCTCATCCGCGTCCTCTACAAGCACTCTGCGAATCACAGTCCGGTCCCACATAAGATTAGCCCGGTAGCCTTTATTTCGCTTAGCCTTCCTGATAATCTTATGCCATTGCTGAGGCTTATCATTATCAAATGGCACACCACCATGAATCACACCAAAGCTCACTCCTGCCTGTTCAACTTCTAAAAGCAACGAGAAATGACTCAGGAGCAGTTTTTTATATTTCTTAAGGTTAGACTCGCCTAACTGCTTAACGGTCGCCTCAGAGCCATTGCGAGCGTCATTAAACCATTTCTCAGGCTTAGTGTCATGCTCAAGCAGAAAGTTATCATGATTGCCTATTACACCATAACAGTTCGGCGTTTCCATGAAGAAGTTTATCACCTCCGCAATCTTCGGACCACGATCAACCAGATCACCTTCAGAAATAAGATAATCCCGACCAAACTGAAAGCCGACTTCTTTCAACTTTCGAAGTAGTTCATGATATTGCCCATGAATATCACCGACAAAAAATAAACGGCTATCTGTGGGGATGGCTACTTTTTTATATATTTTCATTTGACTTCCTTATATGACCACTCGCTCACTTTTGATGGGAAAATACAATACAGTGGCAAACTCAGCGCATTGATATTATCATTATACGCCCAATAGATTCCGTCTACATCAGTATGGCGCTTTATCAGCTCAATAAAGGCATACTCTTCACCACTTAACCGGACATTTTCCTCAGAAATACCTAAAGCCTCACAAAGCTCAGGCGTTCCAACATAGCAAAACTCATCCTTAATCTGATCTTCGCTTTCGCACTCGTTCAGCGCCTCAGCATAGCCAGAGAATGTCATGAAACATAACTCTTCAGTTTCAGCATCCTCAAACTCAACACGATAGATCAGTTCTTTTTTCAGTAAACCTTCATCTACAGCAAGCTCTAAAAGCTTGAAGCGTGTCTCTGCATAACGCTCTGATTTCATTAAAGGTAAAATACTAATGAACTCGCTCTTCTCTTTAGAAAAAGAAAACAGCTTATCAGACGGTTTCAAGTTAAGTAGTTTTGCCCATTTCTCAGGACAAACTGAAAGAGACAGGTTATTGCCCTCATAAGAGCTTGTTTTCTTGCTAACATTTTCACTGTTCATCGTTCCCCAATGAAACAAAGAAGCAGCAGAAACTTTCGGGAAATAACCTATCATGATGACCTCTTAGCGTGTCAGATCGATTTTGATTAATGTTGCGGTAGGCGTATTAACTTTACTGATAAAGATATCCATCTCTCCAGTAAAAATTTGATCCTCACCTAACGCCTCAATAGCAGAGTTAAGCCCTTTATAGCTTTCAATCTCAGCTATAACGCCTTTAACAGCGCTTTCCTCATTAGATGTAAACGGGATAGTTTTCAGATGGCGAAGAACTGTATCAAAATAGGTCTCCCCTTCCAGCATTTCAACCTCTTCCTTGCTGAAATATTTATCACGCTCAATCAGCACAACAGCGCACTCACTGATCTCAATATCAATCATCAGGCGAGGACGCATCTCCAACTGAGCACGACGACCTTCACTGTCTTTAACAAGCTTATCAAAGAATGCTTTTGCTTCTCCGGTAAGATTATGACCTTTCAGAGATTCAATCAGATTGCTGGCACTAAACGTTTTTTCGCACATAAAGAGTTTTCCTTTTAAGTAAGTGATTCATTATAGCAGAAAGGCATCATTAATGACAATAATTATCTTCATTAAAACAAAAAAGCCACCCTGCTGGATGGCCTTTTAATTCTTATTTATAATCCTGAGTATTAATATCCTACGATATCGCGAACCTCAGCATGGAAGCTATTAGCTAAATCATACTGTGAAACTTTCACTTTTTTGCCAATGAAGTTTTTCGTGGTGTTAGGCACTGCTGCTACAACCTCAGCATACAGATCATCAGCAGAGCACTCTGTCAAGCCAGTAAAATTACTCCAGTTAGTTCCCTGAACTACACCACCAACAAAACCTTTTTCAGCAAACAGCGTATTTACTGCTTTCACTTGATCTTCTGACAACTTACCGGTTTTCACTCGAACGTTCAACAACACCTGATTACCAACCAGCTCAGCAATCTCCGCATCACGCTCTAGCTTGATTTCAGCCACAGCACGACCACGAACAGTCAGCGCATCACCATTAACTGATTTAATGCGATCTTCATCAGCTTTCAGTTTCGCAAGGAATGATTCGATATTTTTCATGTCTGTCTGATAATCAGAATGGATTAAACCTTTGTTGTTTTTTTCAACAATATCTTCCAGTGCATCAATCATGCTGACCGAGCAACCACAATAATCCTCATCAATCACATCCAGATCGAGATTTCGAGGCTCTTGAGTCTCACAATCCAGTTCAGCAACACGAGCGCGAATAGCAAGCTCAGCTTTAGCTAAAATAGAAATAATTTCAGAACGCAGAGCAGTATAAGACTTGGACATGTTTTTTACCTTTTAGAGATAGTGTTGAGAAACATCGTTTCAATAAGAAGCATCTTACCTAATGTTGACATTAAACGCAAGCTTTTTTCTTCATTACTGATAAACATGCTTAAAAAAAGCCGCCTCCCAGGACGGCTTTATCTTTAGGCTTTAACCTGTTCCGATTTGACCAACCATTCGCAAATCGTATAGTAGCCCGAAACTTCCTGACCTGATGGCGTGGTTAGTTTCATTTGACCTACCAGCTCAGGATCAACCTTGTCACAAAGGTAATCCAGCGCATCGTTAGCACTGCCCAAAATCTCTTCAATCTCACCATCGTCAACCGTTACAATGCTCAACTTAAAGCCCATTTTGATCTCCTCTTTTTAAGATAATCATGTCGTTTCAATAAAGTAAGTATAGCAAAAACCTTGATCATGCACAAGTTTTCGATTACTTTTTTTAAATAGGAGCGCACATGAACTGGAAACAAATCAAAGAACAACAACTTAGCATAACACTCCCACTTTATGATATTGAATGGTTAAAAAATATTTAAAAGACAATGATATAGACCAAGATGAATATGAAATTGAAACCCGTTAAACCATTGCTGATTATGAAGGTGGAATAATATTCTGCTATCCATTTTAAATAATTCTTTATTTTAAAAGGCTCCTTTGATATAATAATATCACTAAAACGGGAGGCTCTATGGATATTCAATCTTTTTTAGACAAAGCAAATACAACTTTCGACCCTTTTATTTTTGAATCCGGCCAATGTCATACTTTTGCCTTAGCTTTTAAAAAGCGTTTTGGCGGACAACTTTTTGCCCTTATGCGTCGAGATGCTGAAGACGGCCTCGAATGGTATTCTCATATGATTGTTTTCTTGGATAATGAATGCTTCGATATTCATGGCAAAGATGCCGATGAGTTATGGTGTGAGAACTTTCCTGAAGATGATGAGTTTGATGATATCCTTATCGAAGAAGATGGCCTTGATGATTTTCTTGCAAATTTCGAGTGCTCTATTAATAAAAACATTTTAGAACAACTTTTAAACCTTTAATAAAAAAGCCTCTCTTGAGGCTTTTTTATTGCTTAACGCATTCTTGGGCGACTAGCCGAAACCTGCTCAGCATTGTCCAAATCCATTAGCTTACTGAAATATTCTACCATATTTTTATTTTTGAAATCAGGATGCTGAGAAATATAGTTAAACGCATTCAGTAATATTGAAAACTCAACAAAATTCTTTGATTCTGAACGCACAATACCTTCCGAGCGATAAGCGCCATAGAAACCAGCAAGCGGATCATGCACGGCTTTGGCTCGGCTTACCACAACCGTAGCATCTTTCTCAGTTTTACCTTTATAGTTAACAGAGATCGCAAGACTATCACGACTACCATCCTGCAGGTTCAGGATAAGCACGTAATCATCTTTCTCGCTTTTGTTCTCATGACGAGCCGCTGAGGTATTGAACTCCTTGAACTTGAACAACGGATTATGCTTTAACACGCGCAGCTTACCGTTGAGCTTTTTCATCACATCTGACTTTTGTTCCATTTTACTTTCCTTTTAGCAGTTAATAATCCATTATAACGCCAATAAATGGAATGCACAATCTTTTTATAAAAAAAAGGCCCTGAAAGGCCTTATCTGATTTTGATGAGTATATTCATATTCTCAAAATCCTGAGAATATGTCTTCTCTGGCACCATGACGAATCTCTGCATGATATTACGCCTACTGATTTCAGGAACTTCAATAATATCATAACCACCTTTAAATGTCTGATACTTTATTTTTTCATATGACATTATGAGAGACATAAATACTTTATCAGGACTTTTAAAATCTTTTACACCTTGATAATCAAATGAAAACTCGCCTCCTTGCGAATCTGTTAATTCTATGACAAAGTGGTCTGAACATTTCTCAACACGTCTAACAACAACCTTTTTCCCATCTTTAATCAAAACATCTACAAAACAGCTTTTTGATTGCGCTTCTAACTTATCTCGTGTCTGGATTTCGGCTTTTTGAGCGCAGGCCGATAGAAAAAAGGCTATGCACAGTAATAATACTTTTTTCACAAATGCCTCATTTTGTTAAGTAGTTAACATCGATTTTTTCTGAACCGATAATTGATTTTACTTGCTCAAACATCGCCTTAGCCGGAGCCAAAATCTCAGAAGCCTCTTTTGAATCACTCCGCTCACCAAAGTTCACGCATAAACGCAGATGAGAAAGAATCATGTATAACACTTCCGTCATCTGAGTGTCCGGCGTATTTCCAATATATTCAATGATCGCAGGATAGCCATCGATATTCCGCTCTTTGCTATCAGGCAAGCCATATTCGACCAATAACTCCTGAAGCTCAAGACCATAAAAATAGCCCAACCCCATAGCATCAAAAACCATACTCATGGAGTTATCATTCATTGATTTAAAACTTTTCGCACTGCTAAGAAGAAGCATAGAAATATCCCGCTCAACTTTTGTGCCGCCCGCCAGTTTTTCAAGCCATGCTTTTTTTTCAATCAGCGCTGCCCTCTGAGCATCATTTAAAAAAGCAAGCCTTTCTTCTTTTGTATACATTTACACTCCTTTAAATAGAAACAGCCACCTACTGGTGGCTTATTGAGGTATAGCTGTCAAATGCGGATAAAACACTGTCAGCTTATTTCTCTCGAACTCACAAACATCATCCATGCTGAAATAGAGATCGTAAAACTCAACATGGATTTCTCCACGACGTGCATACTTTTCACACGCTTGCTTGAACTCTTCCTCAAATGTCTTTTGACTGTCAATCTCAACAGGGATAAAACGGATATTAAAATCGTCCTCAGTATCCGGCAAATACTCCCGCTTTTCCATCATAAAGAGATTGCCACCGCGCTCACCAATCTTAATCGGCTCTACCGAATCCAAATCAATAATGTCAGGCTCTTTGATTTTATAGTTAAACTGGCCCCAGCCTTGCTCTAAAACATCCTCAAGACGAACGCTAACACCACACACATCAATGAAATCATTGCTCTCAATATCCTTACCTGTTGCCATGAAAGCATACAGCTTTTCATAAAGCTCAAGAATAAAGGTATCAGGATCTACAGCCAACAATACGACATGCGGCGAGTAAAGCAGCATCTCACCTTCTAATCGATATTCCTGAACAAAATATGAACGCGACATTTTTAGACCTCATGGTTTATTTGTTGCCATTATACAGAAACTCTTTATGATATACAATAAAAAGCCACCCGAAGGTGGCTTTCTGTATTAATGAGCTTTTCGCCCCATCATTTTTAGCACCAGATCATGAATCAACACAACTACAATACCCACTACCAAAGCCACTACCGCATTTCCGCCCATTGAGACCAAAGAACCCGCCCAGCCTGCCGGAGAAATATGCGTGATAAACTCAGCAACCGGATGAAGGCCATGAACAATGATGCCACCACCCACCAAAAACATCGCCACCAGACCAATCAGCGACAGGGCTTTCATCAACCACGGCACCACGTTAATAAAACCACGACCAACCAGCTTTGCCACCGCTGATTTTTTAGCATCCAGCCAGAAACCAATATCATCCAGTTTTACGATCAGAGCCACAATACCATACACAAATACGGTAAAGCCTACGCCTAAAATACTCAGTGCGATGATCTTCTGCAGCAGCGGATAAGCGCTAATTGCACTTAAGGAAATCACAATAATCTCAGCCGAAAGAATAAAGTCAGTTCTGACCGCGCCTTTAATCTTTTTCTTCTCTTGCTTGAGCATCTCTTCTTTAGAAAGCTCCAGGTTTGCAAGATGTTGCTCCTGATGCGCCTGAACCTTTTCTTTATGGAAAAACTTCTCTTTGAGGTTTTCCACACCTTCAAAACATAAGAAGGCACCACCTACCATCAGCAGAGGGATCATTAACCACGGCGCAAATACGCTAATCAGCAGTGCAGCAGGCACCAGAATCAGCTTGTTAATCAGCGATCCCTTAAATACACCCCACACCACAGGAAGCTCACGATTGGGCTTGACGCCAGAGACCTGCTCAGCATTTAACGCAAGGTCATCACCTAACACACCGACCGTCTTACTCGCCGCCGTCTTAGTCATCGTCAGAATGTCATCCAGAACCATTAACAGTCCACCAACCATTTGCTTTTCCTCAGTTATTTAAGTCCAGTGATTATAGCGAAACTTAAACGAAAAGACAACAAGATTTACGTTTCTACAAATAAAAAAGACCGCAGAGCGGTCTTTTCTTTATTAACGTGTTTTACAGGAAATAATGCTTCCCTTCGAGGAAAGTTTTCACGCCCACGGTTGATGTGGAGATGTTAGAGATAAAATTGCGATCATCAGTAACCTTACCTTCCAGTTTACTGAACACCACATGAGACAAGCTCTTAAGACCACGCTTATCATGCAGGCGACCCACAAAACGATAAAACTGACCTTCATGTGATTCCGTCATCGGGAAGCCTTCATCCGCCATCACTTTAAGCAGTTTCTTTTCCTGCTCTTTGTCCAGCTTGCCAACTTTGATAGCGACAATGCGCAGTTCGTTGAAATCAACCGCATCACCTAACTCTTTTGCAGTTTTCTGAGTCAGCTTGTCGATTTTCACGTTCAGATCTTTCAGTGCTTCGCGGCGGTCATCTTCACCTACACGAACACGCACTTCCAGCGAAGACAGAACTTTATCCAGCGACTCAAAATCCTGCTTCATTGAAACTGGCACCACGACGCGCTTACGCAATACATTCAGAATATCCAGCAAAGAAGTAGACTCACCTTCTTCCGCATCAGAATCAGTCATGTAAATATCCAGATTCTTAGCCAGCTTTTGATCCATTTCCTTATCAAGTGATTTTCTCATTTCGTTCACTTGTGAGTGATACTCAGAACGTTTTTCACGCATAAAAGCCAGAAGTGATTGCATTTTATTTTACCTTGTTTGTTAAATTGAAAGCATTATAGCAACAACGTATTTTCACATCAAGCGATTTTATCGCCCCACTCGTTAAATGTTATCTCCATCTTACTCTCCCGGCTTATCTGAACACCTGAAAGATAATCACTTAAAGTTGAAAGCCCTTTGTCAAAAAGCTCCTGACCGCTTAGTAAAACATGCGTCTTTTTCAGCTTTTTTTCACGACGATTAAGCTTAATAGACATCTTTTTGACCAGTTCTTTCTTTATGAGATCGTAGTGCTCATTTTGCGAGGAATCCAGAACCTGATAAAGCACATTTGCCCAACCACCACACTCTTGCTGCAGCAAAACACTAATGGACAGTTTCATGATTCTACCTCTCTGATTTCGATACCTTCATTATACAAAATCAGGCTATCGCCACAAATAGGATTTATTTATATCTTATGCCGATTTATACATTAAAAAACCGCCCGGAGGCGGCTATTTCATTAATGTTTTAAGACTCTCAAACAGCGATTTTGCTTCCTTTTCATAATTAACTGAATCCGCAAGCAGCAGAGAGTTGGCGGTTTTACCTTTATATCCTAACTCTTTACGTAAAATATGCTCACTGATCCAATCAAGATGAATAGTGTCTTCATGACGCAACTTATCAAATCTTCCAAACCAAAACATCTTTACATTATAAGTAAAGCTTGCTTCTCCGCGAATAAGATTTTCACTGATATATTGCGCTACATTTGAAGGTAAATCATTTTTATTCAACATATTTCCTCTCATTTATGCTTATGACCATTTAAAAGCTGCCTTTGGGCAGCTTCTTAGAGAAATACAAGGTGAGAGTTTGCCTGAATATTGAGGCATGACTCCCAATCAGCAATATTCCCACGGATACCCGCAGCAACCTTATTAACGCCAGCAGGCTTGAAGATATCACCATTTTCATCAATAAACATCACGATGGATTTATTCTCGTTAGTGCTATACCAGATCTTGAGATACTTCCGGCCCATCTCAATCTCATAGCGCTTGTTGAGCCACTTCTTGTACTCATCCAGACTCACACCATGCTTATCCGCCTGCTTCTGAAGGTAAGCATCCGTCTTTTGATTTAAAGACTCAACCATCTCTGACGCCATTTTTAAGATCTGCATATCCGTTCTCTTAGTGATTTATCTTGTGATATGAGCCTATTATATCTCAAGCCCACAATAAAGACAACAATTTAAGGCAGGTAATAACCGTGTTCTTGCGAATAGTGTGCACCTAACGCTTTAGGAGATTCCCAAGGCAGTACGACATTTTGACCTGTTTCTGAGTTAACACCATGACTCACGATCTCCTCAACACGTCCGGTTTTCTCATTTTTTTCTTTAACAACATACAGGAATATCATAGCGACCTCAGTAGTTTTACAAGATAACGCATTATAACTGACAATAAAGTAATGTGCTATAAAAATATCCAAACTTTACAGAGCCTGAATCTGCATGATAGACTGACTTTAAGGCACAAGGAGAAACCATGAACGCATCAGATAGCAAACAACTTAACATCGCTATAGACATCTTCAGGCGCGATCCTGAGAGGCTTAAAGACTTGTTTATGACCGGACGACTGAGATTATCCTCAGAGCCAATGTATGTGCTTTATCTTCACTATATAGCAAACATCAGCTTTAAAGATATTGCCTATGATGAGCGTGCTGATGAAATAATAAAGAACATTGCCAAACGGTTTTTAGCCATTAAAAAAGCCACTTTATAGTGGCTTCCTTTATTTTAAAATTAATTTTACATTGAAGCTGTCAAGAGGAATATCTTCATTAACTGATAGCTCACCACCGGGCAAAGATACATATTTTTCCTTGCTCAGGCGTTCTTTAAAATTCTCGTCTGATTTAATATTCGCAATTAACTCATCCAAAGGATAATCATTTTTTAACACTGCCCGATCAATTCCTTCCAGATAACGCAACACAGTATCAACTTTAGTCTCCCCATCAAAAATCTCAACAGTCGCCCCAAACATATTAAAGCCGGACTCTTTATGTTTATCAAAATCCCTGATATAGGAATCAATCACAATATAGAGAGTGCGAGGCTGAGCTAAAGCATTCTGATAGACACTCTTTTTCTCAATCAGCTCAGCAAGCAAGTTCTCTGCTGATCCTGTTATTTTTCCTGTTTTTAATGAGGAAATCAAATCATCAATATCATAACTCATTTAGCACCTTCCTCTGTTTCTTTAGAGTAAGATTTCGCCTTGTATCGCTCTTTTCCTGTTCCATTACAGGAGCCACAGGCAGGCGACCCATTCGCATCATAACGACCGCTTCCCGCACAAGCACCACACTTACGCAGCTTATAACCATAAACAAAGCGATGATATTCATCTGTACGACGTTGTTTGCGCTCATGGAAGTTCATAGCAGCCCTTAAATGATAAACTTAACAAACTCAGGCTTTTTCTCATTGGCTTCAAAAACTTCCGCCGAGTATTCCTGAATGGTCTTACGCGCATCTTTCACGCAGTTTTTACCTGTAGCCTTGTGCTCATTCTCAGAACGACCGCAATGCTTACACTTATAGCCAACAAAGTAGCCGCGACCTTCAACCTTCTCATACATCTTATATGTCATTTTGATTTATCCTTTGTAAGCAGTGAATCTATTATATGACAACAATACCTCGCACGCAACAAAAAAGCCACCCGAAGGCAGCTTTTTATTGTTTTCTGTTATGTGCCGCTTATGTCGTAATACTCGGTTCGACCATCAAAAAAACCTTTATCGTATTCTTCCTGATCAAAGGCATTATCAAACATCTGCTTTTCTTTGAAGCTGAATCCATCGCGAAAGCCTTTATGCCAATGAGATTCTTGCGTTTTCATGCTTTTATCCTCTTACAGCCTGAGCGCGTATTAAAAAGTAATCTTGACGTTTTTAAATCAGTTCTTCTTCCAGTGCTGCCTTAAGAGGCACATCTTCATAATCGCGACCGCTTACCAGCCACTGCTCGCCATCCCATACATAAAGATACTCCTGCTCGTCAATGACTTCATCAGAAACACGCATCTTAATGCTTTCTTCATCCATCAGGCGATCACGCGCATAATATACACTGTAGCCCTTAACTGGAGTGTCAAAGCTATGATTGCTTCCCGGCGTATCACAGCTCTTATCGATATAAGACAGAGCACCACCAGAAACCAGCTTCTCAGCAAGCTCCTGTGAGTTGTAATGCTCCAAAAGCATCTTGCCGTTAGCACTCAAATAACCGTTATTGTGGCAATACACCACATGATACTTATCACCTACTTTAACATTGATGTTTGAACGCGTTGCCATGATGCTTCCTCGTCAGAATGTAAAATGCATGATAACAGATCTCGCTATCATGCACCAGATAATTATAGCTTAGTTGCTAATGTATCATACTGGAGGTATTCACCCGGCAAAGCTGGACGATAACAGACATTCCCCCGCATTTTATATCCCTGAGTCACATTATTATCACAAACTTCCTGATTGGATTGCCGAGAATGCTCAGAATAGATCCAGGTTCCAACGTGAGTCAAAACAGTAATAAAAATTAGAAGAGCAATACTTAGACGAAAATCCTTCTTATTCTCACGAGCCTTTTTCGAAAAAGCACCCGTTAACAAGCCATAAAAAGAAAAAAGTGCGACATAAACAAGAAAGTAATACAGACTATGAAGAGTAAAAAGATTATACATTTTTTATCCTTGATTAAGAGTTAAACGGCATCAATACACTTGAAACGCTTGAAATAAGCAGAAAGTTCTTTGGCATAACGCTCAAGCTCTTCTTTGTCAGAAGAGAAAAACTGATAACCATGACTCTGAGTGCAATATCTGTTATCATTGACTACCGATGGATATTTCTTCTGCAGTTCAGCAATCTTGGCATCCATTTTGTCAGACACTTCCCAGCGACTATCCTTGTCATATTTACCGCGACCAAATAAAATTTCTTCCGAGAAGAAAAACTCAACACGCGCATAGTGCAGTGTCTCAAAATCCACCGAGCAACGCTCATTGCTTAAATCCTGACGTTCTTCAATCATCCGATACACCCTCATTAAGTGAAGCACTATTATAAATATTGTTGTCTTTAAGTGCAAGCACTAAGCAGCTAAAGAAGCCCATTTTTCATGAATAATCTCTTTGCCATAAAACACACATCCATAGCCATTTTCTTCAATGACTTCCAGCATGTGATCAATAGCTTTCTCTATATCTTCATTAAACTTTATCCTAAGCAAACTAATGCCACGAGACTCACAATAACGGTTTTTTATCTCGTCGTTTCTCTTCTGACTCAGAAACCCTTCAGTTCCACCAAAAGCATCAACTTTAGTAAAATGCTGCTTACCATCAAACTCAATCAACAGGTTTAATGATTCAATATAGAAATCAAACTTGAGCCTAACGCCGTTTTTACTGCGACATCCAATGAACTTCGCTTGCTCTTTAAACGATAAACCGTAGCCATTCAAAGCATTTGCTACAGCCGTTTCACCTTTCGAGGCGCGGCATTTAGGGCAACCATCACCACAAAGATGATTTCCCGCCTTCTGAGAAAACTCTCCGTGAATACCACAGATAATCAATACTTTTTGGTGCGAAGATGTATACACAACTTTGCTGTAATCATATTTACCATGATGCACATCTATCGCTTTTTCGATGAAGGCCTCTGCGTCAGATCTGATAGCATCATATTGACAAGCCCGGCAACCTTTTCCATTCAAATGCTCTCCGGCACGCTGCTCAAAATCCCCATGTTTCTCACATGTGATTGTAACCTTCTTTTTATTATTCACGTAAACTACTTTTTCATAAGAATAACGTGAACCATGAACAGCAATAGCTCTACTCACGAAATCTGATTCTACTCTTTTCTCTCTCGAACATGCATAGCAAGACCTGCCTGCTAAATGCTCGTTAGCACGCTGCTCAAACAAGCCATGCTTTTCACACTTAATCTTAACTTTCGTGCCGCTGTTTACATAAACAGTCTCTTCATAGCCATACAGGTCGCCATGAATGGCAACCGCTCGCCTAATAAATTTTTCTGTTTTCTCACACATAAGCCACCAAAGCCACCTCATTTTAACTTCCTTCATTATAGCAATATAATATTGTCTTTTCAAGCTTTATTTGCCGACCTTGTTGATTTATTGCCCAAAAAAGATATAACTTAGCTATTAAACTTCAAGGAGAATACTATGAACTTACTTATCTGGTTTTTGATCATCATGGCAGTTGTCGCTGTCTTTTATTTTATCTCTGTTTACCGCACTAAAAATCTAATCAAGCAAGGGATTGTCATCAGTAAAGAATATCTTGCCAGTGTCCGCAACGATTCCTCTACGCTTGCTCCTGAAGATATAGTTGCCTATGAGATGTCTGTTATTGGTGAGCGCATCGCCGAACTTAGAACCAGCAATATTGTTGCCAAATCTTTAGCAATCACCCACGACATTCCTAACAATAAAATCAAGCCTATCCATAATCAACGCATTATCGATACAACTCAGGCGCTTGCTTACAATATCTATCTTGAGAATGTGCTTAATGAACGCCCGGAAGCTGCTACGATTAATGATATCAACACCCTTTCTGTTAAAGATGTGCTGATGTTTGAGTTCGAAGAATACGGCGAACAGATCACAGAATGCACCAAGATTATTGAGCGAAGCAAAAAAAGAGAACTCGATAGTTATGAGCAGGAAGTTATGGATATGATTAATACGGAAAGAAATAGAATATTCCCTTAATCATATTCACTTATATTGTTTGATAAAAAACATCTGGTATAATAAAAGCAAACGTATATTTATTTTTATCATTTTAAAAGGAATCAACTATGGATATGGCAGCAGCTCGTAATAACCTTTCCGAACTTCTTACGGATAACACATTTAAAGATAAGTTATTTAACACTCTTGATAAACTTCATACCAGCGCAACTCTTGCTGATTATGGCTATGAAGCAAGTAAAAATAAAGCAACAAATGAAGGCATTAAAAGCTTCTTTAAAAAAGCAGGCGGCTTTCTTGCTGGCACAGGCTTTACTGTAGGCGCTGCTGTTGTTGCCCAAGCAACCATTGCTACTGCCTTAGCCGTTACCGCCGCACCCGCTTTACTTGCCACAGGCGCTGTAGTAGGTGGAGCCTTAGCTATAGGGGCTGCGGTATCATTTAAAAATAGTATTCCTCTTTCCCCAAATGCCGCAAGAGAACTTGCTAAAAATGGCGCAGCGTTTTCAAAAGAAGAATCCGAACGCGCTAAAACCGTTTTCAGTCAGCTTAATGAAATGACCCTTGACATGCTTAAAGCTAAAGACAGCAACTCGCCTGATTATGGTGCTAAGTTTGTTGCTGTATTAACAAAAATAAAATCAGTTGAAATGGCATCTGAGCACATTGAAGCAGCTAACAAACGCAGTATTAATCAAATCAGAGAAGGTGGAACAAGCTTTAAAGACAGACTTCTTCACTTTAAAGATAAACTCACACACAGAGAGCCGGATATTTCTGTAGAAAATAAAAATAACAATGGATTTAAATTTAAATAATATAATAAAGGCATAATATGAAAAATAATACTTATCTCATCTGTAATAATAACGAGTTTAACCATATTTTAATACCTAATATGCTTTTACTGGTGAATGATATCAATCAAAGCCAAATAAATAATGTGGTTTTTGATAAAGCTTCTAAGCGTATTAATATTGAAGGCTTCTATATTGATATTGAAGATGAACATGTAGATATCGTTGAGGAATGCGTCAGACTAGAAAATATCACGCTATCTGTTATGTCTAACGATGGCAATATTTTAGCAATGTATCAGATTCATTAAAACTTAAGCATTAAAAAAGCAGCCTCGGCTGCTTTTTATTTATTCTTCGATTGGCTTCCACTTCAAAATAACATCGTTATCTGAAAAAGGCCGACACCCACCAAACCAATGACCACGCTTAAATAAACGCACGGCCTCCAGCTCGCGATCACCGCGCTCAATCAAACACTGATACTTGCCATCCTCTTCAGGAAGACGCTCACTTACAATAATCCAATCCTGACTCATTTGGACTCACCTGTCATCAGAACACCATAGTCGGCATTTAGCCCTGACTCGCCCATCAAGGCTATTTCGCGCTTCCAGTAAGCCACAATGGTGCGAGAATCTAACTGATTAATGTGAGGCACTACATTCGCCAGAGCTTCTGTATTTAAACTCTGATACCAGCGCATTGCCTGACCTATTTCTGACTCAACTTTGATTTCCGCTTCCATTATGTCTACCTCATTTGTTTATTCGTGCTCATTATAACCAACAAATGACAATGAAGCAACAAAAAAGCCGCCCGAAGGCAGCTTCTTTTTATTTGATAACTTTGAGCGATCCGGCACTGTAGTTGAACAGAATGCTGCCTTGTGCCATATAATAGAACATCTTCGCAATTTGATAATCCTGACCATCAGGCAGAGTCGCAACCTGTTTCTGACGCTTATCCATTTCTTCTTTGGCATCTTTCTTTAAAGACAGACCATACAGTGGCGTTCCATCACAATCACGCCCATGATGAACAACAAAAAGACGCAGACCTGTATCATCATCATTTTCATCACCCAAAATCTCTACCAGTGAACCGAGTGGAATGGTATGGCTCTGTTCCATTTTGTTTTGCTTCACAGTTTTACCATTTGACTCAACAATATCGGATACATTGATCATTTCTAAAGCCTCTTATTTGAAAGGAGTTTCTGGTTAAAACACATGTTCAGCGATTATGATTAGCAATCAGCACCTGATCCATTGTTTCCAGATTCGTGTAAAGCACGTCTTTATTCGCCTTAACATCTTTCATCAGGCAAATATGACTTTCGTCTTCATAGGGTTTGCAACGCTGAAGCAATACGTTTAAAGAAGATTCTTCACCTTTAAACACTTTCTGCTCTACCGGATTGCCATTGCTCAGCACATATAACAACGCAATTTCAATAATCATACTTGCTTGCCTCAACGCCCTATCAGGAATGACTCATTATAACTTTATTCCTCATTAAAGACAACAAAAAACCACCCGAAGGTGGCCTTTTTTAGCTATTAAAGTATTTACGCTCTTCGCCCAGCACCTCAGCCAGAATACCGCGATATGCTTTATCTTCTGTCTGGAAAGGATTTGGCAACCAGCCACCATCGACATAGGCAACAAAGTAGTTCGGCCCCTCTTTGACCACCTCAAACTCATCCGCAAGTTCGATAACCTTATCCATCACTTCGTTTTCATCTAAGTCAGCAAACAGAGTCGTCATTTTCTTCACCTTAGTTCGTTTCAATAAAGCTATTATAAAGACAACACATATCCAAATCAAGCTTTATCTTAAAAAAAGAGGCCGGAGCCTCGTTTTTATTGATATAGTTCCCTGAGTGTTCTTAAGGTATCTTTTAACCAACTATCTGGCAAACGCTTGTAGATGTAAACCATGCCTATTTCTGCGCTATCTTTTCCAAAATCAGAAAGATTCTCGCCCTCAAATACCCACGGTTTTCTATCCTTTTTAATGGCACCTGATCCGGTTAGTGGAACAAATTCATAGCCTTTTTCTCTTTTCTCAACAATATAAACGAATTCTTGATGGTCTTCATAATCACCGCCATACTGGAAGGAAAAAATCGTCCCTACGCTCACCTTTTCCCATTTTTCATAAGAAAGATTGTAGTATCCTACATAGGGGTTCATTTTAGCATTGCTTGCCATGCTCTGCCTGAAATCGTTAATATAGGGACGCTCTTCAGGAATAAACTTGTATTCACCTGGTAAAAGACGCATTCTTTCACTCAGCTCTATAGGCCCATAGCTTTCATCAAAGCCATACACCATTGGCACTAAACCAACATGAGCACTATCTTTAAAGCCCAGCAGCGCATCAGACAATGCGAATACTCTCACGTTATCAAAAAGCTCACTTCTGATTTCATCAATATTTTTCACGCTCACCTCGCCGCCAATTCAAACAAAAAAGACCAACTCTCGTCAGTCTTTACCGTTATTCTATTATAGCTTAGGTCTTATTTTTATTCAACCTTTTTCATCTCATCTTCTTCGACATTACTCTTGCGAAGAGAGGCCAAAACCTGCTGCGCTTCTGCGATTTCTTCATGAGAATACGGTGTATCTTTGGCGATAACCTCAATCCAATGCTCGAAACTCAACTCTTTCAGGCGAACAGATTTGGCAACAATCTCTCTCAGATGGGCAATCTCATCTTCAGAAATATCCATTACCAGATCATAACTGACATGGTTGACACTTTCCACCACAAAAGGGCGATCCTCACCACGCAGGAGCACCTTCTCGCCTACTGAAAACTTTTTAGCCTGAGCGTTGAATGCGCCTGCCAACTGGTCACGAAGACTCATAGACACCTCTTATGAATTAATTATTTTTTGCCTTTCCAGCATCAACAACAGCCGAAAAAAGCGCTTTGATGTTTTCTTTGACATACAAAAACTTATGCGCCTGATAGGAGTGCTTTGCATATCGATGAAAACGAATGTCAAAAAACGCCTGAACATCCATACCTGTTTTCAGATATGGCACCACTAATCGACATAATGCAATATTCTCTGTCGGGCCTTCAATCTTTTCCTGAATGTCCAGACCTTTCAGCAAGCTTTCGTAAGACGCCATGTTATCCACTCCTCAGATTTAATAAGGAGATTATAAAGACAACATTTTTTCAAGTCAAGCTTTTTCAAAACAATGAAAAGCCACCCGAAGGTGGCTTTAGTTTAGGCTGCTGGCTTCTCAAAGGAGCGCATATAATTACCAAAACTCTCAAAAATATAGTATTGCTCACTCAAATAGTCCCACAGGTTCGTCTCAGCATATCCAGCATGTCTATTTTTCAGATCAACACCACTCTGTATAGCAATTTCCTTAGCCGTCTCAATAAGCTTACCAACCGCCTCTTCGCTTGATTTGCTGTTTTCAATCAGATAGGTTTCACCGCCCCAGCCATCGTTTTCAATGACTCCAACTTTCTTTCCATCTACAAAAAGATTAGCCGACATCGAATAACCATCATGAGAATCAACACGCGTAATGCCTTTTACTTGAATATTACCAAAGGCTTTTTCACAATGAGACACTTCGGTAATCGTGCTTTTTGCAAAACCATCGGTATCAAAGTTGCCTTCAAGCCCAATGAAAATGCCTTGTTCATTACGCGTCATGATAACCTGACTTTTTCCGCCTTTTTCTACCAGAAAAACCTGCCCTTTATTAAAATGGGCATCACCTACTTTGAATGCTTTATTAGCAACCAGCACGTCATTTTTCTTAATAGCCATTTGATCCACCTGTCTTGTTATCTAAAAATCGATTATTACTGATTAATCAGCAATAACCTCGCTAATTTCAATCCCACGGCCTAAACGACGAAGCCAGCGCCCCATTTGCTCAATCGTCTTACCTTTGTCGTCATGCGCGTCAGTTTCAATGGTCATAAACGCCCGATATTTACCACGCTCTTTGCGCACAGTCATCTCATTGTAAACGTTTGTACCTTTTTCATTATGACGCACCTGATATAAATGCTCCTCAGATTTGGCACCTGACTTCTCCAAATAACCATTGCCTTCCTTATCAAAGATACGCTCAAACTTGATAAGCAGTAGCTCACCGTAATCTTCTGTTTTTTCTGCTTTGACTTCTTCAAGCAAACCATTATCAAAATCCTGAAACAGATCCACTTCAGGACAGAAATAAAAAGAAGGTAGCAGTGATTTATCTTCCTTCGGCATCGCAACAAGATACGTCAAACGCACAATAATGGGATAATGAAGTTCACTATATTCAGGAAAAACATCTTCTGGCAGACCGTAGAAAAACTCACGCCTCTCAATCTTACCCTTGCTCACCTCTTCATAATTAACTTTAAATCCCGCAAGAAATGACTTCTCTTGATTGAAAACTGAAATAGCTTTCTGAATATCCTCCTCAGAAATTTCCTTTGTATTTAACCATTCTTTTTCCGGCTGGATTTCTAATGCTTTCGGGATCTCAAGAAAACCATCATTTCCTTTAGAACGAGAGCAACGCCCGATAAAATCACGCTTTAGCTTATCCAGATTTTGTTGATTTAAAATGCTCATTTGCGGCCCTCTATAAAGTAATATAGGCAATATATTAACATATATCGCCTATAGAGTTCTACTTTTTTGTCTTTTTATTACGCAGCCTTTAATGCCTTCATCATTACTGCCTGCGCCTTCTTGCGCACCACATCTTCATCAAGTCCAATGTTAAACGCTTTCAGCTTAGCAATCACATCAACCTGCTTCAGCTTGTTTACAACGTTATTAATGCCATTCACACCTGCATTGTAAACATCATCATAAGAAACATACAGAATGTTCTTACACGCCGCCTGACCGTCTTTTAGCTTGAACTTCTGAACGCGATTTCCTGCGTCTGAAATATTCAGATCGGCAATGCTCGCATTACTACCAAGCCCCGTGATTTCTTCTGCGATATTCAGACGAATAGCTGTCTCAATCGCATCATCTACAGGATTGCCTTTAGAGTGGAACAGATAAGTATTCAGAGAAGAAATACTGATATACTTCATGATAAGTTGCTTCTCTTTCCAGCCCAACTGAAGCTCGATATTTTTCGTTGCAGACGTGAACTTAACCACATCCAGAAACTTCAGCTCAGCACCTGCTAACGCAGCAAACAGGTCATCAGGCACTACATTCTGACCATTCACAACAGGAATAACCTGATTGATATTAACCTTAGAACCTGCCATGAACTTAGCCAACGTCCGACCCGCTAATACGTTTTTAACCAGCACATCATCCTGCTTAGCAGACATGACAGCATTCAGATCATCATAATCAAAAGCCTTATAGTCGCTTTTCACCATCAGAACAATCGCACTAAAGAAGTTAGAGACCAGAAGCTTAGTGTTCATATACCGCCCTCATTAAAGTCAGGATTTCGTTTCAATGAGGATAGTTTATCAGATTATGACAACATAGACAAGCGTTATTTTTATATAGGACCACCTTAAACGCATTATTCTCTTTTGAGATTATTTAAGTGATCTTAAAACCGGAAGCTCCGGCAAAAAGTCAGAATCATGATTCACGCCAGACATTATTTTATCAGACTGCCAATCATCTTGTTTGCCCACTGTCATATGAAGCCTGTAATAGGGATTTAAGCCCATTTCCTGACGCATTGCTACTATGTCGTCAGAATAGACATTAAGCGACCAGAAGCTCCAATGACGCTCAATAAAGCCATATTGAATTTCAAGCTCCTGACCTTCATACTTCATCCATGTTTTATGGCTACTATCAGCCTCCTCCGGCTTAACGATAGTCACATGCGTTCCGAACATTGGCGTATGCAATCTAACTCCATATTGTCTCATGATATGCCATTGGTAATAACTCGCCAGATCAGCGCTTTCTACATCCAGCACGACAATATCCGTCTTGGATTTTATTCCTTTCCTTAAAGGACTGTAAGCCACAATGCCTTTTATCTTATACATTTGCGCCTCTTAAAAAGAAAAGCCACCCGAAGGCGGCTATCGATGCTTTTATTCTTCGTCTTGGATGACAACCATTTCATTCCATAACGCATCGCTGAAATGGTATTCAACACACTCCTTCGAATCAACATCATATAAAGTAATTGAGTGTGCAAACTCATCAAAAACGCCCACGCCACTGAGAAAGGACTCCCCACTTAAATACACTTCTACATTCCCAGCTTTAAAGGCATAATGATCACCAAATGATTTCTTGATAGAAAGATACATATATTTGGCGCAAACTTTTAAGCCCTTAGCGTAAAATCGATCATTAAGCTGATGCGCATATGCAACACCAGAATCCAACCTTAAATCTTCGACATTTTCAAAATAACGCCCGACTGATTTTCCTCCTGAAAGAAAACCTAAAAAAACAGGATGGTTGTTAATATTCTCTTTATTAATCATCAGTATTTCCTCTTATTAAAAATAAAACGTTATTCCACATCTTCATAAAAATGCTGGCGTCCCACCACTTCAGCCAGAATCTCCCGATGAGCATTTTCTTCTGAGGTGAAACTATAAAATAGAGATTTACAGTTGATATAGCCCTTAAAAAAGCCCGGCATCTCATCGTCTTCTTCTACATAAAAATCAATCTGACGCTCGCGCAGCTTTTCCAGCACTTCCCAATCACTTAAGTCTACAAATAGCGAAAACATAATTTATCCTCTCTATATAATGACAATATAATATCACGTAGTCTTATTCAATACAACAAAAAACCACCCGAAGGTGGCTCTTTATTTTATACAGCAGGCTTTGCTTTGCCTTTATCGTAAGTGAACGCATCGTAAAGCGTTCCAATACCTACTGTAAGCAGTGCCAGACACATCCACGACCAGTCAAGCCGCGAGTTAACTGTGATCGCCAGCACTATATAGGCCACAGCAATGGTGAATACCTGCTGACGGGACAGCTTATCTGAATAGTCGTGACATTCAGCAGAGATCTCAAAAGTTTGACCTTTAATGTCTTTCTTTTTCTTGAAAACCTCTCCTCGTGATTTCCTCACGCAATTTACCAAACGTTCAGCCAGCATCAGCCACATAAACACATGCAGGCATGACTGGATAAACTCGACCTTGAAAAAGATACCGTTTAAACACAGGAGCATCGCCGCAAAAAACAGCAGCATATCAGAACTAATCGAAATATTCAGTTTCATTAAAACCTCTTTTTTGATAACAACTCTCTTTAAAAGAACCTCGTATTATCTTGAGATTCCGCCTTGTATTTATCAGCCCAACTTTAAGCCTGTTTCTAACTCAATATCATCATCTACCGGATAATCTTCTTCACAATAAGCTCCAATCATTTCTATTTGCTCCTGAATATCTCTCCGGTTAGACCAAAGTGACTCAGGAGGGATAACATCAAGCACTGCCTGAATGTAGCCATCAAGACGACGAACGCACTTGCGCTCCAGAACTTTAGACCAGTTGCCTTCTTCATCATAGGCATCAATATTTGAACAAAGATAATCTAAGTTAGGTAGCACTTTCGCTCTGCTGGTTAAATGGAAAGCAAGGATTCTTCTTACATACTCATCATTGCCTGAGATACCTACAGGTTTTTCAGTATAAATAAACCCTTCCTCATCCAAAATACGAGACAGAACTTCCTTCACTTCATCAGAGAAAAGTGATGTGTCGATTTTGATTTTTTCAGGAACATTAAGAAATTTTGTCATGCTCAATACCTCATTCAAGACAGATACTCATTATACCTTTAGGCCAACTTGAGCACAAACTATAAATCAATAAAAACCAAAATCGTAAGCGACCAGCTCGCCTTTTTTGGTATATCCGAACTGACCACAGTCAACAAAATCAGTCCATTCTGGCGTATCTTCTCTTAAGCCTTCATAATGCTCAACATATTCCATCACAGCACAGTATAAGCCATCAATTACAACCATACGCGCTTTAGCAACCGGATGACCGAAATCCTGCTTGCTTGACTCTACGCAGTTATCATCTTCACCGTTTTCACTCAACGGCACTTTAATAACGTAGTTGCCACTTTTCAACTTAAACGTCATACGGCAACGACCAGAGCCAATCATCTCATATTTACCTATCATTTTTTGAATCAAAGCATCAGCAACAGCATTCTTTTCAGCTTCCGCAAAACCGCCTTCGAACATGTTTTCAACGCCTTTAAACTCAAAAGTCATGATATTTTCCTTTCGTTTCAATACCTCTATTATATGACAACACGAAAAAAGTTACAAGCCTTTAATGAAAAAAGTTAAGCTCTTTCAATATGTATTTGATTATGATGGCAACGTATGTTATAAGGTTATTAGGCAAATTAAAGGAGAGGGAGAGAATATGAAATATACATTTAATGAAGAAGACCTTGGCCTAGACTAAAGCCTTTTGTTTAAATAAAAAACCGCCCGGAGGCGGCTTTTTTAATCCGGGTATTTCTTGTCGAAATCATCATCACTCAACGCGAACTGATCAATGTCAAACTCTGACACGCCCACGCTTAGCGCCTCAATCACAAAGTTAGTCCAGTCCTTAACCAGTGAGCGATCAATGAAGTTATTGCCAGTCATTTTCTCACGAATCGCGTGAATCTCATCAACACTCAGAACTTTCTTTTCAAGCTTATCCACGTTAAAATCCCCTATTCGTCTTTGTTGTCATAATATCAGGAAGCCTGATGCTCGTCAAACGATTTCTCCATAAACTTTCACGAATTGCCCACAGCTCTCGCATTCATATTCATGCATAAAACGACCATTCTCGGTCCAGTTATTCGCACTACACAGGCAGGCAAGCACACGCACTTTTCCTGGAGACACCTCGGCCTCACCGAAATCAGATACTTCTGGTTGTTGGTCAAATACATAGGCATTCATTTTGATAAAGCGCGGACGCTCGATGCGATCTGAATGCTTACCGCAGGCAACCGCCAGATATTTGAAATACATTTCAGCCGTTTTCATCAGGATTGCTTCTCGTATGCCTCAACGAACTGCCCACAGCTACCGCACTCATATTCATTGATGAAGCGTCCGTTATCCGTCCAGTTATTACAACCGCACTTGCATTTCAAAATACGGATTTTTCCTTCAGGTATCTCTCTTACGCCAAAATCTGTAATGGTTGACTCACCTTCAAAGCTGTAGCCTGAAAGCTTCATAGTGCAATCTGTCCCACCATAGGATACATATTTTAAATATACTTCACGATTTCTGTTATCCATGCCTCACCTATATGAAAGAGGGCCACTTGCGCAGCCCTTTCTATTTGTTAATCTTCAAATTTCCAAACAATCCCGGCAGCATCCAGCCTTTGCGCTAACGTCTTCTCGTCAATCCAATACATCATTTGACCATCAGAGCCGATCACTCGACCCACATTAACACCGCGTGGCAGCTTCAGCACTTTCTTTTGAATACTATCATCTTCGTTTACAGAAGAGGGAATCTTAGATCCTGAAGCATAAACATCAACTCCACCACCACAAACCATTCGAGTCATAATAGCGCCTTTATTTAAACAATCAGTGAGCCGATAACAGCAATATCGTCAGACAGCTTCACAACACGGAAACCATCATCAAGCAGATCAATACAGCGAACCTTTTCGCCTGCTACCTCTTCCACTACCAGATAGTCGTCGCCTACGCAGATAACCGAACGCGGACCAATGTCGTTTTTGTCAAAAGAAATCTCACCCGGCTCAAAGCTCAGTTCCTGCTCTGCCAGTGAAGCCTGCTTCTCAACAAAAATCTCTTTGTTCATCATAGTCATATCCTCTTAACTGTTCTATAAACGGGAAAGCCCCGCGACTCATCAACGGGGCTATTATAGCAAAATAATGCTGTTAAGCACAACCACTTTTTACACGGCTTTGTGTTCTCTGCAGAACGCTTCCGTTTCACTCAAATCGCACAGAAACTGCATTTCTGGCGCTTTAATTTCAAGAGAACCAATATCAAGAGATGACGCAGTCACTCTACTTTCGTTCTTTAATACAATCTCTAAGCCAATAGCATTCGAGCTATCCGTTTCTGCAGGATCATCATATTTGATATATTGAGTATATTGCCCAAGCAGCTCAATAATCTCAGACTGTTCTATCTTTTCTCTTTTTTGGGATAGCACATCACTTCTGTCAGTCAACAACAAATCATCAGAGCCTGCACTTTTGCTGAAGGCGTATAAACGTAATCCTCTGATATTGCCTTTATTGGCTTCCATGTACTCTACTACATCTTTAAACGCATCTTGGGGACTTTTAAACATATTATGCCTTATCTTTGTTATTGTTTGATTTGATTACTTCCATCATGTCTTCAATCTGGTCAAAATCAAAAGTTAGAATGAAACCATAACCATTTTGCAATATATCTTCTTCCTCATCTTCCTCTGTATCGAAATCTTCGCCTTCCATCATTTTAATACCGAAACTAAACTTATATTTGGGAACATCTTTGTATTCAGTATCTGTGTCAATCACCTCTGTGAAATGCGTCAGATATTGTGCCAGCAAAGTCTTAAACACGTCGCCATCAATGAAATCACATGCTTTACCATCTGCGCCCTCATTGCAGAAAAGCTCGGTTTCATCAATAATATCAATCGCGGCCTCATCATAAGGACACTCCATACGCCCAGCAAAACGAATGCCTACTTTCTGATAAGGCTCTCCTTTTACAGCAAGAGCCGCATTGCGATCCAAAGTCTCAATAAGCAGTTTTAGCTTCTCTTTATCCTTAAGCCTTGATTGTTCCTCATCTTCAGTCATCACCTACTCCTTTTTTATTGTTTTTATTCAGCCTAGCGCTTTATACTTCTACGCTTTCTGCTACTTTTAAGTCTACCATAACGCCCGTCAGTTTATCAAAAGTGTCTTTAAACAACTCAAATGATGATGCATACGCATTAACGGTTTCTTTAATAAAAAATCGCTTCAGGAAGCTCCCTTGAATATCCTTATCATAAAAAGAAATAGTCAGCCGCAAGTAATCAGGATTCAAATGGTTATATTTTCCGGGGTTTTCACTATCTCCCATCATCTCTTCATGATACTGATAGAATAAATCCGTAAACATCTTACTATTCAAACAAGGCACACCTTGCGCATCAAGAAAATAATACGTTTGCGCCTCATCAAGCACAATCTCACCTTGCTCAATGCCATGTTCATTTACCAGCACTTTAGACGTTTCAAAACTTATACCAAAGTCAGCAACCTGTTCACCTTCAGCGTGTTGCTTTAACCTTTCGTCAATCTTAACCATAAAAGACGCCAGTCGCGCCTCAAATGAGGTTTCGCCAGAAACATTTTTTACGTCTTTTTCTATCTGAATAGCGTTCTCTTTAAAACCTATCTTCATAAACTCTCCATTATGCTGATTTCAATACAGGCTCAACCTGCGTCTTAAATACGATTTCAAAGCGAGAACTCAAGCCATTATGATAACTCACTTCCTTAAAGCTCTCCACAAAGGGACTCTTTGACAGAAACCACTTTACACGACGAGCAATGGCTACCGCAGGGAAATAACGCGGCTTTCCATCAGTGCGACGGCTGTATGTCTCAATACCGCTAACAAAAATCTCGTGCTTAACACGATCATAATGAATAGAAGTAGACTCACGAATATTTTTTGAGAAATGCTCACCAAAATCTACACGCGATTTCTTAGCCTCCTCAGCATGACGCATAATGTCAAAGAAAAAGAACTTCATCAGAATGAAGTCATTCCCCAACGCTTCCGGCAGGCAATGACGCGCATTATCATCAAACCAACACGAATACAGATGGTTCTTCTCCGCTAAATCATAAAACCAACGACGACGACCCGCCGCATTCACCTGATCAACACCACTTTCGCGCACCGCACCTAACATGAAATAGTTCATCTTTTCCCTTAATCTTTTTTGAAGAATCTCTCAAACGACAAAGGCCACAGTTAAGTGGCCCAGTTTTTCATTGATAATCAGTTTTCGTCAAAATACGCAATCAGACGTTCCTGAAGATTAGTGATAACCACATCCGATTCAGAGGCATCATCAGGATAAACAATATCGTTATGCCCTTCACCATCCAAACGCTCAGCCAGTGTCGCATCTTCCATCAGAAAGGCCTCAACGTCCGGCACACGATCAGTGAAGTTTACAACCTCATAAGCAACATCAATCACGTCTTCACCTGCTTCAACCTTAACAATGGCTTCATTCAGTAAACGCTCAAACAGTGGCTTAGTCATCTTTATTTCCTCTCGTTTTCAATAAAGCTATTTTATGACAACAGAAAAAGAAAAGCAAACACTTTTTACTGAGATTTCCTCCAAAACAAAAAAGAGGCCGAAGCCTCCTTTTTTCATTCGCCTTCCTTACGCCGCTTTAGGCAGTGGCTGATTCTTACCGCCATTCACCATGCGACCTTCAACCTGTGAGCGAATCGCCGCAGTGTTGTAAATCAGGCCATTAAGAAAGTCCTGAGCTTTGTTAGTGTTTACAGTAGTATTTGACATGTTAACCTCGGCAAGTGTGAGTTGGTTTTTACTGCTCTGCTTCAATGAATACAGTATACAACTAAGACTTATCCGAGAAAGCGACCTCTGTCACAGTTTTAAATACAAAATAAATATTATAAATCAATAACTTATTTAGACAACCCAAATAATCATAACAATATCATCTTTGCCATAAATATGCACTATTGATACAACCTTGTAAAGATTTTCATCACCTTCACACTGAACACATTCATTAATGCGCGGCGCAATAAATGTCGCATTAACGTTTATTTCTTTTAGCTTTTCACCATTAGATAAATTTTTAATTTCTACTTTCATACATCACCTTATTCTTATTGAAAATAAAAGATCCACCCGCAGGCGGCCCCTATTATTTAGCCAGCAGCGCCCGAACGCTTTCCAGCAAGGCTTTCTCCGACTCTGTTTTGCCTTCAAAGGTTGTGGCTACCTGCTCCAGCACTTTCAACATTTCCGGCACTTTATGCGCGTTTTCGCTGATTACCGCCGCCGTAGTCTTGCGCACGCTCTCTTCTTTCAGATACACTAGATACTCAGGTGAGCCGATGACAGGAATAGCCGCCCATTTATCAGACACTTTTTCAAAAAGCACGTCATTAAACCAATAATCATCTTCCTGATTACCTTCACGATCCATGCCATTTTCATCATAGCCATATGAATCATAGCCCTCCTTGTCAGCCATACCAAGACTTTTTTCATCAAGGTAATCCTCAAACCATTTCTGGTTTTTCTTATATGACTTACTTACCGTAGGTGAATATTTGCCTTGAGCCATAGTGAACTCCTTAGTTATTTCGCATCACGTAAAGCAATGCAGTTAAATGTTATAAGCCTTACTGTCTTCAAAAAAGGTTGTCTTTTCCAGTGCTTTCAGCACTTCCTCAGCTTTAGGCTGGTAAGGAGCCAGCACCGCTAACTCCTCAATATCTTCCGTGCTTAACTGATAGCTCTTAATCAGCATTGCCGTTCTCTCACAACCATCCATCTTTAAATACGCCCTCAGACGTTGCTTAGAGAAAGCCACATACTGACTTAGCACACAGTTATCTTTGTCTTTGTGGAAGTTATCCGTCCGGTTTGAATAGTATAACTTCATCACAGGCACTATCTTTTTGCTATTCAACATCTCGATAATCTCAAAACGATGAATAATCGCTATCTCTATCGCGTTCTCATAGTTATTAATACCAATAACAGGCTTCCCAACAAAAACACGATTGTTAAAAGCCAGTTCATCATAGAGACGCTTCTCATCTTTAGCCGCCTGATTTTGCTCAAGCAATACCGGAATCTCTGATTCGTGAACAAATCCAAACTTTCTCAGTATTTTGCTAAACATGATGATCCCCAATAACATTAAGACAATCAGTATAACGCTTAAGGACAATACATAGCAACACTTATTTTCTTCGCCCAATAAAAAACCGCCCGAAGGCGGCTCTCTTCATTAATAAATCTTATCCTGGCTCAGGAACTCAGGAGCGTTATCCCAGGTGATTTTATCTTCGGGATAACGCTTATTTCCAAAACAAACCTCTGTTAAAGAGCCATCTTCTGATTCAATCTTACAACTGTAAGACAACTCACAGCCTGAAGCATAGTATGGCCTTACAGAGACTTCTTTAACCACGCCTACACCTGCGCCCTTCTTGGTCTCAAAACTTACAGACTCGCCTACTTTTGGCACCAGCAATGCTTTACGCTGCTCAAATACATCTTCAGTTAGGCTAAGATCTACAAACTCAATCTTATCATTCTTCTGAGAAAGCATAACAGTATCTGCCAGCTTTTTCGCATCACCTTTTCCATGAGGAGCCACTACAAAAGTTTTACCGCTATTGCTCTCCTTGATGACATAAACCTCAATAAAGCCTCGCTCGTCTCTTTTAACATCAATGACTTTTCCAAGACCATAAACGATATGATCATCGTCCAGAGTGGTAAACGTTGCCATATCGCCTTTATTAATCTTATAAGGATTTTTAACATCTTCATTGAAAGCATCAAAACATTGCGGCATTTCATCAATATCTTCGTCAATCAGCAAAGAGAAAAACTCAAATGGAGAAAGCTGAACCAGCTCACAGCTTAACTCTTTGGCTGAAAAGCTGTCTTTTTCAACCAACAGCTTACCGTCAAAATAGATAGCTTCTTTGTTGTTGGCTGCTACGTAAATAACACTGTTTAACGTCATAATGAAGTTTCCTTTTAGATTTTTATTATTATAGTAGCTTAGCCTATAACCTTCAATCAAAATCTTAAACACATTTTTATGAAACGCTTCTCTTAACAAACAAAAACCACCCGAAGGTGGCTTAATATTATCGAAACAACTCCTTAACATTCCAACGAAGATTAAGAAAGAAACATCTTACTGCCAACTTTTTTGAACGAAGGCGATATCTTCGTATATCTTTATTCATATGGATATATTCATCCAGGACAGATATCACATACAACACGACAAGAAACACAAGCAGCATAGCGATTGCAAAAATAATGAATCCAATAATACCACCAAAGCTGCCAAAGGCCTCAAGTAAAAACAAAGTAAAGTTTTTACACATAACACCAACTGTTTCCATTTTTAACTCCTCAGTATTTCGCTTCGATAAAGACAGTATATGACTTAATGACAACACATGCAGGCTTTTTAATGCTATTTTACTGGAATGCCTCTCTTAAAAGGAAAAACCGCCCGGAGGCGGCTGCTTTGCTTGTTAGCCAAGGTTCAATACTTTTCTTTTCATGCCCAACTTTTTACGCATGTAAGGTTTGAACTTATGACCGTGAATATACATATATTTATCCGCTTTCTCTGCTGCGAAAAACACACAGCCTAAAAACCCCAGCAATGCAACACCAAACATAGTGAAACCTAAAAATCCGCCAAGATTAGTGAACAGGAAGTTCAGTGCTGCAGCAAATATTTCGAATAAAGTAGTCATTTTACTTTCCTTTTACAGAGAGAGAAGAGTCTCTCGTTTCGATAAAAACAGTATACGATATAATGACAACAAATGCAAGCTTTTTCAAATGCTATTTTACTGAAATGCCTCTCTTAAAAAGAAAAAAACCGCCCGCAGGCGGCTTTCAGTTTTAGGCTGCTTTAGCAACTTCTTTATCAGCGATTGGCGCATCACCTTTGCTAAAGAGCAGGAAGGTTTTCACATTGGTGAAGGCTTCTGTGGAGATTGCCAGCACTTTTTCAATGCCATCCAGTTTCGCCTTATACAGACCATCTTTCAGATCCGCAATGTTTTCAGCTACAGCAAAAGAACGAGTCGTATATTTATATTTTTCTTTGTTTTTGCTGACACTGTAAACCTTTACGTCTACCGCGTTTTTATCAGAACGTGAAGAGGCTTCCAGATGGATAAAGTCCGCTTCGAGTGCCGCATTCAGCTTAGCAGCATGAGCTGCGCTTGAACGGTAATCGGCATCAACTTTTACGGTTACGCTATCTTTATCCGATTCTTTAACATCAACTTCCGCAACAAATGTTGCTTTACGGTTTTCACGCTCAAACAGCGCAATTTCATCACGGTGCTGAATCACGATAACCTTACCATTCAGCACATACATTTTCGCTTTCTTGCTCTCTACCGCTTCATCCTTGAAGTAGTAATCCGGTTCCAGCTCAACATCATCTGAATACTCACCGCTATGACGCACGATGCTACGAATAGCAGCCTTTTCCACAATGTAAATAGACACATTGTGCTTTTTCTTACCGCTCACCAGAGAGAAAACGTCGGCGTTTTTGCGCTGCTTTTCCGCCAGAATAGCCAGCGCCTCTTCTTTAGTCAGACCTGTTTCTTTCTCAAAACCAGGCTTGCTTACGTCAGCAGAGGTGCCGTTCGACAGAAAAGAACGCATAGCCCAAACAACTTTAGACTCTACGCCTGTCTTAACCAGAGCAGTTTTAGGTTTACGGTTTCCGTTAGTATTCAGCATTTTCTTTTCTCTCTAAAGTGAGTTAACAATCAGTTTCGTTTCGATAAAAGAAGTATACGCATTAATGACAACAATCGCAAGCACTTTTTTCATTTTTTATCAGAAAATAAAAAACCACTCGAAGGCGGCTATCCGGTATTTAACCAGGCATGATTACATGCTCAATATCTTTGTAGCTGAAATGATATTTACCTTTTCCATCAGGTGAATCATCAAGTAAGCCACAAAATGTCGTTTCATCTACGTGACTGACGAATTCAACCTCAAGACATTCTCCCAGATATAAGAGTATCCCTGCGTTTTCTGGTAAGCCCCGATAATCTTGGATTTTTTCTGTCAGCTTCTGTGTCATATATACCTCTATAAAGATAAAGAAAACGGGGCCACTTTACGGCAGCCTATTCGCATTATGCGTATTCAACTTCTTCACGACGACCGCGAACGGTCTTATTGTGCTTTTTGTTATCACGCTTTCCAGAAAGCTGCTCACGTCCTGCTTTTTTAGACTTACCGAACTTCTCAACGTGGTTAGCAGAAGAGTTATGCATTTTTATTACCTTTTAAGTTTACAGTTTGTATTTAGGCTTCTCGCCTCTCAATGAATATAGTATATGACAACAAAAAGTTTTGCACAAGTATTATTTTCATTTTTCAGAAAATAATTACCGTTTCGGCTTTTTAACTCTGACAGGCGGATTCAAATAGTCCAATACCTGAGCCGCCATTCCATGCTGACCAATCTCTTTTAAATGCTCAGCGTAGCGGCTCACGCCCTCTTTTCGCACGTCTTCAAGCAACCTATCAGTCTCAGGCGTCAACGTAGCCAGCTCTTCCTGAGCGCTCTCAACGCTATCCGTGAATATCTCACCATGTTGGTTAAAAGCAGCCTCATCCACAGCCTTCGCCCAGCCCAATACTGACTGCTTCAGCAATGCATTTTCTACTAGCAACTTCTGTATCGCCTGCTCATGCTCAGTCATGACACACCTCATCTCGTTTAATCAGATCATTATATGACAACAATAAAAGCAACACAAGACAAATTTAAAATGATAAGCCTCTCTTAAAAGAAAACCGCCCGAAGGCGGCTATCTGGTATTTAACCATACACCATTACATGGTCAATATCTTCGTATTTGAAATGATACTCATGATTATCATAGCGAGAATCCTCCTTCACACCAGAGAATCGCGCTTCATCAAAATGGCTTACAAACTCCACTTCACGACCATCAATCATTTTCAGCAATGTGCCAGTGCGCTCCGGCAGATGCTGATATTCTTTAAACTTTTGCTGCGCCAGCGTCTGTGTCATATTAACCTCTGTCAAAGAAAACAAGGCCACCTCACGGCAGCCTATTCGCATTATGCGTATTCAACTTCTTCACGACGACCGCGAACGGTCTTATTGTGCTTCTTGTTATCACGCTTTCCAGAAAGCTGCTCACGGCCTGCTTTCTTAGATTTACCAAACTTCTCAACGTGATTCGCAGATGAACTATGCATTTTATTACCTTTAGATTTTCAGTTTATATTCAGGCTTCTCGCCTCTCAATGAATACAGTATATGACAACACTAAGTCTTGCACAAGTATTATTTTCATTTTTTACAAACTTATTTAAAACAAAGCTGCCTGGAGGCAGCTTATCTTTCTTAACCATCATACTTCCAACCGCGATCAACTACGATTTCCGATTCTTTACCGCTTGACTTAAACATACCATCAAAAAGTTTTGCCAGCTCAGATGAGCTATTAAAACTCGGCAAATCCATACCATGACAGCCCGGATGGAAATCATGTGAGTTTCCTTCCATTATCTCCACGCCATTAACCTCGACACGTTCCATATCACAAGACCTGTCAATACTTATCTTGATGGTGTTATGTTCCAGTGTTATAATGTCTCGCTTATCAAGATAACACTCTACATCAAACTCATCATCGCTAAGTAAAAAATCTTCATCTTCACCAAAAACTACTTTTCCGCCCATATCCTTTACTGCAGCGATCAGAAGCTCAATAAACTCATCTGCGCTATTGGCTTTCGTTTTCGCATAGTAATACCGTTTTTTCTCATGCTCTGAGCGCTCCTTCATGTATTCTTCCATATAAGCATCTTCATATTCATGCTTCTCATGATACATGAGCGCACTATAGGAGTCGATCAGCAAATCTTCTTCGTTATGTTCAAAATCATAAGGATTGCCCTCAAAAAGAAAGCTCTCATTGAAAAGAATAAAAATCCTTGAGCTTACCGGATTGATAACCTTCCTGAGCGTGTTATCAGAACCAATCATCTTCGCCCCAATACGTTCAAGCTAACGCTTTGCGTTAGCTACATTATTCGCGTTTTCGTTTGCCATATGACTCTCCAGTTAAAACACTATTATAACATCTCGCCTTATGCCAAACAATAAAAAGCCGCCCGGAGGCGGCTTCTTAATCAGCTTATCTTATATCCTTTATAAATGCCTTTAGCGTTTACAATTTCCAGAAGCGAATCTTGTAAGCCATCATCATCAGCGCATAAATCCACAAGATCGCAGCGCAAGCTGACGCGTTAAACCAGTATTTTGACATCAAGCCTTGAATCAACAGAAGCAACGGCAACTTAAGCATACCAAGAAAAATCTCTGATGTGCTGAAAGAAAATGTCCGTGGAACTGAAAACGCTTTGTTCATAAAAATCGCATAACAAACAATACCACATATTGCCAGGAAAGCATTTAACGATGAGAGGATTACCATGAAAGGAAAAAAAACATCAACGTAATGAGCCAGAACACTAACGACTATAGTCGCTAATAAAACAAATTCGCTGTTAATCCCGAAAGATAAACGTTTAACGCTATTATTAATCGTTGTCATTTTATGCCTCATTGTGGATAGATTGGACGCTCGATTTCGATAAATACAGTATATGACAACATTCGAGCATGCACAAGCTTTATTTCCTCTAAAATAAACCTTAATGAAAGGCCTCTCTTAAAAAGAAAAACCGCCCGAAGGCGGTCTATAAATTCTTACTTATCAGCAATTCTAGGTTTATGCTTTCCAGAGACGAATCTTATACGCCATAATCATAGCCGCATAAACCCACAACATCTCAGCGTGAAGCGGTATATCAAACCAGAATTTTGACATCATACCCTGAATAACCAGAAGCAGTGGCAGCTTAAATAAGCCAAGTAAAACCTCTGACGTGCTGAAAGAAAATGTCTTTGCCGCAGAAAAACTTTCCTTAAGGAAAATCGTATAGCAAAAAATACCCCATAATGTTACCGCAGTGCTATATGCTACAGCCAGACATAGGGCAAGATAAAGCGAGTCATTGAAATGCGCCGCAACACTACATGCTATAGACACTAATAAAATCGATATGCTATTAATAAAAAAAGATACGGCTTTATTACTCTTAACATTTGTCATTGTGATGCCTCATTTCAGATTGATTACTTACTCGTTTTCAATAAATACAGTATACGACAACAATCAATTATGCACAAGCATTATTTCCTCTAAAATAAACCTTAATAAAGGCCTCTCTTAAAAAGAAAAACCGCCCGGAGGCGGTCTTAGAAGTAATACTTACGGGTTTTCTGTCGTCCGTTAGGATAGTATGTTGTTTGAACCAAAGGGCGACCAAAGTGACGGACCAGTTTGCTGATTTCAACACGGTCCTTAACAGCACATATCATCGATTTTTTCATTTCATAAAGAAAATCCACACACTTCAGAGATGCAATGATAAGCTTCCACACGACCAAACCGAATACAATCGAGAGAACTGCAGATAGCACTACAACAGGAATATAAACAGTTAAAATATACTCACCAAAAAACATCAGGAAATCAATGAATTTTTGCATTTTTAGAGCCTCTTTCGTTTCGATGAATACATTATATGACAACAATAAATCATGCGCAAGCATTATTCTCCTAAAAGAAACTTTAATGAAAAGCCTCTCTTAAAAAGAAAAAACCGCCCGGAGGCGGTCTATTTCACTCAGTCTTCATCACACTCATCATCTTCACGATAACCATAATGTGATTCCAGATAGTCTTTCGCCTTGATCATCACCTCAGCGATATCTTCCGACCAGTCAACAATCACTTTGTTATGACGGCGCTCGATGGTGGTTGCCTGATACAGATCGCCTTCTTTGACCAGATAAACGTTATCACTGAACTTCTCATACTCTACAACCGACGAGATATTCAGTTCAACCTTAACGTATTCAGTCCCTTTACCAGCCCAGCCATCACACTTAACAGGCTTGATTACCCGGAATAAATCCTTTAACGCCTCAGCCGCTATGCGCAGATCTGCTTCATCATCATACAGATTTACACCAACGCCATACTGACGAGAGGATGTGTTATAACCCGCTTCCTTAAGCTTCTTTTCTGCCAGAAACTTAGAGCGAAACGCATACATCTCATCGCTTGAGTTATCTAAATCAAGCATAAACAAAATCTCTTCATCGCTACCCGTGAAGCCCTCAGCAAATGCCTTCGCAATCTTCGTCTGAATGCCAGAGCGAACCCTATACGCAGAATCAAGAACTTTACGCGCATCTTCACATTTTACATCAGCTTCTTCACGCGATTTCAGCAGACCAGCGATTTTTTCATTCAGCATTTTAGTTTCTCTTTCAGGTTTAACTGCCCGTTTCAATAAAAACAGTATAGGCTTTAATGACAACAATAGCAAGCTTTTTATCACATTAAACAAAAAAACCGCCCGGAGGCGGCTTTTATCTCTTATCAAACAAGCTCATTCAGGCTCTCGATGATTCGGTATTTCTGAGCAAAGCTTCGAGTCGTCAGACTAAGCGCCGTTCTGTGCCAAATCACTTCTGACATTACGCCTTCTTTTTCAGCAAAGGTGCGCAGCTCCAGAAAACCATCTTCACTGATATAGCCTGCGCAAAGCGATTTATAATTCTCTCCCTGAAAATAAAACTCTTTCAGGTCTTTGGTTTTCTTGTTTACATTGAACTTTTCAATCAGCTCACTCAAAGTTAGCTCATATTTTACAGGCGTTTTATTCATGATGTTCTTCCTCTGATTGCTTAGATGTTTTATTAAATTTCAAAAGCGTCTGGATAAGTGCGTTCAAGAACAGTTTCACATAAAGAAAAATCTACATACTTTTCTTTGAGGAAAAGTTTTGCTTCTTCTACACTTTTGAAAGTATATGACACATAACAACTTTCATCACTACGCGGATCACCAGAAAAATATTTACACACTTTCCAAAAACTAAAAAGTCCAAGAAAAACTTTCTTTTCTTCTACAACGTAATACTGCTTATTAAAGCTTTCATCTGTAACATGCAGAATTCTGAATTCTTTCATTTTTTACGTCTCTTTAAAGTTTAATCACCCGTTTCAATAAAAACAGTATAGGTTTTAATGACAACAATAGCAAGCTTTTTCTTACCACATTAAACAAAAAAGAGGCCTGAGCCTCTTTCTTTTTTTTCTTACTAGATTACAACAGTTTATTAAAACAAAAACCGCCCGGAGGCGGCTTATTATTCAGCTTCTTTTGAGAAAAACTCTTCTAATGAAAACACTTTTCCTAAAGCATTAAAAGGCTTCAACTTAGGCTCATCCCCCGAATGAAACTCATATCCAACTATCTCATCCACTTTAAAATACGCCCCCAGCATTGAATAAAAAGGAATTTCCCTATCTGAGCTTAATAACTCATAAGCTTTCTGCAGCTCAGCCTCAACTGCAGCTTTGCTCTCGCCCCACACTATTCTATAACCAGGCGGTAAATAAGAACGTTGCGTTCCTATAGAAGCCTCTACCACGAAGCACTCCAAATCATCTTTCGACACCAACTCAACTAATATTGGCTTATAGCATGACCACAAATCATTAAATTTGTCGTAAAAGAAAAAATTCTTCTCAGGAAATTCCTGACCCTCAAAAACAAACTCAGAACAATCATGTTGATTTTTATTAAGTTTATCAACATAATCGTCCATCGCGTAAAATAAACGTTTCTTGAAATCTTCTACATCTTTAACAGCAAAAAGAAGATCACAGGCAGAAAAATCATGTTGAAATGAATTGCAACCTGATGGTGATAGCAAATAATGCATAACTGATACCTCATTAATATAAGTTTTTTTATTATAGTTTTTTTCAGCATGCAGTACAATATTCTTCAACAATAAAAAACCGCCCGTAGGCGGCTTCTTTTTATTAATCTCGTTCACTATATGCGTAATCAAGCTGCCCAGCCAACTCTTCCGGCTCCCAAGCAACATGGTCGCCCTGGTCTTCGATAATCCCTTCTGGATCAACAAAACTCACCGATTTATAACCGGGGAATCCCGCATCAACCACATCCTCAAAGCGGATTTCCATACGGCCTGACTCAGCCAAATATGTGCTTGTCTGACCTTCTTTGTCAACGTTATGAATCACTCCGTTATCATCAACAAAGACATACTTGCCTTTAAGATGGTCAGCAATACTCTCCATCGCTGCAGCTACTGATCCAAACACCGGATAAACGCCTGAATCAATCTCAATATTTTCTTCCGACACCTTCACTTTCTCAGAAGATAAAGTGATCGTATCGCTATCAGCAAAATAAGTGTGAATCTGCGTATTTTCCAGCACAAAAAATAAAGGACTCATCATAGCCACTTCCTCAGCAATCTCAGTTTCAATACAGATAGTATAGATTTTTATGACAACAAAAGCAAGCTTTTTAAAAGCGACTTAAATGAAAAAGCTCTCCTTTAAAATACAAAGCGAGAGCCTTTCTATAATCTTATTCGCAGTCCTGCAAAATGGTTAAATGCTCTTCAAGACTTCCTTGAATATCTATCTTAAATAACTCCCCTTCAATCTCCGCAAAGATATAAGGCGCACTATGCCTGCTGCTATAATAAATACCATATCCTTTGAAAACCAATGTGCTATATGCGTAAACTTCCAGATACTGAAGATCTTCTTTATTTAATGGCTTACGATCTTTTTTTATGAAGGAAATATTATGACGGCAGCTAATCTCACCTTTATCACCGACTTTTATATTCCAGCTATTGATAACATCAATGTTATCATGCGAAATCTCTTTTAACATCACACCATTACTTGCGAAGATCATAACTTTGTTTTTCATTTTTAATCCTTAAGTTAGCTGCCCATAGCATAGAGCATCAGATGTTTAGTTAAAAAAATTCGTTTTCAGCTCTGATTTCAAGCTCTTTGAAATAACCTGTCCGGTCAAGCTTCTGATAAGCCTCTGAGCCATACGCCGGATCAATCTCGTTCCAGTGTGCCAGATTCAACGCACCACCGTTATCCAGATGCGCCGTTATCTTATCAATACGCTTTTTCTGAATATCTGAAATCTCTTCCAGGCTCATCATTACCGTTGTTAAATCCGAATCGTTCAGAGCAAAACGACGACCTTCAACATCCTCAGCAACAACAATAACTGATGTTTCTACCACTTTACCACCATCTTCGTTAAAACCATTCTCAAAGAGGTAATCCATAGTGAAAATATCAAGCTCTTTCATCGCGATCTCCTGCTTTCAATACCATTGATTATAGCAGAACGCCTTTATTGTCACAACCTTTATATGAAAAAACCGCCCGAAGGCGGCTTGTTTTTAAGCTTCGTCGTTAAGCTCTAACCAGCTATGATAATGTTTATCATAGCTTTCAATCTCATAACCTTCAAAGCCCTTCTTACGCGCATTTTTCATGCCCGCTTTTGTCGCATTGAGCTTATGCCCCAGCGGTGTTCCAACAAAATAGGTTTCAAAACGCAACATCTTGGCACCCAAACCATCAGCCAGTTCGAGAACCGCTCCAACGTTATCAAACGTTTTTACTACCTCAGACTTTAATAATACCTCAACACGAATAATCTCAAAGGAGTCCTTTTTGAAAGGGCCTGGCTTCTCTTCAAGACGACTCAACAAATCATAAATAGCCTTTTCAGCCTCTTTTACTGAGACGAAACGTAAAACTTCATACTCATTTTCATAATCATTAATAGCTTGAACCACCAGATCCCAAAAACCTTTCTCACGAAGATAAGCATCAGAAAAATCATGACCGTAATGCTCTACATCCTTTAAAAATAACTCAGGACGATTTTTAAGACGCACCACAAAAAACTCTTTATTACCACTCATTTTAATCGCTTTAGCCATTTTTACTACTCCAGTAAGATATTAGTAGAATGCCTTAACTCAATGAAACCACTATACACACTTATGACAACACATTCAAGCTTTTTCTTAAGCCAAACAAAAACCGCCAGTAGGCGGTTCTGTCTGCTTTATTTCTTTGAGATCCTGCCTCTCTTAAAATCAAGTGTCAGCCCTTCTCCTCGATAATCCTGAAATGTTTTACCATCACTCCTGTTAATCAACAGCAGTGGAATCTGCATATAACTCTCTTTCGACTTATGAAAAATATCATGATGCGCCAGCAGAGATGTCATCGAAGCATAACCTACCACCGCACCCACCTTCTCAAACAGTGAAAAGTATTTTATCAGGCTCTCACGGTCTTCCAGATCCATAAATAAAATATCTGTGTCCCTCAAACTCGCACGGTCCTCTAAAGTCTTTACCTTCCCCGTTAGACGTCCAAATGTCTGGTTTTCCTTAAAAAGCCTGATATCCCCAATCTGATAGCCAAACGCCTTTATCTCAGAAATCAATAATGCCGTCTTTTCCTCGTTCGATTCATCCGGGTTAATCAATATGTCCAGCTTCTCAACATCCTCAGCCAAGCCTTCGCTGATAATCTGCTCCATCAAATTTTTAGGGAAACTCACCCTTCCATCTTCCAGATAATGATAGCCAAACTCTTCATGATTTTTCTGATAAGCCTTCCTTAAACGCTCACTCTCCAGCTTTCTCACATTTTCCGGCTCAGCCAGCCTATCCCTTACTTTAGCTAAAACCTTCTTGTATTCCACATCTTCTTGCTCAAGAATGTCTATTCCACCTTCAACATCAATAAGTGCAGCATCACCATTTAACACCCGACCTACCTGATACTCATTAATACCCACAAGACACTCCGATAAAGTCTTTTCAGCTTCATCGAAATATCCCTGCAGCATTTTATCACGCACCATGTTCTGAATCGGATTTGCTCTGGTTTGAAAGTGGCTCATCTTTTATCCTTATTATTGTTAATACCTCATTATATCACGCTTATGACAACCATATCAAACCTTTTGGACATATAAAAAAACCGCCCGGAGGCGGCTCTTTTAAAGACCTTTCTGTGTCATTCCCACTGGAACAAAATCTACAGGCAAAGCATATTTTTCCGACCAGCCCAACGCATTAATCAGATCAGCTATCTCTTCCTTCACTGTCGAGGCAAAGTTATTCTGAATAAAGTTATCAAATGCTTTCTTATGAGGATAGTTCATGAACTGAACAGGCATCACAGCTACCGTCTCACTCATAAAATGCTCAGCATCTGCAGCACCCTTCACAGCCTCAACCATACGCTCTGGAGAAACCTCTACCGTCATTAAATGCGTTACCCGGCTCTTAGTCTGGTGAGAAGACACCAACCGCGCAGCAGCAATTTCAGCCTCACTTAATGTCAGGCCAATCTCTTCCCGACATTCACGGCTTACCGCTTCTTTCAGTGTCTCACCCGACTCAACTTCGCCACCTACAAAACCCTTCACGCCGTCCCAACGCTGCAGCATCAGCACCAATGGCACCACCGTTTCCCGCGCCTCAGCAGAAAGACCTTCATAATCCTTCCACACCTTACTCTCTGACACCAAAGCCACAAACACCGCTTGCGCCATATTTTCAGGATTGCTTCCCAACGCGATTGGCTTAATCATGAAATACTCCAAATAGGTTAGTCTTTTATCCAGCTATACTTTCATAACATCAGATCAGTATAGCTGCTAATGACAATACTCGCCAGTCTCTTCTTTCAATCTTTTAAAATATATCTTCGTTAGTATCCCACCATGATCCACTACTGCGCCCATAATCCGAACGGCTTTTTTCCTGGACTTCTTTCACTTTTCTCTGATAATCAGCGTCCTTATTAAACCCACCACGATTGGCCTTTCCTACATCTGCCCATCCATCATGACTCACGCCATTACGGTCTTTTTTGGATGTCATATACATTATACTTACCTCTCTATCAAGAAATGGTTTAATCTTATTTTTTCCTACTCAATGAAAAAAGTATACCTTCAACCAATCTTAATGACAACTCATTTTTGCCTTTTATTATTAACTCGATAAAACAAAAAAGCAGCCCGAAGGCCGCTTTTCTTTACTTCTTCTCTTTAAGCTCAGCCAGACGCTTCTTATACGCCGCCTTTACCTCATCCCAATCAGGCTTATCACTCACCACAGATCGTGGCTCAAAATCAGGATACGCCGCCTTACTTTCAGCTTGACGCTCTTTCATCACACCTTCCAGATAAGCGAAATCTTGCTGCATCATCTCAAAGGCGTTCGCTTCCAGCACAAAACCATAGGGAGCCAGCAGCTCTAACAACTCAGGATTGTTCTTCTGAGCCTTAACCACTTTTGCGTATTCCTTCAACGCATAGTCCAGCGCAGCATACAGCTTAGCCAGATACACATAACCTACATCGTTGCGCACGATCACATACGCACAGCCGAAATCTTTTAATACACCCATCAGGGCAGATTTCACATTATGCAGATTATCCATATCCTTCGCCATCGCATTCAGACGCTTAGTGAACTTCTGCGTCACCTTCTTCTTCTCAATGTCGTTCTCACCCACCGACACAAACTCACTCTCAAATACCGCCTGAGAATGCAGCATAAAACGCTCATGACCTACCAGCGCCGCCGCCAACGACAGAACCGCTACCTTCGATGAATCTACAGAAACTTTTGACATTGTTTTTTCTCTTTTAGTTAAATCATAGCCCGCACAGCAAGCTCTCAGTAAAAACGAGTATATCAACAATACGACAACACATCAAGATAAATCTTTAATGACCAGACTCTCTTGAAAAACTTTTACATCCCTCTTTATTTTTCAACCGATCCATTTCTTAACAAAAAAGCCGCCCGGAGGCAGCTCTTTTAATCTTATACTTCTACATATTGTTCAAATAAATTGCGGTAAACAAGCTTAATATTCCCGCTCTTGTCTTTCAAAATAGCATGACCTTTCTCATCAAATCCTTCAAATGTTACGTTTGAATAAAAAGCATAACGAACGACCTGACCTACTTTTAATTCAATTTCTTCAGTCTTCGAATTTTTGCTTTTCTTATTACGCACGTTTATTTTAAAAGTCTGAGCTGCAGTAGTCATGTTTTCACCTCATCAGTTTAATGACAATATTATACCCATTACCATTTCTTAATACAAGCATTATAAAATATTAAACCACCCGAAGGTGGTTCTTTTATATTAATGGTATTCTACTTCGCTTACTTTTTCAAAACCCGCCTGAGCAATCGCTTCTTCCATCTGATCAACCGTAACGTTAATCAGTTTCACCCACATATAACCTTCAGCACAATGAATATTCACCGCAAAACCAAGACGAGTCGCACAACGGATATCCTGACCTTCAGGTTTCTTTACCAGGCAACGCAGAACTTGAGCTTCTTTCATTTTTTAATCTCTCTTTTGTTTCGATAAAAAGAGTATACGCCTATCACGGATTAATGACAACAATTATTTTACTAAATCGATTTCTCATTCATAAAAAAACCGCCCGGAGGCGGCTTTTTTATTTATTCCTCACGAATCGCATAAGGATCATCGTTATCCTCTAGCTCATCTTCGTCTTCCTCATCCCAACGGTCATCATCCCAGCTATCATCATCTTCTTCTTCCTGATCAGACCCATCAGTAACAATGGTCAGATGACCGAATGTAAACGTGCCATCTTCATCACGGTCAACGCGGAAGTCTTCAGGGAAGAGAATCACCTTCGCATGACCATCAGCATCAAGCTTCTTAGCCTGAGCAATCAAATCCGCCGACAGCAGTTGAACTACGCCAAGAATACCCGCATCTACACTGTATTTGTTGCCAATATTATCAGAATACTGACCATCACCATGCGCCGTGTTCGCGTAAAACGCAGAAAATACTTTACGACGACCCGCCTTGATATCTACAGCTTTACCATCATTATCAAAACCTAACACCAGATCATCATAAACCTTATCGGTTTTGTCCGTCAGTAAATAGCACAGATCTCCGACATAATACGTGCCAGCAGGCATCAACGCAGTTTTACGAGCAGTAATCGATACAGTCATTGTCTTCTCCAGTTAAAATAGTCAACACGCCTATCTCTCAATAGCAATACTATAGCACAACTCTTTATAAAATGACAACAAAAAGGGCTTTTCAGCCCTTTTCTTTTTATTCAAAATCCGTGTTAATCCGAATATGACCAAACTCAAACACGCCATTACTCGCGTCAACCTCAAATGGTTGAGGAAAATCAATCACCTTACCATTTTTACGCTTATCCAGCGTCTGCGCTTTTTTCAACAGGCTCTCAGAGGTCAATTGAACCACACCAATCAAACCCGCATCAACACCATACTGATTTTTAAAGTTATCACGGTAAATACCATCACCATAAGCCGTATGATTGTAAAATGCTAAAAATGGCAGGCGGCGAGGCGCTGTAATCTCAACAACAGCTTCTTCTTTTCCACTGTCGCACACATACTGCTCGTAAATCCGATCAGGCAGCAAATAACACAGATCGCCTACATAATACTTACCCGCAGGCAAAACATTACTATCTTGCTCAACCACAGAAATGTTTTTCATCGTCTCTCCCGTCAAAGTGCAGTAGTTTTTATGACTCAATAAACACACTATATCATAACACTTTATTAAATGACAACACTATTTGCTTTTTATTTGCTCTTGCTCAAGCTTCTCAAAGAATGCATCCATCTGATACATCAGCGTCTCTCCATTGTCTCCATCACCGCCCGTGCGCCAGTCAAAGACGCGCCCATAATCCTCCCTGTCATGAGCCTTCAGAAACGTCATCAACCGTTCCGACATCGGATGATGAGGCAATCCCTCTCCCCACCGATCCTTATCCGTCAACCCCAACGCTTTCGCCTTATCGTAATCCTCAGACACAGCACACCTTACTGATTGTCGTGCAAATACGTAAAGCCGTAGCCCGGCAGATCATCAACTTTCACCGTGCCGTCTTCAACCAAACTTACCAGACAAGACCACTGCTCTTCCGGCTCATCTTCAGAATCCAGTGAGTTTTTAAAATCATGACGAAAAGACCACATCTGCTCCGCCAGGTCATCACCAGAAAGCTTGCGCAACTCTTCCAGACTCATCACTTTTTTCTCAGCAGCCATTTTCATACCCTCTCGTTTTAAGAATACCATTATAGCAATAATCTATATACTTCTCAATCAAAATATGTCCGGTTTTCTATATTTAAAATCAATTAAATCAATCACTTATTATTTATTTTAAACGTAAAAAAGACCTCCTAAGAGGCCCTTTTATTTACTCTGGTTTTTCCACTTCTACTTCTACCGTTTTCACGGCCTTCACCTTTGGGGTAGTGCATAAATGATAAATAGCATATCCATTTAATACCACGCTCAGCCACAGCAAATAAACCGCCAGGAAGCCCGGATAATACAACACCCCAAACAATCCCAATATTGCTGAGATACGGTTCAACCACGCCCACACCACACTTATCTTATGCGGCATCAGCAAGCCCACAAACTTCACGTCGTCAGGCTTAAATCGAGCATACATATCCCTGTATTCTTCCGTCTCGTAGTAAGCCTTACAGCGCTTCTGACGACGGCCCAACTCAAATGCAAGGAGCGTGGTGATCACACCCAATACACAGTAATCACGATAATAAACCACTACATCATGGTAATATGCACTCAACAAACCTAAAACCAGCGCCACTCCACAAAAAATCAGCGAACTTCTCCAGAACGTTTTATCTTTCATTATCTTCTCCTTTATATTTGTATTTTCTCAGCATAACAGAATAACACAAAAATAACAGGCATCACCATTATTCTTTTTATTTCAGATTAATTACATGATGATACGCCGCTACACAGTCTACCTTAGCAAAGCCCAATCCGCTCGGCCTCTGAGGTGAAACATCTACTAAACGCTGCAGCACCGCTTTATACAGATTCGCTTCATCCCCAATAGAGAAATACTCAGGGCCATGCGGCTTATAAACCTTCTCACCATCATACTCTCCCTGATCCTCATAATATTCCAACTTATACAGCTCAAGCTCAGGGTAAATCTCCGAATGATTAACCGTTCGACTCACCGATAAATATTCGCCAAGTCCTGCCGGAATCATTACGCGGATTTCACCCGGCTCACTAAAATACTTCTGCACCCTCATGCACAAATCTGCAGTGAAGCCTTCTTCCAATACAAATGTCTGCTCATTCATCTTAAAAACCTCTTTTGAAAAGCTCTCTCTTAAAAAACATCAATATCATGATAGCGGCTCTTTTTAACCTTTAACTCAGATCTTACTTCTATCTGATATTTAATCTCTATTGCAACGTTAATAATCACATATCCGATAAGTAAACCAAATATGCAAAACATCACAGTATTCTCAGCACTACTCATAAATCCTCCAAGAAAAAGGCCACCCGCAGGCGGCCTCTTTTTTATTAAGCTAACGAATGCTCCTCAAAAATCCTGTTATCGACTCGCTCAACCTCGCCAGACAAAAACAACGCCTTAGCATACGCATAAGCCTCATTGTAGCTCTGCTTTACCGTCTTCTCAGCGCCAACAGCAACCTGATAAACATGCCCGTCTGACGTGTAATCAATAACCGCAATCTTAGACATAATCTCTACCTCATTCGTTTCAGTCAAAATATTATATGACAATAACTTGTCCAAGCCAAGCTGTTTCTTCCAATAAAAAAGCCACCCGGAGGCAGCTTCTCTTTAACAGGCTATATAATCATTCAATGATTAAGAAAACGTCTTTGTGATGTATGCAGCTAGCGCCAACGCTTCTTCTTTAGAGAGCGTAAAGCTCGTGTAATCAGTGCCAAAACCTTCCTCAGTATAACCACTCTGCTCAAGATTAAACTCAACCGTCCGCTTCTCAGCATCCACCGATGCCTCTACCAACGTTTTTTCGTCTTTCTTTACGATCATAGTCATCGCTAAACCCTCTTCTCTTTGATAATGCCATTATATGACAACAATAAAATACAAGCAAGACATTTTAATAAACTCTTCCCATAAAAAAGCCCCCGTCAGGAGGCTCTTTTCAAATCTTATTCTTCATCTTCCTCGTCAACCGGAATGCTAACAGGCAACGCATACAGCACAACGTCATCTTCATCCTGACGCTCACCATAGAAACACGTCGATCCGCTATTGTGAACCTCATGGCTCACCGCACGCTCAGTCGCATATCCCGCAGGAGTCGCCATCAGCAGCGCAAGCGCAAGCTTAGCATTTACCAGATCCAAACGGCCTTCTGGTGTGATAACTCCAGCGCTTTCATCCAGAGCCAATGCAACAATTACCTGAGTGCAACGCTCAATCTGCGCTACTTTCTGTTCCGGCGTTAATACAATCTTACTCATCTGAATAATCCTCTCTTTAAAGTCAACAAAGTATAGCCCAGCGCCTTATCAACATCAAGCTCTATCGCAATACCATCTCACTTTCCATATGGACCAGGATTTTCTCAGCCTGCTCAACCAAGCCCGGATTCAACACCTTCAGCACATCATAAACCTTCTGATCTGCCTTTATCGCCTCAACTAACGCATACATCTCCGGCGCAATCACCATAACCTTAGCGTTAGCCTCAAACTCTTTACGTTGCCGCTCGCTGGTGGTATCTTCCATTTCAACCAGAATCTGAGCAAAAGCTCCATGATCATCACTCGACAAGCTGATATGCCCATCTAACCAGCCTTCGTCCAAATACCACTGCCCTTTTGTGCCTGTAAAGCTCATTTCTATATCCTCAGCAATAATGTGTTTCTATGCCACTATTTTATAATAGCATTGTCATTAAAAGCAAACAATAAAAAAGCTACCCACAGGTAGCTTCTCTTTTTACTGATTGTCATACGCCTCAGACAGATCATCTCCGTCTACATTGTATTTCAATACCGCCTTTGTGTGTGCATCAGGATACTCATATCCCTCACGTATCAACGCATTTAAATAAACCAACGCTTTATCTATTTGCATATCTCACCTCAGCTTAGAAACAATCGTAAAGTTTGTTCTGAACGTTCACCAGAGCAATATCAATATTCGTCATACCTTCCTCATAACGAATCTTACCATTCTTCTCTTTCTTTACATACAACGTAGGATCTTCCATCGCACACAAATGTGCCATGTTGTTGTATTTGTTAACATGACGGTTAATCGCACTCCAGATGCCAGCACCTTTCTCAATCTCGCGCTTAACGTTGTCTTTCAGAATAGTAAAGTTGCCGCTCATGTCCGCTTCCTCATCAGGTTTTCAAATATTATATGACAACATTAAACGCAGCGCAAGCTTTTAATAGCACTCACCAGAAGGATAGTTACTTTCAACTTTTAGCTTGAGCAACTCTCCTTTAGGGAAACGACCTTTAAGATAAGCAACCGCCTCTTTATACGTCCTAAAACCTAAGTCTTTTGCCAATGAATGCTGACCCGATAAAAGTTCATAACCTTCACGATACCAGAACAATCCCAGCACCTTATGCTCCACCAAATAAGAAATGCCTTCGCTGCTAGACATCTGCACTACTCGCATCTTTTTCATCTCAGACTCCGCCTCTATCGCAATACCTATATTATATGACAATACCAAGTGTTTCTCCACGCTTTTCTTAAAATAAAAAAGCCACCCGCAGGTAGCTCTTAATCTATTCCATTATAATAACCAACAGTGATTATCTTGTGTTTATCTCAATATCACCAAAGTTAAACACACCGCGTTTCGATGACACCTCAAACGCCTCAACAAAATCAATCACCTGACCACTACCTCTCGCCTCCACTGCTCTGGCGCTGGCCTCTAAATCACTATCCGTCAACTCCACTATGCCAATCAATCCAGCATCTACAGAATAAGAACGCCCTTGATTATCACTAAATCCACCATCACCATGCGCCGTCATACCAAAATACGCTAAGAAAGAAATATCCTCACATTCAACGAAACGCTTCTTCCTGCGATAATCCGTCCCGCAAATATAACCACAAACATAATGGAAATAAATACTTTTCAATACTCCGTAGTTCTCACCTTTATCCAGCAAATAACATAAATCACCTACATAATAACGCCCAGCAGGAAATAGCTTATTCGCAGCTTTGATCGACACCGACTTATATTTATCGCTATCGTCAGTTAACTCTATCTCTTCCCAATCGTCATATTGACTCATACTTTATCCTCTTAGCTGTTAATATTATTCGCCTTTAGCTTTCTTCTCAAAAAATGCCAGACGTTCTACCATCTTCGCCTGATAACATGCCCTCGCCTCAGCTTCATCCAAAAACACCTCGTGATACATACAACCATCACTCAGCCCGCCATCATTATCCGTATTTAACTGCAGCTCCTCACGCTCTCCACCCACATCAAGACGAAACGCCCCGGTAAATCTCACTTTATTACCATTCACCAGACTATACTTGATATCAAAAATCTCTCCTGTATATAGCCCTTCCTCCAGTAAGTTCTTCTCCAGAACCACCAGATACACCTTATCGCCCACTTTCAGCTCAGGATATTCTATCTCATACGTCTTCTCTTTATCCAAATAACTAACCGTACCACTCTCCACATGAGCAAGCTTCTTCCTCAGCCTGCGATCCGCTTCCTCTATCATGCCCTTAGCCACAACATAATCCTGCCTACGCGCTCCCCATGACAGCAAACGTAATATCACAGGCTTACTCTCATAAGCCGCAACCTCACGCTCCGCATTCTCAGTCTCTTCACGATAACGCTCCAGCGCCTTACCCCGAAAATCCTCAGCAGCCTCTTCCGCCGTCAAAAAAGCCTCATAAGGGAAATAACCCGTATGGTAATGCTCTTCTACCGCAAAACCCTTCAACGCATTAATCACAAACACCGTTCCAAACTTTTCTTTCATCTGATCATGTGTGTAAGTCATAACATTTCCCCTATTTTATCATTGCCACACTATAACATAAAACCATATCAAAATCATCTATCTTTACATTACCTCAAAAACCTAAAATCCATTTCTTTGAAAAACTCTCTCTTAAAAGACAACCACATGCCCGTTTATCCGCTGGTGGGCCTAATACCACACCTACTTTCCTATGCCCATAAAAAAAGCCACCCGAAGGTAGCTCTTTTATTCAATACAGCTTTACTTTACCACATACAACTCACTTCTTCCTGCCCCATCTCTTCGAGAAGCGAATAGTGGGTATAGTTTTGCTCAATATGCCGCTCCGCTTCAGCATACGTATTGAAATCACGATTGAACTCATAGGAGCAGTCAAGTTTTTTATCACGCTTCCACCACGAGATCACACCCAAGAAGACACGCTCAACCTCAACCTCATACGTCTTGCTTCCATCATAAAAATGACGCTCAACAATACGCACGTTTACTGGCTTCTTCGTTTTCATCAGATTTCTCTCTCGGTTGACTTCATTTCAATAAAATCAGTATAGCATTATAATGACAATAATAAAAGCTTTTAACGGCGACTTAAATGAAAAGGCTCTCTCTTAAAAACAAAAGAGCCACCCGCAGGCAGCTCTTCCAATCTTACGCAGCTTTCGCTGCCTTTTTACGCATCAGACCTTTACAGAATCTCACGCCGTCAAATGTCATCGACACCATTGAGAAGCCAAACAGATCCAAGTTAATCTCAATAATATTTTTCGCCTTTAGGTTCATCAGAACGGTATTCAGTTGGTTCGCCTTCAGAATCTTTTCATCAACCAGCACTTCTTTCGGAAAACTCACGTTGCTCATCTTCTGAGCAAAACCAAATACCGCCTTCAGAACAGTTGTCTCTAAAGCAGAAATGTTAGTAATCATGACTTTCTCTTCTTTCATTACTGAAGTCGCTGCGCTCATGATGTTTTCCTTTAAAAGTGATTTAAGTTCGTTCTCTGTCTCAATGAAAACAGTATACCCCTATCATCACTTAATGACAACACTTATTTTCAGTTATCCATAAAAAAAGCCACCAGCAGGCGGCTTCTCTCTTTAGCCAATCGCTGGCATCTTCATAAAGTGAGTGGGATTGTACGTGAGCATATCACCATCAAACAAACAGTAAATCACATCACCGTTATCATCCAGCTCAAATGTTGCATTCTCAATAGAACCGTCCGCAAATTTAATCAGCACATCTTCCTGCAGCGGCGCATTCTTCATGTCTTCCGTAAGCTCAGTAAACTCACTGTCTGCCGGAATAGCCATATAACGCGTAGGCAATTCATTCAGGTTAAGCTTCGAGCCATCCGCAAAGCAGTAATCAAAAACACTGCCGTCCTCATTCAGAACAATGCGCGTCTTCGCCGCATGGAACGTGTTCGAACGCTTAAACTCAAAAAGAGCCAGAACCAGTGAACCCGATACCAAAGATGAACCCGCGATTTGTTTAAACATGTTAGCACCCGTTAGTTAATGAATGTCTCGCTTCAGTAAAATCATTATATGACAACACAATATCGCTTTCAAGCTTTTTCTTCAAAAGAATAACTTCTAATGAGAAGCCTCTCTTAAAACAAAAAAGCCACCTCGCTGGTGGCCCTTCACACATTATTATATTACGCGGCTTTCTTCGCCTTCTTACGCATCAGACCTTCACAAAACTTAATGCCGTCAAATGTCATCGACACCATCGAAAAACCAAACAGATCAACGTTCACCTGAATAATGTTCTTCGCCTTCAGATTCATCAGAACTGTATTCAGTTGGTTCTGCTTCAACACCTCACCACCCACCAACACCTCTTTCGGAAAGCTCACGTTCTTCTTCTTCTGAGCAAAACCAAATACCGCTTTTAGAACTGAAGTTTCTAAAGTAGAGATAGTTGTGATCATGACGCATTCCTTAAAAAGTGAGGGTGATTTCGTGCTCTGCTTCAATAAAAACAGTATAGCGAAACCTACGCTTAATGACAATACATATTTCGCCCTTTTCTCACTTTTTTAAACCTACCTGAATCAGCTAAGAAGCAAAATAGATTCCAACAGTCTCTTGTAGTCGAAAATCACACCTTCTGTTTTCAACAAGGTCGCCATATAACGCCGCTCCGATGCACTCACCTCCGGCACATGAACCTTCAGAAAATCAATAATCTCTGACTGCTTCACCGCCTCTTTCTTTACCGTGATCAAATTCCCACGCTTAATAATTTTTTCGTTCATCTCTATTCGCCCTTTCCTAATCAGCCACAGATAAATAAAAAGAGCCATCCATCGAATAGCTCTCTCATCAACCTTAAACCTTAAACACTCGCCTCTTCTAACACTTCATACTCCACAGACCAAATACGCTTACACCAGCTCACATCCTCATAACGCTTACAAAAATCACTCCACATACGATGCGGCTCGCCGTTAAGCTCAGTCACTTCCGTAATCTCACCTACACGCACAAAAGAGGTATTCGATTTCGTAATCCGCACTTTCATGTCTTCACCTTTCATTTCAATCAGGCATATCGCCCTTCAATGAAAACAGTATAATGATTAATGACAATACCGTCAAGCCGTTTCTTCGCGATTTTCCCAATCAGGCTCTAACTCAGCAACCAGACCAAGAATGTCAAAGCCATACGGCGAACCCGCCATATCATGATCCCTCAGCGATTTGATAATGCTCTGAGAACGTGTCTTAACATTTACCTCAAAATCATTAAAGCGACACGTATACACTTCCCCATTACTACTCACCAACTTAAGCTCAGGATTCCACCGCGCCAATACACCAAGCTTCTCTTCCTCAATAATAAAGAAACTGTTGTAAAAATGATTAGCTGCCGATTTATGCACTAACGATACCGCGATTTCATTTGACATGTTTACCTTATCCTCTGTAGTTGCCTGACCTTTATTTTAATCGCTCAAATGCCTCTGTATATTCTTCCGGCAAAATCAACGACAATAACCTTAACGCCTCATAGTAATGCGCCGTCCCCCTGGCTGACTCCTCTAAGGCCATACCTAACACCTTAATCTGCAAACTGTGTGAACCCAACGATATCCCATCGTCTATCACACCCTCCAAATCTATCAATGCTTTCTGCTTTTTATTCAACATTCATTACCTCGACAGATCTACAGTAAAACCATTCAACTCTATCTCGCCGTCCGGCATCTGCTCAGTCAATCCCACGGAATAATACCCATTATGCACACTGAACACACCATTATTCTTTTTGTGCTCCTGCAGAATATTTTCAACATTACACTTTTTATGGAAATCTCTCACCAACCGATAAAAATCCACACCACTCAAAATCTCATTATGACGCTTCGATAAGCGAAACCCGGACAGTAAAGCTCCAATCTTCTCAGCTAACTCCTGCTCCGGCGCATCTTTACTCACCACAATATCCATAGTCATAGATGGCTGGTCATTCAGCAAAACAGCATAACCAAAAAATAAAAAAGAAAATCTTCTGAATAAACTCTCTTCGTCAAATCGCTTTTTACGCCCAATCAAATCATCAACGAATGGCTTCGCTGTCCCCTGAACATCACCAAAACTCTTCATTAAATCCGAATAGCTAATAACACTCATTATTTTTCTCCGCCCATTTTCCCCCATTCTATCATACTCCCTTTTCTCGTACAAATAAAAAAGCCACCCATAGGCAGCTTCTCGTTATTCCCTATTTGGATAAATCAATCTTATGACCATCCACCTCTACAATACTCTTCGTCTTACCTTTACTGATCTCTACCCGGTAATAATCCGAACAGATACAGAAAACATCGCTTTTTCGCAATGCCTCTAAAATGTTATCAACAGTCAGCTTGGCCCGGATATCCTTCAGCGATTTATACACACCCGATACATCCTTGTTATAGTTATACACCTTTCTCGTCCTGAAATAACTTACATACATCTTCAGGCCTTGCGCTAACTTCTTACTGTAATTTTCTTCACGACGATCTACACTGAAGCCATCATTTACATAAAGAATGCCCGCAGTTAATGCCAACGAACTGCTCCGATAACTCACCGCAAAATCATCCGTATTATCATAGCGATTTTTACACGCCACAACTTTATCCAAAAATGCCTTTGCCGTTCCGTGAACGTTAGACATCGCCATTATATCAGAAAAGTTCATCACACCTTCTTCTTTTGAAAAAGAAAAACCATTCATAATCGCCGCACTCGAACCGCTTCGACTCATACTCACCGTACCACTATTTGACATACTCAGCATGTTTTTCTCCTATAGGAATATTATCCCACTTTGGATTACTTTTCGGGATTATTATCCCATTATATTAAAACTCTTTATCCTGCACAACAAAAAAGCCACCCGGAGGCAGCTTCTTTATTCTCTTACGCTTTCACCGCATAAGGCCTTTTGTAATGTCCAAACTGCAGATCGACATAATGACCTACATCATGGTAATCCCTCATCAGATCACTGTTGTTGTAGTTGTCCAGATTCAACGCCGCAACAACCTTCTCCAGAATCTCACGCGCGCCTTCATCCTTAATATCACGATCAAGACGACCCAAGTGATGCACCTCTACATGACCCAACACTCCATCAAAACGACGATAATCACCCTGAGCATCACACGCCTCTTTACCAAAAATCTGCTCCAGCGTTAACGGCGTGCTCTTGATCGTCATCACAATGCCCGAAGCATTCCGAATCGCAAAGCTCGCCTTCCAATCTTTCGGCAATACAGCCTTTACCGCCGCAACAATCTTCGCTTTATGCTCTTTGCTCAAGTAAGCCATTTTCTTCTTCCCGCTCTCGTTTCGATAAAAGAAGTATACGCCTTAATGACAATACGCGCAAGCACTTTTTTATCATAAACACAAAAAGCCACCCGGAGGCAGCTTCTTTTATCTTTGCTGGTGGTTAGCCCTTATTCAGCGCTTTACCAATCACACGTTTCGACCCAGTGATAGCTACACCATTAGGAACCTCGCCTTTCTCCGCACACTCCACAAAGTGCTGCAACGCAGCCAGCAGCTCAGGAGCCGTTCCCGCAAGGATACCATTATGAATCGCTTCCTCATCACAGCTTCCCGCCGTGCTCAGGCTAAAACCACTTTTGCCTAATACGACATCTTTACCGTTAGCGCCAACCAGATCACCATTCACTTTCTTCCACGGACCCGCAGTAAACTTGCTCATCTTTTACCTCGTAAAAAATCTTAAATGAAATGGCTCTCTTTAAAAGACTTAAATCTCTTCGCCGCTGTTAATAAAGTCTACGCTAACGCCACATTGCGCAAACGCTTCTTTCGCTCCGTGAGCATAAGCTAAACTCTCTTCATACTCTCTCGATTGGAAAACCTCTTTATGCCCAATCTCTACATACCAGCAATCCTTACCACCATCAAAGCCAATCAGTATTGCGACTTCTTTCATCTTACACCTCTGTCAATAAATAAAGGCCGCTAAGCAGCCCCCTGTTTTATTAAATACGCTTATCGATTGTCATCCCAACCTTCAGCGCATCCAAATCTGACTTGTTTTTCTCAACGTGCATGAAATCCACGATGCAGTTGCGTAAGTCCGAACGACCCTTACCAACCATAACCCACGCTTTACCACTGTAGTGAGGCTTGATTTCAGTAATCTCTTTAATCTCGATCCAATCGTTCATCGCTCTATTTCCTATCACTGTTTCTTTTCGATAAAAGAAGTATACGCTTTAATGACAATACGTGCAAGCACTTTCTTTTTTATTTCAACATAAAAAAAGACTGGCTAAGCAGTCTTCTTTTATTTGCGATTATTACATCAGCTCCAGCACTTTAAACTTCACTTCTGTCATCACTTCCAGAATCGCCTGAGCATCGTCAAAGTCACCCACCAAGCTAATACTCTGAACGATTTCCCACGCCTTCGTGCGGTTCCGGTCGCTCGCACTAATGACAGCTTTACCATCAAGGTAGCCAATCACTTTATAACCTTCTTCGTTCTTATCAACGTCTAACTTAATCTCTCTCATTATCATAAACCTCTCTGGTTTCAATAATGTTATTATATGACAACACTAACTGCCATGCAACTCTTTTCTTTGCCTAATAAAAAACCTCCCGAAGGAGGTTGCTCTTATTCTTCTACCGAGTAGGACACCATCGTTCCCGCTCTCTCATAGCTTAACTTAAAATGTTCAGCCATGCCAATTACATCCTCGCGATTTTCTTCTTTATAAACATCAACGCCGTCCGTGGTTATTACCCAACCATCATCACGCTTAACCACACCAATAGCAACCCGGCCTTCACACTCAGCACGTAATGACTCAACTTTCTCTAAAACCGCACTCATTACCGCATTTATCGCAAGTGCCTGTTCCATATCACCTGCCAATGTCTTACTCTGAGAAATCAAAAAACGACGACTTAACGAAAAGTTGCTGATCGTTACAAGACGTTCATCATTGAGATAACCCTCAACTCGACAACCCTGCTCAGTCTTTTCTACAATAACACCGTTTCTCATCTCACTCATTACTATCGCCTCTGATCCAATTTTCATTAGTATATCGCACAACCCTATCACATGCTAATACTTTGTTGTCTTTTGTGCGGATGGACTCTTAGACATTATTATAGACACTCTCTTTTATTATACCATTTCTCCTTCATGGGATTCAATCACTTTATTTGCTCTCTGAGGAAATCTTTTCCTTTTAACAACCTTCCTCTTTTGCTATACTTTCCCCATAATAGGAAAGACCTACATGTTTATGTTATATCAAACAGGAGAGCACATGACCCATCCAATTTTTCAGATTAAAGCATTGCTCTCACAAGATGATTTTATTCATTATGCTACAGACATCACTGCTCATCTGGTAAATAGCTATCCCGATTTTCCTCGCTGGTTCGCCAAAGTCGCCTCAGAACTCCCCTCTCCTGATCGTAAAGCCTATGTCGCTCTCGTCGGTGAGCAAGTCGCAGGTATCACCATCTTCAAAAAAGGTGATGAGAATAAAATCTGCACTCTCTATATCAATGACCACTTTCAAGGTCTCGGCATCGGCTCAGCTTTCATGACACTCATCAAAGACTACTATGCTGGTGAGTATTGCAATGTCACTATCGCTGAAGACATCTTCCTGTCTTGTAGTGGCTTCTTCACAAAAAATGATTTTATTATTACACAGGTGTTTAATGGGATTAATATGCCTGAACGCTTCTCCGGTGAATATATCCCTAATAAAAAAGAACTCCAACTTACATGCTATCTCTGAATATGTAGTCGCTATCACATCACCTTTACAATAAAACATTTGCACTATCCGCTGGTGGAGTTTATAATCACTCTATTAGCCACCTCTATGAGGAAAACATCATGTTTTATTCTAACGATAACCTGTCTCTCTTCTTTTTAGATTTTAATGACCCTGACATCTTTAAACGTCTTAAAAATCCTATCTGCTCCAATAAAGATGAACTCATGATGTTTATTAAAACCAAAGAGAACACATCTCTCTCCTCGAATGAGATAGTCATCTCTCAGAATGTCTATAAGACACGTAGCGGATTCCAGATACACAATATCTTCACAGGACATGTCGCCCCTATCAGCTACGACGAAGTTATCTCTGCTATCGAATCCTTCTAAATAAAAAAGGGCCGCTTATGCGACCCTATTATTTTACAGCTCAACCTACTCATTCATCTTCTCTAAGCAATCTCTCGTTTCTTTCCCTGAGCAACCCCTCTTTCTCTATTAACTCTTGCTGACCTTTCACCGCCTCAGATAAGGCTTCTACATCTTCATCTTCCCAAAACTCTATATCAAGATCTATCGCGTCTAATAACTCTTTGAGAGTTAAACTACTCTCCTCTAAATATATATCTACCTCAGCCTTATCCGTTATTAAATCATCACGACTCTCATTAGCCCTATCATGATACTCAACATACCTGTCTCTCATCAACTCAATAGGCAAGTCATAAAGTGATATTAGCTTTTCCATCCCTAAGCTGTTATATTCATCTCTCCCGGCAATCTTACCTTTAGCATAACAATCGATTCTCACCGTTATGTTTGGCTTATCACTAAACTCCTTTCTGAACTTCAGGCGAGTCATCTTCATCTGGTTTAACATGATAACCGACTCCTGCTCTATCACCTCATTTCTTATCAACGTTAAATCCATCTTGCGCACATGAGTCGCCTTGCCCACTATTATCTTCTCAAACCTATCCTCGGACGCGCCTACCACTTTAAATCCCATTCTCTCGGTTAATCTCATAAAAGCCTGCAGGCTTACATAGGGAGCGCATAGCAATGGATAATGAGACAGTAGTCCTCTCAGCTTTCTTAATGTAAAGCTCTTTGCGACACACCCTTCAAAATCTATAGGGTAATCTAAATAGCGAAGTATATGACTCGCCTCTATCACCTTCTCTGCTTCAGACTCCTCATCGTAAATATACGCCAAGCATTCGTCTAAGTTTATTGTTATCATCGATCACCTCTTTATTATTTATTCGGCACTGCCGTTTTATAAACCGCCGGGCGGTGTTTAAATATATCGGCGCTGTCTGTTAGTTTTGTTTCTACTGTAAAAAAAGAGTAGCTTTTTAGTTCTACTCTTTTCTTTTTATTTAGACCTGTTCATCAAACTCGATTTGTGAATCACCTTCTCGTCTCGCTATACCAAGATAGTGATCTATCTCGTCATCATCCATCACATCTAAATCAAGACTCAATGTTTCTAAGAACTCACTAAACATCACATCATCTTCAAACACCTCTTCTATCTCTTCTACGCCTTCAACTACTTTTATTTTTTTATAGATGCCGAAACGAATAGGCAGACGATACATCTCACTCATCTTTATAAATGCTGTAGAAGATAGATCATCTTCACGCAATACGCCTAAGAAAGGAATGCGTGTATTAACACCCTCTTTCGTATAAATGTTAACAACATAACCCAACTCACTTATTTCTTGCTCATGAGTCGCACTGTCATCACCAAGTTTATTTATACTCAACATCAAATCTTCTAAATAACGATATTCCTTTACCAAGGATGGGTAAGACAATAAAATATCTCTTACTTGAAGTAAGGTTATTTCCTTAACTAACTCTCCATTCTTATTAACCAGAAAACTTTCATCGATATATTTCAATACATCTCCGTCAGATAACTCTACACCACTCTTAGTTATTTTACTGTCTTCTATTATTAACATTTTCCTCTCCTGTATTTATCATTTTAGTATACCTCACCACTTATATCACTTTCAATAAAAAAGGCCACCTGAGCAGCCCTCTTTATTATAACAATCCAACCACCATCACACAGGAATCAACCTGCCGCCATCATTGAACTCTAACACCTTACCTTCAAGCCAACTGTTCTTTTCCACCTCATAGAACACCGCATTGCCATCTGTCTTTATATAACGACTCAATACATCCTTATCCATATCAGGTATCTCTAATGACCCTATATGAGAATCTCCCTTTACATGCCATTGAGAGGTCCTATCAAACACTAATGAAGCACCATCTCTTATAACACCTTCGTAAACTGATCCATTATTCAGAGACAGCCTCACATGACTATTCACGTCATTTAGAATATCGCCTGACAGATGTTGATTGCGAGCATTTAACTCAAGCGTGTTATCACCCGATGATTTCATATCGACTAACACCTCTTCCTTATTCCTCATCTCAGCCATTTCTATTTTTATTAATGCTGAGCTATCTTTTATATCAAACAAAGGGCCATGCTTGATGTCTATATATCCACCCTTGATACTCACTATAGCTTTATCTTTGTTATCACTCAGATGATTTAATATTTGAATACCTTTATGACCTTTTAGGCTGACATTATTCATAGCAACATTGTTATTGCCTTCAACTATACCTAAGAGCGATTCTTTCGCCTCTATGTCTACGCCATCTATTATCATATTGCCTGCGCTATAGAAGCCCGGTGAGTTTTCACCTACAGTATAAACATAACCTCTGTTAGTAATGAGCGTTCCTTTGTTGCTTGAGGCAAGGCCAAACGATCTTTCACCTCTGGTATTGACCGCTATATTTTTTAGCCTAAGAGCACCTTTATCTGCCACCTCTATACCTGTTGAGTCATTACCCTCTGTCTCAGTAATAACACCTGAGAGTATGCCTTTTGATTTCTCACCTGATACATAGACACCCTTAGAACCTAAACCTGATGTTTTAATTGCAGACTTGATTATCGCAACCTCTCCATTTTTTATTAGCACACCTGAGTTTAAACCATTAGTGTTGCTTTGAAATAATGAACTGGTGTCTCCTGTTTTTGATATCCTTATATTTTCTGCTTTTAATAAGCCACTATCGTTTACATAGATAGCAGAAATATTCGGCTTGTAAGTAGAAACTAAATCATTAAGCAAATCCTTTTCATTTTTTATTTCAAGAGCACCTTTTAAATCTGTTAGGGCGAGCGCCTTGAGGTCATCCTTTTTAATATCCAGTGGAGTAAGCAATGCCTGATTCTTATTTTTTAAATCACTTCCTGGTTGCTCTCTACTGTCTGTAGCATTATTTACGTTTAAACGATTAACGTAGGCTAAGCTGACACCTGAGTATAAGGTTGATGATAATAACAGTCCGCTACCTATACTCCATGCTAATAGTCTCTTCTTCACTTTTTTCATTCTAAAATACTCCTTATTATGACTGAACACTTTATACATTATTTTGGGAATATATTAAAGTAAGGTTCCTATTATTCACAGATAATCCATATTCATTTTAGCTCTTTAAGACTTCTCTTAGTCGTTTATAAAGTTATGTAAAACACGTAGAGATAAGATTACATTTATTTCTGTGAGGGGAGCATATAAAAGCTTTTATTACATAAGCTACTATGATATCATGTCTTACAATGGGAAGTGTATTTATCGTGTCTGCTCAGAGATGATTACTGACTGTTTCCTTTTCCACCTATTCTCCATATTTCAAAATTGTATTTCTTGCTTATATGTTATATGATGGCTTCACTAATCGATAATAATGTCTTTATTGATTTTTTATTAACACAGGAGTTTATTATGACTATTCATGACACTACCACCGTTTCACCAGAATATAGCATTACCCCACTTGATGCTTTCTTTTCACAACTTGATTCACTCGGTGGATTTTTTGATGTCTCACTTCTTGCTAACAAACTTAATGTGTCAGAAGAAAGCATTAAAGAAGATATTGCTACTGGTAAGCTTCTTTCAGTAGATCGTGATGGCGTTGAACTTATTCCGGCATTTCAGTTTTCAGCATTTAAAAAACTACCGGGACTCGAAGACGTTTTACTTCAAATGTCTGAAATCTCTTCCTTAGAGAAGGTCGCTTTCCTTATTTCTGAAATAGATATACTGAGAGACACGCCAGCTCATGCTTTGAAAAAGAATCCTTCAGAGGATACTCTAAACATTATTCTAAAGAGCGCTGCTAAACTCAAATAATATTTTTTAACTCACACTAAAGGTGGCTTTGGCTGCCTTTTTTATTTGAACAAAGGTCATCCTTTCGGTTTTTAACATGCGCCGTGCGCTTGACTCATAGGATCGGCGTCGTCTGTTAGTTTTTTATTTTCATTTTATTATAGAGTTTTCTTTTATTTTTATTATTTTATAAGGAAAGATAAAATAATTTCATTTTTCTTTATTAAAAACACTATCTCAAACCAACCTTTAACCACTTAATATCAGTAATGATATCTTTCTTCTCCCAACGCTTCTTTACTTTTAACCAAAAACCTTTTTAAACGTAAAAATATACATCTTAACACCTTAAACTTTTCTTGCTTTTTATAAAATGTGATTTTTATACTTAAAATTTTAGAAACGCTTTAAAAAACTTAAAAAATAAAAGTATATATACTCCTTACGTTACTTATTTCTATATTTGCTATGAATAACACCTTGAATGCTGCTTACTGTCACTGGTTTTTTTATGCTTTTTTTCACATTATTTTCATATCCACAAAAATCATTTTTTCATCATTTGAAACCTATCTAAGAATCAATTTAACACTAAAAAACCTATTTTTTCTGAAAATTCGATTATGTATTAGGTGGTCAAGTAGGACTATCTTATTTTAAAGGTATGTGTAGGGGATTATGGCAATCTAAAAACCATCTTTTGAAGATTATATTTATGTTTAGTGAGCGCTAAAAGAGTTGATCTTATTAAGCCAATAAATCAGCTATAGAGATAATAATAAGATCCTAATGAGTAATAATAAATACAATCACATCCTTTGTCTCATACCTATTGGTTGAAAACAAAAACCAAACACATTTAAGAGGTCAGGTAGGACACACTTTCAAACTTACGCCATTTTCATCTTAAAGGCGATAAAAGTAAAGGTGATAATCTTGATTTTTCGCTTTGAGCGTTTTAGTTATAAAAGCTTTACAGACAGGACAAGATGACGAGATTATTTAAAATAAGACCCTAATGAAGATTATGATATTCAAAGAAGAGCCTTACATAAAGGTAGCTTTAAAATAAAAAAAGATTGCTGATAAACATGTTAACGAGAGTTCTTTTTACTATTTTGCTCATAGTAGATTGCCCCTAGACGATAGGATTGAAATGCAATCCAATCAAGCATAGAAGGACTTAGCATTTCTTTATTTGTGCAAGACTGCAGGTTAGACATAAAATCTACATCCTCTTTCGCAGTTTTAGAGGCTTCTAAAAGGCACTTGGTTTTGATATTAAGAAAGACATTACTGTTTTGCTTTGTGTCTTTAAGAAGGCATTTCATATACTCACCTACATCTTCGGAAGGTGTTTGCTCGGAACAATGTGAAGCTATTTCTTTTAATAGCGCATTCCCTTTTGTGTTTTCATTTTCGATAGCCGATAATATTTTAGGCTCATACTCATCCCCTGATTCATTCATATACTCTTCAATCCAATCAAAAACGCTTACTTTATCCAATGGTTTTTTATTGTGTTGGGACTGACCAATAATACCATTTACAAAGTTATCAGTTTTATATTTTTCGTATGCCTGACTTTTTTCATTTGGTGAGCAGGTATTAGTATTTTGCTGTAAGCAAGGATAATCTTTTATATAAGATTGGTATTTAGGAGATGCTTCACTGCTATCAGATGAAATATATTTATAGGCACTCTTATCTATTATGTGTATTTCATTTATATTATTTATCCATGAATAATCAACTTCAATAGGTTTAATAGGAAGGGATACGATGTTAAAATCTTGGAGAGATTTTTCTCTCATTAACATTTGAGGGTTAAAACTTTCAGGTTTATCTTTACTGTATGCAGTAGAAGACATAGCTGTAATAACTGCAGACAGTAATACGTTTCGTAATTTTATTTTCATTTCAACCTTCCTTATCATATAAAAAATGTATCAAAAAAAGTTCGTTTTTTTGACTTTTAAGATATTCTACATATACTAAACAAACAGACGGATTGGAATAAGAGGATTAAAAATAGATGAAAAAAACGATGATAGCGATGTTTTTAGGAAGTTTCTTGCTTGCTGGAAATGCAATGGCTGCGGAAGTCGCTTCTAATCAAAATGCGCAGGTTCAGCATCAGGATGTTAAGGGTGATGTAACGATAACCGATATAACACCTAACATGAAAGTTCTTCTTCAGATTATAGCTAAGAACATAACTGCTTTTGGAACAGGGCCAAGAGACGCAAAAGCAATGCCTCTGATGGTATTCTTTGATCCTCAATGTCCATATTGTAAGAACCTTTGGAGTGCAGCTAGCGCACCAGAGAATAAAGATATTCCTATTATTTGGATTCCTGTAGGGATTGTTAATGAGTTAAGCATGGATCAATCAGCGGCTATTCTTCAATCTGAAGATGCGGAAAAAACGATGAATCAGCATGAGGCTGATATCGCGACTGGTGGTAAAGGTTTGATTGTAGACAAGCAGAAACTTGATAAGCAGGCACTGATTAATGCGCAGAAGAATACCTTATTGTTTGGTAAAATGAATCTTGATTCTGTTCCTATTATTCTTCATGTGACAAAAGACGGGAAACTTTTGATTAAAAAAGGCGATGTTGATATTCAGGGCGTCAAGGCGCTTTATGAAAGATAAACTTTAGCAGAAGATAAAAAAGGCGCTTGAGCGCCTTTTTTGTTTTTAAGAATAACTTATTCTTGGAGAATTGAAGGTCGATTCGACTTGTTTTAGATGCCCCTCAACATCTTTATTATCCAGAACTCTCTGACTTTCTATAAGTGATATAAGTTCTTTTATAGCGCTATCGTTAGCAATAAAAAAGTCAGCGATTTGTTCTTCCTGATTTCTTTTTAGTCGTGATAGTGTCAGATTATTAGACTTTATTTGAGCTTCATCTGTGGGGTTGTGATAATAGACATCACCGAATCCTTCCTCAAGATATTCTGTGGCAAGCTTATTCCAGAACTCCATATCTTCACTTGCGCCTACACTAATAACGCCTAACACATGCTCTTCAAGTTGTTTCCCACCGAGTGTCATTTTCATTTCCCACTCAAGATTCTCTTTAGTCCTCACATCAGAAAAGACAGAATGCTCAACATAACCAAGATAATCTTTGATAAAGAAAGCGCGACTATTGTCTACAATCTCAACTTTTATTTGAGGATAGCTTTCTAAAAGACCATAAAAAATCAAATGACCAGCTTCGTGGACAACCGTTCTTTTTTCTTCCTTGCTTGAAAAATAAAGATGGTTACTGCTTATAGAAATATCGGTCATCTCATTAATATGGAGCGCTATATACATAATGAATGTTATTAGCATAACGCATGTAGCAACGCTAAGTAATATCATATAGGAATCTGAGTCAACCTTATTTAGATGATTGAAGATGGCCTCACCGAAGATTAATAGCTCATACACTCCTGCTGTAATGGTGGCAGTATCTGAGAAAATTTTTATCGCTTTTGACTTCAATGTGTTAATATTATTTAAAAGTATCATGAGAAACATTGCAAGAAACAGAATGCTTATTTTCTCATAGATGTCCAGAAAAACGCCAAAAGTTGGCGTTCCCTGATCTTTTAAATACCATGCAGGCAAGAGCATTAGCCACGGTATTGCCTTACCATTTTCTTTCAAATATTGTATCATTCAGGACTCCATTGAAATAGAGACTTCACATTTTCATCAGTCATCTTACCTAACTCATCAATACTTATACCTTTCAACTCAGCTACTTTTTTTGCTACATAATGAAGAAAAGCGGGTTCATTGCGTCGTGGTTTTTTATCACTTTCAATATTCTTAGGTGTAAGATAAGGAGCATCCGTCTCTATCATAAGCTTATTATCGGGAATATATTTTATAAGTTTCTGAAGCTGCTCGCCTCTATTATCATCACATACCCATCCAGTAATACCGATATAGAGCGAATATTTTAGAAAAGTATCGAGCATTTTTTTGTTTCCAGTAAAGCAATGAACGATACCTTTAACTCCTTTTTGATGATAGGGGACAAACACCTCATTGAAATCATCCATGATTTTTTTAACCTCACCCTCACCTATTTTAGGTCTGACATGAAGAAATACGGGCTTGTTATACTTCAATGCAAGATCAAGCTGAGCTTTAAAGGCAAACATCTGCTCATCTCGTGTAGAGAACATTCTGTCATAATCCAGACCACATTCACCTATAGCAACCACTCCATTTAAAGGCGCGAGCTTTTCTATTGTATGCTTAGCCGCACTCCAGTTTTTGGCATCATGAGGGTGAACACCAGCAGTGCTAACCATAATTTTAGCATTCTGTTTAACCAGATCGTAAGCTTGCTGGCTTGCCTTTTGACTTGTACCTGTGAGGATGAAGCCTTTAACACCATTTAGTAAGGCACGATCTATTATTTCTTTTCTATCACTTGAGAACTTATCTGAGGTTAAGTTTAATCCGATGTCTATCATTTTATTTTCCTTATATTCTGTTTTTTGATTTGGGTTCTTGTTTCTGTTTTGCTTTGTTAAACTTGAGAAGCAGTGCTACTTCTAATAGCTTTGATTTTATAGCGCTTCTATCAATAATCTCTTTAGTTCTGGACTGAATGATTCTTGAGGCAACTTTATTATTTAGCTCATTATGTAGAGACTCAAACTCAAGAGGACACATAATGTCTGCGTTTATAAGTTTAACTTCAAGCTCTTTATCTTGTTGTGTGAACCTTAGCGCATAAAATATTAACAGGGCATACCTGAGATTATTGGTAATGTTATCAATAGACACATATTGATTGATGTAATCTATTAAGTAAGTATATTTTCTATTCTGAGGATTATCTTCCAACACAAAATGTATTAGCTGAGTTGCAAAAATATTTTGACCATCCTCATTGCCTAACCATTCTTCTTGCGTAATTTGTTTGATAAATTTTTGCTCATTTAAAGTTCTATCTAAGCTAAGGCAAGCGCCGCTCTGAGCAAGCAAACCTAATCCTCTATTATCAAGCTGTGTTTTACTTTTTCTATGACTAATGTAAGGAATAAATCCAGAGGGCAGCTTAATACTACCTCTTTTGCTATCTGAAAACATAAAAATATACTTCCAGATATTTGCTCCTTCATTATCTTTATGTTCAAGTTGCTTCAGGAAAAAATCTTCTTTGAAGTAGTAAGAAATATGATTACTGCCTTTCCTTAGCAGATTCATAAAGGCGTTCCGACCATTTGCGTCTTGAATATATTCCCATCCTTCGATATTTTTATAGAAGGATTCAACTTGAGCATCGCTCTCCCATAGCTCAAGATATTTTATCACGTCAATCTTTCTGATTTGTTCTTTGGGAATAACTTTCTCTATATGTTCGGCAAGCTCTCTTTCTTTTTCTGACACACTACTGTTTTCTGTTATGCCGTAATATATCTCAACCCACAAAGGAATCTGATTGATGTTAGTCCGCCATAGTGTTTGACCTTGCTCTTCATAAAGATTCAACATTTCAACACTTGAAATGCACCTCACATGATCATCAACACAGAAAACAGCTTTATTCAGCCTTAATCCTATTTCTCTGACGGATTCTACCATGTCCATTTTTATCAGGATTTCAAGCGCATTAACATTACGACAGAGCATTTTTCCATTATCATAAGTAAAGAAAAGAGAGCGTCTCAGTTCAGAATCATTGGTCAAACTGATACAATCTTTGATAGCTTTATCCATACCCTTATAGCTTTTAGGCCGCGAACTGTTTTCACGAACTGAATGTTTCCTTGCGACCAAACTATATAGAGTAGTTAAAAATATTCGATTGTGGTTTCTTTCCTGCTTATGCGAAAATAGCGATCCACTCGTCATCTGAGAAAGCTCATTAACCATATCGTTATGGTATAAGATAGATTCAATCTCACTCTCTGACAGGCTATACACCATATCAAATATGAAATCATTCATCTCTTTTTTATCTATCAGATGAGACTTTTGCTTTAGGATAGCAAAAGAATCATAAGCAGATTTTTCTCTTGATATTTTCGCTATCTCTAACCAGTTTATTTTATCGAACATTTATCCTCCGTTAAGGACAAGATTATACCTTATATCAACGATAATAATAAAGTATTTTTTGTTCGTATTTTAATTTTGAAAAACAGAGATTATTAGGCTATACTTTGCTAACATTTATTAAAGAGGATAATAGCATGAGTAATTTTGTAAGTTTAAGCAAAGAAAACAACTCAATGACTGTAAAGCTTTCAAAAGAAAAACCAGCCGGACGATATGGTAAAATTGATGTAAACCTAAACTGGAGTCAGAAGAAGAAAGGGCTTTTCGGCATGTTCAGCAAACCTGTTGATTTAGACTTAGGTTGTTTGTTTGAGTTGAAAGATGGAACAAAGAGAACTGGATGTATTCAGGCATTAGGTAACGCATTTGGTAGCTTTGATTCTGCTCCTTATATTTCACTTGATGGTGATGACCGCACAGGCGAGAATCAGGATGGAGAATGGATGCGAATTAATGGTGATCAGTGGAGTCAGATTAAACGTATTGTTATTTACGCTTTCATCTATGATGGTGTTCCAAGCTGGAATGAGACTGACGGCGTAGTCAAGTTCTTTGTTAATGGTGAAACCATTGAAGTGAAGATGGACAACTCTAAAGTTGATAAGAGATTGTGTGCTGTTGCCCTGCTTGAAAACGTTGGCGATGAGATTAAAGTTCAGCGTTTGGTAGAATACTATAACGATCAGGAAAAACTCGATAGAGCATATTCTTGGGGGATGCGCTGGTCTCGCGGAACTAAAGATTAAACTATAAGGGAGGCTTGCCTCCCTTTATTATTTATTTATTTTTAAAATCTTTAGACAATAAAAAGCCCCTTGCGGGGCTTTGTTTTTATTTCTTCTCAGTGAACTCTGCGTCTATAACATCGTCTTCATCATCTGCTGGCGCTTCTGTTGAAGTTGAGTTAGAGGCTTGCTGAGCATTCGCCACAGCGCCTTGAACGGCCTCTGTCTTAGACTTGATTAAAGACACATCGTTTCCTTTCATGGCTTCGTTAAGTTCAGCTACGGCGCTTTTAACTGCTTCGTTTGAGCCAAACTCTTTCTCTGCACTATATATAACATTATCAGCCACGTTACGTGCTTCGATAAGTTCTTTTAGCTTCTTATCTTCTGATTCATGCGCTTTAGCATCATTAACCATTTTCTCTATCTCTTCTTCTGACAATCCAGAGTTAGCTTTGATAGTAATGGTGTTTTCTTTTCCTGTGTTTTTATCTTTAGCATTTACATGAAGAATACCGTTAGCATCCACATCAAAAGTTACTTCGATTTGTGGCATTCCGCGTGGCGCTTCACTTATGCCTTCAAGATTAAACTCACCAAGGAAGTGGTTATCAGCAGCCTTAGTTCTTTCACCTTGATAAACACGAATCGTTACCGCCTTCTGGTTATCCTCAGCCGTAGAGAATGTCTGAGATGCTTTAGTTGGTATCGTTGTATTCTTCGCAATAAGACTCGTCATAACACCGCCTAACGTTTCAAGACCAAGAGACAATGGTGTTACGTCAAGCAATAACACATCCGTTCTATCACCAGACAATACCGAACCTTGGATAGCAGCACCTACAGCAACGGCTTCGTCAGGGTTAACATCTTTACGAGGTTCTTTACCAAAGAAGTTTTTCACCACGTCCTGAACTTTAGGCATACGCGTCATACCACCAACAAGAATGATATCATCAATATCCTGAACACGAAGTCCCGCATCTTTGATTGCTATTTTACATGGCTCAAGCGTTCTCTGAACAAGATCTTCAACTAATGATTCAAGTTTTGCTCTTGTCAGCTTCAAGGTCAAGTGTTTTGGCCCGGTAGCATCTGCGGTAATATAAGGCAGATTAATATCTGTCTGCTGAGAAGAAGACAGTTCGACTTTAGCTTTTTCTGCAGCTTCTTTTAGACGCTGGAGCGCTAAAGGATCTTTCGTTAAATCAATAGCAGTATCTTTTTTGAACTCAGCCACAAGATAATCTATAATTTTCTGGTCAAAGTCTTCACCACCAAGGAAAGTATCACCATTGGTAGACAATACTTCAAACTGTTTATCGCCATCTTCTTCTGAAGCTTCGATAATAGAGATATCAAATGTTCCACCACCTAAGTCAAACACAGCGATTTTTCTTTCAGCACTTGCTATTTTATCAACACCGTATGCCAATGCTGCTGCAGTTGGTTCATTGATAATACGTTTCACATCAAGACCTGCTATTTTACCCGCGTCTTTGGTTGCCTGACGCTGAGCATCATTAAAGTAAGCAGGAACAGTAATAACAGCCTCAGTGACTTTATGACCAAGATAATCTTCCGCTGTTTTCTTCATCTTTCTTAAGATGTCGGCAGATATTTCCTGTGGTGATTTTTTAACACCGTCAATCTCAACCCATGCATCTCCATTGTCAGCCTTAACTATTTTGTAAGGCGCTTTCTTAAGTTCTTCCTGAACTTCCTTATCCTCGAAGCGACGACCGATTAATCTTTTCACTGCAAAGATAGTATTAGCTGGATTGGTAACAGCCTGACGCTTAGCCGAAGCGCCTGCCAATGTTTCGGATCCAGTGAAAGCGATAATAGAAGGTGTGGTTCTCTGCCCTTCCGCATTTTCTAATACTTTGGGGTTTCCATTTTCAATAATGGATACGCAAGAGTTTGTGGTTCCTAAGTCTATACCGATAATCGTACTCATTTTTAAGCTCCTCTGTAATTTGCTTTTATTTATGTATGGAGTATATATGGGATATCGAAATTGCTTTTCAAGCCGTGGAGGAAAAAATATGGAAAATATTTATTATTACCAGCAAATACCTACTCAGGAACTCGAAAACTTATACGCCAGTTTGTTTATTAAGCAATATAAGTATCTTTTCCTACCGAAAATCTGCGTCCTTTTTAAGGAAAAAATCTTATCTGAAAGCGCTCAAAACTATGTAATTTCTTTGAATAGAGGTCTTTTTGATCATTGTATATACTTAAATCGTTCTGACATTTTAGATAAAGAAATTATCAGCATCATTCATGACATTTACATACAGTTTAAAATCTTTGGTTTTGATCATGAAGAAGCAAATACGCGCCTAAGAAATATTGGCAGACTCAACAGTGATTATAGTGAGTTTTTATTAGAGCATTTTGAAGAAATAAAAGATGAAGGCACCTTCTTAAATCTTGTTCCTTTTTTCGATAGTGAGAATGAAAACCTACTCTTAACAGAAGTTGAAAGAAGATTCATCCATCACTAATTCTTTTAAAAAATGTGATGGAAAATATTGAAATATCCTCTTGGATTGTTTATCATAAGTTTAGCGATAACGCTGAAAACACAAAGAGGATCTTAATGTATAAGAAGAATTCTTTTCCAGCCAATGCTTTTCCTAACTTAACTAACGCTGAAATCAGTGTTGAGCAATATTCTTTTCAGCAAAAACTCACCCCTAAACAAAAATCCATTATCAATATGCTTAAAAAAGGCGCACATTTACTTTTCGACTTGAAAGCAAAAAGGGCGATTGTTTTGCATGAATATATTGATGGGGTTAAAAAGCTAACAGAGTTTTCTGTTAGAATGCTGTCTTCTTTAATCAAGCAAGGTTTCCTGAAAGTATATATTAAAGAGAATGGCAGAGTGCATTATCAACTGTGTAAACGTTTTTAGATAACACACTCATTTAAAAATCCTCTCATTGGAGGATAGCCTCTTATTGCTTACTATATTCCCACGTCTGTGCGGCACCTAAAGAAGCGCCATTCCAACTCAGCACGCCTCCACTATACGTCATAACTTCTTTATAGAAAGCATAACCCGTATGAGCATGTTCATAGTCAAACGTAAAGTTCCATGAGAAGTCATTAAACTTAGGTTTTTCAAATGTAGTTCTATTTGATATATCTGGCGCTTCGAAGCTAATGAAGTTTAATGGTGTTCCCACCCTACTGCAGATAGCTTGACCTTTTTCATCGGTAATCACTGTTTTCTTACCATATACACCAGCACACGTAACTTTAACACCTTTTAACGGGCCATTTTTATCTAAGTTGTTTTTAGGCTCATAGTAAACATTAATAACAAAATCTCCCATCGCCATATAACGTGGTAGCTGAGAACCTGTACTATTACTATCTTTATATTTAAACTGGATATCGCCGGGCATTGGATCTGTCGTCATTACGATTGAGGACTGATCACCATCTTTGTAGTTCCAGAAGCCATGCGTTTCAAGATTGGTTTTTTTATAAACCATATACCATGAAAAAGTTCCGTCTTCATTAATAGCCAGTTTAGATTGAATGCCATTAATATTTTGAAGATCATAGCTACCGATTACGGATGAGTCATTTACATAGGCATTATCTCTCACGGGAGAAGATACTGTTTTTTGCTGATTAAGCCTGCTTTCATATTCTTTTTGAGCTTCAGAACCTCTGAAGATTAACGCATCGGCGTGGCATACGCCAGAGCAAAAAAGAAGCATACAGGCAGAGATAAGAGTTTTATTCATAAGATTATTCCTGTTTCCAAATAAAAGCCAATATTACTACAAAAAACGGGCAATTACACTTTTCTTTATTTGTTATTCATCATAAAAGTATGTAAAATAGACGAACAATAAATATTTCTTAAGGATAACACATGAATACATTTACAACAGACCTTTTTTCAGAAGGATTTACACCTTTTTCAGGCGCTCAAAATGTTCAACATTGGATTCATGATAATCGAGAGCAACTTTTCAAGTTGCATTTAGAGAAAGATGGACTGACATGGCGTAAGCTTTCTATTCTTTTATCTGAGCATTTATCCACATCTATAAAAACCAGTGATTTGGTTCAAACGGTCAATGGCGAATATATGTTTACATTAAATAAAAGATTTTCTGCTTTGAATCTTAAAGCAAAAGAGTATTACGAATAAAAAAGCCCGAAGGCTTTTATATTTTTCTTCGGACTTTATAAACCACGTTGTTGTTTTCTTCGATTTTCTTCTGTAGAGCGAGCTGATAATCTTTAACTTTTTGATCAAAAGCAGGCTCGTTTTCTTTAACCCACTTAACTGCAGCAACGATAACATCACCATGACATGCTTTCGGCTTACAATAACAGACAAGATCTTTACCATCTAAATCCAAAAGCTGTTTCTTTGTTATTCTCTGTGAGAGAAGTTCATCCCATAGCCATTCTTTATATTTCTGTATTGTGGCTCCTCTTTCCTCATCGGGAGAAAGCTTATGAGGATTAGCAAAAGGGGATCTTTTTAGATTATGCTCTGCATTATAGCGTCCAATATATACAGCGTTTTCTGGTATTACTTTTCCGAGCTTATAAAAATTTAAAACTTCCATTACCACCCCATATAATAGTTATTTAGAACAGAATAGACAGGATAATGTTATACAATACGACAGAAAGAATAAACAATACATATTTATTTCCAATAAAATCTATACCGCTGAGATTATTGTACAAAATAGTGAATAAAAGCCCCACCATCAATCCAGAGAATATAGATCCTATTATTACAAATATGTGAGAAGCATCTTCTGACATAGTAATAAATCCTACCACTATGTTAACTATTATACACCAAAAAGCATACTTATAGTAATTTTCGAGCAAATATTTTTGACTTTCCATTATTTTACCTTTTGATAAGTTTTTGTATTATATGTATTTTAATTTCATATAACTTTCATTATATAAATATATCATAGGTAAAATAAAGAAAATGTAAACATTGATATACAAAAATAAAGCCACGAAGGGCTTTATTTTATAATTAATGTGTTAAAGCTATTTTTTGCGCTAAATTTTTATAAAAGCACTTTTTATAAACATATACGCATTTTCCCCAACAAAATTATTTACACTTGGAGGAGTAAATAGGCCATTTTTTATAAATTTAGAATAAAAGTAAATAAGTTTTTTCTCTTCGATTTTCTCTTCTTCATACCATTTGATTAGACCATAATAATAGTTAATATCATCAAGAATATCTCTTATATTATAGACATCATAAGTATCTGTTAGCACTTGCTTCCCTTTTAACTTTAATAACGCATTTTCGATATCTTCATCATTATCAAATTTACTATAAAGAGACAATAACTTATCAAATTCTACTTTGGCACACAACATATAAAATTTATTATAATCTAGCTTAACATTTACATTGGATAAAGAAATTTCACTGCAATCTTCACTTAGTGAAAAATCAAAACCTCTATTGTAAAAATACATAATAATTTCCTTGGGTGTAAAATATCCTACATTTTCTTCTAAGAAAGATTTTATTTTAGATACACTAATTTCACCATTACCTTTTTTACATTCCCTAAATATTTTATCAATATTTGCATGGCTAATTGAATAATCATGACTCTCATCCTTATTACTTTTACCATGACTACCATATTCTTTAGGGTTGAATACAAATCTTCTCTTTTTAATAGGTGTATGGGATTTTTTGATATTTGAATAAGTTGGGGTGAATTTTATTATTTTATTTATCTCTTTTAATAATGAAGTCATGGATCCATCACACTCATCATTTTTCAAATAAATCAAATTTATGATTTCTTGAATAATTTCTTTATACGCGTAAACCACTTCATGATTAAAAGCGGCAGAATTGTTTTTATTTATAAAATCTATTTCATCATCTTCAAAAAGATTTATGCTATTGCTTATACTATCATTCCAATCATAAAGAAAATTTTTCTCTGTCTGATTATATATCTTCACTCTTTCTTTAATCTCATCCAAAAAAATAAAATTTATACTATCTCTTTTTTTAGAAAAAAAAGGTTTCGTTTCATAAACTCTTCTATAAAAATAGTTATTGTAATGATCGTCATATAATCCAGTCGTCGGAACTATTTGATCACCAAAAGCTTTAAGATCACTTTGTTTATTAACACAGAAATATTGTTCATTTTTAAAAAGAAAATGTAAATCCTTTTTTAATATAGGTAGCAAATTCTGAGGCTCTTCAATCCAATGGAAATAAAATATATTTGAGCTTACGGTTAATATACATATATCTTTATGATCCTCTTTTATTATAAAAAAATCATGAACTCCATTTATATGGTTTATGTTTTCAATTTTTTCAGGATTCTTAACTGATAACATGATAAAATCAGTATTGCTAGACAAATTAGACTTAATATAAAACTTATACTTATCTATAGTTTGTTTAGTCTTATAATTATTTGGATAATGATAATCGTTCAAATAAACTATATTTAAATCTTGGGCCTCTTCATCTTCATCTTCTTCGCCTTCTGAATTTATTTCACCGATATGGCTCTTTGTCATTTTTGAGAAATAATAAACTTCTTTTAGTAAATCTTCCATATATAGCTTCCTTTTAAGGTTAATAACACTCTATAAATACGATAAAATATATAAAATGTAAACATTGATATAAAAAATAAAGCCCCGAAGGGCTTTGTCTTATAATGACTTAGTAAAGGTTCTTGTAATCACATCTCGCTGTTGCTCTGGCGTTAATGAGTTAAATCTTACAGCATATCCAGAGACACGGATTGTTAGTTGAGGATACTTCTCAGGATTAGCTATAGCGTCCTCCAATGTTTCTTTCGTGAGAACATTAACATTTAAATGCTGCCCACCTTCTATGTTAACCTTTCTATCATATTCCACAGGTACAACTTTATAGTCTAAAATATCAAGTGATTTAGTATTGACAATTTCATCATCTTTATAGCCATGAGCGCAGATGCATTGTGCTTGGTTATTTTCTTTATCGACCAACCAAAAGGAGTTGATTAAGTTTTTATTTCGTGAATCTTTTATTTGAATGCCTTCTATCATATTCTTTCTCCTCTTTATCTGTATAATAGAAATAATATACTATTTTATGAGGAGAAATCTATCCGATATTGAGTTATGCTTTGACATAGATCAATCAAATATTAACTAATGAATATCTCTTCTATTTCTTTAAGGATATCGGTATCATCACCCATTAATGATTTCATATTGATAATCTTTTTAATTAGGGCATTGCCTATGTCTTTATCTTTGGTATCTTCGGCATAAAGCCAATAACAAGGGGAGAAATAACCATCACGATGGCAACGTCCTTCTATTTGTGCCATCTGGATAGCAGACCATCTAATATCATGAATTAACAATACTCTTTCAACATCATTGTGTTGGCCTTGATGCAATGATATACCTTCTTCGACTGTAAAAATAATGACTTTGTTTTCACCTTTTTGAAAAAGAAGCCTGTCGTTTTCTTTTTGATCTGAACTCATATCACCATTAATTATGGATGCTGTTATTTTTTTCTTTTCAAGCAACTCTTTAAGCTTCATTTGGGTTTCTTTGAAAGCAACCGATACTGCAACTTGCTTACCGGATGATAAGTGATCAAGTATTAGCTCGAATGTGGGAACAATTCTAAGCCATGAACTTTTTTGGCGAAAACGAATAGATTTAACAAGAAAGTTAGACTGTTTTTCTTTTTTGGTTTTACTTTTCCTTTCTTCAATCAGTTCTGCTTTAAACTCTTCCCATGATTTTTGATAATCAACCATTGATTGTTCATCAAGCATAACAGGATAGAGGTTTCTTTCCATTTCCCTCCATCCCTGAATGTCTTCAGGCCGTCTTCTAAGCGCATAAGGGTTCTTACCATTGAATAGATAGTTATTGATCTCAATGTTTAGTTGATTGGTTTTAGCGTCGTAGCTTTTACACCATTGAACATAGGATTTTAGGGCTGTAATTTTAAAGCCTGAGCGTTTTGCGATAATCGATCTTAGATAAGCAAGTTCAAGCACATTTTGTCCTGCTGTGGCTGACATCCATAGAGAAAACTTAGCTTTCGCATTAAGCTTTTCAGCAAGTTGCCCTTTAGCAGAATCTGAGTTTTTACATTTATGGCTTTCATCCCATATTATTAAATCATATACAGGAGCCGGAACCTCACGAGCTATACGTTTTTGTTTTCCTTTTGTGCGTGAGCTACTCAGTTTTTTATCATCGTTAATTTGAAAAAGCTTAGCAAGCTTATCGTAGTTTATTAACAGTATTTCTTTTGAGGAATCAGTACCAAGATTAAATAATGTTTCTCTCCAATGAGCAAGCACTGATAAAGGCGAGACAATCAAAATCTTTTTGAAACCTTTCTCATTCAGGGCAAAATCCAGAGCGGATATAGTTTTTCCCAAGCCTGTATCATCAGCCAATAAAAATCCCGGAGACTTTTCTTTATACGCTGTCTTCATTGCGATTGAAGCAAAGGACTGATGTTTCTTAGGCTCCCATATTTTCTTATAGGAAAACGATGGTATAATATTATTTATTTTATTTTCCACGTGCCACTCAAGAGAAAACATTTTACAACGATAAGCCTTCAGACTTTCTGGTAGCGCCTTATTTTCATGAATATACACTTTATCCTTGGAGGAATAAAATACATTGGGAAAGTTATCCCTTTCATCAAAAGGAATGGTTAATACATATTTCATAACAGGCTCTCATTATTTTCAAGATGGTTAATGTAATCGTCTATTTGAGACTCCTTTCCCTTCAGATAATTTCTCTTTATTAAACAAAGCGAACGTTTATTTTTAAGCGCAAACTTGTTGCATAGAGTAATAATTTCACTTTCAGAAAGGCTTACAGCAGGATCAATATCAAACTCAGCACTCTCATTAACATACGCCATAGCAGCATTTTGAGCATTTAGAATATTCGCATCTTTCCAATAGCACTTATCAAAAAAAGCATAATACAGCTTTATCGCTACGATTCGTTTGTTATTAATCAAGATAGCTTCAGGTATGTTTTTTTCAGGCAAAAGAGCCAGCGCTTTTTTAACACCATCTTTCCATGCACCATAGACATATTCTTTTTTCATTTTTGTGTGTAAATAAGAAAAGAATAAAGCTAAGGTAATAAGCGTTAATAGAATAAGATAATACACAATATAATCCCCTTGTTGACTTTTAAGAGCTTAATAAATAAAAGCTATAAAGTCAAAAGGACGCGTAGCGTCCTTTTATAAGAGTTATTCTAAAACAAATCTTCCGTGCTTATCTTTTTGTCTATTGTCGGGAGCATTAGCATAAGTCTCGAAAAGCTCATCACTTACGCCTATAACATTGTCATTATGTTCAAAATATTCATTAAGGTCGCTAAGCTCAAACCCTTTTCTCATTACAATGGTGTAAAGCGCTGAACGATCTGGATGACTTGACTCTTCAAAAGTTCTGGAAAGTGATAATACGCCAAGTTGTTTCATTCTTGCCACTTCTCCAGAGCGGTAAGGTCCGGTGTTGGGTTTAAAACGCAGGTATTTAAAGCTCATATTTCTTCCTTTTTAATTTGTTAGGTTTAAATTTTTAGTTTATATAGTATAAAAGCAAAAATAAATAATATAAATAGATGGGAGCACAAATGACCAAAAATAATCCTGGCTACCTTTATATTCTAACCAATCCTAGTATTCATGGTCAAGTAAAGATTGGAAGAACTGAGAGGCACCCTGAAGATAGAAGAAAAGAGATATCTGCGGCGACAGGCGTGGCAACGCCTTTTGATTTAGCCTACTATAAGTTCTTTAATGACTGCCATCTTGCAGAAACAACCCTACACAAGAGATTAGAGCAGGAAGGCTATCGTGTTTCTAACAATAGGGAGTTCTTTACGGTTGATAAAGATAAAGCTATGGCTTTACTTGATAACTTATCAACTGAGCTTGATGATACACAAAAAGTCGATACCAATGCGCTGATTAAAGATGGTCTAAAATGGCTGCATGGTAATGAAGGCACATTAAAAAATGAAAAAAGGGCATTAGAGCATTTCGAGCAAGCTGCTGCGTTAGGTTCTGCTGTAGGGGCATATTTATCAGGTAAAACCTCAGAAAAAATAGCGTTCACTATAAAAAGAAAATCAGATAAAGCATCATGGCAGCAACGCGCACTTAATCATTACCAAACCGCTATTGGCAAGAAGTATCTAAAAGCCTATGCGAGAGCGTCATGGTTATTTAGAAAGTTTGATCAGCATAACGAAGCTAATCAAATGTGGGATAGCTTTCTAGAAAAGGCAACCGAAAAAGAAAAACTTGATGATGAATCTTCAAAATGGATAATAAAGTGGGCTGATAATCAAGCCAGCAAGAAGAAAGAGCTGCCCGATTCTCCTGTGTGGAAGAAGCATGGAAAACATCTTATTTTATTGTGTGATAAAAATACAGCTCCTCATGGTCTTGCCGCAAGAGCAATAAAAAAGAAGCTTGGCAGTGGCGGGTTAAGCTTTACTGTAGTTATTATTTTCATGTTGCTCTTGTTAGCTTCAGCGTTGTATTTTATGTCACGTTAAAGGCCTCTGCTGAGGCCTATTGATTTTATTCGGCATTACGAGATTCAGCTAATGCTTTACGACTTAGCGACTCTGTTTTTATCTCAAGAAACTTTTCTTCCAGCTTACTTCTTTCGCTGGGTTTATTCATCATATGTGTTTTAAGCTCATTCAAATCAAACATCATTTGGCGCTCCATTTTGTATCTTTCCAGTTGGATTTCACGCGATTCTATTTGAGTTTGAAGCTGCTGACGATCAACAGCCGTCTGACCAGCGAATACATTGAAGCTCAGGCAGGAAAGAAAAGCCAGCAATACTGTATTTTTTGTTTTCATGATAAGCACCTCTTATTGAAATAATGATTATTATAGTATATAAAAAGGATTAAACACAAGCATAAAAGGAAAATACAGACATTATGAAATACTTATCTCTTCCTATGTTTTCCAGAAACCGTATTGCCATAAAAATATCCCGGTTGTTTTTTACAGCTAAGATTTATCAGGATGGTAAGGCTATAAAGAAAACACAGGGTAAATACCTGTTAGAGGACGACACCGGAAAGGTCTTATCACTTACTTTGAAAAGAGACTTTCTTGATCCTATACCTAAAGTAGAGCTGGAATCTGGTGAAAAGATTCAGTTTTACAGCACGCTTACACCTTTTGAAAAAGCATTAGCCTTACTGCCTCTTTTATTATTTTTTGTAGGTGGCGTAAACATTATTACACTTCTCTTTAGTTTAATAGGCGTTAACCTGTCATATTGGATTATGTATAAAAACCATGATACGATAAAAAAGGTATTATTAGCTTTACTTATGACACTCATGACATCAAGCGCGTGTATTTACGTTGAGTTGTGGCTTTTATCATTACTAAGAAGTTAAAAAGACAATAAAAAATCAAAGGATTTATTTTTATTGGCGTAAACCGCCAATGCTGCGCCAATTTTATAACCCATATAAGCTTCCCACACAATAAACGCATCATAGTTCTGCTGCATTTGACTTACACAGCCTTCAGCAGAGCTTTGAATAATCGTTCTGTAGCTTACACCATCATCTATTCTTACCTTAGATAAACCATAATAACAAAAAGCACTGACTTTATTGAAAGGATTGGGCGATTGGTTAGCCAGAGAAACAATGCAAGAGTTTGCTAAGAACTTATTATTAGGATATTGCGCATCACATTTATTTTTGTATGAATAAACATCATCATAAGCAATTTTATCTTGCCCATACTTAATAAAAAACTCATTAAAATCCGAGTTGTCAGAATTAGCTATTTCATAAGATTTGTGAGCTATAGGCTGGTATTTTTTATTAAGATTATCTTTAAAACCCTTTTCTTTTGCCATCACGTAGGTGTAATAATAGCGACAATATAAATCAAAACCTTTTTTAGGAATATAACGCCCTTCGCCACAGTTATCTAAATAACGTGTTTCTACAAGTGTATCGAGCTTTGTTTTCCATACCTCTAAATTTACGTTGTTGGCAAACTGTGTGGCTCTTATGTTTATATTATCGACATCTTTTTGATTAAGTAGTTGCGCTGACGCTGTTCTGCTTAAAAATAGCAAAAGAAATAGTAATAAGCTGTTTAGTATTATTCTCATTATAAAGTCTCATTCTTAAAATAATAAAGGACGCCAGGCGTCCTTTATTTAGATTCTATAGGTTATTTATCCTCTTATAACCGAAGGGCTTACTCTGATATCATATATCTCGAAAGGCCCGGCAATTTCATCTAAAGCGTACTCTGCGTCATAACGAATTCTCTTTATTATCCTGTTTTGAACAAAAAGGTCAACAGTTATATTCTCATTATTTTGGCCTTTTATCATGCCAGAAACCATAATATACTCAGAGTTGCCATTGTTGTTTTTATTGAATCTTAGCATCGTTGTATTTTTGAAAAAGAAAAACCTGTAAGAATCAAAAACAGTAACGGCTATTGTTTTTTCAGCATTAAGAAAGAAACGGTGATTTCTGTTCATTTTTTTTAGTTGTTTTCTTAAGGCGTGTTGATATTCTTCAGGTAAAAGCACAGAAAATCGATAGAATAACATTTTTTCTATTGAGGTTAAACGCAGCAACCCCAATTTATTTAGCAGGCGTTCTTTCATGTTTTGTGGGCCAAATGTTTTTCTTTCAGCAGTGAGTTCATTCTCATATTCATTAAGAATACCTCCAATATTACGTCCGCCTTTTTTAAAGGTTTTAGCCCCACTAAATGTGAACAATAATGGACTTAAAACAATCATCCAGGCAATAGGAACCGTAGAGTGAAACCCTAATAAGTGATCCTCAATAAAGGGTTTATTTACAACAAGAGACCACAGCCCAAAAGGATAGCTAAGTATATTGTAAATAGTCGTCATCGCGCTAAAAGTATGGGGAGAGACGAAATCTGCAGGATCGTGAATTTGATTATAAAGTCCTGCATAAAAAAGCCCAAAAAGGCTAAGAAACATGATTGCTTTACTGGTATTTGTCATTTTTAATAAAACCCTTATGAATTACTTACTTTATGAAGTTCTGATAATCTTCAATTATGCAGGAATTAAAGATTTTATCAAGTATTGAACACCTTTTTATTTCTTGATAATCTTATAAAATACAAATAAAAGGAGGATGTATGGAAGAAAGAACGCTTTTTAATGTATGGCTATCTTTTTTGTTTTTAGGCTTGGTTTTTAACATTGTTTACTATTTCCAGCACTTAAGCCCAATAATAAATATTGCATATTGGTTTATTCCTTTTGTTCTATTAGTTATTTTTCAAAATCAGGCAAGTCGTGCTGATAAATCTTCTCGGTATTCATTGTTGATTTATCCGGTTATTTTCTTACTGTCTGTTTTTCTCTTGCAGCAAACAATAGCTCCACATATTCACTTTTCGCTTAATGATACGCTTTACGGTTTAGAAAGCAAAAAACCTTATGTTTTGCTTAATGGATATATTGATGGCTTTGTTGGGAGAGAAACGGCGATTACAATAGCGTCTCTTTTCAATATAGGGTTTTTATTCTCGCTGCTTTTCTTTTCTCTTTTCTATGTAATAGCTATGCCTATTAGCACGCTTAGAAGAGCATATAACGGCCTGTATACTATTCTTGGAATAATATTGCTTATTCATGCTTTTATGCCAACTATAAGCGTATTTAAGGTTTATCCTGTTCTTACTCAGCTAACTGAAATCCATAAAGCAATTATAATCAAAACACATATAAAAGAGCTAAGCTTTGTTAATATTGAAAGTGCCACCGCGCTTTATATAGGATTGACGATGATGAGAACCAATAGAATGTTGGGGATAGTTTATTTAGCATTCACAACACTATTTATTATCTCAATACTTTACCTGAAAGTTGGAACAATCACTGATGTTGTTATAGGATTAGCAATATCGCTTTTTGTCTTTTTTAAAATATCAAAAGGCTTTAGCCAAAATAAATCTAGGTTTACTATGTAAATAAGGCCGAAAGGCCTTATTTCATTTTGTGAGTGTTTCGGCTTTTTTCAGAAACATCTAAAGAAGAAAGCTCCATAAGAGACATTACTTTTCCAGCCACATTTCTACTGTCGATACTTTGTTGAGTGGCATTTAGATACTCTTCTCTTACTTGATTTAAGTCGGCACCTTTTTCTACCAGTTTTTCTATAGCTGATTTTATGTGATCTCTCATTGCATAAGATGCGTTATCAAGAAGGCTGAACATTTCAGTCGCCATAGACCAAGGCTTATTCTTATCCAGTGTCATTCCTACGTTATGCTCATTAATATTATCAAATAACATATTCACCAAGTCTTCATTTTTTGAATACACAGCAAGTGTTAATATTGACTGCCCATTATCTGATTCAAGCAAACCCCAGGGAAGTGATTTTTCATTGGTTGAACGAATAAGTTGTTCTGCAATATCGATATTTCCTGTATTGACAGCATGTTCTATCCAACTATCACCAAAGGATGATGCGGATTGCCCTGCCCATTTTTGAGGGTCATGAGAAACTTCTCTTAACGATCTGTTAATGATAACCTGAGCGAAATGATTTTCGTAGTTGCCGCCAAAGCCAGACAGAGGCTTATCTTCAAGAATATCTACATTGTAGTTTTGAAGGATATTTAGCATTCTTACAAGATAGCCATTTTTCTTATTATATTCTATTTCTTTTGCTTCCCAAGAATCAATATCTTTGGGGCCATACTTAACAAGGTATTCTACAACACCAATATTCTTATCTCCGTCCTCACGAATGGCTTTAACGTCAGCCCCTGCACCCAGCGCGGCCTCCATCTTCTCTGTATCGTTCTCATAGATAGCATTGAACAAGGCAACTGTTGCATTTTTAGCACCACTTGTTTTTACATGCTCATCATTATTTTGCCTTTCTTCTTCAAAGTCTTTAATCATAAACCCTCCCTTTTTATCAGTATAACATGAGTTAATAGACTTCAGCAATTCCATATAATAAAATTGAACGTAATATTAGTAAATGATATCATTAGTCTCTAAAACAATCATACAGGAAAGCCGATGTTATCTCAAAAGCAAATTAAAGATTTTAGAAATGTTAAACGCGGATATAAAACGACAGATTTCATTTCTACAATCTATACTAATGATTACCATACATTTTCTTATTACCTTGATGAAGTTCCTGATTTAAATATTAGCTCTGAAAAGGACCGAAGCGGAACGCCTGTTATTAATATTGCTATTGAGGAAGGCATTCGACATAATGATACATCCATACTGGAGTTAATTATAAAACATAAAACGTTTAATGTTAATGAGGTAATGAACACGGTCGAAAACTCTTATGACGCAATGAAGACTCCTTTGCTTAAGGCCGCCAAACTGAACAACTTTAAGTTTTTCACGCTTTTAGAATCTGCAGGATTTCACATCGATACAGGACGTGCGCCTTTTGAACTTAAAGAGCTTTTAACTTATGGTATCGTGAGATACAATATTACTGAATATAGTCTTGATTTAGCTTTTCATATTGTTAATCAATACTCTTCTTTTGAATGTCTTGATCAGCATTTTCTTTTTTCTCTCATTGGATATAGCACTAAAATAAAGAATGGTGAGAGTATTTATACATCTGATGAAATGCATTTATTTAAGAGCAAAGCTTCTTTACTATTTAAAGAAATCTACGATAGAGGCGCTTATAAAGATGAAAACTCTAAGGTTTTATCGAATAGTTTAGTGTATTTATTGGCAAATAATGACGAATATGATTGGCTTTCTCTAATTCTTAATGACCATCCTGAAGATATTAACTTAACAGATAAAGAAAATACTCCTAAAAGCACGGTTCTGTTTCTATGTATAGAAAAACAAAAAATAGACATGCTCAAATGGTTTATTGATAACTATAAGCTATCAGAGTCTGTTGACTCAACGGGTAAAAAATGTTCAAGCACATTATTTTTGTTAGAACAGTTTGAGAAGGGAAGCTTTAAAAAAGATAACGCTTTAAATAGACTATATAAAAAACACAACGAGAAATGTCTTTCAATATTAGCTATTCTGGTTAGTTATGGGTTCTCATGCCACACCTTGAATCATAATGGCGTTTCTGCTTATTCAAAATGTTTAAAACTTGATATTCCGGGTGATTTTAAAATAAGGATACTCAATATTATATCCACCTCACATGATTTCGATGTAAATAAAATCAGCGGAGAGACAAGAACTGTTTATTCTTTATTAAATTATCTACCACTTGATAGCTATAAAGAAACTTTTAAATGGTTAAAAATGAAAGGTGCTGATATAAATCATAAAGATGTCTCATCTTTGAATCATCTAATCAACTCTAAAAGTAAAGGTATACACATTGAGATGTTTGCTCTTCTCTACAGGATGGACTCTCATGAAGAGTATTTTAGAATTAACAAAGAAAGCGTTATCCACACTCTAATAAAGTCTCAAATAAGTAGCGATTTTAAAGAAAAAGCTTTAGTATTCCTGATAGAGAGCGACTATATTTTCACTCACAAAGACAATAGAGGATGTTCTTGTGTTGATTTATCAAATGATGCGGCAAACGATAAAGCCTTTATTGATCTGGTTAAACCTTTTTATTTAGAGCAACAGATAAGATCAACGTTTATCAGAGCATGTTCTAAAGAAAAAATCAGCAATAAGGAGCGCAGGAGATTATAAAAAAAGGCCTCTTGAGAGGCCTTTTAGTTTTAAGCTAACAATGGATTATCCCATGCATGAACATGGATAACTTCTTCCCCACCTATGCGCTGACCGTCTTCAATGTATTCCCAAGCTTCCTGACGGGAAAGCAATGTCTGAAGGAGCTTATTGTTAAGCGCATGACCAGACTTATAGGCGACCATTTCACCGATGATGTTGTGTCCGCACATAAAAACATCCCCGATAGCATCCAGAGTTTTATGACGCACGAACTCATCTTCAAAGCGTAATCCATCAGGGTTCATCACTCCATATTCATCCAGAGCAATAGCGCAATCCATACTACCGCCAAGACATAATCCTTGAGACTGTAAATACTCTATCTCTTTAAGGAACCCAAAGGTTCTTGCGCGGCTTATTTCAGTAATAAACTTTTGAGTAGAAAAATCCAACACGTAATTGGGGTGCTGACTCACTACTGGATGATTAAAGTTTATTGTAAAATCGAGTTTAAAACCGTTATACGGTCTGAACTCAGCCCATTTATCACCATCTTCTACTCTTACGGTTTGTTTAACACGAAGAAACTTCTTAGCAGCATTCAGCTCTTTAACACCCGCCTCCTGTAGCAGATAAACAAAGGGCGCAGCACTTCCGTCCATAATAGGAATCTCTGGTGCATCTACCTCAATAATGATATTATCTATACCTAAGCCCGCCAAAGCAGCGTTAAGATGCTCTACAGTGGAAAGTCTGACGCCATCCTTATTAATCAAACAGGTACAAAGCATGGTATCTCTTACCGAACTTGCATCAGCAACAAAAACTACTTCAGGCTTCAGGTCAGTTCTTTTATAAATAACACCTGTGTTGGCATGAGCAGGTTTCAAGGTGATCGTCACCTTTTTTCCTGTATGTAAGCCAACTCCCGTTGCTTTTATAATTTTACTTACTGTTCTTTGCCTAATCATTTTCTCGCTCTCTTACGTTATTTGATTGTAAAAATAAATCCGTATAAACTAACTTTCAAACATTATAACTAATTATTTCGAGGATATCTTAGCATAAAAGGCTATTTAAAACAAATTAGTTGTTGTATAATATGTAATAGAATAATTTATTTTTTCAATAGATATGGTATACTTTTCGTAAAAAGGAGAGCCTTGTGAAATATATAGAACAGATGAACACGCATATTAAAAACCATGATTTATCAGGCTTTAAAGCAATGATAAATCAGGATGGTTTCGACATTAATAGCAGCTATCCAGGTGGAAAAAATATTTTACACTTATTAATAGCAAGAGAAGCGCCTGTTGAGTTTTTACAGTCTGCATTAGAGCATGGTGCTAACCCTAATAAGAAATGGGTAATGGGAGAATCTCCTTTACATTTTGCGGTTAAGTCAGAACATCATCATAGCACAGCCTATGTCAAAACTTTGCTTCAACATGGGGCTGATGCTAATCTTTTACCTGAAGATGATAATATTTCCCCTCTTTATGCCGCTTTAAATCAAAGAAATGGCACTAAAGGGAATTACTTACTAAAGCATGGAGCATCTGTTAATCCTTTGCAAGATGAAAAACCTTTGGCATTTTTATTATTTACTTTAGCTGCTCAAAGTGAAAAAGGTTATGGCGCTATTGATTTACTTATTGATAAACATGGCCTTAATCTTAACTATAAGGATTCCAAAGGCAATAGTATCCTTCAGGGGGTTATCGATGAGCATCAGGGATCGGCATTATCTTACATGTTGAATAAGCCTAATGTAGATGTCACCAATGTTAATGAGTTGGGGCAGAATGCTTTGGCGGCATTTGTAGAAAGTCGTAAGGGGCGATTTAATCATGAGGAAGCTCAGGAATATAACAAATCCGTTGTAGACAAGTTGCTTAAAAACGCTGACATTAAGATAGATGCTGTAGATAAAAAAGGGCGTGATATTTTTGACACAATTCCTGAAGAGCACAGTTACTTAACTGAACACATAAAAGAAAAAACAGGTATGACTTTCAATGAGCCTGATTTATCTTTCATTCGAAGAAGAACGAGACCGTAAATAATAAAAGCTGCCTGAGCAGCTTTTATTTTATCTTATTTAACAAGACCTAACTCTTTTAGTTTTTCTTCAAGCAACTTAGGAACCCAATCCTTACAGTTTCTATAAGAGTTAGAACTTGGATCGGCAAGCCAGTATTGAACAGCTCTTAGTGTACAGGTTCTCTTATCACTCAATAGCGTTGCTACTTGATTTTGAGTAAGGTGTTTAAAAGGTCTTTCTCCAGCAGGAAGATCTCTCAAAGCACGCTCACCTTCTTCCATAAGTTTAATCAGATGCGCTCTATTTTTTACGCCTTCCTCAGTTGCTTTTGACTTTACATTCTCTTTTAACATAACCTCACCATTCACCCAATTTTAGTATACAGATTCACATTTTACCACATTTGATTTGTTTATTTCAAGTTTCCATAAACTCTCAAACGCATTAAGATTTGCTCAGCCCATTTTCTATGCGTAGCAGGTTCACACATTGTTCCATGCATTTTGAAGACAGCAGGAGCGTTCTTGTCGAGAATAGCTTCTGCCATTTCCACATCTTGCAAGCTTACATCATAGTGCTTTTCAATGGTGTGAATCTGTGTAGGGTGAATGGCTGTTTTACAAACCAAACCACACATTAAATCTTTTTTAACTTCTTCTTCAAGCAGCTCCATTCTGTCGATTATCTCAAAAACTGGCGCGGTCAAGAAGAAACCATGAGGCTTAAATATTTGAATCAAGCTGTGAATAGCCAAACCTACAGGTGTATCATAGATAGTCCCTGTTTTAGGTCTTCTCATACCAAGACAGTTCAGAAGATCATTGCCGCCTACGCGCAATACTAAAATCTTATCTTTTACAGGAATAAGGAGATCTCTGAGCTTCTTCATATCAGCGACTTCAAACACTTCAGCAGTTTCAAGGGTTGGCATCAGTAAGAAATCATGGTTCTCAGGCAATACAGCTAAATATTCTTCGATATTTTCATGGGTTATTTTAGGCAAAACGAAACCATGAATGCTTTCAATATTTGACATCGCCAGCACTTTCTTAAATATCTCAACATTACGAGGTCTGATAAAATGAAGTTGTTCCGTTTTCTTTGAATATTTCAAAGACACCTCAAGACGCTCAAGCGCCTCTGGCACATCTTCTTCTCTTACAGCATCCTCAAGACAAATAACTAATGAACGTGGCTGAGAAAGAGCAGCATCCATATGTTTCGTGCCTGCCAAAATAAAAGGCAAATCTTTATGCATAGCAGGGACATACATTGTTGCCCCTAAAGACCACGGATTAACTTTATTCATACTCAACCTCATTAGTTTAAAATAGAAAATGCTTTGTAAGGGCCATCCAGCTTTTCAACGCGCAGTTCAATATTGCGTTTTTTAGCCAGATAGAACATATGGTCTGCCTGATCTAAAGAATCTTCATCGACCATAACAAAACGTGGATCGCGACGAAGCAGACTACGTGAAACTTCACCGATACCAGCCTTAATATCAGCAGGCTTGGTATTATATTTCTCACACCAATCGTTGATCTGCTTAAGCGCCATTGGGCGTTGAATAGCATGGTCAAGCAGAGGCTCGATCTCAGCTTTCTCAAGCTTCAATGCTTCTTCTACAATACGATCCACAAAGATTTGAGAACGGTCAACATCAAGCTGATCTTCATAACTTGCGGCAAAGTGATAACCATCGGGGTTATTTACCGTGCGGCTAACCAGACCTGAAACAGTCGCGTTCAGAATAGCGCTTGGCAACAGAATATCCTTACGAGTAGCAATCGCATTCTGAATACCGCTTGGATCGCTCACACAATATAAAGATGGATCAATACGTGGCTGATCTTTTAAAGTATCTACCAGTGTCTTAGTGATGCGACCCTGAGAAACCCAGCCATCAAGGAATGTCAGACTTTCTGGACTATAATTTTCCAGCAGGTATTTCATTGCATACGCATCCACACCGTATTTATGGATAGCTGATACGCTATAGTGGTTTACTTCACGACCAAAACGCGCTCTAAGCAGCTCGGTAATGATAACACCTACAGGCGTTCCCGCACGAGCCAAAGAAACCAAAGTCAGCTCATCCTGACGTGCGTCGTTAATCATTTGAGCCAAATGGAGGAAATAAGGTGCAACAGTTGCTGCATTTTTCTCAAGCACCAAATCAAAAATAGCAGTATATTCAGCTTCTGGCTTCTCTTCTTTGGAAAGAATATCTCCGTAGTAGGCACCATCGCGCAGCTTAGATTCTTTCTCAAGAACCGACAGCAAATCACCATGATATTCCTGCAGCAAGAAGCTTACCTGATTTGGTTTGTAGCTATGAAATAAAGGCTTAGACATAAAAAATCTCCTGTTAAAAATTAAGAATAGGTTTTGGTATACATTTCATTAAACGCTAATGATTTTTTAGGGAAAATGGCATAATCACATTCTCTCATGAAAGAAACATCAACATCACTATCGCCACAACCGATTGAAAGAATCGGATTAAGCTTAGACTGAATATATTTTACAGCTTTAGTTTTGTTGATCTCTTTAGGTAAAATACTAACATAATCAAGCTGTTGATGAACATAATACTTGTTTGAATCAAGTTGATCGCTAATATAACGATTAAGATACTCCATAGAAACTCGTGTACGATTTTTCTCTTTTCTTTCCAGATAAAACTGATAAGCCATATCGCTTAAATCAGAAAATCTCTCCACAATAATATGAAGATCTTCAAACTTCTGACTTTGGTGTAGAGCTGTTGCCAGATTGTCAAAATCACTTTGCGCTGAATCCAGCACATCAAAAGAAGCCGCCTGCCATTCTTTATCGATCTCACCGTTAATCTTGATTAAAGCCCCTTGATACCAGGCAGCATGTTGATAACCTTTCACGATTACAGCACGTTCAAGTTGCTCAGTAATACGGGCTGTCACAGGAACAATCTCACCCATTTGACGAATACGTTCAAAAAAGGCCCGCTGTTGAGGATTAAGATAACCAGACGGCTCTCCGTTGGCTTTTACTGTTCCTACAATACAATCCTCTACAGAAAAACCAGTCTGCTTCCTCATAGTAGAAAAAATCGTATCATCCAGATCAGTAAATACTAAGCACTTATTATTCATTTATCATCCTGTTTGTTTTGTCTCACAATGGAAAACATATTACACGAACTTGTTCGTATAAAGCAAGTATTATTTGTTTAAATTTCGTTTATGATGAAAAGAAGCTATTTTTACAGATTCGCAAAAAAAGCTTGCATTTGTGTTTAGAGATCGTTTAATATTGCGAACAAGTTCATAAATGAGGAATAAAGAATGTCAGAACATATTTATAATATTCCAACAGGGGTATTAAAGTTAAATATAGACAGTGGAAATCCAGATCATCTTTTCAGAGTTGAGGCGCGTAATAATCCAAAACGTGGATTTCTCTTTGTAAGTAAAGTATTGGGTAAGCATATTGCAGTTAATGCGAATCAAATGGACACTGTTTATTCATGCCTTGCTGAGAAAGCCATTATGCCTTTAAATCGTAATAAAAAGACATTGGTTATTGGTATGGCTGAAACAGCAACGCTATTAGGTTTTGGGGTTTACTCAAAGCTTAAAAACTTCTTTTCTGATAAAAGCCTTATCAGTTATTTACAGAGCACCCGTTATCCGGCGGAAAACGCCTTGCCTTTTGAAGAAGCTCACAGTCATGCTCCTTCTCAGTTTATTCACCTACAAGATCCTGAGCAATATGAGCAAGTGGTTTTAGTTGATGATGAACTATCAACGGGCAACACATTTGTTGGCTTTGAGAAAATCTTACAGGCTGAAATGAAGAATCTTTCCAAGATCACATGGGTATGTCTGACGGACTTCAGAAAAGCTGACATTAAAGCGTCTCAAAAACCTCTTGCTGACACGACAAGCCTTTTGACGGGCGAATGGTCATTTGAGTGGAAAAACAGGCCTGAGAGTCTTCCAGCAGCGTGTGAGAATATTAATAGCGTGGAAGCGAAGGATATTCATCATGCTGGACGATATGATATTATTAGTCAGGACAGCTATGCGCTTGAGGCTCATATCATTGAGACAATCAAAGCTATTCAGCCTAAAGGTAAAGTGTTAGTGGTTGGTTCTGGTGAGTTTATGCCTTTGCCTTATATTTTACTTGAGCACGTCAAAGCCAACTATAATGTAGAAGATGTCTTCTTTCAGGCTACAACACGCTCACCAGCATTAATGAAAGGACTATCTTGGGAATGTGATCATTATAAAGAAGGCGTTGTTCAGTATATCTACAACTATGATCGTGCTGATTATGACACTGTTCTACTTTGTGTAGAAACAGAAACTAATGATATTGTGCAAAAAATGGCTAAAGATATGGGTGCAGAAATCATTAGTTGGAAAAAATAAAAAATACGAACAAAAAGACTTGCAAATCATTGTTCGTATAATCTATAATAACTTCATCAACAACAACAAAAGGGTAGAAAATGAAAACAAGAATCTTTGCTGGTTCAATCTTAGTAACAATCCTTTGCCTTGGCTTAGCGGGGTATTGGGGTGCTCATCATCCGATGGGCGTGACCGTAGCGCTTTATACCACATTGGTTCTGGCAATCATGGAAGTTTCACTTTCTTTTGATAACGCCGTTATCAACGCAACAAAACTGAAAACCTTGTCTCCGGCTTGGCAGAAGTTCTTCTTAACAGTCGGTATTCTGGTCGCGGTGTTTGGTATGCGATTCTTCTTCCCGATTGAGATTGTCGCACAGACAACAGACCGTGGATTTATGGAAGTTCTTAACTTAGCACTTGATAACCCTAATGAATACAGCCGTCTTCTGACCGCTCATCATGGTGAAATCGCATTCTTTGGTGGTGCCTTCTTGCTTATGATTTTCTTAGGATTCTTGTTTGATGATGAAAAAGAGCATCACTGGCTTGGTAAAGTTGAAGAGTTTTTCGGCACTAAGTTTGGTGGTAGCTCAGATAAAGCATCAGCATTAGTGGCTCTTCTTACAGTAGTTATTGCTTCACGCTACATTCCTGATGCAACAAGTGCTAACGCATGTCTGCTGGCTGGTATCATTGGTGTTATTTCTAACTTGGCTGTAGGCTGGCTGGAAGATCTGTTTGACGATGAAGAGACGGGTAGCAACCCTGCATCTCCGATTATCAGAACAGGTATGGCAGGTTTCGCAGGTGTTATGTATCTTGAAGTGCTGGATGCGTCATTCTCTTTTGATGGTGTAATCGGTGCGTTTGCGGTAACCAATGACGTTGTGATTATCATGTTAGGTCTGGCGATTGGTGCGATGTTTGTGCGTTCTTTGACAATCTATCTGGTAAAAGCTGGCACACTGGATACCTTTGTATTCCTTGAGCATGGTGCGAGTTATGCGATTGGTGGTCTGGCGATGATTATGTTTGTTAGCACCTTCCATCACATTCCAGAGTGGGTTCCGGGTTCTGTAGGTGTTGGTTTGATTGCTCTGAGCTTGTGGAGTTCTATCAGAAAAAACAAACGTGATGCTTTGGCTGGTGATGTATCAGAAGCAGCAGAGTAAAACGGTAGTTAAACGGGCCAATGAAATACTTGTTGGCCCATTGAAAAAAGTGTAGTATTTTGTAGTATGTTTTTAATAATAAATAGAGGAGAAGTATATGAATAACTCAGTAAGTCTTTTAAAAGGTAATAGTATCTCACTGACCAAAGCAAGCCCGTTAGTGTCCAAGTTCCTTATCGGTGCCTCATGGGAAGAGAGAACTACAGAAGGCGTGGATTTTGACCTCGACCTGATGGCTGTAGAACTGACCTCTCATGGTAAAGTGCGCAACGCTAACGATTTCTTTTTCTATGGTCTGTCTAAATCACCTGGCGCAGCATTCGATTCTCCAGATGGCTCTCTTCATCACAATGGCGATAACCTTGTAGGTGGTTCCGGTTCAGATAGCGAAGACAGTGAGCAGATGACTATTGATACATCCTTAGTTCCTGAGCAGATTGATAAAATCGTTATTATGTTTGCGATTTATGAAGCGGAAAAAAGACGCCAGAACTTTGGTAGCGTTCGCAACGCACGTCTTCGCATCGCAGACGCGGCTAATCCAGACAAGGATATCGCAACCGTTAACCTGACAGAAGATTTTGGCGGTGAAACTGTTGTAAACGTTGTAGAGCTTTATCGTTATAATGGAGAATGGAAGTTCAAACATATTGGTCAGGGCTACAGTGATGGTCTTCGCGGTGCCTTGAATTACTTTGGTCTTACTGTTAACGACTAAAATCAAAAGGTTTTTTACAATAGCCACTTCGTGTGGCTATTTTTAAATTTAAAATGAGGTTTATTATATGAGTTTAAATAAAGGTCAAAAAGTTAATCTTGATAACACTAAGTTCTCTATTGATGTTTCAGCATTCAAAAACATTGATCACTCTCTTTTCATCGTAGATAATGAAGACAAACTTCTTTCTGACGATTATATGATTTTCTATGGTCAAACTGAAACCCCATGCAAAGGCGTTGCGCTTAGAAACGGCAATCAATATGATTTGGATTTAACCAAGCTTCCTGCAAATACGAAACGTCTTGTTTTAACTATTAATACTCCAGATGAAAAACCAGCCGAGAATCTGTCTTCTTTACCGCCAACTACGGTTAAGTTTGAAAATCAATCAACTTCTTTTAGCAATGCCGATTTGGGTGTTGAGAAAGCATTGATGGTGCTTGAAGTGTATAAGCATAATGACAAATGGAAAGCAGGCGTGATTCTTCAAGGTTTCAATGGTGGCTTATCGGATTTGGTTAGATACTTTGGTGCTGATGTTGCAGATGATGAATCAACTGCGCCAGCGGCTCCTGCAGCGCCTCCTAAGCCAACCATTTCACTCTCTAAGCAAAGGCTTATCTCTCTGGAGAAAACCGCACCACCTAAGCTTATTAACCTTGCCAAACAGGTTAGCACAGTATTGACTAAGTTTGGTCTTGATAATCATACAGCAGATGTTGCTTTGGTGCTGGATTTCTCAGGATCTATGGATTCTGTTTACCGTAATGGTTTTGTTCAAAAGCTTGCTGATGCTCTGATGGGTGCGGCTGTATTGTTTGATGATAACCAGTCCATCGATGTATTCTTATTTGATGATCGCTCTGAGCATATCGGAGAGTTAACGCCTAAGCAGTTTGAAGGTCAGATTAAAGTGTGGGAGAAAAAACATGGCCTTGGCGGTGGCACACGCTACGGAGCAGTCATGAAGACAGTTCGTGAGCATTATTTCGGTCAGGCAAGGCCGCAAGAGAAACCAATGATGCGTGATAAGCCGATCTATGTATTATTTGTAACTGACGGGGATGCTTCTGACAAATCAGTGGCAACAAAAATGATGAGAGAAGCCTCTTATGAGCCTATTTTCTGGCAGTTTGTGGGTGTAAATACAGGCTGGGGCAGCTCTTTTGATTATTTAGAAAAGCTGGATGATTTGGATAAGCGCTTTATTGATAATGCTGATTTCTTCCCAATTGATAAGCCTAATAGCTTAGATCAGGATCAGCTATTTAATAAAATGTTCACTGAATACCCTAATTGGTTGAAACTCGCGACTAATAACCAATTACTTAGAAGTTAATCAGTAAAGTTTAGTAAGTTGGTTAAATATATTTGACAAAACGTTCGTAAAAATAGTATATTATTTCATATTAAACAACAAGAGGATAAAAACATGGCTATTAGTTTAAAGAAAGGCGCAAATGTTAGTTTGAGTAAAGAAGCTCCATCAGTAACCAAGTTCCACGTAGGTTTGGGTTGGGATGCAAGAACTACTGACGGTGCAGCATTTGACCTTGATGTTATGGCGCTAAGCGTAGGCGCTAATGGTAAAGTTCGCAATGATAATGATTTCTTCTTCTATGGTCTTGCTACTTCTAAAGGCGCACCATTTGACTCTGCTGATGGTTCTCTTCACCACAATGGTGATAACCTGACCGGTGCTGGCGATGGTGATGATGAACAGCTTGTTATTGATACCAGCAAAGTTCCAGCAGACATCGAAAAAATCGTTGTTCTTCTGTCTATCTATGATGCTGATACTCGTAAGCAGAGCTTTGGTGATGTGCGTAACGCTTACCTGCGTGTAGCAGATGAAGCTAACCAGTCTTCTGACATTGTTAAACTTGATCTGTCAGAAGACTTCAGCACCGAGCAGGTTCTGAACGTAGCAGAGTTTTACAAGAAAGATGGTGAGTGGAAAGTTAAGCACGTAGGTCAGGGGTATGGCAACGGTCTGGTCGCTGCTCTTGCTGACTTCGGTATCACTGCAGCTTAATATAATTTGATTAAACCAACGCCACCTAGTGTGGCGTTTTTTGTATGCATATTTAATAAGGAACTTATATGGCTCAATTTGAACTTACTCAGGGACAGGATCCCTTTTTACATATTTCTCTTTCCAAAGGCGAAACCATTTTTGCTGAATCTGATGCTATGGTCATGATGGATGCGACTTTAGATTTAGAGGCCAGCATGCAGGGCGGGTTTTTCAAATCAATGGCGCGTAAGTTTGCTAATGATAGTTCGTTCTTCAGGCAGAAAGTTACGGCTGAACGCGGAGATGGAGACATTCTTTTAGCACCTAAGTTTTCAGGAAATATTGAGATAATCGATATAGACCGTAATAATGAGTATTATCTTAACGATGGTGTTCATATTGCGAGTCAGGACACTATTCAAATGGATGCTGTCACGCAGGGCGTATTTAAAGCAATGGCAGGCGGCACAGGTGGCTTCTTTATCACCCATGCTTATGGTCATGGAAAAATCGCTGTCGGCTCTTATGGGGACATATTCGCGCTGGATATTGATGAGAGCACACCAAGGCTTATCGACAATAATCATGTGATTGCGTGGAGCACAACACTTCAGTATTCCTTAAGCGCATCAACATCACAAAAGAAGGGACTTATTGGCAACCTGATAAACAGTCAGCTAACTGGCGAAGCGATGATAACTAAGTTTTCTGGTCGGGGCCGGGTTTATATCTGCTCTCGTAATAAGATTGATTTTGCTGCGTGGATTGCGAGCTTAATTCCAGCACAAAACAATTAAAATAATAGTTGATTTTTTTGTTCGTAATAATGTAGAATATAGACAGTTAAAAAGAACAATGAGGATACGTTATGACAGAGCTAAAAAGAGGGGCAAACAGCGCATTAGACATTCCTGCGTCAAACTCTCTTGTGTTAACCGCTGGATATAAAACAAAAGACCAAAAAGGTATTCAACTTGATCTTATGGCTATTGTTTTAGACAAAAACCAAAAGCCCAAACATGGCGGTCATGATTTCTTTTTCTATGGCACAGGGCTTTATAACAGCATTGGTTATGGCAGAAGTTATTCTTCTCATAATGGTGTTCTTGAGATGTTAGATTTTGATGTTGAGGGTCAACAGCAAAAGATTAAGATCCATTTTGATAAAATACCTGATGATGTAGAGAAGATTATTTTCCTGCAGACCGTATTTAATGCGGATAATAATAAAACATCATTTAATCAGGTTCATGGTTCTTATTTTCTTTTAGAAGATGAGAATAATAGAAATAACAGTATTTCTTATACTGTTGAAGACACGTTGAATAACGTAACGTGTTTACAGCTTTGTGAGATTTACCGCTATAATGGTGTATTTAAAGTCCGAGCTTTAGGTCAGGGCTATTCCAAAGGTGTTAAAGCAGCATTACGTGATTATTCTTTTGAACTGGAATAATATTTTTTAATAAAAAGAGGAGTTTTATATGAGTCATTCAATCAGTCTTAGTAAAAACCAATCCGTTTCCTTGAAAAAAGCAGACGGTTCATCCCTGAAAAAAGTATTCATGGGGCTTTCATGGAGTGCTGGAGGTGCTAAAGTTGTTCAGGAAACTGTTAAGCCTGGATTCTTTGGTCGCCTTATGGGACAGACAGAGCAGGTTGTAACTCACCGCGTAGGTGGTGGTTCTGACATCGACCTTGACAGCTCTGTAGTATGTTTCGATGCGTCTGGTCGTGTTGTTGACACCGTATGGTTTAGACAGCTTACTGGCCTGAACGGAGCTATTCAGCATTCTGGCGATGACCGTTCTGGTGGTGATGGTAAAAGCGATAATGAGCGAATCAATATCGATCTAAGCCGCGTTCCTTCAAACGTAACCACGCTTGTTTTCACTGTTAACTCATTCACTGGTGAAACTTTCGAATCTATCGGCCTTGCGCGTTGCCGCCTTGTGGACGCTGATACCAACGAAGAGAAAGCGAGTATCGACTTGGCTGCTTCTGGTAAACATCAGGGCGTTATTATGGCTAAAGTATATCGTGTTGGTTCTGGCTGGGATATCAAATCCATTGCGGAAATTGGTAATGGCTCATCTTCAAGAACCATCGACAGTCTTATGCCACAAATCAAAGCTTATCTGTAATATTATCATTTTTATTGAATGGCGGCTTAGTCCGCCATTTTTTGATCAACTAAGGAAGTGTTATCTATGGCAACAGTTTGGTTAGGACGTGGAGTTTCTAATAATATAGCATTAATCGAAGCATTAAAAGGCTTGTCATTTTCTGTGGTTGTTTCTCATGTTGCTGAGGAATGGTCTGGAAACCAATACGCAAAATCATTTCAGGAGCCTGATATCCAAGGTATTGATTATGTCAAATGGACGGTAGAGATGATGGAAAAGGAAAAATTCGATTACTTTATCCCAGGACGCTGTTTAGGTGATTTCTCACATTTCCCTGAATCACTTAAGCATAAGCTTATTATGGGTTGCTCTCCTGAGATCTGTGATGAGTTGGATGATAAAGCGCTTTTTTATAAAAAATGTCAGGAAGCAGGATTCCCTTTCGTTGCTGATTTTGAAGTCTTTACTGACGGTGAAAGTTTTTCTAAAGCTTATGGTAAACTTTTATCTAAGAAACATGAGAAGTTTTGCTTTAAACCTGTAAAAGGCGTATTTGCTCAGGGATTTAGAATCCTTACCAATAACAATCCATTAGACACTATTCAGAATGGTAGTCTTTATCACATAAGGCTTAAAGATTTTCTCGCCGCATTTAATGATTATCCTGATTACAAAATGGAACCGACCATTCTTATGCCTGCATTTAATGGTAAAGAGTTAAGCGTAGATGGCTCATTCGATGGTGAAAACTATCGCATGGTAGCTCGCATTAAAAATGGCACTTCAGGACAAACTATCCTAACAGATAAGACAATATATGATGCAGCATTAGATGTCGCTACACTTTTTAAACTTAAGGGAATCTTTAATATTCAGTTTATGTATTATAACGATGAGTTAATGATTTTAGAAGTTAATCCAAGACCTGCAGGCGGCATCGCTACATCTCTTTTATCTGAAGTTGATTTAATTTGTCCTGAAATATTTGGAATCCACTCTACTAAAGTAAATAAAAAGAATTTAGTTCCAGATATTGAAAGAGTCATTGTATCAGAAACTAAATATTACGAAAAGATTGCGAAAATAAACTATAAATAAAGCCCTGCGGGGCTTTATCTTTTCCTGTTTTTATTATTTAATAGTGTATTAATATCAGGAGGCACAATGGTCAATAATAAAGATCCGCTAATACAATCAGGCTGGACATGGGAGAACGTTTTAAAGAAAGGCGAAACCCTGTTGGTTAATGGGCCTCATAATATTGAGCAAGCCTCTGACACAACATTATTAGTAAGCCAAACAGCCTTAGCGCTATCATTAGGAAGGCCCGTAATGCTATTCCCATGTCACACTCCCAAGAAAGTTCTTTTCATTAATACCTATTTAGACAATAAAGAGCTTTTCGATATAACCAGCACGCAGATAGGTGGAGAAAATAACTTCCCTTTATATGCTGATAACTTTATTATGGTTTGCATTGATATGGATAACATATTGTCTTTAAAGCCAAAGCTTAAAGCTATGATTGATAATATTAATCCTGACATTATCGTATGGGACAACTTAAACACTTTAACGAAACACTCAACTATTTCTGAAGGTATTAATATGATTAAAGAGCTATCTGGATTACGCACTAAGATCATATCTCATCACTTTAACACTGAAAAAGATCATGAGTTATTTTTCAATCTTATTCAACAATCTTCTGCAATGCTAACCTTTGAGCATTTAACTAACAATGATTTTTACAGCTTAAAACTTGAAAGAAATAATGGAAGTTTTTATTCTCAGGCGAAAGTATACAGAAATGAAAAACGTCTTTCATTTTATAATATCCATGTAAGACGTTTTAATATTGAAGATAAAACAAACTATATTGAACAAGACAATGGCGTGATGCCGCCTTTACCTTTGTAATCTTTTAATAGATCAACCGTCTTACTGTGTTCGATAAGCCTTAATGTTCCACCTTTATAACGGCCTCCATCTATAAAAACATGAGATCTATGGAATAAAACCTCATTCATGATGGTATGCCCACAGTAGGTGATACTACTGCTTTCTTCAAAAGGGGTTTTTCCGATTATTTCTGTCGGCCCTAATGTCCAATTTTCAGGACAGCTATAAACAGTATGTCTTGGTATATTATTTAGCAGCATAGCTTGTTTAGGTATTTTTCTATCCCATAGCATTTTAGCACAATGCTTCGTTTTTATAGGACTGTTTTTCTTCGCGTCGAATGTTTCGTCTGACCACACAATATTCCTTTTAACGGGCCTCTCGGCGTGAGTTAAATAGAAAGGCACCTCTGAATGATTGATTTTTATCACAATCGGCATTTCATTTATAAGTTTAATAAACTCCATTAACTTAATATTTTTGCCTTTCCTACGGTCGCTATAGAGAAATGATTGAATAGTGTTTAAAAGCCCCATTCTTTGACCTAAACTTGAGAGCAGCATATACTCATGATTGCCCATTACCGGGAAAAACCACTTTTCTTTAATAAGATTGAGACACTCAAGCACTTCCGGCCCTCTGTCAACCAAATCGCCTACACTAAACAGTCTATCACGCTCAAAGTCAAAAGAGACTTTACTGAGAGCCTCCATAAGCAAAGAATAATGCCCATGAAGATCTCCCACTATAAAGTCCCTTCCTTTTGTATTTTCTTCAAACTCTTGATACCAGTTACTTTTATCAATATTAAACATTGTTTGCTCTTGCCAACCTTAGATTAGGAATAGTAGTAAACATCGTCTGATCAATCATCAGCAACGCCTCTTTACTCCCTTTAATAACATCTTCTAAGTTTCTTGGCAAATATATTGAAGATATCATTGCGTTAGCAACAATATCACGTCTTCTGTAGAGATACTCATACATGCCACCATTTTGGTTTTCACCTGAAGCACAATCAGCTACAACAGTAAGACAATGTGAAAGAAGCTGAAGTTTGTCTGCATTTTTTTGCGTATCCTCAAGCTTTCTCTGTGCTTGTTCAAGAATCGTAGAGATTCTTTCTTTAATGCTCGACATATAAAGTTCAGCTTTAGTAAGCTGAGTTTCATAGCCTGTTATCTTCTTCCAGAATGAAGGTTCTTCACGTATATCATTGGTAAGTTTAGTAAGCACATCCAATGCTCTCAAATCAGTATAGCTTTGGACTACTTTACCCACTTCTGTAGCAGATATGCTATGCTTAGACATTTCAGCATCACCCCAACTTAAGATGACATCTTCTTTTAATGGAATAAGTTTCTGCAGATAGATTCTAAACTTCAACCCATCATCTTTATTATAAAGCTCCGCAAACGACTCCTCAGCCATTTTCATATAAACATCAAGCACAGTATTACTTCGCACGGAAACATGCTTAGAATCGACCACAACGGGTTTAGATGGGTGTTTTGCGGCTGGAGCAGAGACTCTAGCAGGCTCAATAATAACATCGGCTGGCTTAACATACTTCGCCATTTCAGTGCTGTTATCGAGAAAAGAGAAATAGCGATGATTTTCCTGAGCAGATAGTGCTTTTACAGGTTTTACAGAGAAAGCCCATAATGAACTTTCATTATCTAAGAAACCGAAATATTTTTGTATATCAAGCTGACTCATTTCGCTACCCCTCATACGGTATTTTTCATTGTCTAAAAACACAAGAACATCATTTAATGTCATAACACCTCTTATTTCTTGTTGCTTCTCTCAGAAAGTTGTTTACTTAACTCTTCTATTTTCTTTTGATGCCCATTATAATCTGGTGCTTTATCATAATCAACTGGTTTCTGATGAGGATAATCTAAGGGTTTCTTTTCATTAAGAGACTCAAGGTGTCTTTGGGTATTATCCATATTCTTTTTCGTTTCACTATCCATAAAAATTAACTCTTTTCTGAATAGTCTCATAATCTTATTAAGCATATAAACTCCCATTAAAAAAAGGGGTTTCCCCCTTTTTTATTATTATCTTATTTGCCTCTGGCATTAGTAATAAGATCTTTCTCAAGCTGTTTTCTTTTGACAGCGTTCGTCTCTCTGTCTGTTTTAGCTTTATCGATAATCTTATCAACTTCCTGACCTGTTTTGATAATCTTGTCATTCAGTTCAGCAAGGAGTTCAATACTAACTGATTGGGTGTTAACCAACTCAGCAGCTTTAGTAGCATTCTCTCCAATCTGATTACCAAGCGCTCTCATGGATTGCTCATTTGCCTCTATAAGAGACTTACTATAGCCAGCAGTTTTAGCTTGCTCTCTGCTCATGATAAACTGAATCAGAGCCATCTTCCAGTTAGGAATCAAGGACTGCTTAGCCACTTTAACAGTCTGAATCAAGTTGCGACCACTCTGTTGCATAGTTTCAAGCTCAACATCAACCTGCTTAGATCTCATACGGCTATTTTCGAACTCTTGAACCAAAGCATGGACGCGCATGATCTGATTTTTAAGAGCATATGATTCACCCGCAGCAAATGAATCCGAATCAGAAGACTTAGCATCAGCATCAGCTTTAGCGGCTTCCAACTCTTCAATCATCGCCTTACCTTTTTCGATGTTTTTAGTCAGATGGTTATGATAACTCTCATTATAAGCTTTCAGCTCTTCAATATCAGTCTGCCTTGACTCATGCAGAGCGATTTGCTTATCAATTTCTTTTAACACTCTTTCGATTCTGTCATTAACACTGTCAGAGTGGGCAAGAAGTTGATCTTTAGCGCCGGAAATAGCATTGATAAGCTTTCCAAGCCAGCTTTTGCTTTTGAACTTAGAAGGGTCAAACTCTTTCGCAGTCGCAATCAACTGGTTTAGATGACCACCAAGAACACCCGCATCAGCAATTTTCTGATTATCCAGCAAACGATCTGCGATAGTCGCATACTGACCATCCACTGAGTTAGCAAGATCATTAATTTTTTGCTCTTTTAAAGCAACAAGCTGGGTTGTCCCGGCAGACATATTAGGAAAAACATTGTTATGCTCAATCTCGATAGATGTCTCATCTAGCGTTTTGGTCTCAACAGAACTGGTTGTTTTTGATTCACTCATCTCACTATCCTCATTGTTAATAAAATCATTACGCTCATTATACATCACATAAAAAAGAAAAATCAAGAATATTTGCGAACATGTTCATTAAAAAAGAGGCCTAAGCCTCTTTTCCTTTTAATTCTCATACTTTAAATATTTTTCAATATCGTTTTTCACATACTCTTTTTGCTCACCTAATGTTATTCTGCCTTTTATCCTTCCTTTATAATGATTCCTTGGATTACCACACATCCAGCAAGAACAATTTTTAGGATTATGAGCCATTTTACCGATTCTTTTAGTTTTCTTGGCAGCACTTTCATCTTGCCAGTTAACCCAATAAATACTACCGCATTTTACTTTCTTTTTTTCGAGATTAAAACGGGTTTGAGCACGGGTTTTATCTTTTTCTAAATACATATTTTAACCTTATGGGCTACAATATGAATAGCACCCTTGCTATTCTACTAAGATATTGCAGCCGCCATCGGTTCAATGGCCTTAATCATATTTATCTCCTTGATAAGGGGATCACTCCCCTTCTTTAAAATATAACTCGATATCTTTACGCTCGAAAAAACGTTGCTCCTGAAGAGAAACATAGCCAAAATATTTGCGAGCATTGCCGCACATCCAGCAGGAACATACCTTTGGCGTCCGGGCAGCCCTTGCGATTTTCTCTTTATACTCTACAGCGCTTTCATTTTTATCAAACCAACGCCAGTAGTTCTTACACTTTAACTTTTTCTTCGCCAAGTTAAAGCGAGTTTGCGCACGGGTTTTATCTTTTTCTAAATACATTTCTAATCTCCCGACCACAGCACGAATAACGCCCGTTATTCTATTAAGGCGCTGCAGCCTATCGTATGATTAGAAAAATATATTGTTGTTTGTTTACCATATTAAATGCCCCATACTAAAATCATCATGTGGAGAAACATCTTTTTTTGCCCATTGCTGAGCTACTTTAACCATCTCCCTTTTCAGGAAGTCTTTTTCTTCAGATGGGCTTATAATAACATCCTTCAATGTCTGATTCAAGCTTTTATTTCTTACTGACCAGAGTCCATCTGTAAAAATGGAAATCGCCTTAACATCATCCTTTTCTTTATCTATCAAAATAGACATGCCATTTTCAAACTCTTCAAGTGGAAGATAATCCATCCTTTCATTCTTAACATTAAGGGTAGCAAACGCCCCAAAAGCACCCCCACTAAAGCTATATTCTCTCTCTACTCTTTTAACAGGTCTATTTTTATATCCTCTAAATCCATCTGTTAAAATCTCATAGTCGGTAGGCTGCAACGTTTTGTAAAATGGATAAAAAGGTTTATTTCTTTCCCATATATATTCAACCAAAAGAATATCGCCATTATTTTTATGAAGAGCATAGCCGCCATCACCCATCATCCAGATTTGCGCATGTTTATTGGTAGCAAGCAAAGCGACAAGAGAAGCGTATTCATCATTTACAGATGGCGTAGCTCTGACTCGCATATATTCTGCTATAAGTTCGTCAGCGAAGTCCGCTCCAAAATAAACACTATTGGAAGGCATCTTTAACAAAACCCTTTCAAGGGCAAGACACCATAGCCTTGCTCCAATATCTGTTCTTGACCTTGCACCAGAACATCCGTCAGAAAGAATGGCATACTTATAGTTTTTATGTAGATCTCCAGATGTCGCATAATCCTCACAGGGATATCCTGTTATCTCATGCTTTCTCCCTGTCATAAAAAAATGATCTACATTCATTAATACTTCCCTCAAATAGTTTGCTCTTTAAAAGTAAACCATTAAAAAGAAAATGCAATAAAAAAGGCCGAACTCCGGCCTGATTTTACAGTGTTTTAGAAAAGATTACATTTTTACTTGCCATTTTTTCTTTAATCGCAACGGTCGCCTCCTCAAAACCACCCACCGGACTTGAACAATCTTCAAACAACACAACATTGGTTTTAACTTCTTGTCTATCAAAATAATCTACAATATCAAATACTGTTGAAGATACGCAATGTGATAATGCCTCACCTGCGACATATAGCGTAGTCGCTGATTTAAGGTTATCGAGTAGCGCTGTGTTTTCATGAGTATGAGCATCATCCAGAACCACTTCAGCCTTAATCGCAGAGTAATGCTCTGTAAAAGGATTCATTCCTTTAAATACATAGTTAACGATTTTCCCTGTTTTCTTAGACCAGGCATTCAGCGCCTCCGCTAACGCGTCATGAACATTATGCCCCCATGTTCCAATAAGGCAATGCTCAGGCCAGATAATCAGTTTATATTTATTGGCAGCTTCGAGAGATGCTACATAGCTTTTAGCATAGTCAAGATGAGAAGCATTAACAGGCATCCAAACACCATTCTCGACATCTTCAACGCTAATCAAAGTGAAGGGCGCTGGATGTTCACCTGCACTGTTTTTCCACCAGTATTTATGAGCAATGTCAATAACATTATGCGAATCAAGCGTCACATAAATCTCATCAATAGAGCCATCCTGAGCGTCCAACCATTTAGCCAGTCTGACCATATCGTCATGAGAGCCGGGAACGGGCAGAGCAGAAGCATGTCCATTTGTCAGTTCAGAAGGAATATCACAGAAATCATTTTGCGGATCGATTACCAAAAGTATATTTTTCATAGCTCACACCCTCATTTATTTAGTTATTGTAGTTTATACAATAACATTATGGAAGTCAAATAATATGTTTAAGCTTCCACAATAAATTTTTATTAGGCTTGATACGTTCAATCAGGTTAACCTTCATTTCTTTATCTTTTATGTAATCAATAAGTTCTTTGCCTTTTATCCTGATATCTATATTAGCGCCAGCATCAATCAAAGATTTCACTATGTCGTGATCGTTGATAAGCGCAGCATGAGCCAAAGCAGTATATCCTTCAGTATTCACAGTGTTGATATCCGCCTTATTCTCAATAAGTAGTTCAACAGACTCTAAAGCGCCTTGAGAGGCAGCAAGAATCAGGGGAGTTGCTCCGTTGTATAGACTATCCTGAGATTCGCATCTTTTATTGATATCATCTCCAGCCTCCAACAACGCACGTATCATTCCTGTCTTATCTGTTTGAGCTGCATGATGAATGATATACAGTTCATTTTTCTCTATTTTTTGTGGAGACACATCAATACTGTCTTTTTCGATAAGCATTTTAACAGGCCTTGTGTAATCAGCACCTGATTTAACCAATAAAGAAAATATTTCCTCATTACCATTAGTCAGGGCAAGCACTAAAGGAGAACTGTATTTATCAGAGGCGACATTCACATCAGCACCCAGCTCAATCAAACACTTAACGACTTGTTTTTTGCCTAAATGAACTGCAACAAAAAGTGGCGTACAGTCTTTTAGCAATCTTGTTTGTTCTTTAACAATCCTTTTTTCTATATCAGCACCGTATTTAACCAGCACGTTTATAAAAGCCACATTACCACTGTAAACCATCCTATGAAGAGCAGGAAGACCAAAATCAATAGGATAGTTAATATCAATCTCCTGAGACATTTTTTTAATTATTTTATCAAAGACATGAACAGGTAGGTTTTCATACATAGCGAATGCTTCAAGAGGCATGTCTCCTTCTATACAATCAGAAGAGAAACGGTAGGAAGATTCGAGAATAAGGTTTGTCATTTCCTCTGAGGAATCGATTGCCAATAATAAGGGGTCTGCTTGACCTTTTTGCTTAACTTTTATACCTTTCTCTATAAGATAGGCTGCGAAATCGATATTCTTTTTAACAATAGCCATATTTAAAAGGGATGGTTGCCCAGCCAGATTAATATTGGCACCTCTATCAATAAGAAGCTTAGCCGCCTCATAAAAACCTTTTCCCACAGCATGACTTAATACGCTATGACCACTGTTTATGCTATTCGGATTAGCGCGATTATTAAGCAGATAGGTCATCATATTGAGATTATTATTTTTTACTGCCAACCCCAATAGATCAGTCGATAATATATCTTCTTCGCTAAAATAGTTATTTTTATAATTCACATCAAGATCATACTCAGCTAAGAAAGAGAGCAGGTCTATATCGTTGTGGTATACAGCATAGATTGCTATCTGCTCTATAAAATCTTGAAATCCATCAGAGGAGACTCTATTTTTTTCATTATCTATATGTTGTCTGATTTTAGCGAAATCATGTTCAGACAGAAGCTCTTCAAGAAGCATATAAGGTATCCGTTATTAGTTTAATAATGAAACAATATCTTTATGCGTATTTTCATTAACAATGCTTAAAAGAAGTTCTTTTTTATTGTTTTCAGGCTCAAGTTGAAAAAGCGCCTTAAACATTTCAACATCATTATTAAAACAAGCTATTTCGATGGCTGTTTCTCCTTCTGGATTTTTATAGTTTAGAAGCCTTATACCCGCTTTAGCTATAGCGTGCCTCACCATATCAACCTCATTATTATAAACATACGAGAACCATTCATCTTTGTCTACTTCTTGAAGTGAAGATTCAAAACCCACATCCTCACCACCTAAGTTAATCAAAGCACTGACGGTATCACTGTGTTTGTTTCTCATGCAAGCCGTCAAAGCATTAACCCCATCTTTTCTGTAATTGAGCCTGGCTCCACTTAAATAAAATGTTTTCACATTATCCGTTTCACCGCGCAATGCTGCTATATAAAGGAGGGCATTTATCACCCCCGCACTAACCTCTACACCACACTTAATAAGCTCAGCAGAGGCGTCAGTATTTCCTTTAGCTGTAGAAATCAACAATGCATTTTGCGATTGAAGAGCATCAGCACCTTGCTCCATTAAAAATCTAACAATTTCTTTATTATTATGCCAAGCCGCATTCTCTATGGGAGATAATCCATCTGAATCAATAAGAGACACAGACCCTCCTTTTTCAAGAATGAGCTTTATAGCATCAAGATTATTAAACTTAATAGCAAGATTGATGGGCAAAGGCCCATAAGCCGATACATTATTCACCATATCTTCACCTATGAGACTAAGAAGGAGTTCTTTATTATTTTCTTTGATAGCTTCTACCAACACTTTACTGTATGACATACATAATCCTTAATACAATTCTATTACTTATATATATGGCATATATTAATTATACTAGTCAAATGTTTTGCATTAAAAATCAATAGAATAGATAAGGTGTACGTTGCTTATCTCAATTAAATCAATCAGTTATTTTAAATTCTTTCTTTAAATTTGGTATTTGTATTTTCGCGAGCTAATGACATATAAAAATTGAACTTATCAATAAACATGTTATTTTGCGCCTCAGCAATAAGTTCATCATCCTGATAATATTTTGCTATGTCCAATATGAGAAGATAATTTTCTTTCTTAATATTTTCCTTTTGCTTGCTTTTACTTCGTATCAAAAGAAGTGTATTTAAAACAGATAGTTTCTTTTTGGTATTAATTGACACACCTCTTTTTTGAAAAGATATGTCTTCCTTATAGGCGCTTTGAACATCATTAAGCACTTGATCAATAGTATGGAGTGATACGATTTCTTCACTGTCATTCAGGATAGCCAGCATTGCGCCACTAATACTTTTATTAGTTTTTGAAAAAATCAGCAGATCATTTTTAGTGATTATCTCATCATTAAATAAATCTTTTATTAAGTCATAGATAGGAAGTTCTGACAATATAAAAATAAGCTCCTGCTTAAGCTTGCTAAAACTCGATTCATTTAGGACATCTTTTATTTTTAAAAGACTATATGATAAAATATCTATGGGATTTTTAGATAGCGAAGTATTTTGGCACATCTTTCTTAAATACTTACTCTGAGATTCTGCAGTAAAGTAAATGGCAAGATCTTTCTCGCTCTTTTCCCATATATGTTGTATCAATAGAGAATTCTCTGCTTGATGCGCTAAAAAGATGACTTCTTCATTCTTTTCTGAAAGCACATAACCATCCTGACTAACAATGCCGCTATCGTAAAACAGATCTAATGGCGAAGCTTGTATTAAATCATAAAGAATAAGGGCTTCCTCATTACTTTTTAACAAACGTTGTTTAACTTTTTCATTTATTGTTGTCATTTATGCCTCTTCTCTACTATTTTTTTGATTTTCAACCTTATAATTTAAGCCTTAATATTCGCAATTATTTTCGCTAAAAAATTTGATTTCCTCAAAAATATACATTACCTTATATGTATAAAGTATAAAAACATGATGTAATTAACCTTTAACTTTAAATCTGATTTTATCCTCATTTTATCAAGGTTTAACAGTTGCTTTACCCTTGCTGCGAAGCGAGGGTTTTTTTTATATTTTTTTTGCTAAAAGCTTTTAAACTTGGCAAAGCTATATTAAAATAAAGGGATAAAACACTATAAGGAAATCAAAAATGACACAACCTAACTTTTATGCAAGTTTCCCTAAAGAGCCTGAAGAGCTTTATGATTTTCCACCTAAAGTAACTTGGAAAGATGAAGATCCAGGTGATAGCGATGCAAAAATCTCTATTAAGTTTCAGGTTTCCATCACGGAAGATTCTACTTGGGATGTTAAAGTGGCAACCAAAAATGAAAAGCTTTTATCTTTCTCTCTAGCTCATGAAGAGATTGACTCTGATAAAAACGATGACGAGACGATTAAAAAATGGACTATTAAAGATTTGTCAGGTAGTAAGGCTGAAGAGTTCGATTCTGAAAATGTCAGTGAAATTCTTCAATATTGCGCTGAAGAATCAAGCATGTTGTTTGGCTATGCTATTGATGAAATCAAATCTCGCAACAGAATGAGGCCAAGATAAAAAAAAGGGCCTGGTGGCCCTTTTTTATTAAGCTACTGCTTTAGACAGCTTCTTCACTTTAGGAAGTTCCAGCCTTTCAAGAACTTCGTCAGCAACCTTATCAATATCAGATCTTGCATCTTTATGACCCGCCCAGCTACTTACAGTTTCTCCGAACAGGGATTCACCTGTAGCATTTAATCTTTCAAAAATACTACGGCTTTTTACTCTAGCCCATGTATCGTATTCTTGAATAAATTTATTTTGCTCTTCTCTATTTGGAAGCCACTCATTAAATAATGGCATAACTGGCTTATCAAGATTAGCCTCTTCGTTTTCTAATACATGGTTTAGATAAGCCATATCGATTTGAGAAGGTTTACATGGTGCTAAAATGAGATGAGAATTGTTCAGATTAACATCAACATTGCCACTTGGTAGATCTACCAACGTAATATCAGGACGAATATGCAGTTGCTCATCATCACCTTTTCTTATCACGTCAAAATCAAGCGAGCCACTCTGAGCAATATTGTATGCACTTAGTTGCGGATCAGCATCATAGACGATAACTTTATAACCACGTGCTTTTAGCGCACTTGCCAGAGCCAGACATAAGGTGGTCTTACCGATACCACCTTTTTTGCCCCATACAGAAATAATTTTCATAGTGTTTCCTCTTTTTAAAATAAATACGTTCGTATAATATCATAAGAAAAAAGGAAACTCATAATTTTTTATTGTTTATTTAAACTTCGGTCTGTAGGACTGTTCTTTCTTAATGGTAATAAACTCAGCAGGAACATTTTCGGTTAACCATACATTATTTTCTGACAAATAAAACAAATGACCTTTATTAAGCATCGCCTGGGTGTCTATTTCGAGAATTATAGGTGTTCCGTGTCGTTGACCAACGCTTGTAGCAATATCTTCATTCCATGATAAATGAACATACTGTCTTTTAAAAGACTTAAGGCCTGTCTCTTTTATGGAATCAACAAATCGTGTTGCAGTTCCGTGATAAAGCACTTCAGGAGGCGTTTTTGCCTCAAATTCTATGCTTACGCGATCTTTACTGATTGAGTGGCCTTGTAAAGCACGTATCTTTTTCCCATCTTCAGAAAGCGCAAAACGACCTTTATCGTTATTATCAACAACATCCTGAATGATTTCTCTTGTTAAAGTTGTCCCTGCCGCTTTCGCGTTAGCAATCAACTGATCAATAGACACCCAGCCATTTTTATCGATATCAAGATCAATAGCTTCAGGCTGATGCCTCAATACAAAACTCATAAACTTACTTTGACTTTTCATTTTTATCTCCTTTTAATCATCATAAAAGAAAGCGAGATCTATTGCAACTTTTAAAACGAACAAAAAAAGTTCATATTAGTTAAAAAACAGGCAGATGAACTAACTTTAAGATTTTTTACGATAGGATTCCTTGATTTCAAAAAAATAATGTCTTAGTATTAGGACAAGTAAGTAATACAAACAAGCGGAGGTATACGGCAAGAGAATTGTTTTTATCGTAGATTTATACTTTGGATTTTGTGTATAACTTGTAGATAGCACTCAACTTAAAGGAGAAACGAGAAAGGGTTGTGAAAACAACGCAGCTATCCCGCATATTTATATGTCTCTCGTAAACAGCTTATGAATTTTTCAATTTCAGGTCATCATATCACTATCACAGATGCTATTCGTGAACACGCTGCTAAGAAAGCAGAAGTATTAACTCACAGAGTAGACAATATCATTAATGTAAAATTCACGCTTACTCACGATCAAAGTTCAAAAGATAAGTATACACTTGATGGAATCGTCTATATTAAAGATAATCAGCTTGTCGCAAGCGTTAAAGGCAATAATGGTAGTGAAGTCTACACCATGATAGACGAACTTGTAGCAAAGCTTGAGCGTCAGCTCCGTAAACAAAAAAGCAAAGCGTTGTCCAGTAAAAAAGGGCAACCTTCTATTAAACACCTTGAGATAGTTGATCAAAGCGTTGTTTAAAAACAAAGGCCTCGTAAGAGGCCTTTATCTTATCAGGGATAAACTTTAAGCCAAACACTTTCTTTTCGATTGTCCATGTCTGATACTGTAAGCAATACATCGCACCCTTCCTTAACTAAGCATCCACTTAATACATCAATTTGAAGCTTACCTTCACTTGCTTCCTTAGTTTTAACCAAAGCAACACTACTTCCTTTTATAGAAAAGATAGTATTGATCACTCTATTTTCCAGCCCTTCATATTTTAAAGTGATGACATCTCCGGGTTTCGCGGAAGTCTGACTTAGCGAGAGTTTGATGACTGAATCTTGCTTAGTGGTAAATGACCATTCTTTTCTTACAGGCATTCCATTGATAGTAGCATTAATCGAAGCATAATAACGTTTATTACTCTCAAGTTTATTATAAGGGATGAATCCAAATTGAGAAGCCGTCAAATGATTATCTGTTTCCTTTGTCATCATTTTACCGTCCAGAGCCTGACCTTTGAAATCTAAAAACTTAAACTCTTTAACGGCTAAAGTGGCACCTGATGAAATCTGGAAACTAACTGGATAACCCACTTCTTGCCTTTCTGGAAGAGGATTAGGAATCTCATCAGCAGGGTAAAAAACAACAGGGACATTTATCTGTTTATCATAAGGATAGTAGGCATATTGAACGTTCGAAGATTGAGCAGGCACACTTCTAACACCCAACATGATTTCCATGATATTAGCCTTACCATCTTTTATATAATATGAGCCAACCTCATTATATTTAGGCTCAAGCACTAAAAATCTATGGTAAATTGCCACTAAAAACTTATCTAAATCGTCTTTTCTGTCGCCATCATAAAATGAAAACACCTCGCCAACAGAAAAAGAACTTTCTGAGTATTTTGCTTTAAGGGCGCGATTCATCGGATCTTTCTCAAAGAAACCCGGTAGACCTTCTATTTCAAAATGCGAAGGATTATCTTTACCTACTAAATATTGAGCATGTTTTTGCGCTGCAAAAGCAAGCTGTTGATTAGGATAAAGATAGTTCAGGCCATATACAGAGCGTAGCTGATTTAAAGCAGTTATAGGATCTTTAAAAGGTGTAGAGGATTGAGTGTTCACATCAATACCGTCTGCTGAGGCAGGTTTTATATTACTTCTTTCAGCCAAAAGACTGTTGAGGTCAACTGAGTTTTTAGGTTTTGGGTGATTGTTTTCATGCTGAACAGGCGTGCTTGGTAAAGCAGGCTCAGCAGTTGGCTGCACTGGCGACTCCTTCTTGGCATTGTCACATGCAGAAAGCATCATAGTTAAAATCAAAAAAGCGGCAAATCTTTTACTTTTCATTAAGACTCTCTAGGTTTATTGTTACCTGACTAAAATAAAAACATAAAATAAATAATATTTATTGTATATAACTAAAACATTGTATAAAATACAGCTTTACACACAAACAAGGGAAAAACATGGTCAACACTAAGAAGTATTGTGAGATAGCGAGCTTTATTTTTATTATCGCCGCTATTCTATTTGTATTAGAGTTTAAGCTTATCGGCGCAACAATCTCTGGATTTTTAGTTTATTCGATTTGCCAAACAATTTCAAATAAGCTGGATGAAAAATTTAAGCTTGGAACAATTACACGAACTATTTCTGTAGCACTATTGATTCTAATGGTTAGCTTAGGTGTTTGGGGATTAATCATTGGCATACTTCATTTCATTAAAGGAACGGGAAACGAGGGCGTTTCTCTCATTGTGCTTAATGTTGCTGATGTGCTTGATAAAATGAGGCAAAGTCTACCTGTCTTCATTAGCTCTCACATTCCTCCTTCTGTGGATGCGTTGAAAATGCAGGTTGTCGAATATCTTAAGCAGAACAGCCATCAGTTATCCACCTTTGGTGTTGATACTCTCCATCAACTTGCCCGCATCTTGATTGGTATTGTAGCAGGCGCTATGCTTTCTTTTGCAACCTTCTACAAGGCTTCCGAGTATCGCCCTCTTTCTTCATCACTTATTCAACGTTTAGCTACGCTGAGAAGTTCTTTTGATAAAGTCGTCTCTGCTCAGGTGAAGATATCACTGGTGAATACCATTTTAACAGCTATCTATCTTGTAGGAATCATGCCTTTGTTTGGCATTCATATTCCATTTGCTAAGTCACTAATACTTATAACCTTCGTTGCTGGCATGATCCCCGTTGTCGGAAATGTGATTTCCAACTGTATTATGGTAATCTTGTCATTGGGCGTATCCTTTAAGATTGGCATTATTTCTTTAGTATTCTTAGTGGTTATTCATAAGCTTGAATACTTCCTAAATGCCAATATCATTGGCAATAAGATTAAAGCGGTAGCGTGGGAGCTTATCTTAGCCATGTTATTAATGGAAGTGGCATTTGGTATGGCGGGAGTTATTGCGGCACCTATTCTCTATGCTTACATGAAAACTGAGTTGCTTAATAAAAACTTAGTCGGATTGAAAACGCCAGCAGAAAAAGAGAATGAGATTCCAACTACTGTTTAACAAAAAAGCCCGCAAGGGCTTTTTTTACATCTTCAGCTTAACTCTATGCTGCTCATTTAGGTACGGATCAAGATTGACTGCGTTTTCTAAATCTATTTTGTCTATCTGTGAGGTGAAAGATGAAAAATCCGAATTAGACCAATCTATTTGAGAACTTTTCATTTTCTTGCTGGATTTTATTAATGACGGATTGAATAACACCATCCACTCCTCTCCACTGGCATACTTCATACCAATAACAGCATCAAAGCCTTTATCTGTTAACCATTTAGCTAACTCTATCCCATGAGCACCTGCCAGAGACTGATTGTTAACTCCACAGTTTATCATTGTGTCATAACCTACTTTCCCATCTCTTATGTTTCTTTGTAGGTCTTTTAATACTCCAGCACGATTTCTCAGGCGATAGCAGGATTCATAGAACGCTACAGCCTCTTCAACAGGAAGCTTATCATAAATGGTTAATAATTTCGGTTTCTCTATCTCCATTAACATGATACTACCACTCCCTTTGGCATATTTTTGCGCTGTTTCGCAGTGGTTTGTGAAATATATACCGGGACCACACTCGTAGTTTCCATTTTTATGCTCTTTAAGCTGAGGGATTCCATCCCACTTTTGCGCTCCATGCCATGCTACTATACGATTATTCGCATGTATTGATTCTATATCTATCATTATTCTTCCTTATTGATTCATTATGTTTTTATTATAGCATTTCTTATGGTTTTTTAAATAATGTTTTTGAAAATAACCGTCTAATGATATATTATAAATGAAAGACGAGGGATATCTATGAACAATTTTAAATACATATACCATGAAGACCTTGCTCATTATAATAGCAGTCAAAGTGAAGATTACTTGGTTAAGCCTTTATTTGATTTTTCGTATTCTGACTTGAATACAGCAATACCTTCTTTAGATGCCTTAATCGACCCTCTTATTGTAGCATGGCAAAGCAACAATCATCATAATCACGATTTATATAGGCTTATTTGGGGAAACGATGTAGTTTTAAAAGAAGGGGGATTTTACCATGAAGCTTCAACATTAAAACCCTTTAAAAAACACCAGAGAGTTATGCTATCTTTGTTGCTGGCTTTAGATAACGGTCATAAAAACGTTATTTTACCTATTGATAAATCTTTCTTACAGGATTGTTCTCCTTTTTTCATCCATGATATGTTAACTCATTTTGACAAGCCTTTGTCTATCAGGTTTGTAAGTAATGATAAAGAATGGCTATCAATTTTCGATTCTTCTTATAATGCTAAAACTATTTATTGGGTAGAAGGCGATTTTGATAAAAAAACATATGCGTTTTTCGATCCTGACAATGAATATCGTATTGCTGAAAACTGGATGAATGTGATAAGAGTTGTTCAGCAAGCACCGATGCATTATGGAATTATAGATAAAGACGGATTTCTTCCAGAAAGACAGAAAATAAAACACATTTATTTTTCTCGTTATGCTGAAGCTGAAAATACATGGTTAAATGAAAAACTATTGAAGATTTATGGGCGTAAGCATTCTTCATTTCCTATAGAAGATTTCAGAAATAATGTGATAAATAACGCAATAAAAGATAAAGAAGAGACTATAGATCGATTTATAAGAAGGCAAGAAGAACAAAAGAAACGCAATCTGCCTTACGTAAATAGTGATATTGTGGATTTACATTTACAAAGCTATACTGACAGCTTACAAAAAAGAAATTACGATAAAATCATCATGATATATGATAATAAAGCAATATTTAATCAATTACTTAAATCATTGTCGTATAAAAATAGTCGAGCTTTTTTTATTTTTCTTAGCTCAATCAGAGAAGAAATAAAAGCTCTGCAGATAAACCCAACAATAATATAAAACAAGGAATTTAATATGAAGCCCAACCTTATTTGCCGCGTTTGGAAAGAATATAAGCTTATCTTTATTACACTTTTCATTTTATTTTTAATCCGCGCCTTATTTTTAAACTGGTATATTGTTCCTTCTGGATCTATGTATCCTAACCTTAAAGTAGGTCAATATATTTTCACCAATAGGATTGCTTATGGTTTAGAAATACCTTTCACTCATACTAAAATTGCAACGTGGGATAAGCCTAAAAGAGGTGATGTTGTTATTGCTTATGACCCAAGCAATGGAGAACGAATAGTGAAACGTGTTATGGCTATTGAGGGGGACACTTTAGAGCTAAAAGACGGTCAGTTGATTAGAAATGGAGAGGCTGCCACTTATAAAGAGATTAACAACGTTGAGAAACAACCTAACGTTGCTTCTATCGCATACAGAGAGTCATGGGCTGACGGTAGTTATGAAAACATTTTAAAAACAACGCAGGATTTAGGCTTTAAAAAGATAAGAGATGGAAAGTATATTATTCCTGAAGGTAAGTTGATGCTTATGGGCGACAATCGAGATAACAGTAAAGATTCACGTTATTTTGGGTTTGTTAATATTTCAGAAATAGAAGGTCGCATCATCAACGACGGAAAATAAAAATATTAAAGAAAAGCGGCTTGAAGCCGCTTTCTTTATTGCTTACGTTTAGGCTTTGGCGATTGATGAACATAAAGTGAAACAGGTTTGACCACTTCCTCTTCATCTACAGAAGGTGATGTAAGATAAACGTTATTTTTTACCACTGTTCTTTTTTGCATAATCTTATCTTTAAAAGCCATCAACTCTTGAGTCTTTATTTTTAGCAAAGCCTTTTGCTCAGGGATATCGACACTTAGTAAATAAGAAACTCTATCTTCCCATAGATTTTTAGCATTTTGTTTGAATGATTTTATTTTCTGCTGTGTAATATTCCAGATACTACCTTCAGCATTATCCATATCAAAGGCATCAAGTCCTTTCCATCCTTCTGATATTTCTTTTATCTGCTTATTCCTGTCAAATGGAACTCTTGATTTCTTGCGCTTCTTCTTATCTTTGTTGTCAGCATTTACTGATTCTTCAGGAGTGTTAATTTCCGCCTGAACGCCATCAAAGTTTCTGTTCCTCATCCAAGGAGGTGTTGCGCTACCTTGCTCGAAATCGCCTGAAGAGCTGCTGTCTTCTTCTTTTTCGAGAATAACATCTTCTTCTGAAAACTCTTTTTCTACAAACAATCCTTTGAATAAATCTTCAGAGTATGGATTACTTTTAGGGAGTTCTGGTAAAGCGCCTATATTGAAAAACTCAGGTATGATCGGATCGCTTACTTCGGAATCATTATAGGCATCATCTTTATCGCGAGCAATGTGTTCAACGATAATAACCTCTTCACCATTTTTATCAACACTTTCTGTCTCTTTTATATCGAAAACAGACATATCTGTTTCAGGTGCAACCAATGGATTCATTAATGAATTAAGGTCTATTTCCTGAGCCACAGGTCTGTTATCTTCTGTTTTTACCTTAAAGGAGATGATTTCCTGTTTTAAATCCGTATTCTTTTTAAGATCTTTTGAGATCATCGGCTTTTCAAGAATATACTCTTCTTTATCAACACCATTAATTTTTATAATCACACCAGAACGAGAACGCTCTATACCATTTCTTCTATCGCTTCTCTCTTGATTTCGATGATACTCATCAAGAAAAGAAGGAATAAAGCTTGATTTCATTGAAGGCGGCACTTTCCCTACAATATTCTCTAAAGGACCTTGATTCCAAACATTTTCAAGTAATAGGTCATCATCTGATTTTGGAGCTATTTGGCGACCCTCTCTTTCAAGCCAACCACGATACTCCGTAATGGTCATCGGCTCTTTCTTAAAATCTCTATCAGGATCAGCAACAGCAAACCCATTTTCACGATCATATTCAATTAGCTGGGCAAAGGCTTCTTTATAAAGTGCTTCATGGTAGAACACTTTCTCTTTAGCTTGATTAATAAAATACAAGGGATCATGTGGTTTTATTTTATATATGTTTTTTATCTTCCACCATTCCCATGCTTGATACTCAGCATTGAGAAGAAGCTCTATACGATATTTATCCGCATCTTGGCTGATTTCTTGCTCTTTTAGAAGCGATTCCCTTCTCTTTTTAAAATCGAGGTTAACCTGATGGTTCTCGCTATATGTTGGCCTGTATGTTTTAAGACGAAGAGAGTGTCTTTCAGAGTCAAAGAAGCCTATACCACCTGCTGGCTTACCTGAAGGAGACATGTTGATAATAATCTTGCTATAGCGCTCACGCCAGAAGTTAAAAAGCTGATCTTTTTCTTCCTGTGTCCAATAGTCAGGTGTCCAGTCTATTTTTAAAGAAAGATTTTTAGCGTTTCTTTTTTGAAGGGTTGTATCAAAACCATACCAGCTTACACCCATCCTTGACCAGTCAACATCATCGCCCATACAGATAAGATCGCAAGCGTCAGAGAACTGAGATTTAAATATCTGGACTTTTTCTTCGCTATTAGGAAAAAGTGAACGAAAAAGCTCTTGAGGTCTACGATTTTGAGTAAGAAGATTGTTAACTATATTTCTGACACCTTCAAAATAATCATATTGCTCAAGCTTTTCCATCATTAAATTAAGGGCAAGGACAGGCTCATCGATAGAATAAGGATCAACACGGCTATTTTTCTTTTCACTGTATTCTCGGCATTCTGCCAGAATTTGATATTGCTCTTCAAGGTTTGGAACACCCTCTATTGCACCCTCATAATACATGCTTAGAGGATAAAGCAATTCAGGTTTTACATCTTTATTATTCTTATCCATTTTTCACCTTTGAAAATAAAATTTACTCTATTTAGGATAACAAAAAAAACTTAAATGTCTATTTAAGTTTTAGAGGGAGATTCGTGAAAAGATTAGGGAAGCCATGTAGCGACGGTGATATTATCAAACCCACCCATGCGGTTAGCAAGGGTCACATAACGCCATGAAATCATGTCTGCGGTATTTTCTATTTGAACAGGTTCTGACATATCAATCATACCCCATAATCCGTCTGAACACAGCACAATGCCATTTCTAATGCCTATACGGTATTTTACAGTATGAATATCAGGAATGGCGCTACGCGTGCCGAGACATTGAGTAATAACATGAGCTTTAGGATGTCCTTCAACTTCGTCTGCTTTCAAAAAGCCTTTTTCGATAGCCATGTTGCACCATGAGTCATCTTTAGTAAGCAGTTTTGATTCAACATCATTAATGGAGTAGGCGCGGCTATCGCCAACCCATCCTACTATTAACTCTTGGTCTTTAATCAAAGCTGCAACAATGGTGGTTTCTGGCTCATCTAAGCGGTGTGATTCATCATAGGGTAGAGAGCAGACTTGCTCATGAGCAAACATGATAGCTCTTTTCATACATGCCTTAGTGAATGATGCTGAGTTATTAAGCGTATTAAATGTCGCGTTAACGGCGACTTGAGCTGCAAGCTCTGCATTTTGTGAGTTGGATACACCGTCTGCAACAATCATGATTGCCACACCATCTTTACGGTAAGCAACAATACCAAAATCCTGATTTCTTTTTTTACGTCTACCTATATCAGAAATAATCGCAAGACTGCCATCAGCAACCAGCATTTTTACATTACTATTGTCTTTTTCTGAAGGTATTATTTCCTTTAACGTCTGCACTTTACCACCGTTTTCTTATATTCCAATAAGCTCTAATTAATTATTAACACAGTTTGACCAACATAGCCATAGATATTGATACAAAATGAAAATGATTTCAAGTTAAAATAAAAAAATGTAGATCTTTATAGACAAAAGGTAGTAGAATAGAGGAAAATAGAGAACAAGGAGATAAAATGTCTATTACTAACAATCCTCGCGCTTATCACGATTATTTTATTGAAGATAAGTTTGAAGCGGGCATCGTCCTTGAAGGATGGGAAGCAAAAGCAATCAGAGCAGGAAAAGCATCTATTAAAGAAGCCTATGTAAAACCTCTCAATGGCGAAATTTTCGTTGTTGGTATGCATGTGGCACCGTTAATCATGGCAGCAACCCATGAAAAACATGATACAACACGAACCAAAAAACTGTTGCTGAATAAAAGAGAAATCGATAAAATTATTGGGAAAATAACCGTTTCAGGTTATACTATCGTTCCATTAAGCGTGTATCTTTCTAATGGCAAAATCAAAGTAGAAATTGGACTTGCCAAAGGTAAAAAAATGCACGATAAGCGAAACGATGAAAAAGATCGTGATTGGCAGAGAGATAAAGATCGTATTATCAAGAAAAGCAGATAACAAAAGGCGTCCAGGACGCCTTTTTTGTTAACGTAGTGAAGCTCTTTTCCTTTGAGCGCTATCATACATAATACTGTCAAAGGCGTCTTTAGGCTTATTCATAGCTTCTTTAATCTCATTGACAAAATCTCTATAAGGAGCAATAGCGGTATTAACCTCGAAAGCAGACTTATTACTTTTATTAAGCTGCTCGGTATCAATTCCAGCTTCAACCAAATACTGAAGCTTTTTCTTTATCTCATCTTCATTTGGCCCATCAACTCTGAAAAGGGCATTTCTTTGGTATTTATCCGTATGATTAACATTAATATTAATACTCAGCAAAAGTTTTGCTGTTTTAGCTGTTCCTGTTTCTACAGCTTGGAAAAGAGAGTTCTGATCCTGATTATTAATTGCCTCTTTATCCTCAGAAGCTCTTAACATTGAGAAGAGCTTATTTTCAACCCCGTCATAGTTTGAGGCAGCAAGTTTGGCAATAGCACTATTACCCTTTTCATTTTTAACATCAACAAACTCAGAAGCTTTAGAAAACACGTGCAAGAACGTTTTCAGAGAAATGTCTTCTTCACACGCAATATCAAGCGCGATAGTTTTCTCAAAATCATTATAGTTGTTTGTTGATAGGAATGCTTTGGTAAGGAAAGCATTATCATTATAAATAGCATTCATCAATAAAGGAGCATCTTGATAATACTTATCATCAAAGTCCATACCTTTATTATGGAGTTCAAGTAAGAAATTACTGGCTTCTTCACTGTTTTCTTTAGATAAGTTTTTTACAGTAAAAGACAAGATATTATCGTTATCATCAATCTTGCCATTTAAATCTTTAATGTTATTTTCAATAATAGTAGAAGCGCCGCTAAAATTACCTTTTGTAATAGCGTCCTTTAAAGAATCCATTGTTTCTTTATGAATATCTATAGTCATAAAATATCCTATTTGTTGATTAAAATTTTATACTCTATATATATTTTATACTGTATTTTACATTTATACTACTAGATGAGACAAAAAATAATAAAAAAAGAAGGCAAGCCTTCTTTTTTATATTTATGCTATGTATAAAACCTTGATTAGAAATCAAGATACTTTTCAGCATCCAGGGCTGCCATACATCCTGATGCTGCTGATGTTACTGCCTGCTTATATGTTGGATCCTGAACATCTCCAGCAGCAAAAACACCTGCTACACTTGTTTGAGTCGCATTTCCGTTTCTTCCACCTTGAGTGATTAAATACCCAGCATCATCCATCAAGAGTTTATCTTGAAATAGTTCAGTGTTAGGCTTATGCCCTATAGCAATAAACACACCTTCAACATCCACGATAGACAGGGTATTTGTTAATCTATTTTTAATTCTTACACCTGTAACACCGCTATCATCGCCAACTATTTCGTCAACTTCAGAGTCCAGAATAAGTTCTATCTTACCTTCTGCTACTTTTTCGTGTAGTTTTTTTACCATTATTTTTTCCGCTTTGAAACTATCCCTTCTGTGAACAAGCTTAACCTTTGAAGCTATATTTGATAGGTAAAGCGCTTCTTCTACTGCTGTATTGCCTCCACCTACAACAACAACCTCTTTATCCTTATAGAAAAATCCATCGCATGTTGCACACGCAGAAACGCCTCTGCCCTGAAAATGCTCCTCACTTTTAAGACCTAAATATTTTGCCGTAGCGCCTGTTGCAATAATCAAAGCATCGCAAGTATACGTTTCATCACCGTATAATGTGAAAGGTTTCTTGCTTAAATCAACCTCAGTAATATAATCAAACTGTATTTCTGTTTCAAACCTTTCAGCATGACGTTGAAATCTCTCCATTAACTCAGGACCTTGAACACCCTGATCGTCAGCGGGCCAGTTGTCCACCTCTGTCGTTGTGGTAAGCTGACCGCCCATGACTGGACCTGTGATTAAAAAAGGCTTTAGGTTAGCTCTGGCAGCGTAAATAGCAGCGCTATATCCTGCTGGCCCTGACCCTAAAATAATCAAAGGGTGGTGATTGTTATTTTCCATTTCTTCTCCAATATTTTAAAATTACTTATTACTCTTTATACACTCTATTTTACAACTCAACACTATCAAAAAACAGTATCGCTACAATAGATTAAATCTATGCTGAGTTCAAGTTTAATCGCTATTGTTTAAAAAATAAAACCGTGTTATTTTTTCATAAAATAAGGATTTAACTATGCGAAGAACTATTATAAAATATCTTACTCCAACTGTAAAACAAAAAAGTCTCTATTTACTTATAGACATGCTTGTCGCTGCATGTATTGCAATACCCTTTTCATTTCTAACCTTTAAATGGACTCTTTCTGCTTTTTCTTCCAGTGTTGACAGTATGAATAATGCAGGATTAAATTTTTCTCAAATAAGCACAGACTTCCCATTTATTATTACATTTATACAATGTTTTTCTTATCTTATTACATGGCTTATTGTTATCGGCATTAGCAGCGCTTTTGTAGGGCAAACATTAGGATCAAGATATTGCCATATTGTTTTAATAGACAATGAATATAATGAACCTGCCACAAAAGAAAAAAGGACTAAAAGAGCCATTGTATCCTTTTTAGACGCACTATTTTTATTGGGATTAGGCTCGTTATCATCTGTATTTAACAAAGAAAGTCGAACATTGGCAGATAGAATCGCTAATACCAAAATAGCGTATGAGAAAAAAGAGCTTCTCCGGGAAATCAAGAAAAAATAGAGAGCAGGGATCTACTCTCTTTATGATTAGAACTTTGGCGCACTCACAGCAGAACGTGGTTGATAAACATCTAACAAGTCATCACTACTGAAGTTATCAGGATACCATTTGTAGAGATTTAAGTTTTTATCTTTAGCATACTCAATAATAACGTTATCCCATTTTTCATTTTTCTGCTCACTTATCCACTTAATCATGCTTTCTGAAGATGAATCTTTTTTAACCTGATAAACATCTTCACGCTCAGCATGTTTTTGTTCAGTTAGTGAGCCACCCATACCTGACCAAAGATTAAATCTGTTTCTGAATATGTCTTCATTTTTCTCGGCAAACTTAAACATCTTTTTACCTACGTTCATTTTAGCATCAAAACTCATCATAGAAATATCAAGCAATGTAGGAACAAACTCTTTACATAAACGTTGGTTTTGCTGATAGCTGACTTTTTTCTGTGTGTCTTTCAAAGCAGACCAGAATACAGCATCACCAATTACATTTTCTGCATCCACATTCTTGAATGGTCTTTTTTCTGGTGGCTGATTTCTCCACTGAGGCCAGTTGTCAACCAAGAGATTAATATCCTGCTCATCCAAACGAGACAATGATGACATAAAGACCTTAGAAAACCATGTAGTCGTTTCTTCAGCATTTTTTGATCGCACAGCCTCATGACAAAAATGATCGATAAGACGTGTAGCCGAACCTTTATCTGAACTATTAATTTCCTTAATCAAGCCTTTTATTTTTTCTTCGCTTTCTAATACAGCAGCAGAAGGCTTAAACACCGCATCCGGTTTTCTAAAAGGTTTATACTCAGGCTTATTAGGTGTTGGTGAATCATGAGTTTCATTTACTTTTGGCACTTCTGGCTCAGAGTTTTGTGGTTTTTCGTTTTCAATAGAAGAAGCAACCACTTCTTTAGCCTTTTCATCAACTTTATCTGATAGTGATTCTTTTAACTCTTCTTTAACTTCACTATTAAAGGTTGCCCACCATTTTTTTATTTTATTAGAAGGCATAGTATCAAGACTAACAATAGATTGAACTTGATTTGGATAAGCACCACAAAGAAGAGCGAATGTATTCAAATCTTCTTTTTCCAATGTCTGCTGAATGGCTTTCGACCATCCTTGTTTAGTAGAAGGAATAGTGAGATTATCTTCATTATCCTGAACCCATTGCTCAAGGGTATCTAAGAAGGTATTCAGACGAGAAATAGAAACAGGTGCTATAATCTCTTTTTCACGACCCGCAACCAAATAGCTAATACAGGCCATTGCCTGCTCTGCTTGGGAAACCTTTTCTCTTACATCCGTCCATGTTGAACCTTGAATATCAAGGGACTCACTTTCTTCAAATGTAGGACCAAAACTTGGGATACTGTCTTGCCAGATACCCTCCCTGAGTCTTAGTTTAATATTTTTTCTCTCTGCCATTATTTAAACCCTTAAAGTAATCACTTATATATATTTTAACCAACTTACAGAAAAATGAAAGTGTGACCAAAGATATTTCTTATAGACTATTTTCACTTCAAATGTTAAGATTAAATATAGGATTAAGTTAATAGAGGAACATACATGAACATCAAACCTGAATATCATATTCACCAACAGGAAAAAACATGGTTAAAAGCCAAAACGACTAATCGTTATGCTCATCACTCTAGTGGCGAGAGCCTGTTTTACCTTCAAGAGCTTGAAACAGGAGAGGGACGTGTATGCTTTAACACTTCCCTTGCTCAGAAAATAGGGTTATCTTTCCACGATCTTCAGAAAGATGTAGCATTTGCGTTTGAAGCAAATAAAGCAAGAAGATCTGACGCTAAGTTTAATACCGAGAGTGTTTCTTTTAAGGATAAAAAAGGAAACGATATGGTTTTAGGCAATGCTTTAAAAGAAATGCTATCGCAAAGAATGTGGACATATGGATCTGATCTACAAGATGGTAAAGCGGTAAATATTTCTGCTGCTCCTTTTAGTGATAAAAATACAGCTAAGGCGCTTTTGCAGCTTATTGAGAAAAACTTGGTTAAAGTAGTTAATGACTTTCCTCAAAGTTTTGAAAAAAGCCATGACGCACTCTCAAGGCTTCAGGTGGATATTTATCCAAAACCAAAACCTGGAATGATGAATGACCGATTAAAAACCATCAAATCACAGATTTCGGACCAAGAAGCGAAAGAATCCTACACGAATCATGCCAAACTTAAGTTTTAACTTTCTTTGCTTAGGTTTTTCTTCTTCCATATTGTTAGTTTTGCGGAGGATAAAAGCCCCAAGATATACATTTCAAGAGCAAGGGCTACTAAAGCCACATTTTTCAAGGGATAGAATAAGTAGTCTATTCCTTGAATCACAAGACAAATAACAAATACGAAAATCATCGCTTTAATAGATGAGCCTGCTATTCTCCATGCATTATTAATACTGTAAAGATTGTTATCATCTACTATAGCAACATCTTGATGGTCTTCTATTTTATGTAGTTTAAAACGTTTATTATGTGGTGCATGAATCCCGTAAGCCTTGATCAAATCCGCTTCGTTTAAAGACTCACCATTATCTCCCGCTTTGTTGTCAGCAAGCAAATCTTTTACTGGATAATCAACACTGGAGCTGCCTTTTTCATCAGCACGATTAACTCTGGCATCGAAGGCGTCTACACCATCCTGACCCTCATTATCCTCTACCCATCTTAGCAAATCAGTTTTTGTCATCGCGTGAGTTTTTGGCGCTTTATCTGACACTGACCAGATTAAATAAGTAGATTCTAACTTAATGATTACATTTAACATTTTATATCCCTTCTTAACTTTTGGTTTAAAAAACAACATTTAAGCTGTGTTTTTTGGAATTTATTTGACAAGGTGTACTGTATAAAGTAACATAATACCACTTTAAATTAAAACGTTTAGATTTATATACACAGAATGGTAAACACCATTCTTTTTTATATTTTAGATACCAGTTATTTGCCAAAAGATAAAGTATACACTAAAATATTGTAATGTTTTTATTTAAAATACATGATAACTGACACAAACAAAATTATTTTACAACAATCATAGCAAGAAAAGCTATATATAATAAGGAAGCCTATTATGAGCACAGCCAAACCAAACGAAAACACCCCAGCGCAAAGCGATTTTATGAAAAACCAAGATGTTACTGCGATAAACCACTATTCCAGCACTGAAGTCTCTGATGAAGCCGATTTAGCACAACTTATCCAACTTAATGAACTTGCTTACCTGCAGGATATGGCAAGAAAGGCGAATGCCCCTGAATCTCATCCTGACTTTGATGGTGTTCATTGTGTAGACTGCGATGACACTCTCCCTGAAAATCGCTTAAAAGCCGGACGCGTTCGCTGCACTACTTGTCAGTCTGACATTGAAAAACGCGCTAAGAAACGCTAATACATTTCATTTTTGTTAAAACAAAAAGGCTATTCTCATAGCCTTTTCTTTTATTTCTCTTCTTGTCTTTTTCTTTGTCTTTCCAGTCTTCTTTGCTCTCTTTCTTGTTCTTTCTTTTTCTCTTCTGATTTAGCCTGTTCTTGCTGCACTTTTAATGTATCTTTAGCTTTGGCCTTGGCTTTCTTTTTAGCGCCTCTATTATACAAGTCTTGTTTTATCTGTTCATTCATTTCTTCCCCTTTCATTTTAACAATAATCCAGAATACTAAACGGAAAGAGAAATCACCCGCTGCTGTTCCAACAATAAGAGGAATAAATATTTGCTGAACGAAAGGATGTTGGTAAACGCCAATCATGTTTGGCAGCACGCATAGTGAGATCAGAATAACAAATAAAAAGTTATGCCAAGGTCTTGCTAAAGCAATACGGAAATAAAGCCATATCGCCGCAGCAATAATCATTAACACATAAGAATAACCAACCATATTAACCCCATTGTTTACTTAGTTTTATCTTTTATAACACGATATGCTAACTTATCAATCAGTATTCTAACTTCTTCAGGAGGATTCAGTTTTTCATACGCCTGACCAATACTCTCTTTGAGAAATTCACCCTCATCTGTTCTCTTTGTCATCTGATCTTGTTTAAGCATAGCAACAAAAAGAGAGTTGCTCTCAGAAACTTCTTTATTTTGAAGCATACTTACACGGGTATTACGTCCTTCATAGTTAAAAACTTCTTTAGCATCTTTATAAACCAGAGGGATCTGTTTTAACAGAGGAACTCTTACCCCTTGAGCTGATGCCATGCTTTCTTTATTAAAAGGAACCCATTCCCATACAGCCGGAATATGCTTATCAGTATCAATGGTTAATCGGGTTATGTTTCCCGGATTATAACAAGCGGTTAACCCAACTTTTACGGGTTTCTTCGTGTCATGAATATGACCATTAACCATAATACCCACACCATCAATTGGATGAAGGGGAATAGATTTAGGATATGCATTTTCAAAAGCAAAGTCATGGTGTGTCAGCCATACAACCTCATCGCACTCCAGCGCCTTCAGTATTTCCTGATGTTTTGATTCATCAGCGTCCATCTTAGCTGCTTCTGTCACCAAAGCGACTGTTCCGCGTCCTTTAGATTTTCTTGCACGCTCTTCTGCCTCCTGGAAGATCTTGTCATCTTCTTCCAGTCTAAATGTATTTCCTTCAAGCCCCACGAACTCAGTTAAATCATAAGGAATAGGAAGCCCGTAAGGTGTGCCACCGAGTGCCACGCGATAAATGCCACCATCTTCATTTTGAAGTTCAAATATACCATAGAATCCATTTTGATGTATTACATCTATGCAACCGCTGTTTATAAGCACTGACAGCATATTCTCTTCTGATAAGACCCACTCACTTTTTTCATGATTTCCAACAATCGTTACTGGCCTGATATGAAACTGACGTAGCAATCTCATCATCATATTAGTCGTCTTGTTTCCTTCTTCTTCATCATCATGAAAAAGATCGCCAGTGAAAATAGGCACCAGATTATTATCATTAGCAATCTTAGCAGCTTGAGATATCTTATCACTGATAGTATCAAAGAAAGAAATATCTTTTCTTCTTCCCGGTGTTTTAGTAAAGATATGCGGATCTCCAATAAAGAGGAAGCCGCGTGCTGGCTTTATTGTGTTAATCACATTGAGTGGCAAAGTGTCTTTTTTTACATCATTTGATTGCCTAAACTTTTCTGACATCATTAATCCTTTTAAATTGTTCTTCTTCTTATGGTCGAACCACTGCTAACTTTTGTCTCAGGCTTCACCTCAACTTTAGGCTCTTCATGAACATCTGAGGCTGTATGATTAGCGATCTCATCATGATTGCCCCAAGGTCTTTCGCATGTCGGACAAACAGGGAACTCATCTTTTATTTTTTCATTTATAGCATCGCTCCGCTCACTGATTTCAGCAATATCTTTTTCAATCAGAGCAATCCTTTCAAACGTATTCTTCCAGCTAGAAAGTAAATCTTCAGCAGCACTCACACCTTTCACAGCAGGAACCTCTATTTCCGGCAAGCTTTCTAAAGGCTTATAGCTTTGCTCTTTCTGAGACAAAGCCTTCCAGCGGGCAGCAAGCTCAACCAGTTTAGCCACACTGTTTTCTTTAGGAATGCTGATTTCCATATCGAGACCAAGCAAAGGACTTAGCGCTTTGGCTTGCCTATCAAAACGCTTCCATCCAGAGATAAAAGCTTTCATTGATGGTGATAATGGTTGTTCTATTTTACTTATTTGAGGCGCTTTTTCAATTATTTCTAAGGCTTTATTACGAACGTGATTATGCCTCCATGATCTTAACAGCGCACTCATATCAGCAACATCTTTTGGGTTGATCTTATTTATTTGATCAGAGAAATCATGATCTGCAATATCTAACAGTGGATCATAATTTTCTTTCTGACGAGTAAGTCGCTTAATCTCATCTATAGTATGACGCATTTTATCAAGCTTTTTCCCAACATTAGCACTTTCTTGAATTCTTTTTTCAATAGCATCATACTCACCTTTTAACAGGCCAATATTTTTCAGATAGTTAAGTTGGACACGCCATGACTCAAGTTTTTTCTCACCTTGCTTTATAACTGTTTTTGACTCCGCGAGTTCTTCTTTGGATAATACCATCATCCCTTGAACGTAATCGCCTTCACTACCAATAGCCAAAGCTTTTGCTCTTAAAGACGCACTTGAATCTAAAATAGAAAGCGGCTTTTTCTGCCATGAAAGCTGGATATCCAAATCATCTATCATTCCTATACCTGTTTCTTCAAAAAGCCAGTCTGGTTTTGAGGCACCATCATTTCTATGCAGAGGATTATCGATACCGTGATTCTCATCCAGCATGATATAAGTTTCTTTGTATTTACCTTTATTATTGCGTTCCCAATAAAGCATTCTTCTATCAGAAAATTCGATCTGAACGGTTGCTTTGTCTTTAAAGTGTTGAATATAGGTTTTATTACCCTCACCATAAAAAACTGAGCGTAGAGCCGTCACAACGGCTGATTTACCGATGTCATTATCACCCATAAATAGCGTAACGCCGGGCGATAAAGGAATATATGTATTTGAGTGAGATTGAAAATCGGTTAACTTAATAGAACGTATACCTTCATCACCTTCCTCCCATTGAGGAACTTCACCTATAATAGTTGTATCAAGTTTATCACCCTGTTTATAAAGCAGGACTTTATGGTCAATGCCATTAAACTCGGTGGTTACATAGTGTGAGATCATGAAAATCTGAATTCCCAACTCTCTTGCCATTTCATCAATAACTTTACAGAAAGCAGGTATATGCGCAGGGTTTAACCAGCAATCAGGCTCGTCTAACACTAAAAACTTACGTTTTCCTGAGCGCAGTAGAGAAATGATGCGCAGACCAGTAACCAATATGTTTGTAACTGACCCACCTGTTCCCATTAAAGCATCCTCTGGAGGCATGTTCTCACCTTTCTTAATAAAGATGTTTAGTGCTGGAGCATTTCTTTCTATGGTAAGATCAAAAACAACTTTTCTGTATCCGGGCAAGACTTCTTCCATAAATGCCGTAAGTAATCGCTCATAAGCCCCTACAGAATTTTCATGTTCCTGCATTTGGAGGTAGTCCAGAAACTCTTTAACGTCTGGCTGCCAACTTACACGAACCATCGCTAAAGAAACATCGGATTTAAGCTCTTCATATTCTTTTTCTAATAGCGCTTTTCTAGCGAGAAGTTGAGAAAGAGTGTTATTGATGTATTTTAAATCATCACTTCTTTCAATAGTAAAATCATTCATTAATATTACGTCCTTATCCTCATTTTATAACAATATTATATTTTTATTATTTTATTCTACTATAATATTATAATACGTTTTCACTGCGCATATTATCATCTACTTCACGTAGAGTCTGAGCCAATATATTCAAATCATCAGCAAGTTTTTCGAGTTTGATATTTTCTTGCTCTTCAGTTGTTTTAATTAGCGCCTCAAGCTCTTCAATAGAACTTACACCGAACTCTTCCTTAGCTTTACGAATACATTCTTCAAGTTGATATTTAACTTGTTCGAGTAGCGCTTCTTTTTTGTTCTTATCTTGTTGAAGACGATTGTTTTTTTCGACTAAGGATTGAAAACGTTCAGTTATATTTGAGCTATTCTCATTTGCTTTATTGCTATTTTCTGTAGATTCATTAAAATTATAACGACTTCTTGTAGGCTGTTGCATATTATTTCCTTTTTTATGTTTGCTTATTAAGAAATTAAATCATATATTCTTTTTATAAAATTATCAAAAAAAACACAGGAGTTTTTTGTGAACAACGAATATAACCAAGAGGGCAATTATAAAATAGAATTATCATCATTAGCTCAAGGAACATGGTCTTTATCGCCTACTTCTAAAAAGCGTCCTATAATGCCGCCGTGGTTTGATGATGTTGTTAGCAAAAGGGGAGAAGGAATGCTTTCCTTGCTTTTCTACGCCAACTATCCTTGGATAGTATTCCCTGAGTTTGTTCCCGGATATTCTGCTGTTGCGTTTCATAAAACAACTGAACATACCAAGCCAATCAAACCCAAAAGACTTCAACTGCGTTATTTTGAAGGTGTAGAGGCATTGAACACTGACATGCTAATTCAACGTGCCGTCTCTGTTTTGTGTAAAAGATGGTTAAATAAAAGCGATGGCATGATTAAACTTGAAGATGATAACTTGATAACGTTTGTTTTCCCCAGCAGGATTTTATCTGATGTTCTTACTGCATTGGGAATGCCACGAGAAGAAATGATCAATAAAAGGTATATTCAGGAAGACAGTATAAGATGGGACTCAATAGGGCTTTAAATATTTCAAAAAATGTTAATAGCGCATGTACTCACATCTCGATAAATCTGTTATAATATGAATATAAATGAATTTTAATTATTTTTGGAGCTAAAATGAGCAATAAACAAAGACTATCTATTAGTATCGTGAGTAAAGAAGAAGCGTTAAGCCTTATACAGGAAAGAGCAGAACAGAGTGGCCCAGGGTTGATTTTAACAGAGCAGGGGAAAACCTCTTTGACCGAAACTATCAATGCCAACACCTTTGATGTTGCTGATATTGTTAATAAACCTGGCAACCTTGATGTTGTTAAACCAACGCCTGCTCCTGAACCTGTTGTTGAGCCTGAAATCAAAAACAACTTCCAGAGTAGATTAAGAAAATCGGCACATTCTCTCAAAAACAAAAGCAAAATCAAACCTGCCGGGCCTAAATTAAAATAATTGGCGTATTGATTTTAATATTTTTTGATCAATAATAGCTTTACGATAAGTATATCCAGACCACGTTGTGGTCTGGTTTTTTTGAAAGTTTAGAAACACATTCACAGGAGCATATTATGGTTTTAAGTTTTTTGAGAAAAAAGGACACTAAGAAGCCTGCAGCAAAAAAGACGCCCGTAAGAACAAATAATCAGACTGATAACCAACCTGCTTTACGCTCTTACAGACAATCTGGACAAGCTCAGGAGGAGATTAGACAAGCAACAGAAGCGCTTAAAGATACACCTGAAATAACTATAGCAGGATTGGATATTTCTAAAACTGTTTTAGAGGGTGCTGCTGTTCACTTCGCAGATGGCAACCCTAATAAAGCTATTGAGATTTTAGTATCTCGTCTTAATGAGCACTCAGGTCAGGTTGATCTTAATGAGTGGTATATGATCTTTGACGCTTATCAGTCTACAGGGCAGCAAAGCCGTTTTGAAAAACTGGCACTTTTCTTCTCCAGTCTTTTTGGCATTTCTCCTCCAGCATGGGAGAAGTTCAGTAATGGCACTAAAAACAGAGATGCTATGGGTCGAAGCGCACTTAACATCGACGGCTCAATATCCGACCTTCAGAGTGAAAAAATAAAAGATTTCCTTTCAGCATCAAAAGAAAGTAAAACATGTCGTATTGATTTCAGCAGAATTAAACTCTTAGATAACGATCCTGAACTTGAAGAAAGTTTGGTCAGATTGCTTAAAATGATGCAGGAAATTAGAAAGCACAAAATCACAGGCCAGATAATGGGCGATATGAACTTTATTGATACATTGAAAGAGCATATTGCTTATGTTAAAGACGTTAAAGAATATTCAGACAAGAATAAAGTATATTGGTTAATCTTATTAGAGCTTTATCAATGGCACGGTCAGGAAGAAGAGTTTGATGATCTAGGTTTTGATTACGCTATGAGCTTTGAAGAATCACCACCTTCTTACAATGAATCTCAGGTAATGAAATCCTTATCAGAGTCTGATGAAGACGATTACTTAAATGATGATGGCAGTATTCAGGCTGATTCCATTATTGACAGGCAAAACATCAGCAAACTCATCAAACATATTGATGAACAAATCAAACAGCAGGAAAACGTTGTTGTTGATTTTAAATATACTTCTCGTTTAGACTTCTACGCTGCTATGGAGCTTGCTAAATATCTTGGCAACTTAGGTCTTGATAACTCAAGAATAGTTATTCGCCACCCTATTGAGCTAATCGTTACCTTGCTTAATATGACAGGAGTTTCAAGTTTTATAACCTATATCCCTCGCAAGAGATAATAAAAGGCCACTATGTGGCCTTTTTGTTTATGCGTTATACTTACATACTTCATGGTGATATCTGTCACTTATCACTGCATCACCTCTTACGTAGTGGTTGAATATTGCACCATCAGAACAATACACATCCGTCTTTTTTGTGATATATTTATCCGCTTTGGAATCAAAATAGTTTAGCTCACCTTTGATATTCCATGAATCATGAATATCAAGCAAGTTATTACTATCATTATAATGAGAACAGTATTCAATATTATTTTCGACATTGAAATATCTTTCCAGCATATTATAAGAGGAGTGATTGAAGCAATCATACCAAAGAACAGAACCTTCAATGAAGATGTTCACAGAAAGCATATCAATAACATCTATCCAGACACATTTAACTTTTTTAATATCAAGAGGAACGGTAATATTGAGGATATCCACATTGTTATCATGTATATCGAGCCACGTATTTTTCAATACGTCTTTCTGACTCCAATGATATGCCGGAGAATGAGATGTTGATATAGCTGGATTATTGCCGATGGTCAGCTCCATACTATCCCCGCTTATTCTAACGCCTACAAAGACATAACGCGCACTCGCTGTCCGTTTGATTTTATCATGATGTGGTTTATCTTTGAGATAAGCATCTTTTAAGGAAGATGAGAGTTGAAATGAAGGCATGTATTTTCCTTTAGGTTAAATAAGTCGCTGTTAAGTTTACATAACAAAAATATAGGCTATAATTATAACATCTGTTTTAGGCATAATACAAAAAACAAAACCTAAAAAGTGTTGCTCTTTTTAAGTATAACTCTTTACAACATCCCTATAAATGCTTAAAACATATTTATTACAACCTGTAAGATAGCAAACAACGAAAGAGGAGAAGTGAGAAAGGGTTGTTATCAACGCTGCTATCCCACACTATCATGTGCTCTCACAAAAAGACTATGGCAGAAGCAAACAAAAATACAAATAAAAACACTGGCTATCTTTTCCCTAACGAAAAAAAGAATGATCGTCAGCCAGATTTTCGTGGAAAAGCCACCATTGAAGGTAAAGAGTTTTTAATCTCAGCATGGAAAAGAGATAAAGATGGAACTTCTATTCTAAGCTTGTCCATTACCGACCCTTCGACTTTACCTCCTGCTGGTCAGACACAAAATCAACCAGCATCCCAGCCTAAAAATGATTCAGGCAAAAGCGATCCTCATCCTGAAGTAAATAAAAATCAAGATCAAGGCGCTTTCCCCGATCCTGATTTCTTCAGTGATATTTTTGACCAACCTAAGTAATAAATTACAAAGAAAAAGGATACTTCGGTATCCTTTTTTATTAACTTGCCTATCAACGCGGGTTGAATGAGCGTCTTGTTGCTTTAGGCATAATAAACTCATCACTGCTAAAGTGTCTTAATGCACGTTTAGCGTTTTCTTGTCTTACCATATCCGTCACATTAAACTTCTCATATGAGCTATACAATGAGCCGCTGGTGTCCAAAATCTCTTCAAGCTGAGCCTTGCTAAGATCTTCAAGTTTTTTACCTACGATGTCTCTGTAGCCAAACGGAATAGTCTTATGTGGAATCGGAGAGTTTACCCACTCAACAAAGCTATCAAAATCATTTTTGTGGCCCATCTCAAGGTATTTCTCTACAACTTTACCAAAGATTTTACCTGTGATTTTAACGTCAAAATCAGCACGGTGAGCATCACCATCGATATGATCCAGTTTCAACCAGTAGCGAAGCTCCTGCTGTTTGAATGAGGACAGTTTAAAGCCATCTTCATTCTCTTCACCAATATGGAACACATGCATTGCCATACGATACACGTCTAACCACTGCTTATCATTAAGGAAATCAAGCATTCCACGGTCAAAGTCAGAGTTATAAGCAAGAAGCGGATAATCACGAACGTAACGTCTGATTTCTTTCTCTTCTTTTTCAATCGTTGGTTTGTTCTTAACCAAAGAATCACCAATGTGGTGAACTGCTGCCGCTCCCGGCGGAATAGGCATTTCAGGGTTAATAAACGTCTGGTAGTTACGAGAGAACTCACCTGTCTGAACGCTATATAATCCTGCTGCGAACTCAACAAGTTTATCTTTAGGCTGAACGATATTGCCCTGTTGATCGCGGATATTAGCATTGTTCGCGCCTGTTGTTTCGGTATCAAGAATAATACATTCAAGATCGGTCAACTTACCACTAAAGCTACGCTCAGCTCTTTGATAAGTATTTTCAACATAGTCAACCTTCAACTCTTGTTTTTTCTTATACTTTCCTTTTTGCGACTCAGGATTGCGGAACTCTTCGTCAACTTTTTTCTTGTAGATTGGCTCAACATAAGAAAGCACATCATACTTTTTCAGATCGTTATAAAAAATATTATCTTTACGTGTCAGGTTAGCAAGCTGCCCTGATGTCAGATCTTCTGGCTTTTTACCTACGACCGTCTTAAAACCAAATGGAATAACTTCATATTTAATAGGAGAGTTTACCCAAGAAATAAATGAGCTAAACTTGTTTTCATGACCCGCTTCAAGATAACGCTCAACAACTTTTTCAAAGATTCGTCCTGCTAAACGCGCAGAGAAAATCGCACGATGAGAATCACCTTCAACGTTTTCTAAGCCCAACCAATAACGAAGCTCTTGCGGTTTAAAGCTGCCAAGCTTCTGACCTTTTTCGTTTTCCTCGCCAATATGGAATGTGCGCAATGCCATACGGTTAACATCAATCCACTGCTTATCTTTAAGGAAATCAAGCATTGAGCGCGTGAAGTCTACACTGTTTGCCATGATTGGGTAGTCACCAATATGACGACGAATAGCTTTAGTTTCTTCCTCAAGAACAGGACGACCTTTTACCATATCATTGCTTACATAATGGTAGGCAGAAGCACTTGGCGGAATCAATGTCTCTGGATCGATGAATGATTCATAGTTGCGTGAAAACGCACCCTTTTTCACATCAAGCAATACAGCCGCGATTTCAACAACCTTATCTTTTTTTGCGATAACCTGATTATTATCATCCAGCACGTCTTGTGCGTTAAAACCAGTAGTATTCAGACTTACAAACATCGCTTTAACGTCTGTTAGCTTACGATCATGACTGCTTGTTTGTCCAACCTGATTACTAATTGACTTTGCATCACCTTCCATTAATGAAGGGTTAATGAACTTACCAATCAGTTTATTATCATTGCTCATACTTTTCTCTTCCTTTTTTAGGTTTCAAATCTTACTTTCTATTCATCTATTATATCCTCTCATGATCAACAGGGCAAGGAAAATTTTACAAACAATGCGAAATAAATAATATTGCTATTCAATAACGACTTGATGTATAGTATACGAACATAAACATTCAACTACATGAGGTTAATAATGAAAAAGAAACTTAAGATTGGTGGTCTTATCATTTGCGTTGCTATCTTCGCAGGTCTTATTCTGTTCCTGACCAGCGGATCGTCAAACCATGACTCCCATGAAATCGGAAGCGTCAATACTGCTTTTAAAATGTTTGGCTCCGACCATGTGGTTGATGTAGCAAACTTTCAGGATCCAAAAATCCCTAATATCATTTGCTCGCTTTCTCGTGCGAAAACAGGTGGCGTAAAGGGTAGCCTTGGTATTGCTGAGGACTCAGCAGATTTTGATATTAGTTGTGCACAGATTGGTCCAATCGATTTGTCTAACGTTCCTAAAGATAAGCAAGAAGTATTTAACGAGTCTCGCTCTATCACATTCAAGAGACTCCGTGTTGTAAGGATGTTTGACCCTAAGTTTAACTCGTTTACTTACCTTGCTTATTCTGACAAACTTGTAGATGGTTCACCACAGAACGCCATTAGTATTGTAGCTGTTCAGGGCTTCACCGCAGCACCTCATGCCAATGAAGTTCCTAATCAGGTTCAGGCTGTAGAAGTTAAATAAAAAACGTAAAACGATATTTAAATAGCCAGCCAAGTCTGGCTATTTTTTTAAGGATAACAATGAAAGAAAATCAAAACCTTTTAGCCAAACAATATATCAACTCAAAAAAAATAGAAAATATACCTGTCTTTGTCTTAAACCAAAGCCACAGTGATGCTATTGTTCAACATTTTATGGCACTCTCCTCTGAAAATAAAAGAATGCGCTTTGGTTACCCCGCCTCTTTTCATTCTCTGCAGCAATATGTATCAAGGATAAACTTTGAAAATGGTGAATGTCTTGGTTTTTTAGATGATGATAATCAAATACGCGGCGTTTCTCATGTAAGCAGAGGTCAAAAAGAATATGTTGCAGAACTTGGGCTAAGCGTAAATGAAGAATATCAGGGGAAAGGAATAGGCTTTGCTCTTTTAATTTACTCTGCTCATTGGGCTAAACATAAAGGATACGATTTCTTTAATATAGAATGCCTCGCTCACAATACAAAGATAACTAATTGGGTAAAAAGGGCCGGATTTCCTATCCAAAGAATCGGTTTTGAAACGCTTGCCGTATTCCCTACAATAGCTGGCCCTTTACCTCAAGTTTTATAAGTGATATTTTTCTATAGCTTCCGCAGTTTTTTCTATATAGATCTCATCAACGCTTTTATCGTCAAAATCAGCCTGAGAGACATTTAGAGACACTTTGGGTTTAACGTCATGTGTTTCAACAGGAGGTGCTAAAGACGCCACCATGTTCTTTTCAGAGACGTTATTTAATGAATTCTGAATAAGAGACGGATATGCCAGTTCTACATCAGGAACAACACCATGCCATTGAAGATAATGTTTATCAGGAGTGGTATAGAAACCTACAGTTAATGTTGCCTTCTCATTTTCAGAAACAGGCAGTGTTGTTTGAACGGAGCCTTTTCCAAAGGTTTTACTACCCAAAGTAAATCTTACTCTATTATTTTCTTTGAGAGCTGCTACTAATATTTCTGCCGCAGAAGCTGTTGTTTTATCTGTCCAGATAATCATAGGTGTTTCTTTCGCCCATCGTGTCCATGCTTCTGTTGGATATGAAACCGTATCAAATACCATTTTTTCTGAATCACGTGTTTCAATATTAACAACATTCTTATGAGGCGGTAAAAATAAGCTCGCCACTCCAGAACTGACATCGACCAGACCACCCGGAGAACCTCTTAAATCAATAATAATTCCATTATGATCTTTATTAAGTTTATACCAGTTATCTCTTATCGCGGCGGCAACTTCATTAACAGTGGTTTCTTGAAAATCAGCTATTCTGATTGTAAGCCATTCAGCACCCCCAATAGAAGCAACATTGGAATACACTCCAAACGCTTCTATTTTTTCTCGCTTTATCTTAACTGTGTTAATCACTTTGTTATGGATGAACTCGATTTCAACATCGCTGCCGACTTCGCCTCTAAAACCATTTATAAAATTGCCATTATCAGAACCTAATCCATTTATTTTTAAAAGGATGTCCCCTGATTCGATGCCAGCCTTGTCTGCTGGCCCATTTTTCTTAACTGCTATTACGTGATAGCTTTTATCTTTTTTATCCAAAACATACCTTATTCCAACACCACCATATTCACCTTTGAGTTTTTCAGATAGTGATTCCTGACTTTCTTTATTCCACCATGTGCTGTGGGCATCTATTTTACTCATCATGCCCTGGATAGCGCCATCCCTCATCTTTTCTTTTTGCTTTTCAGATAAGGGATAAATAAAGTTGTTATCAATAATACCCCATGTTTTAACAATATCCGATATGTTTTTATCTTTAACAACTAAATCTTTTTCATGCTCCTTTTGATTATAAAGCTTTCCACCATAAAACCCGCCACAAAACACAGCAAGAATAATTGCAGAACTTATTATATTTCTTTTCATTTTGTTCCTTATTTGAAATTATGCGCTATTTTAAGATAATATAGATAAAAAGTGATTATACAAGACAAAGAGGTTAAAATGCCAGAACTTCCAGAAGTAGAAACTGTTAAAAATGGATTAAAGCCTATCATAGGTTCAAAGTTAAAAGGCTTTATTGTTCATAAAGATGGATGGCGGAAACCTGTCCCTGTAGACAAGCTAACAGCACAAATAGGAAAACCTATCACCGATACTTATCGGAGAGCCAAATGGCCTGCGCTTGTCTTTGAGGACGGCTGCCTATGGATGCATTTAGGCATGTCAGGACAGATCCGTCTTTTTAACTCTGATAAAAATCTTCCACCTTTAGAAAAACATGATCATATCGAACTTTTCTTTGAAGATGGTAAAGTGATTCGGTTTAAAGATGAACGACGCTTCGGTATCGTGGCATGGACAGACCATCCTTATTCAGAACCACCATCAAGTGAAAAACTCGGCCCTGAACCTTTCGATCCTGAATGGGATGATTCCTATTTTTACAAACAACTATCTCAATATAAAACGCCTATTAAGCCTTTTATCATGAATGCTAAAATAGTTGTAGGTGTAGGAAACATTTACGCCTCAGAAGCACTTTTCTTAGCGAGAATCTCTCCGTTAAAACCGGCTAACACATTAACCAAACATGATGCAGCTAATCTGAGAGGTAAAATTATTCAGGTATTACAGGCAGGCATAAAAGGCGGAGGTTCTACACTTAAAGATCATCGCATGGCTAACGGGGAAATAGGCGATTATCAAAATAGCCATACTGTTTATGGAAAAGAAGGGCGTCCATGTGTTGTTTGCGGCACGCCAATTGTTAAAATAACACAGGCAACCCGTTCAACTTTTTATTGCCCTAGCTGTCAGTCTGATTAAAGAATAGTCTTATTTTTAGTTATAATGAAAGACAAAGTAATAAATATAATCTTTTCAAATATAAAAAAAAGAGTATTATCTGAAAAACACACTAAAAAGGAAAATCGTATGAAAAAAATCTATACAGTGCTGATCTCAACACTTATAGCTGCAGCCAGCCACAGCGCTTTTGCTGCCGACAATAGCGTCAATCAAGCAGAATGGATACCTAAGCTTGATGAATATCTTCAAACAGGTAAGTTTGCTTCAGCAAGAGAAATTACCACGACACAGCCTGCTGCTGCCGTATTAGAGCGCCTTAAGCCTTGGGCCGAAATGGGGCTTACTCCTGCTCAATGGATGTATGCCGAAACAATGTTAAGATCAGGCCGCAATCAAGAATCTGCTGACTGGACATATATTTCTTTCTTTAACACACGTCTTGATGCAGCATTATGTAGTAATGTAGAAGCTAAAGGACTGGAGAAAGCAATCGTCTCGTCTTTCAATAGAACAGTTCAGGCCGCAAGAGTTCATCCAGAAATGATGACTCAGGCCATTATTAACACTATTCAGTTCCAGAAATCTAAACCAAGATCATATATTGCTAATAAACATCCTGAGTGGCTATGTCTGATGGTATTTAACCGAGATAAAAATAAAGTAACCGTTCCCACCTCACAATGGGGAGACATTTATCAGCAAAATCTTGATAGCTTCACCGCAAAAACAAAAGGCTCAAAAGATCAGGTAGAATAAGTTAAAACTTCATGAAACAAGAAGGAAGAGCCTAGCTCTTCCTTTTTTTATTTCTCTTGGTTGATGAGTGCGCGTTCTTTCATATTTTTAGTAAAAGGAACAAACTCTTTTTTATATTCGATTACCGGATTGATACCAAGCTTGAGCGCTACCTCACCCCATAATCTACGGGAAATTTCCACACGCTCTTGCTCTTTGTCATAGCCTCTTAGCTTAATATACCAGACTCGACCCTTTGTTATTGCTCCAGTAATACTTTTACGCGGTTCATTATAAAGTCCCTCAATATACAATAAAGAAACAATACATCCTCTATGAACTTTTAAGAACTTATCGCCATACATTTCCTGTAGTTTCTTAAGCGATGTTTCAACCAAATATTTTTTATTCTTCGTTGTCGTCGTAACCATTGTATATTTCATATCAGCTTTAAACATTACAATATCATCAACTTGAATATTTGTAAGTTTACCCAAATAACTAACCGTCAAGAAGGCCGCTTCTTCTTCTTTGCGTTTCTTAGTTTCGACTATTTCCAGAATAGACTTGCCCCATTCAGCCACGGCACTTTCTTTGGAGGCTTTCTTTGATAATGCTTTACACAAAGCAATAGCAAGACGATCACGTTTAACGGGTTTCAATACATAGTCAGCAACTTCTAAAGAGAATGCATCGATTGCTTTATCAGGAAATGCGCTAACCATGATAAATACAGGAGATTCAGGATCTTCTTGCCATCTCTTAGCAAACATCAGTCCATCTTCTTCTCCCGGAACAACAATATCAGATAATACAATATCAATATTTCGTGATTTTGTTCTTTCATCTACTTTTTTATCAAACTCTTTAGGCGTTGCTGCACTAACCAAAATACGAGCCTTAACAGTAATCAACTCAGGATCAGGCATTTTACTTTGAGGATTTGATAATAACATTTCTTTATGTGCTTTTAGAAGCAACCAAGTCCATAAAAGAGGTTTAGTTGTCGAGTTTTCCAATCCGGGCTTAGGTATATCCCAAGACCATCCTTCCACGATCCTTCGCAATCTTTCACGAGCCATTGGCTCATCATCCATTATTGCTAAATTTATCCAACTGATTATTACACTCATAGTCCTTTCCAATAAATAATATAGTTCGTATCATTTATGAATAGCGAAAGATAAAGATTTGTAAATACCAAAGTTGAAAAAATCGTAAAAAAAGAGGGCATATGCCCTCTTTTAACTAATATTATTACCTGTTAATTCTATTAATTATTTTTCTTTATTGTTTCTAACATTGTAGCTTTCATAAAGAGCTGATTTTCTAAAATGCTTCGTATCACCACTTAATAACGACGTATTTAAAGAGTTAAGTGAAGCAGATTGTGTAGAGGAAACCGCAGCAGATGCTCCAGCAAGCAGACCTCTTGCCCCTTCCAGCATTTGTCTTGCTGCATCCATATTACCCATATCAAGCTGTCTAATAGACTCTTGCTTTTTATTGGCGACCTTTATCATAACAACTTTATCCAGCACTTCCTGATTAACGTAAACATCTTTACGGTCATTTACAATGTCAAGTTTGCCACTCTTTGTTATTTGAACTCTTGACCCATCATCTTTTTCATAACTTACTGTTATGCTAATAGACGCATCTTGCTCAACAGGCAAACCTTCAAATAAAATATCAACTGGATTAACTGTTGTTAAGTTTGGCAGTCTATAAGCACCATTTTCATCTTTGACGAATGCATTTAAAAGCTCAAGATTAGACCACCCTTTTCCTTCAAATGTTAGTCTGACTTTCTTACCAACGATATTCATTATACCGTAAAACTCATGAACAAACATTTCTTCAAAATCAGCTTCACTTTGAATGTAGTAATAATTACCATCACCACTTTCACCCATTGCCTGAAGCAAGTCTTCATTATAGTCATTACCCACCCCAAACACAGAAGTTGTCACATCAGTATCTGACAAACTTCTCACGCTGGAACAGATATCATCCGGGCGTGTTATACCCACATTTGCCTGCCCATCTGTCAACAAAAGAACACGGTTAAGGAATCCTTCGCGCATATTCTCAGCAACACACTGTGCGCCAGCTCTCCATCCATCAAACAAGGCTGTCATACCATCACATTTGATCCCCTGAATCACACTGGTGATTAGCGCCTTTTCATTCCCCTTAACACCTTTCAATAACACTTTAGCCTCACTACCAAATGTTACGACTGAAACCACATCATTTTCATTAATATTAGACAAAGCAATCAGCGCTGCCTCTTTTACAAGCTGAAGCTTACTTTTTCCATAACCAATCGCTGAAGACTGAGCTATCCAGGAATTTATCGTTGTTCCATTAAGACCTCTATTAAACATCATCTGAGGAGCATGGTTATGCTTTACTGAAGCAACACAACTCTCCATTGACCCAGAGATATCGAAAACAAAGGCAATATTTACTGGCTTTCTAACCTTACTAACAATGCCTTCTTTTTCACCAATAATCTGGTTAAGCAAATTGCATTTTTCATCTGCTTTTTCAGTTTTTACAAATGGTCTATTCCAGGTTGATTTTATATTAACATTACTCATAGTATTTTCCTTTTATTTATATTTATTTAACCATGACTCTACAAGTTGAATAAGAGCCTCTTTATTTTCCAATAAATCTTCTCTTACCTGTATTTCTAAAGCATCACCCACCCTTTCTTTAGACCATTTAAGAGAACTACCACTTACCACAGATTGAGGCAAAACTGAAGATGCTTCAGACAACCCACGTAATACCGTTGAGCCTGAACCTTTTAAAATATCCAGAGCACGTTGTTTTTTCTCATCAAAGTTATTCATATCCAATGAGCTTGAAAGCGTCGAAGCATTAGCGCTCATTGAGTTAGAAGCCGCATAAAACATTTCAGGAATTCCCGAAGTTTTATCACTACCATAAGATGTATCAATGTAAGAAGCAGCAGCTTTATAGGGCATACCTATAGATTGAAGCTCAACAAGTTCTTTAAACTCCTCTAAATGAGTTCTGTTATAAAAAACATGCTTCCCATCTTTTACAGGCGGAGTCAGCGTTTTACTGCTAAAATAAGTCCTGACCATTCTTTCAGTCCATTTATCAGAACGTCTTTTATCATTACGCGCTAAAGCCCCTGTCTTATCTAAAGGAACTTCTTTATTCAACACCTCTACGAACTGTTGCATATCCCATAACTCAGCATTTTCTAACATTTTCTTACCTCATAGTTAACTTCTATATTAATAATGACACTAAATATCGTCATTGTCAATTTTTATTGAAAATAAAAGACGATGTCACAATAAATACTGAAATCGTTATCTGATGCAATAAAAAAAGCTCCCGAAGGAGCTTCTTACATTATGACATATTAGATTAGTGGAAGGTGTTCAATGCTATCATTCCCACAACACCCGCAACGCAAGCTGACAAGATTTTACGTGCTTTTTTCTTTTCCGACTCTGATGCTTTATCCCAGGGAATAAATAGGGATTTATTCTGATTAACATTTACATCTTGCTGATGATTAACCAGAGGCATTGCTAATGTATTAGAGCTTTGCTCATTCTCTGAAGGTTGTCCAAATATTTTATTGAGCGCATCATTGGCTGTTCTTTTAGACTGCTGAGGCTTGTCGGTAGAGGATTCAGATTCCTCAGAACACACTGTAACGACCTCTGTCTCTTTAGTTGATTCCAGACCATGAATAACATGATTCAATCTATCTTTAGCAAGAGACGCGCTAGTCTTCACAGGCACTTCAGGTTGCTCAACCACATTCTCAATATTTTTAGGACTGCTAAGCGTTTCAACATTACTGTTATGCTTCAGCTTTGTCGCCATATTAAACTGAGAACTTTGAGAATCTTCCGCATGTTCAACTACAGTTGATTCATGCAGAACATGTTTATCCTCGACATCAGAAACCTGTTGTTTTACTACCACTTCTGGCTTCACCTCTATAGGCTTAGAGACGGGCGCAGTAGCGGCTGGTTCTATATTTACCGGCTTAGGCTTGTCATCCTCTTTAGCAGCAGCATGGACAGCCTGTGGTTTCTCATTAAAAAATCCGCTCAGAAGGCTGTCTGCGGATAAGGCTTCTTTATCAGCATGATTTGCTAAGTCATTCTTTTTAGGCTTTGTAATCCTGTTTAAAGCAGAAAAGTCTTTCTCAAGCCCTTTGTCTTTAATAGTCGATTTTGTCATTTTCATTCCTCATTTTACAATACTAGCGTTCGTTAAATGATAACTTAAAAAATAATCGAATTCAAAAATAAAAAAAGAGCCTTTACAGGCTCTTTATGAAACGTTATTACAACTCTATCATTTCCTTTCGTTGTTGAAGCAGAGCATTTGCCAGACCTTGATTGATAAAGTTATACTTAGCAGCACTCTCAGCTATTTGCTCAATAGTTAACCCTATTTCTTCTGCATTAACGCTAAGAATAGTTTCGACGGTAGCAACTTTAATATTGCTTTCATCAATATTCTTTCTGAGATACTCACAACCCGTTCCATAAACAATAATTACAGCCCAAGCCTGAAGAGCATTATCAAAAAGACGTTTTGCTCTGATATTCTCATCATTATTATTTTTTTCCATTGCTTTTAATAGCGTGATGGTCTTCTTAGTAGCATCATCTTCAGCTTCTTCATAGAAAGATTCGTTATCATAAATAAACTGCTCTCCCTCTTTTAACTCTTTTAAGATACTCTCCAGAATGTATTCAAGATCTGCCCCCATAATACTGTATGTATTATACTTAAAATACTCTTCTGAATCTTGAGTATAAGGATTCGCAATATCAGGGCTGCCATTTCTTTTTACGAGCTTAATAAAATACTCTAAATCAGGATCCTTTTCTCGATACAACCCATCATAATAACCAAGGAACTCTTTTAAGGCCCTTTCAGAATGACCTTCTTCGGTTATTGCTTTTCTTTCCTTTTTTCCAATACTGCTATCTTGGTATTTTTCTTTTATACTTTTTATCTTATCAAGTTTCGCTTTTAAGAAAGAAACAAGCTTGTTTTCTTTTTGCTTAGGTGCCTCCCTTACAATATCTAACGGATGATTGCGCTCTATACGTTTAGCTGAGTTTCTTAAAATATCTTCCGGCTTTTCATCTTCATCTTGTTTATATCTATGCATTTTCTCTCTCATTTTATCAATAGGTTTTAGTAAGAATACAATAAAAAACTACAACTATCAACTTACTAATTTAAATATGAATTTAGCTTTATAAAATCGAAAAATATTTTTTAAATAACATTAAAATCAATATTTTAGGATATTAAAATTAGCTCATTTTCTTTGACTCACGCAAGCTAAGATGGCAATATAAAGATTCAAATAAAGGAGATCATATGTCAGTTAATCAAATAGAAATACACAATGTTATGAATACGTATAAAGAAGCTCAGCAAAAATTGGACGACGCAAAAAGCAAACTAGATGAGCTTATTTCTGACAATGGAAAAGAAAATGTGCTATCAATAATATTTAAACCTTTATTTGAAAAATATTCAGACTTAAATATCATCGGCTATCTTGGACTTACGCCTAGCTTTAATGATGGAGAACCATGTAAAAACTGTTCATCTTTTTGTGTCGGTTTAGACTATGATTTTTTGGAAATCGGTGGTAATTTTGAATATGATTTTGAATATGATGAAGATACGGAAACACATTTAAATTCCAACTGTTTCAACCTGACTGATGCGGTTGAAGATATTGCCAATTCCGAACGTCTTATTGAGCATCTTTATGACACTAACTATAAGGTTGTTATCACACGTGCAGAAAATGATGAAGTAAAGGTTTATCATGATTATTATGACGCTGGATATTAATTAAAAACACCTTATAAACCATCATTCAAAGGGGGCATGTCCTCCTTTTTATTAAAGGAAACTAATAATGCTCTTTAATGATAATACTCTTAAAACCAATATCTTTGGATGGCCTAGCAATGCTTTTAAAGATCTTCCTCTGCAGGATTTAAAATACTATAAATATAAAAGGGCAATGAAAAACATACCTGAAGTAGTGCATCCTCTTATTGAAAAAATGCTTTGTGTTTATGAAGACATGGGGCTTGTATGGGATGACAAAAGCAATCCTGAAGGTTATACCTTGCTCATTGATTATAAAATAAGAGATGTAAAGGCAGGAAAATGCACTTGTGGACTTGAAGGTTGGCATATTGATGTCGTTAGAAATCCTAATCATAATGAGGACACTGACTATCATCTTATTTATACTACTGAGGTAGGCACAGAGTTTCTTTTAAATAAAATAGCTATTGAGAAATCAGACACAACATTCAATGATGCCCTTAAACGCTTTGCTGACTCTCAGGAAGCTCCTGAAATCCACCAAGCACTGCCTGATACTGTTTCTTTGTTTAAACGCTTACAGCTGCATCGTGGCGCTGTTGTTGAGAAAGACCATAGAAGAATGTTGGTAAGATTAACATTAACAAAAGTGATAAAGTAAAGGCCGCTTCAGCGGCCTTTATCTTTTAGGCAAAACAAAACTTCCCTTGAATAACTGGAGCCACTTTTAGACCATCAAACTCATCAGGCACAGGCTCACCCCTTGACTCACGAGGAAGATATACAACAAACATAGGCTTATTGAAATCCAGACCAATACCTACGCCGTTAAATGGAATATCCAGATCGTTAAGTTCCTCAATCATTTTAAAAGCCATACGCATTAGACGAGTATAGTCATAATCAGGGAACTTAGGCCATTCTGGAGCCACAATAATCTTATTCTGCTCAAAATCCTTCAGAATCTTTGCAGCTTTTGCTTTTTTATAAAAAGATTCGCTTACGTCTCTAACGTTTCCCTCTTGATATTTTGTTTTAAATTTTTTACTCATTTTGACACCTGTTCGTTTTATTATTTCAGTTACTATATCATTATACGAACAGCAAATCCACATTTTTCTGCATATCATCGGATATTTAATGGCGCTATACTTTTTTTGTATAAGATGTATACTCTTTTATCATACACGAAGGAGGACTTTATTATGACAATCAAGACTGTTTTGAAAGGAATGTTTTTCATAACCATGCCTTTATTTTTGGGAGGCGCGACTTATTACGTCAATGGTCGCCCTGTTTACGTGGAAGACTACAATACTAATGAATACTACTCTGATTATTCGGATGCTAATACGTTTATCGGCTCATCACGACCTGTAGTGATAAACAATGGGCCTGTCATTATCATCCGTAAAGACAGACCTGACACACCACCTAAACCTAAAGATCCCAACTTTAACTCTGGCGAGAAGAAGCTGCCTAACAATGGCATCAGTCGCCCAGGCACCCCTTATCTAAAAGGGGATGGAACGCCTTTAGAGCGTTAATCACAAAGCTTTATCGCAAATACCCATACTGGCTCAGAACCAAACTCAGTATGGGTTATCTGTTTCTTAGTATAACCTTGCCATAATACTTCTATGATCTTGTCTTTCTCTGTAGGCTTGGGATAGCCCAACTTTATCAAAATATTATCATACGATTTATCTTTAAGTCGCTTTTCCCAATAAGGTTTAACCAGCCTATACTCTTCTTTCTTTACGCCTCTCTTTATTTCCTCAAAATACTGTCTTTTAAGATTAAGGGTTAATGTTTTCATGAAGGCCTCATTGTTTTAGATATTGGCTTAATATTACCACTCAGAAGATCCTGATGTGTTTCCTTAGCATAACTTTTCAAGGCCTCTAATCCATTCTCATCTACCCAATCAGCAAAAGCATCCTCATCGTTCTTAAAGCCATGCTTCATTTGCTTCATGATATTACCCAGCATTCTGTCTTTTACATCAATACCTAACCATTCACCCACTTTGAAACCATTAAAAACATCTCTGAATGAACTTATTCTGTTATTATAATCAATGATATCATTGTATTGCTTCTTAGAACTTGGGAAAGCTTTAAAAACCATATCAAGTCTTTCCTGCTGTGTTTTATCACAAAGCAAACTTTTCTTTATCGGCATTGCTTTAACATATTCCGCGAACTCTCTATAAGTCTTTCTTGATAAACGTTGAGCCTCTTCCCGATTTCCTCTTTCAGTCTTATCGATAAAAGACTGACTATCAAAGTAAGGAGAGTCATAAATAAACTCAAACATTTCATTTAAAGAATAAAAACCAATTTTATGTTTATTACTATTAAGCCCTAAAAACTCTAATGCCGAGTAAAAATCAGTATCAATAGTAAACTCACCCAATTTTTTAGCTTTACTACTACTTCCATAAATGAACTTGTTCAACCCATCCTTTTTAAAAGTCATTTCAAAATTAGATGTTGCTAAAAAGCTAACCAAAACATTAAGATCGTTATAAGAAAAATAACGTTTAGCGCCTGCATACTTATCTTCAGGATGCATCATTAAATCAACCTGATAGAAATTACCTTTTGATGGGTAGCCAAATGAATAAACTTGACTATCACCTGTTTGCTCCGGCGACTGCAGTGTTTCTCTGAGAAACTTGTGAAACTTGTTATAACCGTATTTTTCTATAGCATCCTTTGAAATCAGCAGATCAATATCACCAAAAGAAGCCTTATTTTTATAATAGGGTAAAACTTCCACAAGAGAAGTTTGAAGTTCCTCTTGTAGTTTATTGATAATATCATTGGAAACAGACAGGAAATCCTGCCTGTCCATTCTTGATACTGAGACACTCTTTAATGCTTTCCCGCCCATTATTATTCCTCTTATATTTTTCCTGACTTACGGATTGCTGCATTCTGCTTTAACTCTTTTTTAGCAGCCTGCCTTGCTTTTCTTTGGTCAATAATCTCTTGCTTCTCAGGAGAAATGGTGTCATAGCCACTATAGTCAACTTTACTGTCTATATCTAACACAAACGCTTTTATCTCCTCGGTGCTTTTATCCAAAATGAAGTTCATCATTTTTATGTCATTAGCAAAAGAGTCTTTAACAGTTTGCGTAAGGAAGCCTAATGCTTGACCTGTTTTGCCACTCCATTCAGACATCAGCTCTGAGTTAAACTTTTCTCTTACTTTTAAAATGTTATCATAATTTTTTAATGTCAGATCATAGTTTTTCTTAAACTCAGGAAACGCCTCAAATATTTTAGGAAGCCACTCCGCCTTATCTTGAGGATAAGTAAAAACAGATGGCGTATCATTGTCCCTGATCCATTGTAAAAACTGCTGATAAGTAGGGCGCTTTTTGTCTCTCACACGATATTTGTAAGACTGGTTCTCCATTAAGTAGATATTACCATCGAAATATTTTGAACCACCTACATATTCATACACTTCTTCTAAGTTCTCAAAACCTTCTCTAAAGCGTTTAGGATCAAAACCCATAAATGATAATGATTTATCAAAATCTCTGGTCAGCAAAATATCAGCGAGCTTATGGTCTCCATCACGCATAACATACCACAGTCCATTATGACCAAACTTCAATCCCATCTTATGCGCAGAACGACCAACCAAGTTGCCTAAATCGTTATAAGAGAAATAGTTCTTCGCATAATCCAAAGTAACTTCTGCCATCTGAAGAACATCTACCTGAAAACCCCTCTCCTGTTCCGGGCTTGTTCTATACTCAAATGAAAGCACATGACCGTTAGCCTTTTCTTGTCTGGAAAAGAATGTTTCTTGAGCCTTTTCAATTAGTTTTTCAATACCACCATGCGCTTTAAGACCTTCTTCAGAGATAAGCACATCTAAATCACCAAAAGTGCTTTTTTCTCTGTAAGATGGAATAGAGTCAACCATAGCTGTAGGGAAGTTTTCTTTCAAAAAAATGACCACATTCTTTTCGCACTGCTCAAACTCTTCTCTATCAAGTCGTCTTGTTCTTACTTCTTTTAATGCATTACCACCCATTCTTCTTTCCTCTAATTATTCTTTATTATTATATCATAACGTCTTTTTGAATAAATCTAAAGCTTTTTATTATGTTATCAACCAACTAATTTCATCTTGGCTTGTTTTTTATACAATTGACAGATCCCCATATTACGCTACTATTTATGTAGCCAAAAAAAATAAAAAGAAGGACATTAATATGAGCGGTAGTGCAAAAAGATTATGGTCTCCTAACTCAACGATAGATGAGGTAGAGAAGACATTAACAGCTTTCCTTACTCGTTGTCAGGATAAAAGAATATTAACTAACAACGCTATAACTCTATTCCACGTTTATCGTTTTGAGCAATCACTCCCTACGGATAATATGATTGAGATATCAAAGTTTTTACGTTTTTCAAAGAACGATACACCAGAAACTGACAAGACAAGAGAATCGTTATTGAGATTATTATCAGCCACATTAAAATCGCATTTCTATTTTGATGAGCACGCAATCGTTCGACATGAGCCTTATCTTTTTCTTACGCCTGACTTGTTTAAGCCCGGACAGTTCAGATATGGTGTTTACTACCCTATAGAAAGTAATGAAAAAAGTTATAGTTTGGTTGTCAGTGAATGGGATCTTTCATTTACGCCATCTTCCTATACTAAAATCAATCCGTGGGAAAGATTCTCAGCTATAGTTTCACCGGATGTTAAGAAATGGTTTGATCTAAAAGAGCTTAAATCTTTCAAAGACATGGACAGGGCCGGTTATTTTAGAATAAATGACTGGAGTTCGCGTAAGAAGTATCAGGCGCTTTCCAATGATAAATCACTCAAAGACTTTGATTTAGGAAAAGTAATTGATTACAAACCTGAGTTAAAAGATTACTATTCAGCAATAGGGCTTGAATGGGCTAACTCTATCAAAAAATGGTTTATTCCTAAAGGTCATGATTATAAACTTATCATTGAATATTTGACATATATTCAGAGCCTTGACGCAGATGAAAAACTCAATAAGCTTTGGCTTACGCGAATAAAAAAAGTATAAAATCCCGGTAAAAAAGATGACGGTAATCCTTTTTTATGGTTTAATTAATAGATAAGATATTTAATAAGCAGAGGAAAAAATGACTGAAAGAAAAAATGTTAGACAGGTGTTCCTGGATACCGAAACTACGGGTAAAAAGAAAGAAGTTGATAGAATCATTGAAATAGCACTTATTGAAGCTATCGATGGGGTTAAAACAGGTAAAGTCTTCCGCACATTGATCAATCCTGAAGGTAAAAGCATTGATGAAGAAGCAACTAAAGTTCATAAGATAGTAGCAGAAGATCTTGAAGACGCACCTACTTTCAAAGAGGTTGCTGAAGATATTATTGATTTTATTCGTGGCGCAGAAACACTTGCTTATAACCACGACTTCGATGCTGGATTCATCAATATGGAAATGGAAAAAGCTGGCTATACTGAAAGCTATTGGGAAGTCGTTGGTAATACCGTTGACGTATTAGCTATTGCTCGTGCCGTCTTCCCTGGTCAGAGAAACGGACTTGACGTTGTTTTAGACAGGCTTAAAATAGATAAAACAGAACGTGATGAGAAAGGACACAGTGCATTACTTGATACCAGTTTAATGATTGATGCATATAATGAACTTCTTAAATCTTATGACATATCTAAGCCTGATTTAGAAACTGATATTCCTCGCGATCCTGTAAGATATTTAAATCTTGCAAACTTTAATCCAGTCTCTATCGAACTTAGCGAAGAAGACAAGCTTGCTCACGAAAAGATTCTTGATAGCATTGAGAAAAATGAAAAGGTTGTTCCAGTTGAGAGAAAGGTAAAAGAAGAGTCAGAAAATCAATCTTCCTCACCAAGAAGACCAACTATCTAAAAAGAAAAAGGAGATTAAAAAATCTCCTTTTTTATTTTTACTACTTAGTATTTAAAAGAAGCCGGGTTTAAGCGTTAATGCCGGGAATCGGTTAAACCAAGAAACTTCTCTGGTATTCCCTTTGCTCATTTCAATCTCTTCTTCTCTATCTACACGTCTGAAATGGTCTCTTATTTTTTCTTTTCTTATTTTATAAGCCATTTCCATTCTTCTGTTTTTATCAAGTTTTGGCTCAAGACTTCTTTTAAAGGCTGAGTCATAACTATTAGACAAAGCAGACTGGAAGATAAGCCCTGTGGTCAAACCTGTTTTCATCATAGGCTTATTTTTAGGACCTCTTGATTTAACCTTTTTCAAACGACTAAGGCTAAATGTATTTCCACCATTAGCAGGTGCAGAAACGACTTGTGGCGCAACTCTCTTTTGAACGATCTTAAGTTTGCCACCGTTATCCTGCTGAGCAGCCATGCTGGATATAATACCAAGCACGCGGTCTTCAAGCGCTTCCTCATCATCCGCAGTCAAATCTCTTTTATTGGTCATACTATCAACCAAACGACAAACTAACGCAGTGTAAAGTGCCATATCAACTTCTGGATCTTCAAACTCATATTCTTCTTCAAAATCAGGAGAAAGCACAATCTCTTCATCCATATCCCTGACACGTGGTTTCATGGTTGGTTTAGGCGGTCTAAGCTTCATTTCATTCATCATGGGTTTTCCTTTTGATGTTTAACATATATACTAATTATATAGGATGCTGAATTTTTGTAAACATCTTAAATAACGATTACTTTCCATACAAGTTTTATGATAGAATGAAGCATACACAGGAGAACAACCATGCTACTTGAACAAGAAAACGGCTCGATCAAACTTAGCTCCAAAGAATACAAGCGTGCTAAAAAAAGCATTATTGAAGATCATAACTACTTAATGAAAAACTGCCTTTTCGTTGCTGAGAAGTGCTATGCCCATATTCAGGAAAACATTCACGAATATCAACGTCGTGCGAAAAATGCAATCTTATCGTCTTCTTTAGCTTTTGATGATTCAGGCAACTTGATCCAGTTGAAACCCGATGAGGACACTACTCAAAAGGGCAATAAGTTCATGAGCATTATTGTAGGTGAGCTTGTTAAAAATGCCATGTATTACACTCAAGGTGATGGGCAGTTCCACTCAAGAGATTATAAGGTGGACATTAAAGAGGATGGCGCTAATCTGGTAAAAGCATCCCTTCTAAAAACAAGCAAGGATGGCGTGATGAGTATTCAAAAACCTCAGCCCGCTTTCTTCCCTGTGCTTAAAGATAGCGACACGCAACTTAACTTTAAATATGGCTCTATTACATTTAATGATGAAAAAAAGACTATCACTTGGGATATTCCTGAAGGTGATAATAGTGTTAAACAAGCATGGCAAAGTAGAACAGGACTTGCTTTAACAAACGCGTTGAACAACGTTGAAGAATGGAAAGAAAGCACAGGTGGAATTTTTAACTATAAAAATAGCAACAGTGAAGATTTCAGAATGTCTAAGAACTTAGGTCCTATTGGTCAGGAAGAAATGCAAAATCGCATTAAAAATATGCGAAGCAAAATGAAAGCAAAATAAGAAAGGGGGCTATGCCCCCCTTTCTTATCTCATCTTCATCTTTCTTTTGGGCTGCTCATCGTTCAAACCATAAAATGAAAGGAAGTTATCCATATTGGCATCCTCACCCTTGAAATCCAAATAAAGATCTTTAGCCGGATAAGCACTACCATGCGCCAAGACTTTATCTTTAAACTGCTTGCCAAGTTCAGCGCGATCTTCTTTGATAAAACTAAAGGCATCAACAGAGTAAACATCAGACCAAAGATATCCATAATAACCGGAACTATAGCCACCACTAAAGATATGTGAGAAGACCATAGGAAAGTTGCTATCAGGACTACCTTTAATCGGCCCTGTTTTATCCACACATTCTTTAAACAGTGAAACTAAATCCTCACCTTTTCCCTGATAGACTTCCAAGTCATATAAGGCAAAACCTATCTGTCTGGAATAAAAAGAAGCAGAACGGAATTTATTTAACCGGCTTGCTTTTTCGATCAGTTCATCTGGTATTTTATCATCTGAAATCGCTTTCAGGAAGAAAGGTTCTTGTGCAAACTTTTCTAACATCTGACTTGGTATCTCTACAGCATCGCGTGGAACTCCATTAGTTCCTGAATAGCTTCTGTATTTTGTTTGTGAAGATATCGCATGAACCAAATGACCAAACTCATGAAGCAATGTCGTTAAATCGTCAAAAGACAGACCTTCTTTTGATTTATCGAAGTTTGCGCTGAGAGCAAGAACACCCGTATTATCCGCAGTAGGCGCAAGATAATTACTTACCCAAGCCCCACCTTTCTTGGCCTCCCTCTCAAATAGATCAAGCAGAAAATAACCTTTTTCTTTCCCATCATTGAAAATTTTATAGGTTCCAACATTGATATTATCAAAGCCAAATCCATTCTCTACCTTTTCAAAAGTAATATTGAACATTTCTTTGATTAAGCCGAAAGCGGCATTTAAAGATTTATCTGCAGGTAAATATTGACGCTCTTCATCTTTTACATAACTAAACAAATTCTCCTTCATCTTCTGAGCATAAAAGGACAATGAAGGCCTTTTTACTTCTGAAACGCCCAGCTTCTCCTGAGCAAATGAAACCAGCTCAGCATGTTCACGTTCTGCAGCAGGCAATACCTTATCATTAAGTTCCATAACAAAACCCGATGCTGACTCAATATCTTTTGCCATTGTATCCTCAAGGACAAGCTCACAGACATTAGCCTTGCTAAGGATATGCGCACGTTTTTGCTTCAACTCAACGATCTTAGTTATTACATCAAAGTTATCATGCTCAGTTCCTTTGTTAGCGATCTCATTATATTTAGCAAACAGAGCGTCTCTGATGTTTTCGTTTTCACATACCTCAAGAAGTTCAAAAATATGGTTAATATTAAACTTAAGTGTACGATCTTCATTGAATAAAGATTTCTGCTGCTCCGTGAGCGTATTAAAGCTTGACTCATCTAAGGTAAATGACCACTCTTTTCTTGCTGCAGCGATATTTTGCGTAAAGCTGACAGAGGCGTCAGTTAAATCTTTAGATATTTGTATTAGCTCATCTTGCTGACTCTTAGGAAGATTCAACCCTCTCTCTTCAAAATCTTTCAGCATTTTGTCTTTTAAAATACCGTCTTGCTCATCTTCAACGTTGAGTGTTTTGATGAAGTTATAATATTCTTTGTTATAGTTCAGATCACTTAGCTTCTCTTGACTATATTTTACCATCTCGTTGTAGTTTTGGATTACTTCAGGGCGCTGGTCTGCTGAGAATAAAAAACTATACTTGGTGATAATCTCATCAAACGGGTTTGCTACAGACTCTTCCCAATCAACAAAACCTTTTACAGTCATAGCTGGCATTTCGCCTATCAATGCCAATAGCTTTTCTTTAAAGACATCTACGCCCGCTTTGAAAGCGTTAACATCATTTTCTTTCATCAAAAAATATTCGGTATTTATCATTATTCACTCCTTTGTTAACTATATCCTTTATCATACCATTTTAGTTATACTTATCGCAATCAAAATTACACAAACTCAAGCTCTTTTTCAGCTATCATTTTGCTTTTATCGTTCAGGCTTTTTATAACATGATTTTCTGCGTATTTCTTTTTGTTAGAAAACACATGAAGCATAACAAATGTATTTTTGTTCAACTCTTTACTCAATGAGATAGGAATTTCTTTAAGGTTTTTGGCTGCCTTGGTTTTCTGATTAAGAATCATTTCTGTTTTTACTGTCGCATGAGAGTCAATGACGAGATGAGGAAACTCGGTATTCAGTAATGACATTGAGGAGGAGAAACCTTGTTCAAGATCTTTATCGGTATCCATATAATATAAATAACTTACGTTGCTGACATTGTTGAGTGAAATCAAGTCTATTTTTACAATCGTTGAAGGAGTAAATCCATACAAGCTTATAGTGATTTTATTTTTATCAACAATAGGAATAAACTCATCAAGCTCAGGATAATATACACACAACATATTGTCTTTTTTTGTAATGTTTAAAACATAATCATCATTAATAATAAGCTTATTAAAAAGATTGAAAGGTCTGCCTTGAAGATTTTCTAAAACAAGCTGACATGCCGATTGGCTGGATTTTACTGCGCGAGAATGATCTAAACCGTAAACTTTCACTACCTCGTTGAAAGAAAAAAGCTCCACATTCCATTCTTTAGATAAATATTGGTTCACATATACTCCTTAATAATTATAATAATAAAAACCTTATATTTATTAATTAATACATAGAAAAATAATATTCAAATATTTTTTGGAACTGGAGCATTTATGATGCTTTTTACATCAATTTGTTTCAGAATCTCTCAAAATAAAAACGCTATTTCCTGAAATTCTATCAATCTTAACCTCATTAAGAGAAAAGTTTTTCAGAAAATGTTTCTTATAATAATCCACATAATCGTTTTCTACTCCCCTCACAGCGTTCATGATAAGACTTCTATACGGATGCTCCTTATAGGCAATTGCTATATCTTTAACAGACATATTCTTTGACGCACTTGATGTTTTTACATCTTCTACCTCATGGGCAATGCCATTAATCTCACTAACAACTCTATGTTCAAGATCTTCAATAGGCTTGATAGAATAACCCACTTCAGCAATAAACGCCTTAGCGTCATCGATAGAAGCCTCCAGAACCATTCTTACCACATCTCTTTCTCTTAGAAAGCTCACAACCTTATGAGCATTTCTATACCAATCACATTTTACTTTAACCATATCGTGTTCAAACTGAATAACATAGCCTTCGATTTGCTGAGCAGTTTTTAGGAAACCCAACAAATCCTGAACATCCAGCGCACCATTCTCATCTTTTTTAAGATTAACAGGAGACAACACATCAACGTTATGTTTTTCAATTAACTTACGCAGAGCCGGATCTGTTAGTGGAATATAAGCACCTGTCTTAATGTGTCTTACATGAAGTAGGGTTAGCTTATCTTCATCAAAACCAATCACGATACGACGTTCTGGAGAAGTGTATTCAAAAATAGGCGTAAACTCATCTACAATCTCATCACAGAAATCATAAACATTCTGCGCCTTGTCTTTAATAAACGCCTTTGCCGCCAGAACAACATCAGAATCAAAAGACTTTTTGGTTTTGAAATCCACTACGCCATTTACACGATGAGCTGTAACCATCGAACCGTCTAGTTTATCCCAAACAGCAATGACGCGGGTCCAGTCCAAATCTGATATTTGAACTTTATCATTCTCACCCAAGTTAAAGAATTTATGCAAAGGGCGACCAATAATATTACCCGTAGCAGTATCAAATACCAGACCTCTACACTCACGAGCATAGTCATTAGAAAAAGTATCGCCATCTTCCACGTTGTAGCACACCACTGTGGTGCCATTACTACGGTTAGACACGGCAATTTCTTTTTTATCTTGAATGTAAGGCAGTAAATCAGAAATATTTTCAATCACTGGAAATACGCTTTTAGGCACTACAATATCTTTCAAATTCATGTTAACTCCTTAAAGGGACACCTTAGCTCGGCTATCCATTATTTTCTTAACAGCATCACTGACATGTGTTTTCTTTCCTGCTCCTTGAGCTGAATGCTGTTTCTGTATTTTCTCTGGCGCAACATTCGGGCTATTACTGGCTTTAACCACCCTTAATAACTTTTCCGTCTTACTTTTCTGCTCGATAGTATATTCTTTTATCAGATCGATTTCTATCAGTTTATCAAGATTTTCCTTGAGCGCTTGTGTAAAATGTCCTATTTTAGCCTTGGAGCCAGATAAGGCGTGAAGCTTTTTGATATCTATCGCAATCGGTTTCTGATGAGAACTATAAAAATCATGCAACCATAATCCTAAATAACTTTTGATATTGGCACTCCTATGAATATCGAGAAGCGTCATATCACCAAGAAATAAATCCTTTGTGTAAGGGTTTATAGCAATAAGCCATTTTATATCTCTTTTATTGGGCTTATCATTCCTTTCAACACCTCCTGTATTATTTATAACCATCTCCTCTCTGTAAGCCGCTGAGAGAAGAGATCCTGAAATCTGATGTCTACGCCCATCTGTTTTATTTAAAACGTATACAGTGGCTGCTGTGAGCTTTCTGAGGCTATTATAAAGCTCATCACGCGATCTGCTATTATCTGTGCGTTTAAGTATCTTAAACCACTCGGAAGGATAAATACGCAGAAGCCTCCCCATTTCGACCTGTGATTTCCTTCCCGCATGAAGGCAAAGCTGAAATACTTGATAATCTCTTTTATCCAGCGCAGGGCCAGTATAGGTTATTTCATAATCTTTCACGTATGACAGGATTGGCTGATTATTATAACACGTATTATCTGCTTTTTCTCCAGCGAAGATAGAAGAGCGATTAAAAAGATTTGGCATCCCGCCTGCATTTTCAGGCCATTCTTTTAACATCATATTTTTAGAATGCGCTTCGTGAAGAGGATCTGCTTTAATCGAAACTACAGCAGGATAATCGATAGGCGTTGTCGTTTTCATTATTCAAGCTCCAGATGTGTGCTAACAGCTCCCGGAAAACGCAATCGTGTAATAACCTGTTCCTGAAATCTCTCATCCCTTAAAAACTCATCCATTATCATTCTGTTCAACTCCGCACTGCTTACCCCGAAACTATCAGCAATCTCATTGAGATTTGAATATATATACTCTTCAACCCTGAATGAAACTCTTTTTGATTTCTTAGACGCCATAACTACCTCTTCTCGATTATTTTTATAGCGCCAATAATGCCACACCAAATTTTTAAAGTAAAATAAAAATGGGTACCATCAGTTTCCTTTTCCAGTTTTTAACCGATTATCATATTTTGGTCCAGTCGAAATCCGATTGAAGTCCAGTCCATTTCCGATTGAAAACAGGCAAAGTCCAGTCGAAAACCGATTGAAGTCCAGTCCATTTCCGATTCAAGTCCAGTCGAAATCCGATTCTAATCTCTCGGAGGCCTTGTGCGCCAAGGGCTAGCGACCCCCTTAATATAATTTAATAATTATAATAATTAGGACTTAGCATAACTTACTTTTTTAAAATATTAATGTTTTTCTAAGTAAAGCTTTCCTTCAGACAAAGAAAAAGCCTCCGAAGAGGCTTAAATAATCTTACTGAGTAAAGTATTAACTTACTCTGGATTTCTCCATTCTTTGCTTTAGCTCTGCAGGGCTGGTAGGAGGAAGAACGCTAACGATGTCTCTTCTTCTGATGCCTCCGCGCATAACCTGCGCTACAGCTACATACTGATTAGCAAGATGTGAATCTAACTCATCTTCTGTGAGTAAGTTTTCTATAACCACTTCTGCTGACGTTACTTCTGCTGATAAAACGTTTTCTTTTCCGAAACCTGAGAAAAGTGATTGGATAAAGCCTGATCTTTTCTGTCTTCTTACGTTAATAAACTGCGATCTCATTGGATGTGATTTATCATAAACAGGGCTTGCCAAAGCATTCTTAGCGCTGGAATAGTAGTTTAACCCTAAAGTATCAGCATGGTATTTCAGCACTTTTGTTTTACCCAATCTGTTAGCAACCCACTCCATTGTTTCTTTTGAAGAACGATACACATAGAATGACAGGAAATTCTGCAGCATTGCTAAAGCAGCATCCTTGGTCAAACGACTGTAAAACTCATCAACCGACTGAGTAGCTATAAGGAACGTGCAACCCAAGCTACGTGCGATTGGAATAATCTCACCTTCTACAGTTCTGGATATAACAGACTGCGCTTCATCTATGAGCATAATCATCTGCGTCATACCACTGCCATTAGTTTTCCAGTCCGCAGGTCTGTTTTTGATGGCATTTGCCAATTGAGCTTTTATCAGTTGAGTGCATAATGTTCCGGTATCACCATATTTGGATGGTGGACAGCAAACACCTAAACCTCTACCATATAACGGCCCATCTACTTTGACACCCTCTTCTTGCTGACACCATGTGGACGCAATTTCTTCATTGGTAAAGAAAGGAGCAAGCCATGATTCTACAGTTGCTTTGATGTTAGAAACCGTCTCGGCATTCATACCTTGAAGTCTTCTCACATAGTTAAGAGATTCTTTCAACAGCCCTTTTTGCTTGGCTTTAGGATGTTCAGCTATCCAATCAAGGAATCCAGCCTCATCATTTTTCCCTTTTATCATGAACTCAAAATCATTGAGTTTATCACTCATGAAGACCAGCATAGCTGCTGTTTTAGGCCACTCACGTTTTTCAACGTTAACGCCTGTTGCTTTACAGTTGGCGATATATTCTTCCCATGATTTAAAGCCTTCATCTTCAGCTATCTGAGATTTTTCAAGCTCTGTTGCATGATGAAGCAGCATAGAAGCGGTAAGTAACCACTTTCTGCCTGATGAAGAAAAGAATTCACTGGAGTTTGTTTTTCCTGCTTCTCTGACTTCGGCAATCGTAAATGCTAATGTTTCTGGAGGAAGATCGATAAGCGCAACATCACAATAACCCGGCTCAATCAAATCAAACCCATAATCTTTATAGGTCTTCCAGAGTTCTTTACCAAACTGACCTTTACCATCAAATGCAGCAACCCCTAAGCCAGCTTCAATAGCACCAAAAGCATGATGCTTCATTAACTCGGTTTTACCACAACCTGTTTCACCAATCGTGATGATATGAGTTGACCAGTCATTCACGCTCTGACCAAAAGGCAATCCAGCATCCGGCGAATAACCATCGTATTTTGAGGTTGTAATGCCCCTGGCAACCGCTGTTTGAATAAAAGGTATTCCTGCCGCCATATCTTTCTTCGCGTTCTTATATTGCGTTCTACGCGCTTCTACGTGTGCGCTCATAATATCAGCAGAGGTTTCCAGTGTTAACATGCTTCCCTGAGCATTAAGTTCATCGACACGTCTTTCATACTCATAACCATTTATTCTGGTTGCGACATAAGCTAATGCCAAAATATGAAAAATATCCACATAGCGTTCTCTTACGTAGGCTGAGAAAATATCCATCATTGGTAATGGCGTAATGTAAGCCAGATTGGTAATAATGGATACAACCGGAATAATAAGCAGCATTCTTCTTATACGAGGCTCTTCGAAGTAATGTCTGAATAGCAACATAAAAGCTAAAGAGTTAATGATCTGTAGTGAATCCGAGAATGAAAAAATCACATGCAAAATACCATATAGCATAGGCAATAAGGGTAGAACAGGAGACATACCGCCATGAAGTGTATCTTCAGTCAGAAGCCTTCCTGTTATCCTATAACCTTCTGCCGTTCTGAATAATCGTCCCTGCGTATCTCTTAAATCAGGCGGGCAGTCGTTTACGATAACACCGTTAACTTCTTTATCTTCGCCTGCCGGGACATCCCAACGTGTTGTAAGCTCATCGGTTTCTTTTTGGGCGACTTTCTTTATCCAGTTCATCCTCATAAAACTAAAAAGACCTTTCCATTTCATATTATTTTCTCCTACCTAATCCACATTTATCGATTTCTTCCTGAGAAAGATGTACCGCGCCCTCTTGGTTATAAAGGTTTTGTATACCTCTACATTCACGGAGGCTTTTCTCAGAGTAATCACCCACTTTTAATGTCTTTTCAGCCTGAACTGATAACATCTGATAGCCATAAAACACGACAAAGACGCCAATCAATACCCACTTAGCAATACCACTTGTTTTACATAACACTTTTCGCCTTATGTCATTAACTGTAATGTTTTGCTTGAGTGCATTTTGATTGAACTGACTTGGCTTAGGCATAACCCTATCCACCTGAAGATCGTAAAAGTCCTTGGGGAGATCATACGATTTCGGTGAACCTATAATAACCGTTCCTAAGCTTCTCAATAATGCCGATTTCCACCCTATATCATCCTCATCACTGTGTTCTACTTTTAATAACCTCATTATTTTTTTCATTTTATCTCCTCTTTATAAACCACTATTATAATTTCATATTTTTACAAGTCTCAAATTTATTTGAGTGCGTCGTTAAGTTCCTGAAGTTTTTTATCGGCCTCAAGCTCCCAAATGTCTTTTTTAGGCTCTTTTTTAACCTTTTTAACAGGCTTAATTTCTTCAGTGGGCTTTTTAACCATTTGTTTTACTTTAGTTGGTTCTGTTGGCTTATTGTCTGCATTTGCTGGACTCTTTTCTCCTGTTTTATTTTCTGAAGTATCTTGTTCAGGCAAAGGTTCTTTTGTTTCAGGAATTTCTTCCGTTTTATTAACATTGTCCTTATCTTCAGGTTCAGGCGCTTTTATTTCTGTATTAGGATTATTTTCAAATGTAGAATCATTTTCATTTACAGGCTCTGGTGGAGTGACGATTTCAGCTTGCTGAATGGGCAAATGTATTGTATTCAAGTCAGGCAGCGTTTCTGTATTATTCTCTTCAGCAATCATAGGAATAATGATTTCACTTTGGGGTTTATTTTGTTTATAAATCCAAACACCCGCGCTAATAGCAGAAATACCTAAAACAAGTGCTATTAGAAGCCCTACAGGTTTCTTCTTTCTTTGTTGTTCAATAGGGACATATTGAGGAATAGGAGATTGAGGCATTTGATAATCATTAACATCTTGAGTTAGATTTTCATCTTCATGATGTATTATACTATCTTGTTCTACCTGCATTTCTAAGGGTGCTTCTTTAACAGGTAACAACTCTATTTCATGAATTATATCTTCGATTGGTTCCGCCTTAAAAGCTTCAACCTTTTGAGGAATAGAAACCTCTTCAAAAAACTTGTTAAAGTTTCCTTTTTCATACATTTTTTCAACATTTTTAGGAAAGAATTTTTGTGTTTTATTCATACAGTAGCCTCTTAAAAAATAAGGTATGCTGGGCATACCTTATGATGTATTCTTGGATTTATATTTACACTTCAGGGATTGGGGTGATTTTTATATATGTTTTCGCGCTAACTCTCTGATCAATAGCAACCTGACTTGCGCTATTGCTTCTAAGAATACTTGTCATATGAGATGCTTCTTTTGCAGGACCAAAAACGGTTATATGCACATCTTTCTTAGAGGCACTTGATATTTTAGCCGCCTTAACAAGCACACGTTCAACAGACTCATCATAGACTTTCTCTTTCGGGATATTAATTACCATCTCATCAAGTTTTCTATCTGAAGAAGATTCTACACCTTGACTCTTAACAGGTGAGCTTTTGATTGTTGCATCCATACCTGAAAGACGTTGCTGGTCAATCTCTGCTTTAAGTTGTTTGGCTTCTTCAAGCTGTTGAGAAACGCTGAGAGCATAACCACCCACCACGCCAGCAGCAGCACCCGCAAGGCAACCCTTGGCAATACTTCCACTTAATGCACCTATAGCACACCCAGCAGCAGTCCCCATAATACCAGCACCAATAGTTGATGCTGTAGTTCTGTCATTAACATTTAGTGTGTTGCCTACACGCTGATTAAAACTGTCTATATTTGCGCAACCCGTTAACGTTAATATTAAGCTCAATCCTATTATTTTTTTCATGATTCACCTCATTTAATTTTCTTTGAAAAATCGTCATCTACTTTAGGCGCAGGGGTTTCAGTTTGTGCTGATTCTCCCGAAGGCCTGTTCTTATGAGATGTATCTTCGCTTGGGCTTTCAACTTTAGGCGCAGGTTGCGATTCATCATCATTAATACCACTTGTTGGTCTTCTTCTTTTCGCAGGGGCTTCCATTTCAGGCTGAGCCTGAGCCGCTTGCTCAACTTGTTCTGGTTCAGACTTAAGAGGAGGTATGCGTTTAAACTGTTCTTCATCCTTAACTAAAGGAGTTAGCTTGTCTTCTGCTTTAAGCTGATTAGCTTCTTGACCAGGAGCTGCCTGTTGATTTTGCTCTGGAGTATTGTTTACATTAGCAACCTCTTGTTGTTCAGCCTTTTCTTTAAGCTTCTCTTGCCTATCAAAATCGCGTATTTCTTTTCTATTTATTTCGTTTATTGCTTCCTGATGGGCTTCTCTGCGACTCTTTTCGGTTTCTATTCCAAGTTTTGGAGCAACTCTATCTTCCCATAAACCAACAGCCTTTTCTTTAAAGTCAGAAACACGCTCTTTAGCTTTGTCCATCCATGTGGAGAAGAAACCTTTTTCTTCTTCCATTGGAGCCATTTCTTTAAATGTGGCATCTGGTTTTTCAACGGCGACCACATCATCTACTTTTTTCTCAGCAGATTCTATTCGCTCATCTCTTTTTTCATGGGATGGCTTATTTTCAGCGGCATTATATTCTTTAATTTTATTGTCAATCTCGTTAGCCGTTTGACCTTCAACTCTATTTCTTTTTTGATCCGTTTTGTAAATCTCAGAAGAAACTTCTTCAACATTATGGCTCTCTGCTACGCCTTGTCTTGATTTATAAAATTCTTCAGCAGCTTTAGGCATATTGCTATGGCTATCATTAAGAGAGCTTATAAAGCTGGTATAGTTTTCTTCTCTTTGTCGTTCGAAGTGAGATGCCTCAATATTAATATTGTTTTCATCGGTATACTCTCTTTTATAACCTTGCATACTTTCTCTTTCGCACCAACGCTCTCTTTCGCCATCAGAAACAGGCTTAGCATGGAAATCTCGGTCAGCATGACAAATAGGGTGGTTATAATGCTTATCGTAGTTAATCAAATCTTCCATAGAGGCTCTATGGTTTTCCTCAGAAAGTTTACGCTCAAGACGAACTTCATCAACCAGCTCTTTAGGATACATCTTTCCATTATCGTCTTCTGATAATACCTTTTGATATAACTCATTTTTTTGCCAGTAGTCATGAGCATCTTTCTCTGCTTCAATAAGATGACTTAATCTTTCCCTGTCCGCAGGGCAGCTAATATCGAACTCACTATTTAACTGTTCTTGTCTTTCCTGAAAGGCTTTATTAACTGGATTTTCAGGATCTGTTGGCCCGAATGCTTTTTGCTGATCGAGATCTAAACCATGCTGATAAAGTTGAGAATCAAAATAACCTTGTCCACCTTGAGGAACACCTTCAACAGGAGACATATTGATGTCACTATTATTATAATACTGTCTACGCCATGCATCTAACAACTGATGGCGAGATTGTTCATCCCATTGATCATAATTAGGGTTGAGATTGACGGTGCGACTAATCATAAATTATCCTTTTAAGTTAGTATCCATTGGTGCCTGATAAAGTCTTTCATAACGATTGTATTCTGAAAGATTTAAACGCTTCACGTCGATGTCTTCACGCGTTAATAATATACATGCCTCAGAAAAAGCGAAGTAGTATAGATGCTCGTCAATATCAAGGTAGACGGTCGAAGCAAGTTCAACAAAAACCTTTTTCACGCTTTCCTTGCTTTTTAGTATTCTATTAGCAATATCTCTAACGATTCTGAAATATTGACCATCTTTATAAAGAGCAAACTTGTCTTGATAATCCTCATCATCTTCATCATAAAGATCTGTTAGCATTTGAATATCTGGTAAGCTTTTACTGACTTCGCTATCTGGATAATAATATTCGATAGGATATTTAAGCTCATCCTTTTCAGGTATAGTAAACTCACTCATTTTATTGATTCCTCTTTTGTAGCTAAATTCGTTTTATCATATTCCAGAATAAAAAATAAATCAAAATATTTTATTAAAAATCAACGTAAGATTGACTTAAAACCCCTATTTTGGTAAATATTTAACAACAAATGAGGGGTGGTTATGTCAATGATATTTAGAAAAGACAATGAAAGAAGTCATATTGTCCATTTTTATGCTTTAAAAGGACGTATAGATATATTTAATAAAATAAAGCAAGACTTACCTTTATCTAAATATCAAGAGATGGTTCATCTTTCGGATGATTTTTATAGACTGCCTGTGTTTTATGCTTTGTTAGGAGGCAGTGTTTCTATCTTAGAAGAGATGATAAATAATAACGCTTTGCACATCACCGATGAAGACAAAGACAAGCAAATCCTCTGGTTTGAAAATATCTTTTGCATTGAGCTTGCCTTGATGAGCGGTAGCACTAATATGTTTGATTACTGCCTTGATAAGGTTAGTATAAATATTCTTATGCAATCTGAAAGACTACTCAAGATGATAATAAGCCATACTAAGGATATTGATACACTTCACTGCTACCAGAAGTTAAAACAAAAACTAGATGGAATCCCATGCTCACATCAGATAGACCCTTATGCTTTTAACGATAAAGGGGAAAACTTATTTTATTTTAGCATTCTTCATGATAACGAGGCCATTTTTGACAGCTTATGGCATGACACTTTCAACTCGATATTGTTTATCGAAGCTCAGAAAAAACATAGCCATCCTTTTAGTTTTTTTATTTTTGACATGTCTCATTTCACTTTGAGTGAAAGATACCGCTTTAAAAATAATCGTGATAAGTATCTTTGTAAAATGATTAATAAGCTCGGCATTCATTTCATTAACTCACCTGAAAATGTTAGCAGCACATTATCTTCACTTTCTGTCTATTTTTATGATGAAGACTTGTTAGAATTGTTATTAAACTATGGCGCTGATCCTCTAAGGAAAGATGCTCAGGGAGAAACAACGCTTCATGCTTGCGTAAGAAAAGGCTCTATTTACTCTTATAAGCTATTAAGAGAATATTTTTCTGATGTAAGTATTGATATTGAAAATAATAAAAAACAGAGCGTCTATGAAATAGCCAATCTTTACTTTAAAGATGTGTTAAACTTTCGCTTTAACCGTTATACTAAAAAAGAACTTACAACTGAGATTTAACAAGGACCAACAATGATTAGTAAACTGAACGATGCTGTTCACAAAAATAACTATAAAAAAGTTATCCAACTTTTAACCACAAACAGCCATATTGATATCAATGAGAAAGATAATGAGGGGAGAACGAGTCTTGTTTATGCTATCTCTCAAGATTATAAAGGATTGGCTACAATCCTCGTTGAAGCTGGCGCTGACATTAATGTTGTTGACAAGTTAAACAAAATGTCACCTCTCCATTATGCAGTTATGTATAATGACCTTGATATGATTAATGTTTTGATTAAGCGCAATGCCAATCTTAACTTAAAAGACGAGCAGGGAAGAACGGCGCTTCATTATGCGGTATTTTTAGGTTTTTGGGATGCTGCTACATGCCTAATGGAAAACGGTTCAGACATATACACGCGAAATAAAAATGAAGCATCATTACTTCATACGGTAGCTATGCATGGGGATAATAGTTTTATTGATGATCTGGTAAAAAGACATATCAAAATAAACGCATACGATAATATTGAAAACACGCCGCTTCATTATGCGTGCGCATATAACAATCCTTACACTATCTATTTTTTGATTAAAAAGGGAGCAGAGGTTAACGCATCCAACCATGATGGCGAAACACCTTTGCATCTTGCCGCGCTGAAAGGAAATGACGAGTGTGTAGATGCCATGATAAGTTTTGAGGCAGATATTAACAGAACGAATATTAAAGGTGAATCGGCACTGCATTATTCTATTAAGTCAAAAAACAAGAATACCATGATAACACTTTTGAAAAACGGTATCGATACCAACCTCTATAGCAACAACGGAACTGCCTTGCACTATGCGGTTCATGACTATAATGTATTCGTTGATCTTATTCTATTTGGCGTAGACGCTGGGCTTAAGGATCAACATGGGAGAACGGTTTTCCATGAACTATCTAAAACATCGTCTGAGGAAAAGGAAAGCATCATTCGTTTGGTATGCCAACATAACGTAGATATTAATGAGAAAGATAACGAAGGGAATACAGCTTTACATTTAGCAGCCTCTCATCAGCAGTATGACACCATGAAGTTATTAGTTAAATATGGCGCTGATGAAAGCATTTTAAATAACGCAGGTTTAAAAGCTAAACATTTAATATAAAAAAAAGGCGCTGAGCGCCTTTTTATTTATTTTATTTCGCAGTCAATGCTTTGATTTGATCAATCACACCCTGCATATCTTTCTGAGACATTTGCCCCGGAGAAACGAAGGTATTATTTTTTGCGGCATTTTTGCTTGGCATTATCATCACAACAGGGGTTCCTGTTAGTTTTATTTTCTTAGCCAACTCTTTGTTTTTATCAATGAGATCTTGATATTCGTTTGGCTTAAGCTTTGTTGCATCTACACCAACTTTTTTCGCGGCTGCGATAACGTCTTGCTCTGTCAACTCACCTTCAAAATGCTTCGTTGCGTAAACCGCATTATGATAAGTCAGATAAGCCGAATCGCCCTTTTCTTTAAGCACTTTGAAGCCAACTTTTGCCGCTAAATCTGAGCTTGGGAAACGGGTGTCAAATATTGGGTATTCTTTGAAAACAAACCTTACATCAGGGTTTGCTGCCATAATTTTCTCAACATCTGGCGCAATACGCGAGCAGAATACACAGTTATAGTCGAAGAACTCAACAAAGGTTACTGCCGCATCTTTTGGCCCAATGGAAGGAGAATCAGGATCATTTAATAAAGCATCCTGAGATACAACCGCATTATTCACCATTTCCTGCATCAGTTTCTCTTGTTCCTGACGGTCTCTCTCCTGAAGTTTTTGAGACGCTTTCATCAGGAACTCTGGATGTTCAACAAGATAGTCAGAAATCATTTGACCAAGTTGGTCTTTTTGTTGTTGCGATAAGTTTGAGAAATCAATAGCTGGCGCTGCCTGTGCTGGTTGAGCTGCAGAGGCTTGACCTGTAAATAAAGCAGCAGAAAGCATTAACCCTGTAATGGTAGTTGTCAAAAATGTCTTTTTCATACTTCGTCCTTTTGTTTTAAAATAGTTTATATGGGTATAGCACGTTCTTTTAGGATAAAAAAGATCGTGCCATGTAAAGTAATGTCATTATATTTGCAGTGCTGCTTGCTTACTGGTTAGAAACTTCGCATTTTGACTCATAAGCGCCCACTGTGTCAGACACGCCACACAAAAGACAGGCACTAAACCAAATAAAAACGGCATACCAAAGAAGGTAAGCAGAATAACAGTTATAAGCCCGACACCAGCAAAATCATGATAGAATTTGGTAGCTGTCATTCCAAATACAGACAATGTATTTCGGGTAGCAATCATTAAGAAATAGAGAGAGCTAATGAAAGCAAGCATACCAAACAAGGGAAGTAGCATACAAAAAATCGTTATTGCATAAGGATTGGTGATCTTCAGTGACATAACGGAAAAACCAACGATTAACGAAATAGAATAACTATAGAAATAATTAAAATTAACGCGTTGTGAAAGTAAAATAGCGCGGTTGAGTTTTTCCACTGTTCTTAAATAGTATGTGTGGACGAAAAGAAAAAAAATCAAAAACGCACCAAGCAAATCAATATCAATCATTATTTATTCCTTATTAACTTTAAAGTAGGGATGGCCTAATAAAGAGTGGTACACATTCACTCTTTTTCCTTCATATACAAATCCGACTGTTTTTTCATTTATTGTCGAAATAGACTGAAGGCGTTCTATATTATTTCCACATAGAAGAGAAAAAGCAACTTTATCTTTTGCTGTATTTCTTTCTGTTAAAAATACATGGTTTACCATTTTAGGAAAATCATTAAAATAGTTATACCTTATTTTTTCTTTCAACTGCGAAATAGTCATTGACAGATCTTCAAGTTTTAAAACATTATAAGCACTTTCAAACCTTACATCTTCAAACGATTGTGATTCAAGCATAAAGCCAAGCTTAAATCCCGCATTTTCACATTTCTCTGAAAAATCATCAAAACTCTCACACTCATCAACAATATTCAATAGCGTTTTTACATCTTTTATGTAGGGAGTATCATCTTTTTCAATGACATATTTCTCCGTTTCTATAGATTTAAAAAATGATTTTTTCTCTATTGTTTTTGATTTTTTCACGACCATCTTTTTTACTTTCCTGACAGGAAGTGATTGCTTTATTAATGTGAAAATTTCATTGTCATTAATCGTTAGCTGTTTAAAGTTAACATCTATTTTTGCCTCAAGCAATTTCTTAATCAACTTGATATTTTTATTTTTTATCGCTAAAGACAAGCTGTTATGCATTTCATTTTCAACCTCACAATAGTTATTAAGAAATGCACCATGTTGAATCAAAAAGTTTGCCATCTCGTTATCATTTCTGATAATCGCATTCATTAGAGGTGTTGGATATTCAAGTCCTACTCCATTAATATCAAAACCAAACAACATTAAAAGACGCAACATATTTAAATCTTTAGTTTTGTTAGGCAACGCTGTATTATTGTATTTAACAGAATCCTTCGTATGCGCACTCAACAAATAACTTGTTTGCTCAATATTATTATTTAGTACTGCCTCTTCCAGCATCGCCTCTGTAATAGGCCTATTTTTCATATCATCAAAACTTATCGCACCATTCTCTCTTAAGAAATCAGCTATTTCGTTATGCTTAAGGAATAAGGCAAAATCATAGACAGAAGATGTATTGTTAAAGAGATAGTTAACATCTACTTCATGCTCTACCAGTAGTTTAACAGTATCCATTTTGCCATTGTTAACAGCCATTAAGAGAGGGTTAAATCCACTGATATTTCCCATGTTTTTATACCTTACAAAAGGAATAACCATCTGAATCTTTTCCATATCGTCTATTTGAACCAATACATTTAATATAGAGTTTACATTGTTATCAAAGCTATCGAAATCGATCACTTTAAAATAGTCTACAAATGCTTTAATTACAGAAATATCTTTATCAAGACTCGCCATAAGGGGCGTAAACCCGAAGTCAGATATTTTATTAGGATTAACACCTGATTCAATCAAGTAGTTTATCATATTGACGTTTTCGTGCTGAACGGCAATGTGGAGCAGATTTTCTCCGTCAGGCGTTTCAAAGTTCAGAGCATCAGCAGAGATTGAAACAATATTCATCACAGCCTGGTTATTGTTATTCTCTATACATTTTGCGAGTAAAAATTTATCTTTCCCTTTCAGATCTAAAGCAAAGCCTTTGCTAAACAGATACTCTATGTAATCAGCAGAACTATCCAGCCTTATGAATAAAGACGAAGTATTTTCAGGAAGCTGAGCGCCACAGTTTTTGATTAGGTAATCAGTCATAAATATAGAGTTTCTAACAATAGCGCCAGCCATCATTCTTCGTATATTATCACTGTTCTGCGCATTAATATATTTATTAACGAAATGTTCGAAAATGCTGTTTGTAGAATAAAGACAAATACAATCACAGATCATTTTTTGATTGAGATTTTCTATTTCTATCAGCTCAACAAAGAAATCAAAAAGAGCCAGATTACCTTTCATGATGATGTCTTTTATAATCATCTCTGTATTTTCTTTTAACAAGGCTCTGTGTTTTTTATAAAGCTTTACAATAATAGCCTTTGCCAAGTCAGCACTTTCTGTCTGAATCGCATAGTCAAGCATAAGCACCAGAGAGTCTGGATCTTTGATAGAATCAAGCAAAAGAGTTGCGGCTAATGCTCCGTCTTTTTTCAGCATTACGAGGCCCTGATCTTCTTCATAGACCACATCTTGATAATCTTGAAGATGATTATTTTTTAGATAGGAAAGGAACTCTTTATTATTTACATAGTCTTCAATATCAAGCCCATCGAAATACGTTGCAAAACCTTCTTCTGAACAGTATGTTAAAAACACATCCAGAAGTTCTTTGTTCTCACTGTCTAAGATAAGCTGATAAGGCGATTTTCCTTTATGGTTGTTCACATCCATAAACAGATCCCATTTAAGCAAACTGTTCAATAACTCTGGATTATTATTAATAATAGCAATATGAACGGCTGTGTTTCCGCTCTCATCTAAATCAAACAACCCTTTTTCGCAGTCAAAATAAGCTTTTCTGATAAGACTCATATCATTTGACTTGCATATATTTAAAAAATCACTCATTGTAATCACCTATAAAAATAACATAGCCGGATTATACACGAACAAAAACCACTTTTTCAAAGATAAGTTTAATACCGTCTTGCTGGAAATCATTAAAGAACCTGTTATAATTGAAAAAGGATATTAGAGAGTAAAAAGATGAAAACACCAGATAGAGTAAAAGAATACAGAGAAAATATTTTTCAAAGGATTAAGAAAAAAGAAGATCTTAGTGATTTGATTTTTGAGGTTGAAGAGACCCAAATAGGCGTATTGGAGCTTTCAGCTTACCTAGAAGACTATGATAGTGTTCAAGCATTGTTAGAATACGGACTTAACCCTAATGGAAAGACAGACCTCGATGGCCTGTCTCCTTTGCTTATATCTGTTGGTCAGGGAAATAATGCTATTTCCGACTTACTCATAAAATACCGTGCAGATGTTAATCAAGCAGATGGTCTTGGCATAACCCCTCTTTTTGTTGCTACATCTAATGGAGACGTTAATCTGAGTAAAAAGTTAATTATTGCAGGAGCAAACCTTTATAAATCTGATTTTTATGGTCAGTCCGCTATTTCAGCTGCAGGTTATTCGGATAACAATGATATATTCGAACTTTATCTAAGATCTATGCTTAAAAACAATGACTATCGTGAGCAATACGATAATATATTCTTTAGTGCTATATCTGCTAATAACATGGTTTTTGTTAAAAGTTTCATCGATAATGTTGATAATATTGATATCAGAAACAATCAGGGTAAATCAGCACTTCATATTGCTGTAGAGAATGATAATATTGAAGCCATACCTTTGCTGCTCTCTAAAGGCATCAATGTAAACGCTAAAGACAAACAGGGTGATTCTATTGTTGATTTAGCTTATCAGTGTCAACATTTAAGCAACTCAAGAAGATTACTTCTTAATAACCTGATTGAAAATCATAAAAATGTGGCTGAGCAATCTAAGAAGAGTGAAGCTGAACAGACTCAGAACACTCAGCCATCAAATAGAAAATACAGAGTTCATTAATAATAGAAATAAGTATTACTTGTATTTAATCCCAGAACATTAAGTATTTTAATCACATTATCCTCTGTTTTTTTATAACTTTGAGGAAGAACGATATGGTTTTTACTGTATTGTTCTTCTTTATAATGAGACCATGCTGTCGATAACATTACGCAATAGTTAGTTAACACATTTTCTTTAGTTTCTCTTACAGCAATATCACAACCGTCAGCACATATAAAATCTACTTTTTTATTCTGCTTTCTGAAAAATATGCTTTTTTTGTATTTATTCTCAAGAGATTCAAAAAGTTCAATAGCAAGCTTGTTGTAATCCTTTTCAAAATAGATTTTATCTGGTGGCATACCAATATCGCTATATAAGGATATTATTTTTTCCCTATAGAACTCTTTATCTTTTTCAGTTAGATCATGGTCTTTGTCATCAATAAGGACAACTCTGTTTTTAGAAAATTTTGAATAAACCTCTTTTTCCTTATTGATATTTTTAATTGGCCTTTCTTTAAACATACCATTATTAATATCATTGATATAAACGTGTCCATACTCAAGATTCATATACGCTCCCATTTAAAAAATTATTATACAACTTTAATAAAAAATCTGTTCTTTCAGTGTCTAACTCTTTGTTTAAACGCTTATTTAAAAGACAAATATCTTTTGATAGCGGTATTTGAAACTCAGGAATTATTGAGGCTCTCGTTGTCAAGTTGACTTCGGGAAAGAGATAAGGCGTTCTACATATTTCACCTTCTTTAGAAACAACTAAACCATATTTTGTTTTTTCGACCAAAAAATCTCTGGCATCCACCACATCATAAAGTATCTCATCCTGAGACAAAAAATCATCTATAAGCATTTGAACGTCCTTTATATAAATGCCTTTCTCCTTAAGAACAGCTTTTATTTTTTCTATTGTGTATCCACTTACCGAATCATCGTCGAGTAATGTATATTCTCCGGGAGGGATGGACTCTATTTGTCCAGGCAAATCTCCACTTAATGAGGTCATACCATTAGCTTTATTCTGGTATGAAGAAATCTCAAAAAGCCTCGATGTGTCAATATTATAATCCCCTGAAACAAACTTATCTAAAGATATTGTTTTCTCTCTGTGATTTTCAGTTGTTTCAAATAGTCGCACTTCTATTTTACAATCGATATAATTTTCAAAAATATTTTTTAGACCAATGCAAAAATCATCAGAAGCGCCATTCTTTCTTATTAAATAAACAGGCTTCTTACTAGATACAGGAGTCATTGGCTCACTTACTTTTTTCTTTCTTACTTCAGTAGAGGAGAATGTTTTATAAAGACTATTGTTTTCCAGAAAATGAATATTTTTAAACGCTTTTAGTGCTTCTTTGTGTTCCGCGTAGCCATATCCTCCCCTTTCTATACATAATGAATGGTATATGTCATTATTTACAAACGCATATGAAAAATCAGCATTATCAGAACCAAAAACATAAAATACTTTAAGTTTTTCTATTTTTAAATGATACTTAACATAATCATATATTCTTTTTAATACAGTAGAAAAGTTAATAGCACAGCTAACCATTTCGCCTTCCATTCTGTCTACTTTTAACCAATTTTGCTGACCCATAGAATCTATCTTTTCATAGGCTAACATAGTTCTTTTGGTGATATGGTTTTTTGCCACCCCATTATTTTTAAAAGAAACATAGTTATCATGTGATAGTGATAGTACGCCTTGTATAACATTATATCCAAGTTTTTCCACGTATTCTTTGGCTATCATCATTGCCTGGACATGCCCTTCATGCATAGGTGAAAAAGAACCCGTAGATACAATAATGGCATTATCATTGCCAATATTATTTAAGATAGGCATTGAAAGAATACTATAATCATTTAAAAAATCTGTATCTTCTTTTGTTCGCGGCTCTTTTATCATTCCTGCCCTCATTAATAGTTCAGGAATATTGTCTCTACCATCAAAATATACAAGCGCATTTTTGTACAAAATGTCTTGATTGATAAAGTTTATGACATCATTCATTTTATTTTCCTATACATAATATCAGTTCTTATGATAACTTTTCTGCTTGATGTTTTTGCGCCTTGGTGAAGCGTATGATGTGGAAATAATAAAGCATCACCATTTTTTGTATTAGCTGTCTCTATTATTTCATCTTCATTAGCCATTCTATCCCAATCGTCAGCGTTGTTCTCTCTATACTCCCTGATGAACTCAGTTTGACCATCTTCGCCCTGTATTAAGTAAATAACAAGCGTAATAAATGATGTATTACCTTCTCCGTCTGTATAGCCTCCATCATAATGAGGGATTAATACGCCTTCTCTTACATAATCTATATAACGAAAAGATTCATTAATACCTAACGGCTCCCATCCATTAACTACAGGAATAAATTCTCTTATTCTTGAAAATATTTGATTTGCCAAATCTTTAGAGAACAGAGTCGCACGATAGGAACAAATCATGTCTCCTTCTTTATAATGAGAAACAATCCCATCTAATCCTACGGGTATTTTCTTTTGTTGCTCATAAATATTTAATAATGTTGTTATTTCTTCTTTGCTGATTAAATTTTTTATAATCCCGCCATTGTCAATATTTTTAAGATTAACATACATAGCATTGTGCGATTTATCCAATATAATCTTATTACTTTCAAACTTAGCTACTGGCTTATCACTTTTCATTACAAGCCTCCCAAACAAAATACTTCCATCCTCCTTTAATTTTCATATCATATATGTCCAAATGAACAGCAGGAGAACATCCTAAGTATTTATGTTTATTGTACGCATGCATCTTTTCAAGATTCCCGCTCAGTCTTTCAAAAAGAGGCATCTCATTTGCGTCATGTAAATTCATCATAAGTTCTTCTTTTTTAGTATCGCCACATTTTAAATAAGCGTAGTAAGCCTCAACGAAATTGTAAGATGCTCCAAATACTTCTTCATCAGTCCGGTTATCATACATATCGCCTGTGGGTTTGATGTTAATTATCGATTCTGGAATATTCAATTCTTTCGCAACCAGATAGACTTCACTTTTATGCAGGTCTGATATTGGTTGTATGTCAACCATACCATCAGAGGCTTTACCAATATAGCCCAAATACTGTCCTTCATCAGCATTAGTGGTCCCTACAAGAACGGCCTTTTTATTTTCTTGAGTAAGCAATGTTGTAAAATAATAAAGCATAGAGGTTCTAAGATAAGGAACAAGTTGTCCTTTTGCCCAATCATTGGCCTCAATAGATAAAACTGACTCTATATCATGTGATATATGTTTTGAATGGATTGAAAGGTCTACAGAATGTGCTTTTACTCCTAATGCATTACACACCTCTATTGCCCTTTCTTCTGATGTTATTTGCCCTGTTACACCACTATTAGTCTTTGCAGGAAGGGTTATGGCAACGATTTCTTTCAGGGAAGAACCTTCCATTGATAGTGTTTCTTTTAGTAATCCTAAAACAATAGCAGAATCAATCCCTCCTGAAACAGCAACAACCGCATGTGTTAGTTTGCTTTCTTTAAAATATGCATTTATTACCTCTTTTTTATTCTCTATATAAGTCTTAGCATCAAAGCCTCGCTTATGACGATAATCATTTAAAAAAGAAATCATAACCTGACCAATATCTTCAATCCTATCATTATATACTTTCATATCCACCCTTATTGTATTTTAACCACTTACTAATATTGTATAGTATAATAAACAGCCATGCAAATAAAAAGTATAAAAAAGCCCTCCTGATGAGGGCTTTTTATTATTTAACTACAGATAAATCAATGTCTGCTCACCTGAAATAAGATCTTTCAAGGTAAACGTAGCGGTTTCTTTCTCGCTTTCACCTATAATTATAACCTTTTCATACATTTTCTCATTAGCTTTCTTTATTTGCTTACTGAGATTTTTAGCACCATCATCAATCATAACAATATTGTTCTCATCCATAATCTTTTTTCTAACAAGAAAAGCATAATCCAGCACGTCTCCCATCCAGCAAATATAAACGCCTTTCCTTTCAGGCGGAACTGTAATTTCATCTTGTAATATGGCGACTCTTTCTATACCAAGCGCAAAGCCTAATGCTGGAACTGGCTCTCCACCTATTGCCGAAGACAAGCCATCATAACGCCCGCCTGCAGCAACAGCATTTTGAGCTTTATCTTCATCATTCATAACCCACTCGAAAACCAATCCATTATAATAATCAAGGCCTCTCATCAGGTTGTTATCTACTTCGTAAGTAATACCCATAGCATCAAGGACAGAAAGGATCGAACTCCACGTTTTCTTCGTTTCTTCACCAAGAAAGCTATCTATTTTAGGGCTTTCTTTTATGATTTCTTTGGTTTTCTCATCTTTGCTATCGAGGATACGTAGTGGATTTTTACTCAACCTAAGTTGTGATTGTTCATCCAGTTGATCTTTGTAGGGTATTAACCATTCAACAAGTGCTTTACTATAAAGCTCACGCTCTTCTTTTGTCCCAATATTATTGAGTTTAAGGCTTACTTTTTCTCTTATACCTAACATTATAAATAGATTATCGAGATCAACAAGAAGCTCAACATCTGCCACACCTTCTTTAAAGCCTATTAGCTCAAGACCAAATTGTTGAAACTGTTTATAACGTCCAGCTTGCTGGCGCTCATTCCTAAACATATAGCCGCTGTAAAACCATTTTTGTGGGCCTATATTTCTTCCACCTTGATTATTCCATGCGCGTATAGCCCCTGCTGTTCCTTCTGGTCTTAGCACAACATCTTCTTTTGATATAAGCTGAAGCATTTCTTTATCTACTACATCAGTTCCTTCGCCTACGCCTCTTTCAAAAAGTGATTTACTCTCCACCATTGGAAGAAGGACAGGCACTGCGTTTATTTTCTCCGCCCATTCTCTGCAGATTGAATCTATCGCATAGGTTTGTTTGGCGTTAACGTTTTCAGGATAACCTGATTGAGGTTTAAAACTTTTTTTAGACATAATTATTTTCCTTTTCATAATATTTTAATATAAAACAACATCCACGACATAGCCGTGTATTTACAGTGGTATTTAAAAGGAATTAATGATGTCGAACGGAGAAGGGATTTATAAGGCGAACAAAGTCGCTCCATGAGGCTGGAGTAGAGATGAAAGCAGTGCTATTAAATATTTTTTTCATTACTTTTTCTCTGTTTATATTGGTTTTTTATTATAGCTTTCTTTTCGCATAAAGGTCAATAAAAAAAGAGGGATGCCCCTCTTTTATTTAAACTTTAAGCGCCCATTCTTTTTTTTCTTCTTTCCTGAGCGGCTACGATTGGAACCTGTTTTATATCCATATCTTCAGCATCAAAAATAGCGGCCATATTGTTAACACCTTTCACCTGAGAAGTTAACACATTTTTGAAACGCATATACGCAGACTCTTGCTCAGGGAAGTTTTTGTTTGCTTTTTTAAGCATTGGTAAAAAATACTCAACAACCTCACGAGCATAGTTGATTTGCTTTTCAAGGGTAAATACATTAAGCATAGAATCCATGTTATTGCATCTGTCTTCAAGCTTCGCGATACTCGCCATTGGACATTCAGAGATCCCTTGGAAATATTCTTCTTTCCCTTTCGTCACGCCATCTGCCATTTTTGATATCTTGTTAACAGCGTCAGTAACATCTTTGCCGAAATGTGATTCTATAAACTCAAGTTTAACAGGTTTTAAACCGACAAGTCTGTCTTTTTGAGTAGTCCAATATTTCGCGTTGATCCCGTAATCTTCAACAACATCATGAAGGAAAGCTACCGTAATCGTATCTGCTGGACGCATAAGATCTTTAACACTTGTTCTTATATTGCTAATGATCTCAATTTGATGTTGAAACTCTGGTGTTACGTGATCTTTTCTGAAACCATTATGATAACGCACAGCCAACTCCATTGCTTTCACGCAGTTACAATAAGATGGGTCATCTTCTGACTTTCCTATCAGCCAGAACTTGATTGCCAACTTTTTCTTTTGGTAGTTGTTTAGCTCGCTATCACTATTGACAAAATCATCTTCAACATCTTCCTGAGAACCTAACGAGATTTTATTTTTCATCAGTTCAACTTGACGACTGAAGTGTGCTGACATGTTATCACCATCAAACTCATCACTGTATCGCATAATTTTGTCTAATGATTTTAACACGTTGTAGTAGGCAGGATCATTCTCGGCTTTTCCTTGTAGCCAATATTTGATTGCTATCTTCTTTTCTTCATAACTATTTAGTTCTTTTTGATTACCTACTTTTTCCATGATGTCGCCCTTAGTAGTAAATGTTATATTTGATTGCTTATTACAATTATAACTTATCATAGTTATGTGATCAATAACCAATTTTTAATGAATGATAAAAAATAATAGTGTAATGCCACTTTTACATGATTGCTCTTATTTAGGGCAACAAAAAAGGAGGCTTGCCTCCTTTTGTTTTTACTGAGCAGCTACTTGGTGTGTTTCCCTTGTAGCCATTGTATTTTTGTAAATATTGTAGTTATCTGATACCTGCTGGTCTCTTATCGCACTGGTTATCTCCCCGCCTGGTGTATAAAGCATATAAGTTTTAGGTGATAAAAAGTTAGACACAATCAGTGTATTTGTTTTTCCTGTACACAAGGAGACTGCCTTAGTAACATTTAGTGTATTTCTGTTCCATGTTGTGCCTGATGCCGGAGGCAAAAGAGGCACATATGCACCATTAGATCTTATTTCAAAATAGCGAGTAGAAAGCGCCGCTACAACGTTCTGACAAGCATAATCGGGAACGTTTAGCACGGTTAGCTGAACAACGTTAGCATTGGGGTAACTTGTATCATAACTTAATGTATAGGTGCCGCCAAATGGCGATACATATTTACCATCTCTTATTCTTGCAGGTAAAGCGTAGCTATTTTTCAATATATCCATACTAATCGGATTTGCTGCTTTTTGAGAACCATTGGGAGGAGTGTTAGCCAATATACTTTCCGCTCCATCCATGATAATATTTATCTCCTGGATAAAACGTTTTGAGTCTGCTCCCTGACGATAAACAATATAAGTCGCAATAATCACGGCAGAAATAGCTAAAATCATGGATATGACGATAACCAGTTCTACCAGAGAGTATCCCTTTTTTCTATTTATTTTCATTAAAACTTTCCTAAATAATAACATTTAGTTTAGTAATAAATGATTTTCTATGCTTTGAAAAGCCCCAGCAGATATTTTTATTTCTGATTTAAAAACTTACTGATTTCAGTCAAAAACGTTAATATTTTATAGACATCTTCTTTATGCTCTTCCGGGATAGTTTCCTGATTAAGTGATCTTCTGAAACTTTTTTCCAGCTCTTCATTTGCCCTGAAAATGGCAAAAACTTCTTTCCTCACATAGCTGTCGATAACGTGATCATCATAATAATAAGGCAGATTGGGGTTCTTGACTCGCTCTATATAGTAAGACATAGATACCGTTTCTGCTAATGTTATATAGGCAAGTTCAAAGTTTTCAGATTTAGACCCTTCTTTGTTTTTAACAGCTATTGCTAAAAGAATGTTTGATTGAATTTTCTCTTCAACCCCCACCTCACCCTCTTTTCTATACAAGGCATTAGCTTTCTTCTCACCGTTAGACCATGCTTTAACAACACTCTCTCTTATTCTTCTTTTTTTATTCCTTACAGCGCTTGCAACTCTCACTATAATTACAATAGCTAAAAAAAACAGCACAATATTAAATATCATCATATAACTTCTCCTCTGAGTTAAATAACATTACCTTTTTTTGAAGAGAAAGCAATAAAAAAGGCCATACATTTGTATGACCTTGCTCTTAAAAACCTTAATTGACTCTTAAGCGACTGTTTCTTGGAACTTTTTCAAGCAAGAACTCCATTTGATCTGCCAATATCTTTTTGCTTCCTCTTTGAAGCAAGAAGTCCTCATATCTATTTGGAATATAAGGCAGGTAGAGCAGGCTCATTCCTGTTTTTTCCAATGGCAAATCCGCTTTACTCCAGTTACAATCCTTACAAGCAGTAACAACGTTCATCCAGGCATCTTTTCCGCCCTTTGAAACAGGATGAATGTGCTCACGCGTAAGATCTTCACGCTTAAACACATTTCCGCAATAAGCGCATACATGACGGTCTCTTTCGAATAACTTGTCATTGTGGCGAGTTAATGCAGGCTCCAGGTTTAACAAGTTAATTCTTGCGACACCTTTTGTTGCTATTATAGCAGGTATATCAAGCGTTGACGGCAATCCTGTAAAGCGAGAGCGTCCACCTGTTAAGGTGGTTAACGTTTGACCTGTTGACCATGAAACGTTTCCTGAACAGATTATCGTTGCGGCTTGTAATGGTGTTATCCATTCTTGTGGTGTTCCTGCTACATCTACTTGTAATATGTTTCCCATTTCTTTCTCCTAAAACATCCTTTACCTCATATGTTAATATTTAATAAGCTTTCGCCTACTGCTTGTTTTATAGGTTTTAAACACCTGTATTTAGAATACAGACCATAACTCCATTTTATTTAACATCCTGTGTATGGCGATTGAAGCCACCATACTTTTCTTAATATAAAAAAAATAAGCCATAGGGCTTATTTTAGTTTTGAATACCATAAATTCATATTCGCCTATATTAAGCCTTTATCCCTTAACAACCCTTCAATACTAATATCCACATCCAGTTTTTCTACATGTATACCACTAAAAGAAAACCATATATCTTTTAAATCTTCTTTTGTTGCTGTTCTGAGTTCTTCTACATCATACAAATTAATTTCTCTTACACTACCATTTTTCATATTAAAGATCAGCTTATCATTGTGCGAATCGTAGGCAGCAGAAGACACGGGGAATTGAAGCACCGCTTCTCGCCCTTCGCGTAAGATCTCTTGGTATCTTTCTTCTGTTAATGGCTCATAAACATCAGTTCTAGCCACGATTCTGGTTATCATAAATTTTCCTTTAAAAATATACACGTATGGATTTATATACGATTTTATCTTTTTATCTTATTAATAGCAAGTATTTTTAATGAAAAAAGCATCCCGGAGGATGCTTTAGTATAGTAGTTAAAATACAGCTTAGTAAAACTTGAACATAACCATTGCTGTTCTGTAGTTATTTGAAGTATCAGCATTACAATACTGTGTTATTTTAGCAACATCCAATGCGATACGAGATTGACCATCTTCACTGATTCCCACAGCATAATAGCCACCGCCTGACATAATACCACCTGCATCACTGGAGAAACCTGCGGCTACCATAACCTGATCAAAACCGGTAGAGGCTCCCGTTACAAGCTTAATACACTCTGCTGCAGGCACCTTGTTATACTGAATAGAAAAACCCGTTTTTCCTGCAATAGTTGTTGTTCCTACATAAACATCACCACCCCAGGTATTAGCAAGATGCGTTGCATCTTTAATCATGTTATCAGGAATAAGATTAGCCTTAATAAGAAGACCATTCATATTTGCATTTCCAGGAGGATTTGAAGATGAAGCATATAAGCTTTGAACACCCGATTTGATTAAGCCAATATTACCTACTTCAGTTTTTACGCTATTCGCCCCTGTTATTTTAGGATAAATGATTAACGCCAAAACAACAGCTCCAGCAATAATTCCCATTACTAAGAGCAATTCTAATAAACTAAACCCTTTCTTTTTACTTCTATTTATGTGATTCATCTCTGCGCCTTATATTATCAATATAGTGAAAAAAACAAAATATAAATTAATCTTATGTTGTTTCATTCAAAAATCAACCTTAAGGAAAACCGATCATCGGGTAAAATAAATAAAATAGATGAATATTCTTGACTTCAAATAAAAAAAGGGCCGAAGCCCTTTCCTATTTACACATGATCTTCTGTATATAACGCATGTCAATCCGACCTTCTTCTATACGCATAAGCATCTTCTTTTCAGACCAGTAGTGCTTTCCATCTTTAGATAAAGAAGAAGAACACATAACATCATTAGGAACAACAATTACCCTGTCGTCAAAATCATTATTGATTAAACCATGATGAATACTATTACGATTGGCGGCCCTATAAGCACCATGCCATATCTTCTTATCCTTCTTCTCAGACTCAGAAGTAGAGTTGCCAAATATATGCGTTTTACGATAACTTCTAGACATTTAAAGCTCCTTATTTAAGTTTCAAAATGTCATAGAACACCCCCTTTTAATATCATTAAATACACCTCTTCTCTACATTTTTTCAGTATATAAAAAGCAGCTATGAAACACAAGAAATATTTTAATTTATTTTTTATCTCTTTGTTTTAAAAGGTTTTTAAAGTGGTTCCGTAATGTTTATTTTCTTGCTTTTGATAGCCTAAAATGTTATTATTCTAACATCAAAAACAACATGAGGAACTGATTATGACCCAACGTTTTATTGATTTATCCACGCTTGCTCTCGATGGTGAATATTTAGAACAGATTAAGCTTAAACTTGAAGATGCAAAGACATCGCTTCTCACTGATGGTTCATTTTGCTGGATTGGAACACATGATGAAATGTTAAAAGATGCCCAGGAAATTTTAGAAAATGTTGAGCAATGGGAATCTGCTAAGGCGCTTATTGATTCTCGCCTCAAAGACAATCAGTACGAACTTGCTTCTTTAGCTTCTCTTGTTGCTGAGGTAAATGATGCCTTGGAAAATGGCCTTGGCGCTGACGATAATGAAGAAGATTCTGACACTTCTGATGTATTAGAGCTTAGCTTTAATGCTTTCAAACAGCTTACTCGTATGGGTAATATTGTGTATCTGGAAGGGATTGTTCGTCGCGAAAATCGCAATCCTGAAAAACTATTCTTAAACGATAACGATAAAATCAGACCTCCGATGAATCGTTTAGGTGAGAATGATGTTTTCTTTATTTCAGACATCGACATTGAAATCAAAGGATCCGATGTAGGTTTTGACGCAGTGAAGTCTATTTTAGCTGCTATGAACTTGTCTTAAGATTGCGTTTTAAAAACAGAATAAGGGCTTTCGGCCCTTATTTAACCAAAGCTTAAATATCAATAAGGAAAGAGGATTATATGGTTGCTGTTGAATCAAAAATGCTTATCATGTTTACCACTCAGGGCAATAACAATAAATTTTACAAAATCTGCTTGAGTGAAGATGGTATGGTTCATGCCACATATGGAAGGGTTGGTGCATCAGGCACCTCAGTATCATATACAGGCGGACGTAACAAGTTTAATAGCCTGATTCGTTCTAAAATCAATAAGGGATACAGGGAAGCACAGATTGAAGACATGAGCACATCTCAAGGCAATAGTATTGCGCCTAAAAAAGTTATTGATGTCGCTCTGGAGCAAATCATCTACAAAGATGACTTTAGCAAGAAGCTGATTGAAGAAATCGCACGTGAGAATATTCACAGTATTATTAGCAACACTAACATTACTTATGATGCAGATGACGGTCTTTTTAAAACCCCTCTTGGCATTGTAAAAAAAGCAGCCGTAGTTAAAGCGTATGCTCTTCTTGATGACATTTCTTCTTTACTGTCGGATCCAGTAAGGAATGAAAAGAAACTTTTTGAACTCAATGAGAACTATTTTTATCTCATTCCTAACAAAGTCAATAACGCACGTGATAAGGATAATCTGTTATTTTGTCAGGAACGTGTTGAACAGCAAAAAACAGTGTGCGACCAGCTATTCGACACCCTTGAGTTGATTGAAGATCTCAAAAGTGGCAAAAAGGAAATCGAGAAAAAAGAAGAAAAACAAGACACGCCTAAGTTTTTTGATGTTGAAATAGAAAGTGTCAGTGATAAAGCATTATTTAACAACATTGCGAAATCTTACGAGGACTCAAAAAATAATATGCATGGTCATGATATTATGCGTTCAAAAGTAAGTGGCATTTATAAAGTAAAACTTGAGAGCCAGAGAGAGGCCTTTGATGAAGCGGAGAAAAAGCTTGGCAACGTTCATTTGTTATGGCATGGAACACGCGTAGCAAATATTTTGTCAATCATGGCTAAAGGATTATTGATGCCTTCTGTTTCTCCGGGACAGAAAGCGGGTGCTATGTTTGGTGATGGATTGTATTTTGCTGACCAATCATCTAAGAGCCTTCAGTATTGCGATGGCCTTTATTATGCCAACAACTCCAGAAGGCGTAACAAGATTTATATGTTTTTAGCGTCTGTTGTTGTCGGAAAAGAGTTTATGCCAAGAAGCCCAACAGGTTCAAGTGGACGCCCTCCTGCAGGTTATGATTCTTTTTGGGCAAGAGCAGGTAAAAGTGGAGTTAGAAATGATGAGATTATTATCTTTAAAGGTGGTCAGGTTAGATTGGACTACTTGGTAGAAATAAGCTTGTAAAAACAAAAAGAGAGGCAAGCCTCTCTTTTTTATTACCTACTTGATCTGTATTTCAAAGAATAAACTTTTTTCTTCGTCTCTTCGCAGAACCAGTTATAGTTCATATCTTCTTCGAGATCTTTCTGAACAGCCATTTTGAGATCTTCACGCCTGATCCTGTAAGGGCCACCATCTTTATTCATACGGTATTTGTTAGAAACTTCGTAGACATGAACATAAGGCGCTTCATCACCTTTATCGCACAACTCATTGAATCTTCTCCTGAGCTTCCTGTGCCACTGTTTTTTGTCGTATTTCTCAGAATCCCTGCTGAAGTTTCTACCATACGCATTTACATATTTACTATAAGAACGAGCCATTATATTTCTCCTGTTTATTTACAATCGAAACATGCTTTACCTCCTTATTAATCCTTAATTAATATTAAAACTTATTTTTTATTTTCCTTATGGAAAACATCTGCTCGCTCATAAAAACTTCTCATCACACGAGCATTTTCATCAAGTTGTTTTCCAAGTCCTATTTCAGAACCACATTCACTACAAACGGAATAAAGTAACGGGACAACTTCACTATACCCATTGTTATTTCTTTCTATCCCTTCAGAAACTTCACTTAAAAAACCTTCACCACAAACAGGACAATCAGGTGTTTTATTCATATCTTTCCTTATAGTAGATTATCTGAGTCAGTTTCTGCCACGGCATCACCTGCTGACATATACTGAAGTTTCTCTAACATGCTTTTTATTGTAAATACAGGTTTAAAACAGTCTCGCTTTTTGTCATAATAAACAAAAAAATCTTTTGCTTGCTCATCACTGAAAAGATTCAAAATAAGCGGATTGAATGTATGAACAACAATATCTTCTTTAGGGAACTTATCATTCATTTCCAGTAAGGACTGAGCAAAACTCTCAAGACTCATAGTATTGTTTGAAAACACTTTCCCGGCAAAAGCCGCATCACCGTTGATGAAGCTATAGATATGCCCATCATTGATAAATACAACTTTGTTTAAATCAAAATGTTTACTTAAAATTTCTTGTTTACACTCATTTATAATAATATTCAACATGCCAAACCTCTCTAAATATAGCGCCATGTTATCATAGCGCTATATGCTTAGCAATTAATTTTTACACTAATGCTTTCTTACCTGCCTGAACAAGCTTTTTCTTTTTGATTTTAAAAGATGTGCTATCAAAACCACCAAACATTTTTGAATTAGCAATGATCTCAGCCCAAGCAGTAAAATAAAGTGTGGGTGCTAATGGATTTTTCCATAAACGTTCGAGATCTTCACCTTTAAGAGTATGGAAATCCATATCCTGACGAATAAGTTCAGCCACATCTTTTTCTTCAGGAAAGAGCTTTGTCCAGACTTCATAACTCACATTCGCATGGTCAGGGAAATGTTTTTTCCCTTCCTCGTCGAAATAGAGACATAAAGGCTTGCCGCAATCATGAAACTCTTGATAACGAAGTGTTATCTCATCAGGCAAAATCTTATCTTTCATTTTTTGATAAACTAATCCAATAACGGGATCGAGCAGCTCATTTCCATTTTCTAAATCATGAATCAACTGCTTATACGCTTCGACCACAGCAACTCCATGAGCGTGAACGCTTAAGCCTTGCATCTGCTCTGTATTTTTCATTAAATCTAAAAGTTCATTAAAGTTAGTTACCTATAACATATTTTTATCTCCTGTAGTTTTATTATTGGGTTTATTTGTTTCATTTACTTTTTTTATTGGTAAGCCATGACAACCTTCCTGAAAAAGAAACGGCATTATTGAAAATGGTTTCTTCTTCTCCATCATAGAGCCGCCAAACGTCTTCACCTATTTCCAAACTTATATTTTCAACACCTTCCCCTTTCAAATAATCAATTAACACTTCGCCATTGTCATTTAAGAAAATACCATAGCCTTCCGTAATTCGAGACTTAATAAAACGCTTAGCATTCTCATAAGTTTTATCAGTCATTGCTTTTGCATTTTCGCCATCCCATCCATATTGGCATTTTTTTATCTCTTCTAAACGCGCTAAAGATTTATTCATGTTATCCAGTGAGTAATGCATTTTAATATGATCAATAAAATCATCCTCTAAAACCAACACCTCTTCTTCAGCATATTCCTTACTGTAATAAAAACCTTGTTTTGATAAAGAACACACTAAATAACCGTCATCTTTATCATAAATAATATAGGCATCTTTTCCGTTATTATGCCACGTTATCTCAACAACACCCGCGCTATTAGGAATTAACCTTGGAGTAGGCAAGCCTGCTTTTAAACAATGTTCGAAAGCTAAAAACTGTTTTTTGAGCATATCTTTATCTATAGGTTCAGCAGAATAGCCATCCCATCCGGCCTCCCAATCCAGAAAATCTAATGCTTTTTCTTTTTCCTGAGCATACTCTTTTTCAAGCTGAGTAATCATTATGATGCCTCCTTAATTGTGTATTTAAAAAGTTGATATTTTTTGAATAGCACACGCTGCTCTACTGAGACAGGCTCGGTCGCAAATGCAGTGAAGCCATAATCCCAACTTGGCTCTTCAAATCTGACGAGATTCAGAGAAGCTGAAAGCTGTGAATATGCTTTTTCTAAAGCTAATGTATTTTTTACTCCGACGACAAGGACGGATGTGATAAGCTTACTTTTATTATCAAAAGCAAGACCTGCTTCATAAGCAGCATGGGAAGCTTGAACAAGGATTTGTTCAATAGGAATGTCTTTTCTTACGAAAACATAGATGTATTTTTTATCAGTCTACAGCATGGTTAATCCTCATAGTTGTTTACAATATCGCGTATTTTTTCATTTAACTCTTTATCACAAGATGCAGTTATATTACCGACTTCCTTTATGCATTGCAAGTCATTTTTTTCATTTATTGAAACTTTGAAAGTATCTTTTTTAGCTTTATCTATGTGAACGATTTTATCATCACACATAAAAGTCGCCGCTTCTTCTTCAAGTTTCATATCGAACTCTTTATTAAATTTCATAAAGCCTCCTGTTATAAGATAAACGCTTTCTATCTTTTAACACAAATTCAAAAATGATGCAATCATAATTATTCTTAAATGCAATAAAAAAGCAAGGACAAGCCTTGCTTAAAAGTTTACTACTTTATGGTTATAATAATTCTTACATGTAAGAATAGTTGTTAGGGAGACGATATCATTTTAAACTCCCACACTTTTCCGTCGTTTTCCCCGTCCTTAATCGATCTCGTGCACAAAATCTTTCATTCTGAGTATCTAATCAATCTCTCGTCATAATGTATCGGCTCGTCAGTTTCAACACTACAGCTCCTGATTTTTCGAACAACTGATTCTTAACTCTAAGAACTTTACTTCGCTCTTGTGATAACAATGTAGCACCACCTATAATCACATTGCAAATTTATTTTTTAATATTTGCTTATGACCTGAGACTTCTTTATAATGTAGCCAAATATATGGAGAAACGAATGACTTTATCAAGAGACGAGTTCTATGAAATGATGAATATCAATCCCCAAAAGCTTACTGAGTTTGAGGGTAAATATAAAACTGAATATAGAGTGTTCCGCTCAATTCATGAAACCGAAGCGAGTATCAGTGGATATTTTACTATCGGTCAAGCCTATGTGAATAACTCTGGAAAAGTATGTTGGTTCAAAACATATTTACATACAGATGAAAATGGATGTTCACATACCAGAGCTAAAACACACAACATCAGAACGTGGGCATGTGCTGAAAGCGGTGACCATCAAGGTGAACTCGATAACTTCCGCAAGGAGATGAATATGCTTATAGAAGCTTTTGACAAGGATCCTGTCTACGTAATGGATTATGTTAAAGGAGGTAAGCATTATGATTTATCACTTGAGTGGCATCTTGATGATAACGCCTGCTTATTTTCTCCTTTAGATGAAGCAAGTGTAGAACAACTTATTCCCAATCTTATTTATTAACTATAGGGCTTTCATTATGACTGAGATGAGCGCAACCATCACATCCGAATCAAATAACTTTATTAATCGCGCAATGACTAAAAAGTTTTTTATGCTTTTAGCCGCAAATTTATCCTTTTTTTCACTCATTTTGCTGTTTGCCAATAACGTTGGCGCAAATATTATGAGCCATCCAAAGATATCAGCAGCTATATTTATTCCATGCTATATCTTATTACTGGTAAATAGTTTTTACGAAAAAGTCGGCTATAAAGTATTAAGGTCATTATTGTATGCTATTTTTTATGGTTTACTTTTTACACCTTTTGTTTATTTATCAAAAGAACATCATTCGCTGTTCCATATTTCTATTGTCTTATTTTTACTCTTTGTTGGGCCTTCAATCATGTTGACGGTAGGACAGAGTTTTATTAAAAAACCATTTTTCTCAACATCTGCTATTTTTCCATTCTTCTTTGGATACGTTTTAGTATTTACATGTGTTTTCACAATGTTTTTACATATCTCCATTTTCTCAACATTATTGTTTTTAGTTATTCCGGTTGCACAACTTATTTACATACCTGTTCTTATTAATAATGCCGAAAAAGATATTGAAAACAAGATAACACCTCAGTTACTTATTCATCGCTTTCACAGTTTTTTAGCACTATCGTGGCTTTATTTATTTCTTATGATGGTTTAAAATCCAACAGGGAGTCCTCGGATTCCCTTTTAGTTTATAAAACTATTGCCTATTAATGTTATAGGATTTATCTCCTTGTTATCTTTCACATGCTATATTATCATTCAACAATATAACTAAATAAGGAGATTTATTATGAGCACTACTGTTTCAAAAATTAAAGAAGACAATCTTCATTTTACTTTAAACAATACTGATGATGCCGTAAAGAAAGAAGCCATTCATTATTTAAACTCTCTCGTTGTTGATTTTATTGACCTGTCGCTTATCACTAAGCAAGCTCATTGGAATATGAGAGGGCCTAACTTTATTGCTGTTCACGAAATGCTGGATAGTTTTAGAGATACACTTGATGAACATCAGGACACGATTGCTGAACGTTCAGTTCAGCTTGGAGGTACAGTAGCTGGCACATCTCAGGCTGTTATGGCTGACTCTAATGTCGAAGCCTATCCTATTCATATTAAGTGCGTAGAGGACCATTTAAAAGCGTTAGCTGAGAGATATGCTGTTGTTGCTAATAGGCTTAGAAAAGCCATCAGCGAGGTTCAGGATGAAGATACGGCTGATATCTTTACAGCAGCATCAAGAGAGCTTGATAAAATGCTATGGTTTATTGAGGCGCATATAAACGTTTAATATATAAAGGCTGGTTCTCAGCCTTTTCTTTTTTAGAGGTTAATCAAACTTTGTGATTTCAGTTTTTCTCAATCTTCATCGTCGTCATCGTCGTCATCCCATTCATCATCTTCTTCCTCTTCCTCTTGACCTTCGTCTAGCCATTTCAGATGAGCACTTTCTAAATTAAGAAGATAACTCAAATAATGTGAATAAGAACTTCTAAAAAAGTCCCCTTGTTTATCTATGAAAATAGAAGCTTCATCTATTTTCCTTAGATAAATCATCGCAGAATCAATTACGTCATAATGATAATCATTATCATAAAAAGAGTTTTTTAAACCATCCTGAAGGGATGCTGTAATTTCAGCATAAGGTTCCTGCTTGCTTATTTCAGAAAGACTGAAACAATCACAAAACTTCACTATTTCCATTAAAAGATCATCTTTACTTTCTATATATCTATACATACATTCCTCATTATTTTTATTATTTAAGGATACAAAAAAAGGAGCCGAAGCTCCTCTTTTCCTGAGTAATGGAAGTACGCTAGCTATTAACTATTTTCCTTAACTAAACTAAATAAGAATAAATATGGCTCTTAACCCGGTTAATACCTTCTCTTCATCGGTCTGCGTTGCAGTCTGACAGCATCAGCGTTTTTCTGTCGTCATTACTCAGTCAGCCATTCGATATATCACCATATCAAACAGGAAGCGCTTCTTTATAAGTCATGGACTCACTTTTTAACAAAGTGGAAGGAGGGCATATAATAAACCATAACGCTTTAACCCCTCTTTCGACTATAATAAATTACTCGTTAATCAAAGTCAAATCTATTAATAAGCTAAAACAACCTTAATACAGCTACATGTTCCGTTTGGCGCTTGTCCTGGATATATTACAGGGCAGTTCCTGTCTGTCCTTGGAGCATATCCAACGTAGTCATCAGAACGACCACCATCGAATGTAGTTAAACGACAGTAGTAACCCGGAGTTCCTACAGCGGCAGCATTCCATACGCCATTTGTACATGATAATAGTTTACCTGCTGCTGTTCTGCCTACAAGTCCATTTGGCGAGCAGCCACCTCCTTCACCTGCCTGTCCATTTATTTGAAGGTATTCATTCGTTGTTAAACGACTTCCTGATATGATTTGACCCGCAGCGTCAAGTTGCCCATTAGAATGAATATAATTAGCATACGTACCATTGCTTGATATATTTCCAGACGCATCGATATTACCTGATGAACGAACATACCCACCATAGAATCCTGCTGAGGTTTGGACATTTTTACCGCCATAGGCATTTATTGTTGCAGTATCGCCCATATTCCAGCCACCACCGTATTTCTGGAAGTAGATACCACCATCACCCATTGTCCTGAACCAGTTATTTGTATAGGTTTCAGTATTGGAGTAGATGTCACCACCAAAAATACGCCCATTAGCATTGATGGTGTTTCCAGATGTTATATTGTTGGAACCATAAATATTACCCACAGCATTCATGTAAGATTTATAGTTTCCTGAGTCATCACCAGCGGCTATAGTTCCTGAAGCATAGACATCAAGGGTTCTAAGACCACCACCCCATCCTGCAGGTAAGTTATTAGGATCATAGCCCATTAAACCTAATCTTTGTTGAACAATCAGGTTGCGGTTAACACTCATTACAGTAGAATAGTTCGGCGCGTTGGGAGAATATATTGTTAACTGCTTAGGAGATCCTAAACGAATTTCATAGTCATTTCCCGCAGCATCACCGCCAAAACTTATTGTATCCCCGTAACCATTTTTAGCATTAATTTCCGCTCCAGCATTAACATTACCGCCAAATGTTCCTGTTCCAGATGCAGTAATATTTTTAGCATTATTAATATCATTAGCACCCATGTTCAGATTACCTGTCATTGGTAATGTCCCATCACGGCGAAGATATATCGAGTAGAGTGCAGCATTATAGCCTGTTCTATACGTTAACAACCCTGCCTGATTAATATTTGAAAAGTTCGCGCTGGTTTCTTTCCACATTCCATTATAACCATCAGCTTGAGTTGCTGATTTTGTCATACCACTATCTATACCAGCAACCTGCATAGCTTTACCCAGCAGATCATATTTTATTGTGGACGCACCCAAAGTTAGAGGATTAGTGGTGGAGATTAATCCATCTATAACATAGTTGGGTGCGGTGCCTGATCTTTTTAATACAATAGTGTATCCTGACTGATAAACGTTTTTCCCTGAATAAGACGAATATAAAAGACCTTCATTAACCAACGTTGCCGTGGTTATTGTGCATGTATTATTTCCAGTATTACACGTTCTTGGGCCTGGATCTGAACTCTGACTTGTGCTTGATGCTAAAGTAGATAACTTATCATAGCGGATATTAATATAGCCATTAACCGCATCACCAAGTTGCCTTATTTGCTCACCAGCACCTTTAGCTAATAAGTCATTTTGATCTTGAATCATATCTTGAAACTTTATAAATGTTAAAGACGCTCCAACCCCTAGAACTAACACAAGCTCTAATAAGGAAAACCCCTTCCTTTTTTTATTGAACATATTTTTCTTGCCTCGTTAAAAAAGTAACACCTAATTCTGGTATACTGTAGTGTGAAAGTATTAACAATGATTAGACATTCTTTAATCAATTATTAAAGGTTTCAAAATGTTTCTACAATCTTTTGTTTATTTTTTAAATCCAAAATTAAATCAAATCATGCTTGCCGGGCATCTCATTGATGCAGCCAGTGTTTTTTAGCCTTATAAAACTGTAATAATCACACAAAAGAAAATATACTATTGTCTATTATTCTTACTGTTTAAAAAACATGCCCCATTCTTGATTTAAATCAAATCATAATCATTTACTTCATTAACATAGAAAATTTTGTGCTATATAATTTTAGAATAAAGTCTTATTTAAAAGGAGTATTTAATGATAGTTATAAAAAGAGATGGCAGAGAAGTGTCATTTAATAGTAATAAAATAAAAAATGCTATAGAAAAAGCAATGATTAGTCTTAGTATTTATGATGATAAATTTATAGAGAATATTTTAGTTAATGTTTTAACCACTATAAAAGAATCACAAAAAGAAAAGATCAGTATTAGCACTATACAAAATATGATTGAAAATCATTTAATGAAAAGCAAATATCCAGACATTGCCAGAGCCTATATAGAATACAGGCACGATAGAGATATTAGCCGTGAAAAGAATAGTGCGCTCAATAAAAATATACAAGGATTGATTGAACAAAGCGATCTATCCATTCTTAATGAGAACGCAAATAAGGACAGTAAAGTTATCCCAACTCAACGAGATTTACTCGCAGGCATTATTGCTAAACATTATGCCAAAAACCACATATTACCTCGTGATGTTGTTGATGCTCATGAAAAAGGGGAAATTCATTATCACGATCTTGATTATGCGCCTTTCTTTCCTATGTTTAACTGCATGTTGGTGGACTTACAAGAAATGTTAACTAATGGATTTAAGATGGGTAATGCTGATATAGAAACGCCAAAATCCATTAGCACAGCAACAGCCATAACCGCTCAAATTATTGCCCAAGTTGCTAGTCATACTTATGGTGGAACCACTATCAACCGTATCGATGAAGTATTAGCGCCTTACGTTGCTTGCTCTTACAGAAAACATCTCAAAACAGCTCAAGCGTGGTCAATACCTCAGCCAGAGAAATACGCTACAGCGCTCACAGAAAAAGAGTGCTTTGATGCTTTTCAGGCACTTGAGTATGAGATCAACACACTTCATACAGCAAACGGACAAACACCTTTTGTAACGTTTGGATTTGGGCTTGGCATCTCAGCAGAATCAAGACTTATTCAGCAGTCTATTTTTAAAAATCGTATAGCGGGACTCGGCAAAAATAAGAAGACGGCAGTTTTCCCTAAGCTTGTCTTTGCCATTAAAGAAGGACTCAATCGATCTGAAAGCGATCCCAACTATGACATTAAAAAAATGGCAGTACAGTGCGCAACTAAACGTATGTATCCTGATATTCTAAACTATGATCAAGTCGTAAAAACAACAGGTTCCTTTAAGACTCCTATGGGATGCAGAAGTTTTTTAAGCATCTATCTTGATGAGGCTGGAAAAGAAGTTCATGATGGAAGAAACAATCTTGGCGTTGTGAGTCTTAACTTACCTCGTATCGCTATAGAGTCTGGAAACGATTTTAACGCATTCTGGTCATTACTTGATGAACGCCTTAACCTTTCAAAGAAAGCGCTTCTTACGCGTATAGAGAGGCTTCAAAATGTAAAAGCAAAAGTAGCCCCTATCCTTTATACAGAAGGCGCTCTTGGTATAAGACTAAAACCTGATGATTATGTAATAGACTTATTCAAGAATGGTAGAGCGTCCATCTCATTGGGATATATTGGTCTTCATGAAACAGTAAATGCACTTTTGGGTGAGACACCTCATATTTTTGATAGCATTGAGAAACAGCAAGTTGCACTATCCATTATTCGGCATTTAAAAGATGCTGTAAATACATGGCAAAAAGAAATAGGGTATGGCTTTAGTCTATACAGCACGCCAAGTGAAAATCTTTGTGATAGATTTTGTTCATTAGATAAAGCTTCTTTTGGAAATATTCCCGGCGTCACTGACAAAGGCTATTACACAAACAGTTTTCACTTAGACGTAGAGAAAAAAGTTAATCCTTATGAAAAACTCAACTTTGAAAAGCATTATCCTCAAATAGCGAATGGTGGTTTTATTTGTTATGGCGAGTTTCCTAGTCTTGAGCATAATCCAAAGGCATTAGAAGATGTATGGGACTACAGTTATGACAGAGTGCCTTATTATGGAACAAATACGCCTATAGATGAATGTTATAAGTGTGGCTATACCGGAGAGTTTGAATGCACAAGTAAAGGATTCTTTTGTCCTAAATGCGGCAATCATGAAGAGGGAACTCTCTCTGTTATCAGGCGTGTCTGTGGTTATTTGGGCAGTCCAGACACTCGTCCATTTAATAAAGGCAAGCAGGAAGAAGTTATGCGTCGTGTAAAACATTTATAGGAGCAACCATGAACTTTCATAAATATTATCCTGTTGATGTTATTAATGGCGAAGGAACTCGTTGCACACTTTTTGTTTCAGGATGTGTTCATCAGTGTCGAGGGTGTTATAATCAGTCTACATGGAAGATAGATTCAGGCTTACCTTTTACTGAAGAAAATGAGCAGCGTATTATTGATGATTTAAACGATCAGGACATAAAAAGGCAAGGATTGTCTCTATCAGGCGGAGACCCGCTTCATCCTGAGAATATCTCATCTATTTTAAAACTGGTTAAGCGTGTTAAGTCTGAATGCCCCAATAAAGATATTTGGTTATGGACAGGCTATGAAAAAGCATATTTAAGCTTAGCGCAACAGGAAGTTATTGCTTATATTGATGTGTTAATTGATGGTCAGTTTGAACAAGACCTTAAAGATCCATCATTGAAATGGAGAGGAAGCAGTAATCAGATTATTTATCGATTCAAATAATAAAAAAAGGGAGCACAGCTCCCTTTTCCTTTTACTACTTTTTATACTTACATTCTGTTTCTACGTTTAGCCACATTTGCTTCGGCCTTTTCCTGATTGACTTCGATATAGGCTGCTTTCTCAAGGCTCGCCAAATCTTCGGTCATATCATTTTTGTCAGCTTCATAGATTTTCATCATGATTCTGGCAGGCTTATAATTTCCAGTTGGATAACGAACTTCCAACCACTCAACAAATGGAGCCAGTTCTTTCTGAACGCTTTCTGAAACAAATGGAAAATCTTTCAGTTCTTCAAGAATCGAGCGAGGCTTAACCTTAAAGTCTTTTTCATTTCCGGTGTAAACAGATAAGAACTCTTTACGTGATGCTATAATGTTCTTCTTCTGCGTTTCCATTGGTTGCTCTACAATCCAGTCAAGGAATGCGTGAAGCTGTGGCTTCATATTATCACTGATGAACTGATAGCTATCGATACGAGAGTGAGACGTTTTAATAGTCTTTCTCTTATATTCGCTATATTTCAGCAAGAACATGACATAATCAATACCTTTTTCAAGCGTATCAACATTGGCATTATCAGACTTATTCAGGAAGTTATTCTGAATATATTTTTCTGGATTACCAATCGCATAGTCTTTAGCTCCTCTCATGAACTTCCACGAACTGTAGTAAGGAGACTTCACTTTAATCTTGTTCATCTCTGCATCTTCGAAAACATAGCCTTCAAAGTCGATCATCTTTTTACCTGAAGAAATGGCATTATAAAAACCTTCAAAAGCTGCAGCATCTTTACAGATAATCATACGCTCTTTTAATGGCAGATTCTCAAACTGCTCAGCAAACTTCTTCATAATATCATAAGGCACATCGCTGAACTTTATGTTTCTTTTTACCATACCCAACAATACTACGTGAGCATTTTCATACTCAACGATATGAGGATCGTTAACCGGATCATTAACTTCAAAAATAAAGTTTACGCCATATTTAGCCGCATAACGCTTAAACATGCCCATTTCTTTTTGGCTAAACTGATTATCTACAATGTTTTTAAAATAATCAGGGAACTCACCTTCAATACGTGATTTGGAGGTAATAATCAGTTCATCAGTTTTTGAATCATAACCAATTGTTCCAAAGAAGCCATTTTCTTTTTTGTAGCCAATCATTGGGAATACAAAGTTTTCTCTTACATATTCTGCTGTTGATTGAGGCACTTCACCCACATTGAAAAACTTCTCATAACCACGAGAAACAATCTCACCTGTTTCATTGTTAATAAACAGACCACGAGCCTGAGAAACCAACTCTTGTAAGAATGAGTTCTCAGAATCCTGAAACGCAGTGCGTGTAAAGTTAAATGCACTAATATGAGGATACATTTCTGAAGGTGTTTCCACTATCAAAGGGTTGCTTCTCAAATGCTCAAGCAAATCAAGACTCGTCCTTCCTGTATAGGCAATAGGGTTCAATACACTATCTGGTGCTTTTTTGAACTCAAGCTCAACTTCATTCGGCTTAAGCAGATCTTTATCATATACGGTATTTGTCACGCTATAATCCTTAAATGTAAACTTATTTGAACCTTCTGCCTTTTCCCATGCCAATATTCTTAATTGCTCACCAAACTCAACTTCGCCTTCAAGGTTAAAACTCTTATCAGAGGCAATAATGTTAAGTCCTTTAGCATTTCTATGACCATGAATCTGAACCCACGTATTTCCTTTTTCATTTTCAGAGAATAAGGAGTCGATGTCATACTCATAGCTACCAAAACCGTAGTTATTGATGTTTTTCGATAAGAACATTGGCTCTTTAGGAACAGATCCTAATCCGCCATGATTGACTAAAATCTTGGCTTTTCCGTATTTCAAGTATACCACTTCATCAAGATCATGATAAAGCGATTTCAACGATTCTTTTGTAAAGCCAGCATCCAATAACTGAGGCAACGTTTTCTCAACAAAGCCTTTATCTCTCAACTCTAAATCCATAAAGTAGCGATAAAGATTTTCTTCATGGTTTCCTTTCAGGAAGATAAAGTTTTCTTTACCTATGTTATCCTGAACAAACTTTAATGCCTCACCGTTTTCGACACCTCTGTCAATGTAATCACCTACAAAGACATATAATGCTTTTTTGTCATCGTGGTTTTTGTTGAACTTATCAAAAGCACTGTAGCAACCCTGAATATCACCAATAAAATAGATTTTTTCATAATCACTCACATCTCTCAGCAAGTCATTGGCGTTTTGAGCAAAATACGCTTTTACTTCTTCAGGTGTTTTTACTGTATAGCCAGACATATCAAGAGCTGCGCGAGCAGCATAAGATTTCTCTAAACTACTTAGAGGAACCTTTTTATAAGGCGTTCTATTTTCATTACGCTGGATATAAAAATCAATACTGTCTTCAAGACCAAAATCTATTAGCTCAAGATCATATCCATACTTATCAGCAACTTCTTTGTATGCTTGTAAATCTTCATTTCTCAAAGAGGTCGCATCCAGAATAAATGGCGCGCCTGTTTCAAGGCGAGACGGGATGATTCGATGGAATAAAATACCGAAAACAACATCATTCATTTCATTGTTAATACTCAGCTCACCATCACTTTCCAAGGTCGGCGGGAAAAATATTTCACGTAAGCTATCTGGACTTACAGCAATTTTATCTAAACCCGTTTCTCTTAAAAATGTTGACTTACCTGAACCTTGTAATCCTACAGTTACTAAGAACTTGTTATTTTTCATTATACTTCTTCCTTTTTCATTATTTAACGATATACTTTTCACAGTATAACATAAGCTCAAATTCATTGGAATAGATTTTAACCATTTACACATAGATTATAAAGGTAATACTCATTATGAAAAACAAAAAGATTTTTCTTTCAGCACTGCTACTTTCTTTAACTTTGGTGGGGTGCGATAATGCCTCTACAGAAAATCAGGGACCCAAAACAACTCTGACAGAAAAACACATTTCTAATAAGGCTCAGGCACTCAAAAATTTAGCCGAGATAGAAAAGAATACATTTAACTTTAGGACAGGTAAAAAGCCTTCAACTGCAGGTGAATCGATTTATGTTTTCTTCGATCCACAATGTCCACACTGTAATAAGCTTTGGCAAAATGCGCATGATGAAAAAGCAAAAGACATTTCCATTGTTTGGATTCCCGTTGCTTTTTTGAATAAAAACAGTTTACCTCAAGCTTCGACTATTTTATCTGCTGACGATCCGGTAGCAAAAATGGCAGAGCACGAAGACAGCATTAGTTCTGGTGGAGTAGGGTTAGACACGGTTTTAGTTACCAGCCCTAAGTTTGTTGAGCAGGTTAATAAGAACAACGCTGTTTTTGACAGTTTACAAGGAAGAGGCGTGCCGTTATTATTGAAAGTGTCTCAATCTGGTGAGATCATCGCAGCGTCTGGAGAGCTATCTCCTGATTTACTAAAAGAATATGCTCAAAAATAAATAAAGGCCAGCGGTGCTGGCCTTATTATTACGCTTCTATCACAGAACAGTTATGAAACTTCTCAAAATATCCTTGCCAGAATACATGCATTTTATGTTTTTTACCTTCATCATCAAACAAATAAATATAACTTTCCCATATATAATCCTCATTCCATTGAAGATCACCACTTAGTATCTTCTTATACTCTTTAGCACACGTTTCATCACTCAGCATTTTAGACATTTCTTCATCGGAATAATCAGCGAAATCCTCGATTGAAGGCACAAACCATCTTTTCTGCTTCATTTCAGTATAGAGAGCTTGCTTCTCAGCAAATGAAATACCGTAAGAATCCATTTTTTCATAATAAGCGTTATGCTCTTCTATGTCTTTTATCGCCTCGTGTAAAGCTTTTTCGTTTTCAAATACCACAGGGATCTCATTTTGAGTATCTTCATTGCTAAAACTGTCGCCTGTCATATAAAAAACTTCTATTGTTTGCTTCATGTTAACCCTCTATTTCTATGATTTCAGCATGGATAAGATCAGCAAAATAATCTTGCCAGAAAGCATCTATTTTCAATTTACTTCCGTCATCCAACTCTACATATAGAGCACGTTTCCATTGGTTGTTGTTGAGATCCTCAATAACTCCATCACGTAAATCTTCAAGCCTTTTTACAATTTTTTCATCATCTGGCATAAAATCATATTCAATCCTGGCATTAATATCATCCCGATAAAAATCCCTTGCCGAATAATACCAGCGCTTAGCTTCAACTTCTTTATTTATTGCTTTTCTTTGTTCAGGCGTCAAACCTCTTTGATTATACTTTTGATAGTATTCGTGATTTTCATGAATATCATTTAATGCTTGCTGAGCCAGTTCCTGCGAAACCCAAACTGCTGAGATTTCCTCTTTGACTTGTTCTGAGCCAAAACTATCACCACGAAGATGATCAACCAATATTGTCTTCAAAGAGTTCTCCTGTTTATTGAATACGATATTTGAATATACAGACTTGGGAAATGGAAAGCAACTTATTTTTAGAATGTTTGAAAGGTGGTGTTCCTTGCTGGATTCGAACCTGCGACCCTCCCGTTATGAGCAGGATGCTCTACCACTAAGCTAAAGAAACATAGAAGTATCTACATGGCGTGAATGGCTATCGAAACCATACTTTTTCTTACTTTCGCACGCAAGAAACGATCTGCCCTTAATCTACCACACCATTTCTCTTTAATCCGGCTGAGATGTTCTGCGAAAAACAACTCAGTTCCACTAAGAATCGAACTTACCTCCCACACCAAGGTGAGCGTGCTGACCTATACACTCAGGAACACCTTCAATAAAGATTAGATACTTCTGGTCCGTACTGCAGGACTCGAACCTGCGACCCTCTGGTCCCAAACCAGATGCGCTACCAGACTGCGCTAAGCACGGATTATGCACCTTATTTCTAAGGCGCACAGGCCTACTCTTTCTTAAATATAAATCCACCTTGGGGAATAATACCTTTAGAATTTTCAACCTGTTCTAAAGCAGCCTTAATCTCATCGCGAGACATAGGCCCTTCGAAAGTTGCAGCAACCTCTCCACCAGATCTTTCCTTTATCAAACTTTCCAGTTCGGCATGATAGGCGTCCGCTCTTTCACGATAAGCTGGATCAGTCTTGTATCTTTCGAGAGATGCTCTTTCATCTGCCTCTTCTTTCTCTGCTATTAGCAAAAATAACTTCTTTTGCTCCGGCGTCATTGCATTTAAATCAGGCGGTGTATATTTCATAAAGACCTCTTTTAGTTGTTTATATGTAAATAATCAATAAAAGTTATACCTGCCTTTTATAAATGCTGGTGCTGATGATAGGAATCGAACCTACAACCTACTGATTACAAGTCAGTTGCACTACCTATTGTGCTACATCAACATATGCTGTGAGATTATTGCAGGGATGCCCCCTGCTCTGGACTTGAACCATTTAAACGGAAACCCAATCTCATTTTAACTTTTATTCCGCAGCAATTTATTATGACATCTGACCGCCTACGTCAGGAGTTATTTAGCCATACTCACCTTATCCGCCCGAAAGACTATAACTTGGATATGTATTAACCTCTTGGCTCTCGTCAGTGCGCTAAGACTTCGCACGCTGTCATGTTGGGGAGATGCCACTGCCATCTCGAATATTTACTTTGTCCTTATAACTGGGCCAATATCAAGGCGCTCGCATGGACCCGCAGTTCATATAGACCTGCTTTTATTTTACAAGCTAAGGGCGTAATTTAGCTTTGGTATCCCGTATAGGACTCGAACCTATAACCTACGACTTAGAAGGTCGTTGCTCTTCCAGTTGAGCTAACAGGGTATAAATACTGGAATGACTGGAGATACTCTTCATCTACTAATACACTGACACTGCAAGCTTATTATGTATATAGCACAACATAGGCCATGTCACTTTACTCTGCTATACCAGAGATTATTAGCACCAGTATTTAAAATAAGTACGCCTCGCATAACAGGAACAATCTTCGGGTTCTGCTCGCGACACAAAACACTCCCCAACTGTATGTTACTAAGACGATTTTACCGACGCCTCGGCTTTTGGTGGCCCCTGCTGGGCTTGAACCAGCGACCTAACGATTATGAGTCGTCCGCTCTAACCAACTGAGCTAAGGGGCCATATGTGGTATAGTTCCTGTCATCAACAAAGAAACAAAGGTTCTTCTACAACCCTCCCTATAATTTCTGCCACATCAGAATGTATAAACCTATACATTAGAGCTTATTTTGCGTGATTAACTCGCTACATTCGAAGATAGCCAATCTCCTAGTCATCAATCAAATGACGCGGATGGTAGCCCTTGCTGGACTCGAACCAGCGACCAAGCGATTATGAGTCGCGTGCTCTAACCAACTGAGCTAAAGGGCCATTATAATAATGCTATAAGGTTTCGAACCTCACTCACCCGAAGAACCCGCTCCCAAGAGCTTCATAGGATTCGAACCTATCCTGTCTACGCGGGCTGGCTTCCCGACAGTCATGTAGCATTATTTGGTACCCCATGCCGGACTTGAACCTGCGACCTAACGATTATGAGTCGTCCGCTCTAACCAACTGAGCTAATGGGGTATTACTGGCGTTCTGTATAGGATTCGAACCTATGACCTACGGTTTAGAAGACCGTTGCTCTATCCAACTGAGCTAACAGAACATTGTGGTGCGCCGTGCTGGACTCGAACCAGCGACCTACCGCTTAGAAGGCGGTTGTTCTATCCAACTGAACTAACGGCGCATTGCTTACTTCATGTTTTATATATTACACAACGTTTTTATTAAAATCAAGTTATTTTTTAAATATTTTTATTTATTTTCAATAGCTTACATCAAAAGAGAATTATGGGAATGCCTCCTGATATTTTAAAATATCTTGGATATCACGCATAAAAAAAGAGTCCTTTCGGACTCTTACAGATTGGTTTTTGACTTGATTAAAACCTTTCTATGTTTATTGAGTCCACGACAAATCGCCTGCTTCTTATAGCAGGTCTTATTCTTATTATGCTGTGAACTGTCATGTTAAACATAGTTTTTCCTTTTATGAGTGATAAGCAAAATAGCGGCGTAAGGACTGGTTATTACTAACTTCAGTTAAGCCATAAAGACTTCCACGCTAACGATATTCTTTTTCAAACTACCATACCTTCCCCACGTGTTATACAGTTGTGTAGTTTTACCTGATAACCTCTTCTTGGGATTTGCTTGGTTGCTCCGGCAAGATTCGAACTTGCGATCTCCAGCTTATGAGGCTGGCGAGGACGGCCTCTCCTCTACGGTGCTACTCAGATGTGTATTAAACACGATATAAAATACGAAGTCAATAAAAAACTGAGGGACGCTTTATAATCGCTCTTGGGCAAATAGCCAGTGGCTGGTCAGACGCCAGATTGCTCTGCCTCGTTCATACGTCTATTTACATAGTATAGTGATACACCTTATCCGTGTCAATAAAAATGTTCGCATTTCATCGCCTGCAATGCTATAATGATTATATCAAACAAAAGGAAAACACATGAATAATATTGACTATGCTTTAGAACTCTTTTCAAGAATCCCTTTCCAATATCGCTATGACCGGGAAGACAATCTTGCTTCAGTTATTTCACTGATGGCTTATGAGCAGGCTCAGCTTGGTGATTTTGACGGTTTTAAAACTATTCTCGCGCATCCTCGCTTTACTGATTATTGTGGCAAGAATCTATTTCATCGTTTTTTTACTTCTTATTCTTATGATAGTTTACCCAACCCTCATCTCGACACTAAAAAAGAGATAGTAGACTCAAATCTTGATAAAGCTTTAAGTATTTTCCTTGAGCTTAACAAACTAAGCTTTGGTGTATTATATAAAGAATACCGCTCAGAATATTATTACATCATCGATCCAGAAAGCCAGATAAATCCAAAGCTATCTCGTATAGAATCATTACTTGACTATGTTATTGAAAACAAAATCTACATTTCTGCGCTTTCCCTGGATATTGAGCAGTTAATGTATTTTGAGGACGTTAACTTAGAGCCTTCATTTAAAGAAAAAATTCAGAAGTATGCTGAAATTTCAAAAAATGATAAAAATACTCAAGATTTAATTGGTCATACTATTTTTTCATCAGTTGATTTAAATCATGAGATAGAAGCACGCATTCCTTTTGAAAACAGAGAAAAAAGAAACGTTTTTGAAAAGATGTTACTCATTGGTTTTTATTTTGATAAAAATAAAGTCATTGGTGAAAAAGACACATCATATGAAATAGGTGATTGTAATTATTGTCAATCGGAACCTTATTTTAAACAGGGCGTCCCTGATGTATTCAACAATCCTTATACAGAGTTTTCTCAGTGTTTCACCCTACTGGCTAATGTCATGGAAGTTGAGTTTTCTGAAGAAGAGAAGGCACTTGCTTTAACAATTTATCAAGATATTCATAAAAACCATTATAAATATGACTAATTATTCGATCTGCGTTTGAAACAGCGCAGATCTCATGATAAATTAATATCATGACAACCAAATAAGGAAAAATATGAAGACTTTTTTATTTCATGACTATGAAACTTACGATTTAGATACACGTAGAGCACGTGTTTCTCAATACGCTTCTATCAGAACAGATGAAAACCTGAACATTATCCCCGGAGAAGAGCAAGTCCTTTACTGTTTGCCCCACATTGATTACCTGCCAAGTCCTGAAGCGTGTTTGGTTACGGGTATTACGCCTTTAGATGTCTTAGAGCGTGCAAAGAACCCTGAGACCAGTGCTGAAGTCTTATCTGAATATGATTTCTTCACTAAAATCAATCAAGAGTTCTCATCGCCTTCAACGTGCTCACTTGGTTATAACTCAATGCGTTATGATGATGAAATCTCAAGGAACGGATTTTATCGTAATCTTCTTCCTGTATATGACAGAGAATGGAAATCAGACTGTTCTCGCTGGGATATGATAAGCGTTGTCAGAATGTATGCTTTTCTTTATCCTAATGAAATCAACATTCCATTAGATGAAGAAGGAAAACCCTCTTTCAGACTTGAGAAGCTAAGTGTCGCTAACGGATTTAAAATAGAAAACGAAGGTGAAGCGGGCGCTAACTTTCACGACGCTCTCACAGATGTTCGAGCTACCATTTTTATGGCTAAGATGATGAAAGAAGCACATCCAGAATTTTGGTCTTTCTTCCTTGAGCATAAAAACAAGAACAAAGTTAAAGATGATGTGTCTATCTCAAAAAGCAAAATGGCTTTAGTTTGCTCCACCTACTTTGGTAGCGACAGTAAGTTTGTTGAGCCATGCTTCTTGATGGGATTCCACAAAAAAGATGCGAACTCATTCATCTCAATTAAACTTACTGATTTAGATGGGATCAGGAACCTTATTTCAATGTCTGCTGAAGAAATTAAAAGCAAACTTTATGTTAAGAAAGACGATCCTGAATATACATCTCTTCCGATTCACCAGATAAAGGTTAACCAATCTCCTTCAATATTGCCTTTTGATAAAATGAGTGAAATTTTTGGACTTGAAGACCCTTCTGCTAAACTTATAGAGCTTGGTAAAAATGTTGAACTTATGCGTTCTGCCTATACATTAGTAAGAGACAACTTTACCGATTTACAGGCTAAAATGGATGCTATATTCAATGAAGGGTTCAAGCCAGAACCGTCTATTGATCCTGAGCTAGGTATTTATGGAGGATTTGCCCCACGCAGTGATGAGCAAAAACTTTATGACTTCCATAAAAATATTGGTCTTAAGAAGTTCACACAATACTTCCAAAAAAATCACTTTGAAGACAAGCGTTATAATGAGCTGGCTCGTCGTCTTATTCTTAGAAACTTTATGGATGATGTAGAGCAAGTGCCAGAACTGTCTGCCGTTGTGGATGAATGGTATAAAACAGCAACTTTCAAAATACATAAAGGCTACGATAATCATTTACTACAAGGTGAAGAACCTGAAATGGTTTTAGCCAGAACATTATCGACACTAAAAGCTGACTTGCCTCTTCTTGAAAAAGACGCCGATGAAAACAAGCGAGAAATCTTGACAAGATTTAAAAAAGGCATCAACCTTCAGTTTCAAAAACTAAAGGGAAAAGGCGGGTTAAGTCAGGCAGAGGATAGCCCGAATAAAAGTGGACCTAAGCCATAAATAAAAGGGAGCTTGCTCCCTTTTTTACTGCATATTCGTATGAAGTCTGTATTTATTTTCCTGAAGCTCATCTATTGAAATCACACGAACTTCGTCTTCAGAATCTTCCTCTTGCTCTACCGACACAATAACACCGTTTATATCAAGACCTACAACGCGATAAGTTTCGTCATAAAGATGAAACATCTCTTTATCTTCAAAAACGATATAAGAAAAAGAACGACCCATAATGGATTCCTTTACTGCTTCTAAAAATTGTTCGACTATTTTTTCATTATTCATATAAAGCCTCTTTATTTTAATATTCTCTTATCTTAATAGCGCTTTGAGTTTATTTGTGAAGATCTGGAAAGCACTTTTTTTGAGTTCTGCTTCTTCTTTATACTCTATCGGCACTGGTTCTTCAAAGTTTTTTCCTATTAATCTTTTTTTAATGTTTATTAAAACCATAGCCATCTTATCGCCTTCAATATAATCTATTAGTAATTCTCTCAGCTCCACCTGAATAAGAGGATTTCTTTTATTAAGCAAGCTAACAACCATTAGTTCTAACAAAGGCTTTTTTCTAACAGCTTTGATTAAGCAAGGCTCATTAAACAAATCCACATAGCATTCTATATTATTAAGCGCTTTTATTGTCTGCTTATAAATACATCGACCGTAGATGTGTTGATAAAGCTTCGCTTTAAAGAGGTTATCCTCGTATTTTTGTTGCGACTCCTTCAGAAAAGACCTGTCATTGAAAAGGTTATAATAGTTATCTCTTAGCCATTTATTTGATCTGTAAGCACGCTCTATAATAAAGTCAGTTTCTTTTATCTGATCCACAACTTCTTTTTTCATAGAGCCTCCTTATATTCATTTGCTTCAAAATAATTTATACTATAACATAACTTATTAAAAACAAAACAGTGAGAAGAAAATATGAAGACAGCAAGAAGATCAATAGGTGAACCTTATCAATGTTGTAAAGAATGGCCTGATAATTGTTTTGTGCAGTGTGGAGGCAGAGGTATTGTGGGAACACCTACAGGCGTTTATGAAACTGCTTTTTTTGAAGCTTTTCCTAAAGAGCCAAATACTTTCATTCGTGGCGAAGGAAAGTCTATTCCTGATGCAGAAGAAGATGCATGGAATCATTATCAACGCATTCTTGCTTGTCCAGAACATAAATATCAGCGCCACGGAGCAAACAGTGAGCATGGCACCTGCATTTATTGCAAGCTTTTTTCATCTCATGTATTTCCGCCTGTTTATTCCTGTAAGTGCTGTGGTAAAAATGAGGTAGCACTTGAACATGAAGACCATCATTTTTGTTTAAAGCATTATTGCGAGACAATGAGCCATTACACGTTGTCAGATATTAAGCCAGAAAGTTTATTTGATGAGGCTGCTTTTCTGTTGAGTAAAATTCAGAAAGCGGTTCAGTTTGAAATTCTAATAGAAGAAGATCTCTTTGACACAAAAGCTGTAGAGTATCAGGAAATAAATCGTTGGGAAAAAGAGCTAAGAGATTTTGAAACTCATTATGGACGCAATAAAATCATAGAGGTTGCCAACTCAATGAACGAAGGGATAGCATTATTTAGGCTACTTGCCATTAAAAAAGAGATGAATACGCATGAGGATATTCATAGACATATTTTCAAAGAGTTTTTAGGTTTGAAAGGAAAAATTGCAAAATACGACATTCCTGAGAGTATAATAGACAGGATCAAGCAGATTATTGCCCAATCCGCATAAAAAAAGCCCAAGCGTTTTATCAATGCTTTATTCCACTGAGCTGCTACCTTCCGGTCCTGACTCGCTGATGAAATAGAACATTATAATACTTGGGCCTAAATAATATTAACACAACCAAAAATGATAAACAAGAGGACTATATATGATAACAGAAAATGATTTAGGTGCTGATGATTATATTTTGACGAAAGATAATCGCATAGCAATCGTCAATAATATTCACACAGATAGTGCGATAGTTGAGTTTTATGATGATGGTTCCGAAAAAGAGATAGCATATTCTGATATTGCTCAAGTATTACCGGGCAATCGCAGTTTAGAGCTTGGAGATCGAGTCAGGCTTGAGCCTGTTTTTTATCCTGAGCAATGCGATGAAAATCCTCATAACTGTCATGGCACGGTGGTAGATTTTGATGGTTATTGGTTTTATGTAGATTGGGATAATGGGAAGTGGAACACGTATCGCCTTCTTGATGCTGATTTAACCAAAGTAGAGAGCATTTAAAAAAGGCCCTCGCGGGCCTTTTGTTTAGAGTATTTCCTCAACTTCATAACCACCCGGCACATCTTTAACATTCCATCCTAAAGCATTTACCTGATTTCTTAACTCATCCGCCAAGCTAAAGTCTTTATTCTTTTTAGCTTCTGCCCTTTGCTCTACCAAAGTCATGACTTCTTGAGGAATAACTTTCTCCTTTTGAGCCTCACTCCATTTCTCAAAGAGACTATCCAGTGTGTCATCAACTTTTACTACTGATAGCAGCTTAAGTACTTTCAACACATCGTTGGCTAACGCTTGAGACTTTATAGCCTTTAACTCTTTAAGCGCACTATAAAGCACAGAGACGGCTTGTGGCGTATTGAAGTCATCTTCCAAAGCGACCAAGACATCATCCAGTAAAGACACGACTGAATCTGAATTATTATCAGCAGTATAAGAAGGAATCTCTGAAACAAAGCTTTCCCAACGCAGATGCGCTTCTTTCAGCTCATCTTCTTTATATTCCTGAGATTGGTTATACTGACCTTTATTTAAGAACAGCTTTAACGCTTCCGGCGAATATTTTTCAATGATATCTTTTACATAGATAGAGTTGCCTAATGATTTAGAAAGTTTTTTACCATCTTTCGTCATCATGCCATTATGAATCCAGTAATGTGCAGGGTTAATGCCATTATGAGCTTCACTTTGAAGAATCTCATTTTCATGATGAGGGAAGATAAGATCTCGACCGCCACCATGAATATCAAAGTGTTCACCTAATGTATGATGATGCATTACAGAACATTCAATATGCCAACCTGGTCTACCTTGCTTAGTAAATACCGCATTCTGATAGCCATATTTTTTGTCTTCTTTCCATAAAGCAAAATCAGCTTTATGATGTTTAGCATAATCCTGATCGGCAAGACGAGTATTACTTTCCAGATCTTTCAAAATCTTTTTAGACAAAGGATAACGCTCTACTGGATTACGCTGAGTATTAAAATAGACACCATCTTCTGATTCATACGCAAAGCCTTTTTCTTTAAGTTCATTGATATACTGACCAATTTCTTCAAGATATTCAGTAACACGTGGCTCAACTGTAGGCGGCCTGATACCAAGCTGTTCTAATAGCGCATGGAACGTTTCAATGTAGCCATTGACCAAATCTAAAGGGTTTACGCCAAGTTTATCAGCTTTAGCAATGATTTTGTCATCAACATCAGTAATGTTTCTTACAAATGTGACTTTATTGCCTTTTAACTCAAAGTAGTTGCGAATAACTTCGAACGCGACGATGCTTTTGAGATGTCCAATGTGAATATCATCGTATAAGGTCACGCCGCACACATAAATAGAAACCTCACCCGCTTTAAGTGGTTTAAAAGGTTCTTTTTTCTGTGTTAACGTATTATATAGATGTAAGCTCATTGTATTCTCCTTATTAAGTCCTGCTATTTTACTTTGTTTTTGATATCTAAGTCAATGATTTTATTTTATGCAATAAAAAACGCAGCCAAAGCTGCGCTTAATATATTTCAAAATTTCGTTTATTATCCAAGCGCAGACAGAAGCAGAATACCTAAACCAGCAATACCCACTTTACCCCAGGTTGAAGCATTATCCCAAGTTTCTTTTACATCTCTGAGATTATCGTAAATATTCTCTTGCTTAAACTCTTGAGGATTGAAAAAGTGATTCAGGAATATCATATTTTCCTGAAACTTTGTCATATTACCATAACCAATATTGGGATTATTTTGAGTGGCGAACTGATGGCGAATATGATTCACATGCTTAATTGCCATTTTTATATCATAACTAAGCTTATCATCCAGAGAAAGAGCCATTTGTTTAATAGATTGACCATGCGCACCTTTTTTTCTCAACCACATTTCAAGCTTATGACATTCTTGTAAAACATATTGTTTATCGCTCAGCATACTCAGTTCCTTTTTTAAGTTTATGTTTATTTTAAATACAGCTTTTTAAATCTTTTGTAAATCGATCCACTTTAAATAAGAGATAAATGACGAGTATGTTCATCTATTACATGTGGATATTGAGGCGCGATAACAAAACACTTATTGCCTTTCACCTCATAACTAAGAGTTTTAAACCCTTTACCTTCCAGTGATTCCTGCAGAGTAGACAACTCACTGTTAAGTTTGGTTGATACAGCTATCTTACCAAAAGCCCCTGAAATCCATGAAGAGAGAGGTGATTCTTCATTAAGGTTTATTTCACGCAGGCCTTTTTCATTGACGCTCATTTGGGCGTAAAGCATTTTTAGGCATGATACAACTGCCAGCTCACAAGCCACTTCTTTCGGCAAAGGAATCTCTTTACTAAATACAAACAACTCTTTAGCCTTTATGCCTTCTCCGTAGGTTTGAGGAACATATAGTTCATGCAAAGACGCCTCATTAAAGATCCCCTGAGCAGCACAAGTCTTGGTTGGCACACCATGAAACTCAGTTCTGCCATTATCAACGATAACAGCATAAGGCTTAGTTAGGTCAGCAGCATTATCGAACTCAGACTCATCTTTTACCATCTTTATTTCAACAGTAGGTTTAGCAAAAAACGCCTCGACAGCAGCATTCTCTTTTTCACCTAAGATAAGCTTGTTATTAGAGAAGCTCATAACTTCTAAAAACAGCTTCATAGCAGCATGAGCTGATTGGGCCGCCATCTTTCCTTTTCGCATATTGAGATCTTTTCTTACGAATATAGTTAACATGTCTTTCTCCTTAAAATATAACCTATTATAGTGTGTTCTGCTTATAATATGCAACCATTATTTTAAAGCTACAACAGGCTTCTCTTATAATTTTGTGTATCTTATGTGGAGTAAATATGTAAAAGTAGTGAATAAGAGTTTTCTGTATTGATCCTGCAGATTTATGTGCTACTATTACCTCAGAAAGTAGAGAAAACGAAGACAACGACATTTTACTAATAATCTATAGAGGAGAAATATCATGAATAAAGATACTGCAAAAGGAAGCTGGAAAGAGATTAAAGGTTCCGTCAAAGAAAAATGGGGTAAACTGACCGACGATCATCTCACTGAGATTGACGGCAAGCGTGATCAGTTAGTAGGACATGTTCAGAAACATTATGGACTGACTAAAGATGAAGCAGAGACTCAGGTTTCTGACTTTGAAAGAGACAGTAAATATACGTTCTGAACATAAAAAAAGGGGCTATGCCCCTTTTTCTTTTACCAAAATTTAGCGCGTTCTTCTTTCTTTTGTTTATATTTCTTAAGTGTATCTATTCTTTTATATTCTTTATTAATATCTTCCGCATACTTCTTAGCGAAGGCCAGCACAGCATCTGAATCCATACGTTTTACATCAATTTTTTTAAGACAAGCGACCATAGACATCGCTTCTATGATGACATTAAAATCCTTTTTCTCTCTTGGCCTTGATAACACATCCATTGTCTTTTGGGACATCATATCTTTTCTTATCATTCTTTGCTCCTTACATTATATAAGCTATTTTAATAGTATTACATAATAAAACACAAGCTTTTTATGAAAAAAAGCCGGTTTCCCGGCTTTATTTTTATGGTTTCATACGTCTGTGATGATTAAGGTCTGGCTCAGGCTCTTCACCGAAAGCTTTTTGAAGTTGATTTTCAGTTATAGGTTTAAGATACTCAGTTATTTTGTCTACAGCTTCATGATATTGCTCATTTTGTTTCCAGAAATCTTTGACCATTGCTATAGGAAGTTTGTCTTCTTTATTTTGAATAGTCGTAGAGATCTCTCCACCATGATTGATGATAAACTGAGATGCTTTTAAATGTAGATTAGATACCGCATAGTGAAGCGCTGTATTCCCGTGATCATCAACAGCATTAATATCAACTCCAGCTTTAAGTGCTTGCCTCATGATATAGGTATTGCCCATACTTGCCGCATCGTGAATCAGTGTGTTATTTTCATAAGCAGAGACAGCTTCAGGCTTAGCACCATGAGCCACCAATATGTCAAATAACTCATTGGTTTTATCGGCATTTTTTTTCTCATCATAAGCCGCCAAAACTTCCAGAGGCAAACAGTATTTACCCTGAAGATCATAGCCTGTCGCTTCTTCTACAGGAGCTACAGGATTCAGTCTGAGATTAATTTGATTTGGATCTTTAGCAAGGATCTCTTCAAGCTTTTCTTTATCTAAATCAAAAATAGCATCATATATATCATAACTCATAGCCATTTTTTGTTCCTTTATTATATATTAAATTGAAATTTATATTCATATCATAACAAGAAAATAATAAAACGTATAGCATAAAAACGGCTAATATTATTCAAAACGCATATTTATATTTTCAGCCCCATCTGAATGGTTGAAGGATTTGCTTTAGCACAGGCTGCCACAGTTGAATCAAAGCTATATTTTATGCCTGCTGAGTACAAGTAGGTTGAGTTTACTAGCAGATAACTAAGACCTGTATTATAGGTTGTATAGATTTCGTTCGCCAGTCTTATGCAATCTTCATTTGGCACACTACTTGTTGAAAGAGTTACAGCATTCCATAGAGTTCTGCCTCCTGCGACACCAACACCTGAGACGCCCATCGTGATATATCCCATCCATGAGTTTTTTAATGTTACAGTATTACCGGGTGTCAGCATATTTTCAGGAATCATTTTGGCATTGATAAGCGTTCTAAGAGAAAAACCCTCGTAATCAGCTTTACCTTGATATAACTCTTTTACGCTTGTCATAATTGTGGCTATATTTTTAAGCTCATTATTAACTCTTACATGAGACATTACTTTCGGGTAAATAATAAAAGCCGCAATGATTATAGCCGCAACGGTTCCCATGACTAATAATAGTTCCAATAAAGAAAAACCTTTACCAAACTTTGCATTTTTATATAACATTATTTCATCTCCAAGATTCAATTTAAAAATTACTAATTTTTATATTAGATTATTTAAAATATGAAAGTTGGCAACTAAATGTCGAACATAAGTCAACTTTACACGACTTTAAGGGGCACCTACTCCCCTTATCGGTTATTTATTTGTTAAAAAATAACCTTATGTTATGTATAATATGAACTATCGCTCAGTTATCAAGTAAAAAGATATATTGTTGCTTTCATATCCTTACAAAAAACTGAAGGTCAGAAGTATTATTTTTAGAACATGTTTCATTAACAAGATTGACATCATAAGCCATCTCAGCAGAGTAAATAATAATATCATTCACCGCGATGCTTTTGAGAGACACTGAATATGTTTTATAAATTTTATCTACCAACTTAATACAATCCTGTGAAGTAATGCCTTTTGTTGTGATTTTTATAGAGTCTGATACACTCTTTTTAGAACAAATCCTTGTCTGAGAACTTTCTACCGTGAAGGCATTGCCCCATTCATTTCTTAGCTGCGTTTTACCTTCTACTATCATTTTCGCAGGAATGGCTCCTGACTGCTCTAACGATTTTAAATCAAAAGAGGAAAGGTCTGGCTGGCCTTTATAAAGTTCTTGAGTTCCTGATATGATAGAGACTATGTTATCAAGCTCCTGATTAGCTTTAACGCCAGCAGTTGCTTTTGAGTAAATGAAGAACGACGAGGCGCTAATACTCATGAAAATCATAATACAGAGTATAGCTTCCAATAAATGATAACCTCTAATTTTCAGTTTGCTGTCCATGCTAACCTCCTAAGATATCTATTCTTATGATGATGATATTACTCTTATGTATTTTATCAAAAGAAAAAGGCTATCAATGTAATAAACGGCTCATTTAATGGGCTATCTCGACCTTTTACCAACTTATAACAACAAGCAAAATTGACTCTATAATCGATTTATTATATATTTTGAATAAATTACTGGAGAAGAATAATGAAATTTGTATTAAAAGTGGGTGACAAAGATTTAGTAGTTCCTGAATTCAAAGTTTTAGGCTATAAAAATAGAGAAGATATAATTGTTATAGCTATGTCAGGAATAGAAAAAAGTGATTTTGACATACTGAACCGAAAAATCTCGCAAGGAAAATTCAACATAGAAATGGAAAACTCAGTATTAGGTTTAACTATAGATAATAAAATGTATGTTTTTGATTTAGAAGATTACATAACTTATGAAGATGATGATTATTTGGAAACCTTTAAAGTTGCATTTACATATATAGATGCCAATGGGGTGGTTTCAAAAGAAAATATTAGCGCTATCGGTATGCAATCATAATGCTAAAATTAAGAAATGAAAAAAAACTTACTAAGTATTTAAACAATAGAGAAAACTTAGAAAAATTAGACGGGGAATTAATAACTGAACCTCTTAAATCAAAAAATAAAGTTATAAACCCTATAAATCTTATTAATATAATAAACAAAAATTATGACTCTTTCTCTTTATCAAAGGAAAAAGAAATTCCTATAATATTTGTTGATTTTCCCTCAATATTAAATTTTACTAGATTTAACTTCAAAAATATAGAAACAGCTTATTATCCTAATTCAGGGAAAATATATATAAATAGAGAAACTCTTGAAACAGAAAAGAATAGCCTTTATGATTTTATGAAGGGCGAAGGAGTTTCTTTACAAGACACAACAAATCTAATTATTCTGCATGAAATGGGACATGCTGTTCATCATCAATCTCAGCTCATAACAAAAAACTATTTAGATCCTGAGAGTGAAAAAGCTAATTTTATTAATAACTTCATGTCCTTTACAGAAATATCCAACTCTTGTGCAGAAATAAAAATTGTAGGACGGAATGCGACACGAGAAGGCTATGCTGATTTATACGCATCAATCATGTTTGATAAAATCTATAGACCTGAAAAATCGAACCAAGCTGAAAATATAATTACAGCTCTTCGAAACTTTAGAGAACACAATCATTCTCATGAGCATTACTATACTGAAATCTCTCTTGATAAATATCTGGATGAACGCAACAAACTTAGTATTACTGATTTTTCAGATATACATCGTTATATATCAAAAACTGTATCAGACACTGCTATTTATTGTATTAATAGGCAAAGCGATCAATATGACACCTATGGACAATTTATAGGTTTAACCAATACGGTATGCCAAATTAATGCTAAAACACCGAGAGAGGCTTCTTATAGCATTTCAAAAAGGTTTCCTTTCCTTAGTCTTATATCGAATCCAGACGATATCAACCCTTATCGTTTTAACGAAGGGATTGAGGCAGGGAAAGCATGGCTTGAAGATAAGAACGAGACCAGACTTAAGAGATTTCTTAATCAAATAAGAAGAAATGGCAGTAAAGATGCTGATTGCTCTAATACAATTCCTAATAATAAAGGAAATAGATTATAATTTAATCAAAATGGTGGTTTTAAAAGAAAAATATTGGACATCTTTCTTATTTTCTGTTATTAATTCTCAACGAAAACAGATATTTCGAGTAGTTTTAGTTTACTTAACCTATTAATTATTACAAGGAGCAATAATATGAAGAAAATCATCGTAACAACATTAATCGCAGGTTCTGTTCTTTTAGCAGGATGCTCATCTAACACTCATCAGAAACTTGATCAGCTTAGCACTGATGTTCAAATCCTAAATCAAAAAGTTGATACACTTCAGACTGATGTGAATCAGGTCCGCCACGATGTGGATCGTGCTAACAGTGAGGCCGACCGTGCTAACCAGCGTTTGAACAACCAGGTTCAGATGTATAGGAAGTAATACATATCCAATAAAAAGGCCTGCTCAGCAGGCCTTTTTATTGGATATTAAACGCACAACCTGACTCCTTTATCAAGTAAGATATATTTAATCTCATTAAGATTTAAAGAATTTTGTTTATCTAAATCTTTTTTCCATCTTCTGATCATTTCTTTATAAAGATGAGCCATTTTCATATGACCTGTTATAGTTTGATTAAAATAGTCTTTTTTATTTTCATACATATTGAGATCATTGATTAAAAATAAACATATCTCAACATATTGCTGCTCATAATTCCCATCAAACCCAAGAAAGTAAGAATAATCTAAATCATCTATTATTTTAGCTTCTTGCGGATTATCAAATTTATAATTTTCTACTATATTATATATAAATAATATATCTTCAGCTAATTCTATATCATTGTTATTTACTTTACTTAAAGATGGTATGGCTCTACAATAATATTTCTCATACCCGTTTTGGAGTATTTTAATCGCTTTTTTATAGAAATCTTTATTTCCTGCATCTATTTTTTCTAATATTTCATATTGGTTTATTATAATAACCCTTTCACTATCCTTTATTGAAATCTTCATTTTTCGCCTCCTATGATATATACATTAAAAATATACCATAAAGAAGAATAAAAACAATGTGCTTTTTAATAATAATATGTTATAATCATACTTTCACTGGAGAACAGCAAATGACTTGGCAAATATTGAAATCACATGAAGACGCATCAGTAAACTTCACTAAAGAAACATCAGACAATGGCTTTTTGGAGGCTCGTTTTGTTCAGCGGGTTCCTCATTATTTTATCACCTACCTTTCATCGCATACAGGCTGTAATAAATCATGCAGATTCTGTCATTTAACTGCCACGAAGCAGACCATGATGACAGAAGCATCTCTGGATGATTACCTTCAGCAGGCCGATCAGGTTCTTTTTTATTACAAGAATCGTGGTAAAGAAAAAACTGAAGAAATCGTCAACTTCAACTTTATGGCTCGTGGAGAACCTTTAGCTAACTCAACTGTTTTACACAATAGCCATGAACTTTTTGATCAACTTGGCAGAAAAGCAACAGATTTAGATCTTAAGCCTCAATTCATGATTTCTTCAATTATACCCGAAGACTTTTCAGTTAAGCTTTCTGATATATTCTCTGATGAAAGAGCGACTCTTTATTATTCTCTTTATTCAACTCAGGATAAGTTCAGAAAAAGATGGTTACCTAAAGCGATGGACTGCTACAAAGCATTAGATCTCATTGCTGAGTTTCAGGCTGAAACAGGCCGTCAGATAGCGCTTCATTGGGCGTTTATCGAAGGGCAGAATGATAATATGGACGAGCTACATAAAACAATGGAAGATGTTAAATCACGTGGAGTAAATGCTCGATTTAACCTTGTGAGATATAATCCGCATAGTGATCGCTATGGTGTGGAACCAGCAGAATCGCAAATCATTCAACTATTCGATACTGTTAAATCTTATCTGCCTGAATCAAACAGTCGTATTGTGCCTCGCGTTGGACATGATGTTAAAGCTTCTTGCGGTATGTTTATTTCAAGATAAACTCAAATAAGGGGCAAGTCCCCTTATTTATTTTGAAACATATACAGCTTTTACTATTATTCTTTTATAATCATCTCTCCAGTCAAATTCTTTATCGATTACATTCATCATTTTTGATTCGTCTAAGACAAAAAATTCATGTCTTTCCTCTATACTTTCTTTAATATTTCTTAAACTATCATTAAAAAAATCGTCAGGATTCTTATATCTGCCTTTTTTTGTTGAAGACCAAATCATAAATATCCATCCTGATTTTAATGCATTAGTATTCTTTTCATTATCAATAGTTTTATTAAATTTATCGAAAACCTCATCTATTTTTTGACGTGATCTTAAATATGAATAACCAGAATACAATAATTTTGCTTCTATATGAGCAACTTGCTTTTCAGTATCAGATTTATATATAGTTAAATCTCTTTTATCATCTTCATTGTAGCAAAACATATTATCTTGATCTTTTGTTAACGCAAGAATAGAATGATCAAAATTTAATATACTACATGCTTCGACACAAAGCCATAACTCACATGATGCATAACTAAAACGAGTACTATACCAATCTTGTCTTTCTTTTATAAACTCACAGACACCTTTAAAATAAACATCTTCAATTTTTTTATCTATCATAATAACCTCATTTTTAAGCTTATTTTATATAACCCTGATAAATAAATCAAAAATATTTGAGAAGTCAACCTTCGTATATGTATTATACTATTTTACTACTATTATTAATTGTTAAGGAGTAGATATGTTCCAAATTTTAGAACCCATTCTTAAAACTTTATTTTATTCTTCAATACCTTGCGCAGCACTCTTGCTAATTGCGCTCCATTTCTTAATTTTATCTTCAGATGAAAAAAAGTCTTCTTTAGCCTTAATTTTTAAATTTATAAGTTTCATATTTATTTTAAGCTGCATTCCCGTTGCTTCCGTTATCTATTATAACGTTTATAAAAATCACATAAAAGAAGAACAGTATAATTCCATATTATTGATTAATCAGAATTTTCTGTTATCTGAAAAAGAAATTAATTCTGTAAATGAAGCAATCAAGTTTAAACTGATTTCTAATGAGCAATTTTCCTTGATTAAAAACTTTACCTCATTAGATTTTAATAAAAACTCTTTAGTTATCACTTTGAATAAAGCAGACCATGAAAAATGCACCACTCTATTACAGGATATTAGTAAATATACAGGAAGAAATTCTGAAGTTTTCGTCAATGCAAAATCTGCAGAAGATGTAGTCAGATCAACATCTAATGTTGAATATGAATGCTCTCTTGATAAAGTTATTATAAAAAGTATCTTCTTACGATAAAAACATGTCGCTTAATACCCCTTGCTATTATATGATAGCATCATTAAATAGAGAGTAGTATAAACATGTCTAACGTTTTAGTCGCAATTTCAGTAAAAGATAATTTAAGTTGGTGTGCTTTCAGGCAAGTATGTCTTATCGACAAACAAGATTTAGAAGATCTTAAGAAGGTTAATCCCTACTTTTCTTTTTCTGAGCTAACAGGAAAGCATCAGGAACTTGAGTTTTATTTCAATGATTTAGAAACTCAAGTCATCTCTGAAGATGCTCAAGAAATTGAAAAACTCAAGCAAATTGGGCTGACTGACTCTGGCATTGTTGGTTTTGATTTAGTTAATAAACTCAACAGAAACTATCCTCAATGGCGCGAGAACATCTTTGACGAATATTATGACTCTTTGTTCAAGGGGTATGATAGCATTCGCGATTATTACAAGCACCGCTTTAACGCTTAAAAGAAAAAGGCCTCTCATGAGGCCTTTTCTTTACATCTTTGATCTTGGTCTCGATATGTCTAAATACTTGCCCGTAATACTATCAAGTATTGCTTTTGACTCTTTATCATTAACCAGTGTAAAGCTATTTACGACATTATCTGATAGCTCTACAGTATCAATCTTATCAATATCTGTTGTAGAAGCATCCTTACCGAGCTTAATCATTTTTTCCTTCAGGTTATTATCAGATGTCTGATTAAACTCTTCTTGGAATGCAAACTGAATAGCCTCTAAATCTTTTCGGGTTACACTTACGATCACATCCCCATTTGCAGGCGCAACCGCCAAAGCATCCTCAAGGCTATCTAAAAGCTGCTTATCAAACACTTCTCTACCGAAAGCCAGTGAGAGAAACTCATTAACAGTCTCTTTCTTCAGGGGTGTTTCAAACTCTTCATCCATAAGTTCAGCATGGGTTTTATGAATATCTTCGATAATCTCATCACTGACATCTTTTTTGTTATCGCTAAGAATACCCGCTACTTTATGAAAATCTCTTACACTAATCTGCATACCAAAACCCTCTTTGTTTATATCTTCTTATTATACACCACACATCAAAAAAGAAAAGCATTTCACACCTTCCCGGAGTTCCTATAAAAATATCTTGCGAACATAGCTCTTTCTGCGCTATAATGACCCATTATATAAAAAGGAGGTGTTATGCTTAAAAGAAAACTCACAAGCAGAGAGCATCTTTTGTTGCGTATCTTTTTATTTATCGTCGCATTAGATATACTGGCATACTTTTTAACTTAACAGGATAACACATGAGCATTACTTTTAACATTATTTCATTTGATACAAGATATTCAGAGTTTAAGGAAAGCCTTATAGAGTCAGGTTTTGCCCTGCCTGAGCATCTCTACATGGAAACTGTTTGCCTTTTCCTTGGCTATAGCAGTTCAGATCATCTGAAAAATAATGTTGAAATCTTTAAGGCTTCTACAAAAACTCAAGAGCTACTCAATTCTCTAAAAAATGTATTTACCACGTCCCTATCCTCCCATGAAAAAGACCGTAAAAACATTTTGACTAAACTTGATAATGGTCAGATAATCTTCGAAGAAGAAGCCCTGAAGAAATACACTTATCAGCAGTTCAAGAAAGGCATTAGTCAGGCATCTGCTTACCTAAAGAATAATGGGGTGGATATCTCTCAGTCCAGCTTATTGAAAGCTTTTTCAATTTTCCTTGGCTACACTAACTGGAATACACTTTCTCCTGTCATTAAGAATAAGACTCAGAAGGTCTATAACGTATTTGCACCTGATTATAGCACGATTATCGAATCAGCATTCCTTGCGCTTGAAGAAGGCATTCAGACAGTTTATTTCGTTGATTTAGATGTCTCTTATCTTGCTCAGGAATACCTGAAGCAGGTAAATACACTGAAACACAAATATAAAGTGCCTTTCAAAGAGATTTTAAAAGTTAAACGTATTAGCAAAAGTGAAATCAATCACAATATTTTTGACGGTAACTCTGTTTGTTTCATTTCCGATAATGAGCAAACCAATCTCTATATCTTTAATCAGTTCATCAAAAATAATAAAAAATACGATCTTGTATAAAAAATCCTTGCATTTCATATTCAGCATATTCAGGATAACTATAATATATTCGTTGTCCTGCGCACAGGCTCTCACCGGGAGCTTATCTTTGCAAATGATGTTGTATAGCATTTGTCAGACCGATCTAGAGCGAATTAGTTTAGCCTTTGCCTCTAACCGTTGGAAAGTCTGATGATAGGCGTATGAAGAATAGCAACGTAAGATTCTTTCGATAATACTAAAAGAGCCGCGAGGCTCTTTTTTCGTTACAACACACTTGCTTTTTAAAAAAATACAGTCTATTATTCACATCAAGGCATCCTTTAGATTTTCGCCTACCGTTCTCTGAAAAAGGTAAATTAAGGATTTTAGTTCAAATCAAAAACATATCTATCAGTATTCTTATGTTTGGTTGCGCTAACGAGAACACAACATTAACCATAATAACATAAGGATAATCTATGAAAAAATTACATTTTCATATCAAAAAATCGTCTCGAATAAAAAAACCTGAACCTGAAAAATTAATAGAACTATGGATGTACGGCTATTACGCCTGCTCAAGCTTATGCATGGTTCCAACTATCGATTTATCTAAAGACAAACAATAAACATTCATTTACCAGGAGATTTTATTATGATTTTTACCAAAGCAAAAGATATGACGCTCGACAACTTCAAAGCATTCAGCGCTTATGAAGCATTCATGGCAAACAGCTCTCAGGAAGAGTTTTCTCGCTCGCAAATCCCATTTTATCACGCTGTAAAAGCCTTTCCTCGCATACTCTGCTATCTCGGATCCATGATTGAAGATTCCGCAACACGTCTTCACATTGCCGAAAATATTTGGGAAGAACATGGGAATGGTGAACCCCAAAACTTTCATATCAATACGTTTCATAACTATTTGACTGCTATCGCAGGGCCTGACTATACATTAACCAATAATCCTTGGGTAGATGAGTGGATTGCTAACTGGTTTAAAGAAACCGACGTTCTTGCTTTGTCTTGTAAGCTTGCTGCAATTGAGTATCTCTATGCCCCTATCAGCGGATCGCTCGCCAAACACATTGACACGCTTTATCTTCATAACGAGCAGCATCACTATAGCAAACATGCTGAACTCGATTGGGAGCACGGCAGAGAGCTATTTGAGGTGGCTTTACAGTATGACTCAAGCGAAGATAAGTCAGAAGCATTTGCTTTGTTTGACGCCGCTCAAAAAGAGTTTATTTCAGTCTTTAATGGCATGATTCTTTTAACGCAAAAAGAAGTGCTGGATATCGCCAAAGACAAGATAGCATTTTATTATCTTCGTGAAGACGCCTCTGTTTCGGTAAAAGCATTGGATCACCTGAGAGCAGACACCAAGAAAAACATTATTACCATCTGCTCTGGTGGAGAAAGCATCATGGAATATCTGGCTTTGCCTGAAGCTGCAGAAATCTTCGCACTTGATATGAACCGCAATCAATATGACCTTTTCCTGGAGAAGCTCACAAAGATGGGAATCGATGATCAGGTTATCGATGAAATGAATGTTGGTAAGTTTGAGCGTATCTTTAAAAGCATCAGAGAGCGTTTTACCGAACAAGAAAAACGTGAGTTCTTGTTAGCAGGTTCTATTAATAAAGATAAACTTCGCTACGCTATTAATGACGTATTTAGCCGTAATAATTTAGCGATCATCTTTACAGAAGATGCTGTAAAATACACTAAGAAAGACTTTGCTGAGCATTTCTTTAATGTTTTCACGAAAGAGTTTGAAAATGATTCATTTGGTAAAGAAAATATTAAAAATATCTTGGCGGGCGTCCCTTTTGATTATTACAGTAGAAAACACCTAAATCTTAAAAATAAAGCCATTACACCTGTTATTGAGCATATTAATAATGGTCAGATCTTTAAGAGTATCGCTTTCAGTGATGGACGTAAGGCAGACTTAATTGACTTGTCTAATATTGGTGATTGGGTTGATACTAATGCGTTGAGAGCAATCATTGAAGCTTCCAAGCAAAACCTTAACAACGGTGGCGCTTTGGTCATGCGCAAACTCTTAGGTGATTACTCTCTATATGAAGAGATGAAAAATGCAGGTCTACGTGTTTCTTATGAGGAAGATACTGGCGGCTTCTATGAAGAGACTGCTGTAGGTTATCGCCATGAGTAAAATAACAATCAATCAGGTTAACCTGAATGATAAAGAGAGCCGCAAGGCTCTCTCTGTTAAGCTGCAGGCAATGGAGCAAGAGTTCTCATATCCGTTAGGAGAACAATCATTTTTTATTAGGCATGGCTTTGGAAATCAGGATTATGATTACTTTTCTTATTTTGAGCAGCTTGGCATACCTTATTTCTTTGTCATTGAAAAAGAAGATAGAGTAATAGGCAGCATCTGCTTTGTTCTGCGTGAGATTGAACAAAAGAAAGTGTGGTATATTTGCGATTTGAAGATCATTAAAGAAGAACAATCTAAGCGTATATTGTTTATGATGTATAACGTGTTAAAAACACAGCTTGCTTCGATAACAAAATCTTATTACTTTGTGAATATGTCTCCCGTTAAGAACAACGGGATGTTTAAAATAGCCAGTCAGGTTCTTAGTGGGTTTAATATGGATATTCAGCCACTTTATATTTACGAGGTCAAATCCGATAACGAACTGCTTTCAGGAAAAACTTTGGCTCACAATCATGGTAAGAAAGACATTGTTATTAATGGTAGGAGTACACATCTTTATCATGTAGTGGATGATGCTGTTGCAGGGCGAACAGTTGATATTCTGTCTAAAGATAAAAAAGAGATTGAAGAAGACGCAACTGTAATGTTTTGCTCTTATAGTGAAATCGAGAACTTAACACCATCCTCTGTGGCAATCTTCGCCAAAAGCAATATGGATGTCATCCCTGATTTTTCAACCTTTGAAATCTAAACAGCCTTCTTCAGGAAGGCTATCTTCCCATCAAATACTCTTCTTTTTCGACCAGAATATCTTTTTCTAATTCTGACAACTTTACAGAGCCATCTTCATTTCTTTCTGATGTTATGTAATCAAGTATAACTTTACGACCTTCTTCATCTACTGAATACTCACTTGATTTTCTATATGTATCAACCAAAGAAATAATTAAACAAGTAAAAATGGGAAGAAATATTCCAGAGAGGTAATAAATTGGATTTAAATCTTTATGAAGAAAACATAAAGAAGAAAACATCAATGATAAAATAGCTACAGGATAAATATAAATCGTCCACTTTGAATTAAGCATATTAAATCTCTGCGTAAATTTTTTCTTTTTAGTCTCGATAATATATCCTTCATCTGAATCATGAAAATAGACTGAACCATCTTCATTCTTTATCATCAACATCTTATCTCCGGCTTTTTTCAGATAACTGACGCCAGAGTTTTTGTTATATGTATATTCAATTCCATCTTGATCTTTTAAAACCATTTTGGCAACAACTTTTATATTACTTTTATGCTGACTAATTTTCTCTTCAACAAAACTTGTCTCATTAGAAACCACTTCAGCAACAAATGCTTTTTTCATAAAAAATCCTCTATAATTTTCCTAATTATAGAGGACTCATGATTAAAAAATCAACTTTAACTTATGTCCTGGCAACCTCGATATTACACTCGCCTTTCGCTTGCTCATATTTTTTAACAATGGTAATTACAGCATCAGTATCCGACAGAATAGCAATAAGATCTTCCATATCCTCTATCAACATTTTTTGATCAATGTCATTCCTGACAGGAATAGTAATCTCTTTTATATCTGATACAACACTGACATTATTTTTATTGAACGAATCAACAGATATTGCTCCCAACAAATAATCTTTATACTCTGACTCTATTTCACGAAGTAGTTCAGCTATTTGCTTAACCTCTGAACTTTCAGCGTTATCAAGAATGTTTATCATATCAACCTCCCTTATCTTTAACGTTGACCAATGATAAAGGAGACAATAAAAACAGCAAGCCGAAATATCTTAAGTTCATTAAAAATCCACAGAGCTATTATAAATCAAGTCGAAGACTTGCTCAGGGAAACGATAGGGATGTTTTTATTCATAAGTCTCGCCGGAAAGGAGGGGACTGAACTTTCATGTTATTAATAAAAAAGCCCTGTCCGGGCTTTATTTGTCGTTATCGTCAGCACCAAACTCAGCACCAACGGGCTTCATATTCTCCCATGCTTTAAACTCATCGCTTTCACGGTACTCATCCCAAGCTTTTTTGACTTCAGGATCTTCAAAATCTTTAAGAAGCTCCGCTAGCGTATAACGTCCCCTTGGTTTTCTTTTTTCATCTGACATATTTAGTCTCCTTCATTTAAGTATGTATAAGAAGCGTTTAAAACTAAAATAGCTATTGCTATTATTAAAGCACATTTTTTGATTGTTATCTACTTTTTAATGCCGGATTTGATAGCAGTATAATAGCAGTATAAATTCCTTTTTTTATTTAATCGACTTATTAACATCTTTTACTCTCAAGTCAAACAATATAAAATTAAAAAAGGATGCCTTAAGGCATCCTTTTATTTAGTAAAACCACTATATTAGATAGAAGTCAGCACTAAAGTGTTACTTGTATCGTTAGAGCAAGCTGCCGCTGCTGCTGCTACGTCAAGAGTTCCGCCTGCTGCTTTAACAGTGGTTCCACCTACTGCAGCAATGTAGAAGTTACCTGCTGTAGCAGTGATGATCTTAGTACACTCAGCCGCTGGCACGTTGTTATACGTGATAGTGAATGAAGAACCCGCTGCTACTGAAGGACCCGTGTTTGCTGCTGCCAATACAACGTTACCCTTGAAGGCGTTGATTGGAGTTGCAGAAGAACCTGAACCGCTCAGCATGTTGTCAGGGAAAATCTTAGCCTGAACTGCTACTGAGTTAGTCAAACCAGTGAAGCTTGATGCTGAAGTATAAAGCGCTTTAATACCTGCCTGGATAGTAGCGATGTTGTTTGACTCTGCCTGTGAACGCTGTGAAGCCTGCACTTTAGGGTAAACGATGAATGCTGCTACAACTAATGCCGCGATGATACCAAGCACAAGAAGTAATTCTAAAAGGGAGAAACCCTTTTTACTTTTTCTATTTTTTAATAAATTTTTATTCACTTTTTCTTTCTCCGTATATGTAATAATATATAGATAAAGAAAATTCTTAAATAGAGCAAGCAAATATCTTGTATTTCTATCTTTCGTATCGACGAAAGGGCTACTTAGCGTTAAATAAGCCTTTTAAAAGCCTTTTTATCATATTCCTCGACAATATATTATCGCTTTAACGTCTATATCCATATCAAGTTGCTTGTATCTAGGACAATATTGCCTTACTAATCTCCAGAATGGGGGTTTATGGTTATGTTCTTTAAAATGGCATAACTCATGGACAACTAAATAATCTATAATATCAGGAGCAAGTTTAATCGTCGGATAGTTATATTCAACCAATCTTTTTCCTGATGTGCATCGACCATGAAATTTTTTAGATTCGACTATCTTTATAATCAAATCTCCATCATCAGGTACAAAAGGCATTTTCTTGCGATAAAACTCACTTCTTTCTTTAAAATAATTATAGGCAGAATTGTTATACCATTTTTTCAAAAGCAAGGCTATTGCTTCTTTTTTATTTGGGAACCCGGCTGATATATCTACTACAAATTTATTATCTTTTAGATCAATGGCACACACGCCGGATTTATCATGTAGATTTATTTTAAATGGATAATCTTTACCAAGATAAGGATGTTTTTCTCCTTCCTCATATACATAACGTGAGAGATCTCGCGCATCAAAAAAACGCGTATAATAGTCAAATAGGTATTCCTCATTCTGCTCTACCCATAATACCACATTGCTATGCGTTAAAGGCGTGCTATAACGTATCCAATAGGTTATCTTATGGTTTAACACTTCTATATGAGGTTTTACTTCGCCTGTAGCCACAGCATCCGACATCTGAAGAGTAAATGTTATTTTAACATCGTTAATCACGCGTTTTAAAACCCTACTGCTCATCATTACTCCTTTAAAAAAGGGCCGAAGCCCTTTTATTATTTATTAAATGACCTATTGAATGATTTATTCAGCTCTTTCACCATTTCACTTGCAGCTTCTCTCATTTCATCAGAAGTTCTTTGGTTGCTATGTTTATACATCTGATTAAACTTCGCTACAAGCACTTCTTTTTCTTTGCCTGTTTTCTCATCGATCTTCCTCACAGTCTCGATATAAAGACCCAGCGTTGCTCGCTCTGGTTTCTCTTTCTTACCTTTTTTAGCCTTTACTTCTTTTTCCTCTCTGACATCTTCGACCTGATATACAGCATATTGTGTTTTATAGCAGCGATCAGCATAATTACCTACACAGTGATGCATTTTATGGCCTTCATCTATTAAATCCCAGCTACTTGTAATCTGTTTAAACTTAAATCCTTTAAACTCAGCATCCTGTATATCAAAGCCGTAAAACTGCTTATTAGCACCTCTGTCCTTATGTCTTTCTTCTTCGTGCCATCTCTCAGAGCGCCTTACAAGCTGATACAATGTCTTGCTGTCTTCTTTAAACTCTTTATTCCTGTTATTAGGATTTCTTAAAAACTCACGTTTCTGACTTGTAAGATAATCATTTAGCTCATCAAGCTGTGGACATTCATAACCCATCAATCCATAGTTTCTTCTTCTTTCTATTTCAAAAGGGCTAAAGCCATTTACAGGGCCTTCATAAGCTTCTATCTCTTTGAATAAGATGTCTGACTTCTCAACAAGCGTCGGGTGCGTCATCCAGGCGGCAAGGAACGTATTTCTCAACCACGCATCTTTAAGACCATGATTCATACAAAAAACCGCCACTTTGGGCTTCCTGATAGCACGAAGATTATAGTTTCTCGATTGGCTACACATAAACTTCCAGCCTTTTTTAGTTAAGCCTTTTGCTGTCAGGCAAGCTTTCAATTCCTGATATTGATTTAAACCTTTAAAGCCAATCAAAGCAAAAGAAGGATAGAACAGTCCCTGATTTTCTGCCATAACCTTTTCAACTGTAGCCTTATCAGCATCGAGATTCTGGAAATATTTAACTTTCTCGTTAGGAATAACATTGGATATCTTAAGATAGTTTAGCGCCTTGATGGTTTCTCTGCCAAAAGCATCATAGTTTTTAGCCTTCATTACATTAAGGAATGAACTAAAGGTGTGGCCTGATACAATTTTAAACGCATTCTGCATAGCAATAGCAATCTCTTTAGGAACTTTCTTTCCTCGCCAGTAAATAGCGTGCTTATCATCCATATATTGAAGAAACTCATTCATTATGGATTTTGTTAGTTCTGCTTGTAGTGATTTAGGTTTTACATTTAGAAAAGAATAAATAGTTTTGTAGTCAGTTTCTGCCTTAGCAAGTGAAATTAACTCCCGCTCTTTATTTCTATACACTTCTGCAGTGATGTCTAAAAGTTTCTTAAAATGCACTTCATTTAAAGCATTGCTTTCGGATTGGTGAGTATTTGCCAAATCTTTCACAACAAGCGTTTGCTTAATGATGCTTTTCTTTTCAGATGGCTTTTTTAATGGCAACTCAGCGTCTCCAAATATATCTCCAAAATCAGCCTCTTCTGAATCATCGCTAACCTTTTTCTTTTTCGGGGGCGCTTCAGCTAAAAAACCTTCAAAGAAACCTTCTGCTTCATCAAAATCATTTTCAAATCTGAAACCTTCAGCATTAGTAAGACGTGGCATATATGTTTATCCTCATATTCATATTATTATCAAAAATTATACTCAACTCATATAAAACAAATCAATATTTTTTGCTTTTTTTGTTCGCAAATGATAATATTTCTATCGAAACTTAATAAGAAAGCCTATAGGAGGCATTATGAAAGAAAATAGCCATAAAGAAGTCTCATCAACTCAAACACTTTTCCACATCATTCCGTCTAATATGGTTTACGAGTTTAAAAATGGAAACTATACTGGAAGACATGAAACAGAGGAAAAGACGATTAAACGTATTCAGCGTAAGATTGAAGAAGAAAACACCTTTAACTCTTATCGCTTTAATCCAGAAACTGTTAACTATTCTCTTAACTAAATTCTTAGAGGGACCCGTTCCCTCTAAATAAATTTTACTATTTCCTGCCCATAGCTATAATTAATTTATTATCTCAACCTTATTTTGGAGAACACATGATATATAAAAAAGTCATAGCATCCCCGAATCATCGTCTTTTAGTTGTGGGCGATATTCATGGACGCTATGATCTATTAAAAAAAGCAATTGCTCAGCTTAATATTACGGCTGAAGATACATTTTTATCAGTAGGAGATTTGATTGATAGAGGCCCAAACTCTAAGGAATGCCTCGATTATTTTTTAACTCAACCTAACAGACATTTTATTATCGGCAACCATGAGCAAATGATGTTGGATAGAAACCTTCATTCTGATTTTATGGATAACTGGCTTTACAACGGCGGAAGAGAAACACAAGAACAACTTGGCGATGAAATAGAGCTTTATTGCGAACACATATCAAACAATGCCCCTTATATTCTTGAAGTTCAGTATGGGGATTATAAATATGGCCTTATTCATGCTGAAGTGCCTTTTGAACAAGATGGCTCTGAGACGCTATGGAATAATGTAATAAAGAGAGCGACCATTGATCCTATGTATCAGGAAAAACTTATCTGGAACCGTGAGGTTATTGAAGCCGCTTTTAATCCTCACCGCAGAAATGCTGTAAAAAATATAAATGGAATAGATCAGGTGATTCATGGTCATACGCCTATCGCCGTGCCTATGATAGAATCAAATCGTATTTGGATTGATACACTCTATGGCGGTTCTAACTCCATCACAGTTGCCTTTGTGGAAAATGGCAATTGGGCATATCACTCCATATCTTAAAGCATCATATTTCATTAATAAAAAAGGAGGCAAGCCTCCTTTTTTTACTTAACTAACTTTATTAATCTAAACTCTTTTTTCCCTCGTTGCAGTATCGCAAAACAACCAAATCGTATATCTGTGATACTGAAACTATTAATATCCTCATCACCAATACTGATTCGTTTACCATTAACAGCAACAGCTCCATTTTTCAGGAACTCACGTGCCTGCGTTCTTGATTTAGCCAAACCCGTATTAACCATTTCAGGAATAAGCATCATATCTGAAGACTCAATACTTTTAATGCCTGAACGTTCTAACTCGATAAAATCCACCTCAGTCATGCTATCAAAGTCACTTTCAAAAAGCGCTTTAGCAATATGTAATACACTTTCTAAGGCGGCTTTACCATGAACCAGCTCCGTCAGTTCTGTCGCCAGTAAACGTTGAGCCAATGGTTTATCTCGGTTTTCATCTTCAGCAAAAATCTGATCGATTTCGCTAACAGAGCGGAAAGAAAACATTTTAAAGAAACGCTTTACGTCTTCATCTGATACGTTTAACCAAAACTGGAAAAACTCAAAAGGAGACGTTTTCTCAGCAGATAACCAGACCGCACCTGATTCACTTTTTCCGAACTTTTCACCATTGGACTTAACCAACAAAGGAATAGTGATCCCTGCAACTTTGGCATCCGCACCTTCTTTCTTATGAATCAGATCAATACCGGAGGTAATATTACCCCATTGATCGCTTCCTCCAAGCTGTAAATTACACCCCTTAGCTTTATGAAGGTGATGGAAATCCATTGACTGCAGAAGCTGGTATGAGAACTCAGTAAATGATATACCTTGCTCTTCACGCTCTATACGGGATTTCACAGAGTCTTTACTAAGCATGGCATTAACAGAAAAATGCTTACCAATATCTCTCAAAAAATCCAATACGGAAAGTTGGGCTGTCCAATCGAGATTATCTACAACATCGGTATCTTTGCCTAACACCTTCTTGATCTGTGCAGTAATTGACGCCTTAAAGTGATTTACAGTCTCTTCGGTATTAAGCGTTCTTTCTTTAGCTTTACCGCTTGGGTCGCCAATCATACCAGTTGCTCCACCGATAAGAGGCAGAATAGTATGTCCGGCGCGTTTAAAGCGAAGCAGTGTTATCAAAGGAAGCAGGCTGCCTACATGTAGAGAATCTGCTGTTGGGTCAAACCCACAGTATAAGGTTGCGCCTTCATTAAGGACGTTATTGATAGTTGATTCATTAGTTAATTGGCTCACCAGCCCACGCTCTTGCAGTTCTTGCAAAAAGTTATTCATTATAGTATTCCTTTATAGAGATTATTTTTAGATTGGGTATAAAAAAGCTCACGCGAGAAGCGCGATAGAGGTGAGAATCAATATCGGGAGGTGTTTAGCGCATTTAAAATGTGATTACAATGAATGTTCATATCTTTTCCTTTTTAATTAGAATCTCAGTATACTCAACTTTGATATCGTTATCAAGAGAAAAAGGCCCGGAGGCCTTTTCTTTTATCAACGTACAGCAACTAATCTTTCAAAATCTTCAGAGCTTAATGCTTGACGATAGACATCATCAACATCGAGCGGATCAAGAAATCCATGATTACGCTCAAAAGAATGCGACTCAATAAGTTTGTCGAATGGTTCAAATCCTTTTCTGTTTAAGGAATAGCTCAGCAATACTTCATTATAAAGTTTTTCTAGCATCAGATTATAAACAAGCATCATCTGCCTTTCAGAAATCTCGCCCTCCTTTTTGTTAGTATTGAGCAGATTAACCAATAATAACGAATAATCATATTGGAAGGGTATATCCTCTTTAAAACGCGTCAGAGAATCCTTTTTAAGCAAATCAATAAGTTTTGAATATGCTTCTTCTACAGGAGCCTCTTTTGTTTCATGCATAATCATTAAAAAAGCATCATTGAACGCATCCAACTCGTGTTCATTACGGCTATAATGCTGCTTGGGTATAAAACTATCCGCATCTTTTAATGTTAACATGGTTGCTCTCTTAGTTTATAAAGTGATTTGCCATACTCTTAAGAGACTCAAAGCATCTGTCTTGTAGAGTATTCCTGTAGATCTCATCGAGATGCTCTGGCGCTGACGCAAAACACGTTTGGCTTCTTAGGCTCCAGTATCTCTTTACGATATTATCAAATTTCAAAAGACCTTTTTCAAATAAATGATAGGCCGCAGCAACTTTTTGCTCCTCAAGCTTTAAGTTAAAAAAGAAAATAACATCTTTCATATCTTCCCAAAGAGAATCGTTATCTTTTGTTGCCGTCTCAATATTTTTCCAGATAAGGCTATTCATTAAGATATAGTCATACTGGAAAGGAATATCTTCATTATAGTAGCGGATACAGTCTTTTTTAATATACTTATAAAGACGATGAATAAGCGTATTAGAAGAGAGATCTTTAGATGCAGAGAACAGAGATTCAATCTCTTTAGAGATGCGGGCTTTTTCTTCTTCAGTTCTTTCTCTTACATCAGAAATCGCTAGACTATCCATTTCAATTTGTTTATAATCTAACGCAGGAATGTTATACATGATCTCACCTTTCTTAATCTTTCAAAATAATCTCAAGTATAATTTTTTTTTATATAAAGTACAAGAACTTTTTTATAAAAACCTTGTTTTTACTGATAAAAGAGCATCTTTTTTTATTTATGGCTAAAAAATACCTAGTAAGTCTTACACATTCGATGATATAATGCGCCATAAACCAAACAAAAGGGATAAAAATGGACATTAAAATATGGCTCGCCCGTGATAAACGTCAAAAGATTCTTCTCAAAGCAACTGAGGCTATTAAGCAGCGTGGGAGTCTGCACTACTGTAAAAGTCAGGTCTGCGCATGTATGGGATGTGTGAATCGCTCCATGAGTCTGGAAGAATACGAGCAAGCTCTGAAAATGCCAGAGGTGCAGGCGCTTCTTGATGAAAATAAACACAGAATTAAAAAGAAAATGACTAGAGAAGATGTGGCTAACATGGTTAAAATGTTTAATGATATGTAAAAGGCTCCCGCAGGAGCCTTTTTTACTTTACATCTATAATCTGATAACGTTTCTCATTGTAGGAAACATTCGTCTTAAGAAACAACGAAATATTCTCTAAGCTATCTTCTTTACCGATATCTTTAGCCTTACTTTTAATCGCTTCGATATTTTCCACTTCCACAATGTATATACATTGCCCCTTTTCTTTAGCATTGTCGAATAAAACGCTAAAATCATTTAAGACTTTTATTATTTCCAAATCCTTTCTTTGAAAGCTTTTCATATAGTGTCTTACAGCTACAGCAAGCGCATCTCTTCCTGTATTTCTTTCGCCTAAAATAACAATATCTTTTTTAATATCTACAGGAAGTTCATCTTTTTTTATGGTGAAATAACGCTGTATATCGTAGCATGACTCTTCATCGAAATTTTCTGGTTGTAAATAAAAACCATCCCTTTCATTTTGGGGCAAATAAAAATAGTGTTCAATATTATGATAGTCATCCATTTTTATAGCCAAATCTCTGTATTTTTCATCATGAGTTAATCTAAAAATGCCTGACATTGTATGTCTCATCATAGCCATTTTAGTGCCAATAATATTTTTATTGTTCAGATACTCCCCAACATTGACACTTCCACTAATAATGTTGTATTGATTATTCTTCCAAAAAGTATGTGTTGCTTTTACTTTTTCGATAGATCTCAATATATGCAATGATTCTTCTTTCAATAATTCTGAAATGGCTTTTTGTGCTATTTGAATGGTATTGTTTGATAGGTAATCAAATGCCTCTTCCCATATATTCTGTATAGCTTTTACATGTTTAAGTATTTTGTCATTTTTCAAATACTCTTTAGCATCACTTATCATCTTTTCAGTATTATGAAGATCGAACGCATTCTGAAATACTTCTGAACTATTTGATTTTTTATTACCAATATTTTCAAGTTTGGTATCAAAAATATTTATATCCATATCATAAGACAGGTTGAAATCTTTAAGCTTTTTTGAATGTTTTATAAACTCTTTTTCATGGTCGTTTACGGCATTTATTTTTTGCTGAATATGATGCTCATCATTAAAGCCAAAGCTTTTTGCCAATAGGTTGGCACATTGAGACAGGGAAAAATCAACACCTTCATTTTTTAAGTGTTTTTTGAGTTGTTTTTTAGCACGAGTATAGCCTTCATCGGAGATGAAGAAATGATTATTTTTCATAATATTTTCCTTTATAAAAAACATTTCTATGATAAGTAGATACCATCAATGTCTTTTTGTTTAAGAAAAATTATTGATGATTTATAGAAAAAATACTGTTAATGCTATCGCTTCGCCATCAAGTCTACTTAGCAAGGTGTCAACTCACCTTTAAAACAATCTTATAACAAGTTCTTTTTAAATGTCAAAAAAAAGGCCTCTACTGAGGCCTTTTTGTCATTTCAATGTAAATTGCACTCCATCAAAAAAGTTGTAAGCTTCAATTCTTTGGAAACCATTTTGAACTATAACATGAATAAGGAAATGAACATTAAAGCTCGAATTTTTTTTGTTTTTCAGCGTTAATATTTTTTCTTTAGGTATAGCTTCTTCATTTATATCAAAAATTCCATACTGCCCTTTAGCGTTATTTAACTTTAAGTTTTCTAAAGATTTTTCATAAGAAAGTTTCCTCACTGGATTTACAAATCTTTTTCTTGAAACCGTTTCAGATTCATCTTTTTTTAGACTCTGAAGAATATTAATATCGTTTTCATGAATTACTCGCCCATCATCCAGAACATTAAATATATTCATGTTAGGATTTTTCATGATTAAGGATGTATAGTTATCATGGTGATTATCAAATATTTTAATAATATCTTTTATTAACTCATCTTTACCCGACGTTTTTAAACCATAAACCATAATATTGCCTTTAATATTCTCATAAGATAATCCTAGTGATGAAAGCTGAGAAAGATCTGGTCTTTTTATTATATTAAGTTCTTTTTCATAAGGTTTTATATCAATCCATCCTTGTTGATTATCAGTATAAGGTTTTAAAAGTGAGTCAGGGATAATATTTTCGTTAGATGGCTTAGATGAATTAGGAAGGCAAGGCATAACTTCATACAAAGGTGGATGACTTATTTTTTCCACCTTACTAAAAACAATACGTTGCATTTCAAATGTATTTTTAAAACCTAAAGAATTTGCTAAGATTTCCGAAGTTTCGCAGAGGCTAACTTTTAAGCCTTTTTCTTCTAATATCTTTTTTAACTTTTTTTTAGTGCGCGTGAATGATTCTTCATTTATAAGAATATCTTTAGACATAATATTTTCCTTTTAAAGTTTGCATAAATGACAAGTAGAAGGCATCAATGTTAAGAAAAATATTGATGTATATGAAATAAGTTAATGCTATCGCTTTGCCACCAAGTCTACTTAGCAAGGTGTTAACGCACCTCTAAGATAATCTTATAACAAGTCGTTTAAAAATGTCAAAAAAAAGGCCTCTACTGAGGCCTTATATTTTATCAACTTTTATTTTTAATTACGTTAATATTTATTACATATTGAATCTTTCTATTGTCAAAATCTTGACTCATACTTCTTAACACTTCTAACCCCTTTGAATTGCGCTTATTATGAATACAGAAAATGATCGGTGTTTTAGTGTGATTTATTAAGTCTAACTGACGTTTAGAATAAATATCTTCCTCTGGATCATATTCAAACTCATTTATATCACCAAAAGAAAGTATCTGCTTTTTACTTTTCAACATTCTCATCATAGTAGTTTTCCCTACACCAGCCGAACCTGCTATTAATATATGTCCTTTTATATCTTTTGTATAATCGTCCAATTGGCTAATCAGAAGCTCATCAAATCTTGGCGCAAATTGATCTGGAGGAAGAGTTATTTCAATATTGATATTCACATATCCATCAATATTTTCTTTAGTTACTTTTATTTCTTGTTTTTGAACAGTTGGCTTACTCACTATTCTATTTAAATCAAAATAGTTTCTCTGCATGTCAAACTCGTTTTTAAATCCAAATGACTGCGCTAATATATCAGACACTTCAGAAAGAGTGAAAGACACACCTTTAGCCTCTAATGATTTTTTAAGTTTCTTTTTAGTACAGGTATAACTTTCTTTATCGATAACGATAGGTTTAGACATGATATTTTCCTTTATTAGTTTTCAGAGTATGGCAAGTAGAAGACATCAATGTTAAGAAAAATATTGATGTAAGAGTTTTATCGTTAATGCTGTCGCTTCACCATCGAGTCTACTTAGCAAGGTGTTAACGCACCTTGCCTTATTTATAACTTATTTAATGTCGCGTATGCAACTTTATCTGTATTTTTATTTGTGAATATGATATTATAGTATTTCACTACTACTAAAAGAGAGTATTTAATGGCTAAATATTTAGGTTCAGAGGTTATCGATCCATCACAAACTCAAGCGTTTAAAGATTACACCCAACAGGATTGGGCCATGTATTTTATTGAATGCTACGGTCAGATTGATGGCGCTCATCATAAGACATGGGTGCTTGATCAAGTTGCTCGTATTTTAAAAGGCACACCTGTCGTTGTAGAGATTGCAAGATGGGATGATGGTAATCAGGAATATCGTGTTTCTGTTTCAGAAGAAATCAGTGAGCAATATTCAATCTGGAGACAGGAAATGCTTGGTGAGTTCGATGAAGAAAACGGCTTCTACGAATATGGTTATGATGACGGGATCGCTCCATAATGATTTTAATGAAGCGTAAAATCAGTTTAATAGCAGGTATTTTAAGCAGTCTTTTATTCTCCTTTAACGTCATAGCAAAAGACGACAGCTTGGGGATGTTTGGCTATACTATTGGCTCACCACTTTCTCAGGAGCTTAAGGCTATTGACGAAGAAGATAATGGGCAGAGTGGGCATGGCAAGAACTATACTTTTATACCAAAATCCAACAGCCTTAATATCCAGTTTGATGACTACGTTATCAGCTCTGATAATAACAACAAAGTTATCTATGGCATTTTCGCCTCAAAGCTTCTTGATAATGAAAAGGCCTGCCAAAAAGAAATTGAAAAGGTTAAGCCAGCACTTGTGCAGAGATTTGGCTCACCTGATGTCATTTCAAACGAAGTCCTTCATTTTACAGAAGGCACTCAAGGCTTTAAAGCAGTAGAAATCCATTGCGCATCAGAAATGCTTTATTTCTCTATGAATGACATTAGCCTCAATATGTAAAAGAATTAACTAGCAATAATGTCATTACAACTACAATCAAAACAATAAGGCCCTTTATAGGGCCTTTTTATTTAACGACTTCAACTAACGTCTTTACCGTATTGTCAAAGCTTCCTTTTTCGTTAATGAAATCGAACACCACAGTAAAACCATTATCAGGCAGATCTACATTACGTGCATTAAAATCAAAAATATAAGCCTCATCAAAGAAACTCAGCATCATGACTTGATCTGTAATACGTAAACTATATTCTTTTTTCCTGAGATAACTTTCAATCATATGTCTATCATCTTCTTCTATATTCAGCATTCCTATAATCAGGATTGGTTCGCCACCATTAGGATTAGGCGCTCTGAAAAGTTTAAACTCTGGCGTGATTATTTCTTTATTATTCATTACGGCTCCTCATTACATTTAAAATAAAAAAAGATGCCTAAGCATCTTTTTAAACTATAACAGACGAACTCTTTTAAAATCAATTATTCCGCATACATAATAAGATACGCTCCATTTGCTCCAATATTCTCATCTCTCACAGCACAAGCAGCTACAATATCAGAAGTCGTCATCTTAGAAGGCTCCAGAGTAGTTCCATTAGCATTAATCTCATAGAAGTCATGACCCACCGCTGACACTATTCTCGAACACGCTGCAGAAGGAAGAAGCGTATATTTTATAGTAAAACCTGAGTCATCTTGACCACTTGAAGTATTTGAGCTGGACGAAACAGAGACATGACCGCTATAGGAATGAACGAAATCGGTTCCGTTCCCAACAACAAGATTATCCGGGAATAACTTGGCTTTATAGGCCATTGTATCATCCAGACCTTTATAGCTTGCTGATCCTGTATAAAGTGATTTAACTCCAGCATATAACGCAGAAATGTTATTTGCTTCTGTACTGGCTTTTCTTGAATCCTGAACTTTGGGGTAAACAATAAATGCTGAAACAACAAGAGCGGCAATAATACCCAGCACAAGCATTAGTTCTAATAACGAAAATCCTTTCCTATTTTTAACTTTCATAACTTTCCTAAATAATAACTTAATGAACAGGTTTTCTTTATAAAGGAAAAAATAAAATATTCAATAGCTTATTAAAACTATCCACCCAATGTCCTGATTAGTGGTCTAATCATGTATGTTTAATGTTAATACATGAGTTAATTTGTTTCTATGGTGTGATATATCTTAATGTCTTTTAGTTTAACTTCAGCAAACAACTCAGAATCGATCTCTTGGAGCTTCTTTAAAAAATCTTTCTTTTTACTTTTATAATTCTTCAAATTCTGGATGTTTATTTCATTAACATATTCCTCCTCGTTTGACTGAATGATTGTTCCTATAGCCCAATATTCACCATCGACTCCTAATGTCATTATATTAGCATCATAAAGAGCATCCACTAAAGAGTTATCCTCTTGCAAAGCTAAACTCTCCTCTATTTCTGGAAAGTCTTCTAAAGAAATACCTAGTATAACCACACTATTTGTCGTCATTTTCACACCTTTATTATTAGTTTAAAATAAAAATAAGGCGATGCTCGCCTTATTTATTGCTCATACTTTATGGATGAAAGCTTATTCTGCAGCTTTCTGTGCTGCTTTCTCGTTTTCCATATCTTCAAGAATTTGGTTAATCACGTTTTTAGCCTGAAGAGGATTATCTATGTTTAGGAAAACGCTTTTTCCACTACCTGTTCCATTAAACACAATACTGCCAAACCCAAAGATACGACCAAAGATGCCTTGATCAAGAACAACAGATTCAATCTTATTGAGTCTTATATCAATGTTTTTTCTAAAAATAAAACCGGTTTTACCTACAACTCTTTTATTCGTAACACCATACTCTGTGCTGATCATGCCAAGGTAAGCGCAAAGAGCCATAACTACCATAAATAGAGGGAAAATCCAAAGCCCACCTGCGCCTTGAATACTTGAGGCCGCAATGCAGCAGATTCCAGCGATTACAGCCAGAACAAGCGGAGCAATAATACCAATCCATGCGATAGCATGGAGACGAAATGACGCTTTGACTTCTTCGTTTTTAGAAAGGGTTGAGGTAATAAATGAATCTTGCATCTATAGCATCCTTTTATATTGTTAGTGATAAAAATAGTATAGAAGCTATTTTTCAAATGTAAATAAAGGATGAGGTTATTTGATTAATGGTCTAGGCTGACCAATGATTTTTGAAGTATAATATTAAAAGTATACTGATGATCTTAATAACTATTTTGGCAGGAGCAGAGGGATTCGAACCCCCATCAACGGTTTTGGAGACCGCTATTCTACCATTGAACTATGCTCCTATATATCCTTAATCATGAAAGCTGCTAACCTATTGGTATCCAGAACATATAAAATGGGAAGAAAACACAATCAGCTATCATTTCTCCAGCGGAGAATCCTTGTTTGTACTTTTTAACACAAGCTAACTTTCATTGAGCTTGTTTTTAGATATTTTGTTAAGGCTCTTTAAACGTTCATCTTCAGCTTGAGAGCATTCGTAGGATAACTTAGATGTATTTTCAATAAGTGCCTCAAGCTCACCATCTGTAAGTCCTGTAGTATAACCAGGTGATTTGGCTTTTACTTTCATAACATACCTATAATTAAATGATTATTTCTTGCTAAATTGGCGGTGAAGGAGGGATTCGAACCCTCGGCGCGGTTGCCCACGCTCCGTCTTAGCAGGACGGTGTATTAAGCCTCTCTACCACTTCACCATTACGTAAGGTGTCGGCACTGATATCCGACATGAGGCACCAAGTCATACCATCCCGCACACATTGCTGTGAATATTGGTCGGTCTTTCAGGTAGCAGTTAAGCACACTTTATCTAAGCAGCGTATCAGCCTACGCATTAACCTTACTTTAGAATCTACTATAACATAGTATTGCTATAGTAATCAAGATTTTTATGGAGGAAGTAGTGGGATTTGAACCCACGGGCCGTTTCCGGCCTGCAGCTTTCGAAACTGCTGTATTAAGCCTCTCTACCATACTTCCATTAATTTACTTCTGACTCTCTCTTACTGCTTTTATTGCCGGAGTAGATTGTGGTGGAGTCGAGATAACGCTATCACACTCATCACAAACCAAAACAAGAATATCTTTAACAACACCAGATCTGTCGCTAAACTTCATATCCCGTATAGCATAAGTTCCACACACCATATGCTCGCATTTATAGCAGATTGCTTTACCTTTTTGACCAACTTGTTTTATCATTAAAACCTCTAAAATGAGACTTCAAAATATTGAGTAAGGCTACAAAGGAATTGAACCTTCATCCAGCCACGCTGTATTTTGCCATATTAAATTAATAGTCCTTACTCAAAATCTTAAAACTTAGCTACTGCCAAATGCTGATAAATAAGGATTGTAAGCCGGATCTGCGAAAACATTATAAGAAAGATATTTTTCTGAATCCTCTTCATCTTCTACATAAAACTCAAAGTTAGAGGAGTTAAAGCCAGATTTATCTTCAATATCTTTCAGAAAAACGGTAGAATAAGAGCCACCCATATCTATGCGTTCTACTCTATAAAACTTATTCGGATCTAACGTTTTTGCTTTTTCGCTATCACTATCATAGCCATTCTCAGGTTTTTCCATTCTTGCATATAATTCAGTCATTTATTTTTCCTCATATTAAAACCGTACTCTACCACACTGATTTTAATAAAGTAAAAAATATTTGGAGGAAGATACCAGACTTGAACTGGTACACCGCATTTCTGCGACTACTAAATGTTTAGCAAACATTCTCCTTACCATTAGGATTAATCTTCCAAAATATTGGCAGAGGTAGTGGGATTCGAACCCACGAGCCGCATCACTACGACTGACGGTTTTCAAGACCGTTGCTTTAAGCCACTCAGCCACACCTCTATAAAATGCTATCTACTCCGGGCAGAAAAAGCTAACTTCAGTTAACTCCGAAACATATTTCGTCTCTAGCTACACTTCTGGCGATTAAGGAGGGACTCGAACCCTCGACCCGCTGTTTAACAGACAGCCGCTCTAACCAACTGAGCTACATAATCATTTTTTGGCAGTAGCGGAGGGATTCGAACCCTCGGAACCTTATTCAGATCCCCTGTCTTAGCAGGACAGTGTATTAAGCCACTCTACCACGCTACTATTATTGGCAACCTTTGAGGACTTCCACCTTCATCTTCAGAGTTTGGACGCTCTGCTGTTTTATATCATGATAAGCATTGTACACTACGTATCATTTAAACTATCAGGTCATTTTTGGCAGTTTGTATTGGATTCGAACCAATATGCAGGACTAATCGCGCCCCTGTTTTCCCACTTAAACCAACAAACTATTTTACACCGCATAGCAGGATTTAAACCTGCGACTTTCAGCTTATGCTGCGTCATTTCCTCGACTATATGCCCATAAAACTGGCGATCAGTGTAGGATTCGAACCTACGTTGGGATTACTCCGGCAGATTAACAGTCTGCTACCATCGGCCTCTCGGTCAACTGATCATGTTATAAGATAGCAACAGGATTCGAACCTGTGGTCCACCCTTATCCTTGGATAACGGCAGACAATCCTAAAAGGATTCGCTTTAAGCCTCTCAGCCATACTATCTTATAGTGGCGATTCGTGCTGGAATCGAACCAGCGACACATTGGTTAACAGCCAATCGTTCTACCGCTGAACTAACGAACCACATATATTTTTGAAAGGAATATTAACCTTTGGCGATAGAGGTGGGATTCGAACCCACGGACCCCTTTCGGAGCCGACGGTTTTCAAGACCGCTGCCTTAAACCACTCAGCCACTCTACCATTTGGCGATTAGTGTAGGATTCGAACCTACGTTGGGATATTACTCCAGCAGATTAACAGTCTGCTACCATCGGCCTCTCGGTCAACTAATCATTTGGCGGAAGAACAGAGACTCGAACTCTGAAGACGTTTCCATCGGTGGTTTTCAAGACCACTGCCATACCATTAGGCGATTCTTCCAAATTTGGCGGTGAAGGAGGGATTCGAACCCTCGGCGCAGTTGCCCACGCTCCGTCTTAGCAGGACGGTGTATTAAGCCTCTCTACCACTTCACCATTTGGCGGTAAGGATGGGACTCGAACCCACAACACCTCGCTTAACAGGCGAGCGCTCTACCATTGAGCTACCAAACCATTTCTATTGGCGATTAGTGTAGGATTCGAACCTACGTTGGGATTTCTCCAGCAGATTAACAGTCTGCCACCATCGGCCTCTCGGTCAACTAATCATTTTCTTCTGAATCTTTCAACTCAGGTGGCAGGTCCAGAAGGATTCGAACCTTCATTTACGGTTTTGGAGACCGTTGCTCTACCATTGAACTATGGACCTATCTTTTTCTGGCGGCTCGCCAAGGACTTGAACCTCAATCTTACCCCCACACTGGTGGCCGCTCTACCGTTGAGTTAACGAGCCAAAATACTTAGGATGCCCGGAGTCGAACCGAGAATATAAGATCCTGTAAAATCTTATGCTTTTTAAAGACCTGACGCCTCCACTTCTTATAAATCAGATTACAGTCCTTTTTATAAGGTTAGATTTATCACTCTACATCCCTTGGCGGTCTATCAGGGATTCGAACCCCGGACCAACTGCTTAACGGGCAGCCGCTCTACCAACTGAGCTAATAGACCATATTTTTATACTACTTGGCGGAAGAGGAGGGAGTCGAACCCTCAAGGCGTTCATCACGCTCGGCTACTTTCAAGGCAGATGCAGTCGCCAGTCTGCTTGCTCTTCCATAATCTTATTACTTATCAACATGTTAGCTATCTTACTTACTTATTTTTTTAAAGTCAAGCTATTTTTTAATGTTTTTTTATTTTTATTTAATCTAAAAATAATACTTTTTTAATACTTTTGGCAGGCCCTGTAGGAATCGAACCCACATCCTTCGGGTTGGAACCGAAGATAATCGCCTTTATAATAAGGACCCATTTCAATCTGGAGGAAGTAGTGGGATTCGAACCCACGGAGCTATTTGCATAACCCTCTGCCTTTCCAAGACAGCGCAATCGGCCTCTCTGCCATACTTCCACATTGGCGATGTATGTAGGACTCGAACCTACGACCAGCGACTTAACGGGACGCCGCTCTACCAACTGAGCTAATACATCACAAAGATAAAAACTTGTTATTTATCAATAACTTATGCTATTATCTTAATCTATTTCTTTCTTGCTTGTCAACTATTTTTTTATCTTTTTTTAAACTTTTTTATTTTCTTTAAACCAAAAAAAACGAGAGCTTTTTTCAAAGCCCTCGTCTTGGATTTCCGTTTACACTATTATCTGTCGTCAGATAAGTAAACTTCCTCTAAGCACAGGGGCTTTTCCGTTGCTATTACTAGAAACGGACCAGCTATTATTTGATGATGAAGAAACAACGGACATAGCAAAACCGTTGCTGTTAGCAACGTTATTTACCATGTTAGAAGTCATTACAGTTTTCATCATTAATATCCTGTGTTTAGTTTAATATTCTTTTGGTATCCTGGTTAACTTATTTTCCAGCGCCCTACCATTAATAGAAGTAGCATCTTGGTTAACTGGAATCTGCCGGGGTCTGCAGCTCGCTACAGAGAGGTATTCGACAGATTCATCCAACGCCCTACTACTTCATTCTTATAGTCTACTCAAGTGCGATATCGAAGTCAACATTTATTTTAAAATATTTTAATCTTACCTATGCACATCTAAAATAAAGACTTTTTTATCAAGCTCTTTTTCAAACATAAAGCGATGGATTTCTTTACCCCACTTAAACTGATTATCAAGTCTGACTTTTTCGCCTTCATAGCCACTTTTATCTCTATGGTCTCTTTCTATCCACTTTCCTCTATACACATAGCCATAGGCACTGAAAAAGGTATTTCTTTTATGTTCAAAGTATTTCTCAAAGCTCCACGTTTTGACGATTAAAGGATGATCATACATATCCATATCAAAACTGCCGGGCTTACTACTATAGTGATGGACATTCTTTTCAGCATACACATCTTGTATTGCTTTATAAAAAGGTTGTGCCTCATATTCTGCCAGAGATGGCTTGTATTCTTTTTTCAGCCAGACATAATCTTTAATGGACAACCCTACTTTTTTGATAAAATAGTCCAGAGGCTGATATGGCAACCCTTCTGTTGCGGATTTCAATGTGTCATACTCATGACGACATTTTTTATAAAGATAGTTCATCGTTTTGGTCAGATCGATATCTGACACTAAAAATCCAGCATCCTCATCGCAAAAAGGCAGATTAATTCTTCTGCTATAAAGTTCTTTTACGTCAATATGATTTTCTTCATCTTCTCCTAAGCCAAAAGGATAGGAGGCTCCTTCTTTTTGGTAATAACCTATAAAAGGAAGCTTTACCGAATAGTAGTCATAGTGTCCATTAGGATTATCTCTACTGATGACTTTTACAACTTCATCATTATCATCAACGAGTATATAACCCCATTTCTTATCTTCTACATCAACTTCACTCATGTTGGTTGAGATATGGAATACATTATAATCATGGTAGCATTCTACATATTCTTTAAAGCTTACCTCACGTTCACCATCTTTAAGATATTCCTGTCTTAGGTGATCCGTCTCATCGGTTTCTTTGACATACTTGCTCTCAGTGCCATTAGCTCCAAATATTTCAAAAGCAGCCATTTTCTTTGTGAGTTCTTTCAAGTCTCTTGCCTTTACCAACATACTCCAATGCATATTTTTTCTCCAAATAAAGACTAGCTTATCACTAAAGTTAAAGATTGACCAATATTTTTGTTGTTTTTTGACACCTTAATAAACTATCATAGTATACTTTTGTGATGGAAATAAGAGATAATATGTCAACACAATTTATACTGAACTATTTAAGAAACAAATCCGGCATCGCTGGATTATGGTATACCTTGCGCTATAAAAAAGCCATGAAAAACGTTGATTATGGAATCTTCTTCCATGAAGACATCTCTTATAATGGCGCATACAATCCTGATGAAAAAATCAGCTTACTTGAAAGACTAATGTATTTTCCGTTCGAAGATGTTGAGCATATTCTTAAAGAGATTCCTAAAAATGTGTTCGACAAGCATACATCTTGTCATAATAGTCAAACCAAAAAATACTACATGAAACTCATTTGTGCGGCTGTCTATGCCCAAAATGACAAAGCAATTTCTTTTTTCAATGAAATAAGCCGCATTCCAAGCTCAATGTTTTTCTTTAATGAACTTAAAGACGAAAAATCGATTGGTTTTAAAACCTGGAATCATTATCTTCCTGCATTAGCTGCTGTTCAGAATTTAGATAAAGACATGCTTACATTTTTAATGTCATTTGAAGGCTATGGCTGGGGAGGGAATAACTACGCATCTATGTTTAGCTCAAGCCCGTGCTTTACGCTTTGGCATGAAGCAATAAGAGAAGCGAATAAAGAACAATGCGCATTCCTTATAGAAAATGGCTTTTATCACAATAAAGATCATGAAGGAAACTATCCATTTGATTATTTACTCCGCTTGTCTGAATCCTCATTAACAGAACTAAAAATCAAGGCTGACATATTATTTCCGACACTCAATCCTTTGTTTCAAAAAAGGACATGTTTAATTTCACCGCAAGCTTCAGAAGAAGCAAAACTTGTGCTTTATAAAAAGCTTTTTGATATGGGATTACCTTGTACAAATCTTCAGGGTGATCTTTTCGTAAACACATCATGTGGTATGGATTTTGATCATAGAAAGAAAGTCGATGAAGCATCTTCGTTAATAGAAAAACGTTTTACCACTTTTAACGATTTTTCCATTTTTTATAAGAACGCGAAGTTTTTCCAACGCATACAAAAACATATTTCTAAGGATAGCACATTATGGCATTCATTTATTTTTAATCAATGTTCTGATCCTATTACAGGCATACAGGCATCATTCAAATCCAAAGAAGAAGATTTTCGATATGAACTTTTGGAGCTGATTAAACAATATAAAGACATCGATTTTTTTGATATAGATGAGTCTATCCTTCCCGCTCTCGACATCAATAGTATGATGATTCCAAACCCCTCATTTGATACTAATCGGGACTTTAGAAGCTTGAGACTGTTGGGAGACAAACCACCTCAAGTCAAACTTAATCATTTAAACTTATCTATTATATTAAAAGATGATGACTATATCCGCAAAGCCATCAATTTTTACAATACAGCTTTGCCACTTAACTTTGATCTTGATTTGTTCATAAGTTCAAATGTTTTACTTCATGATCCATTAACTAATCGCCTTGGTAATATTGTTCTTAAGAACAACCAGCTTGCACTTAATAGCTTTCTATTTAGAAGTGATACTGGAGTTGTTCCTTTAGTATATTGGCAAGATAGCAAAGATATTGCTATAGACAATAAGGCGCTCTTTAAAAACTATATTGCTTTTATTAAAAAGCTATTATGTAATAGCGCTTTCCATTCGCCAGATAAAGCTAATCACGACCTAAGCATTTTCTTAAACAAGGGGATTCCTTCTGATTTTATTTTAAGTGAGGTGAACAATCAGATCGGGGCTTTCTTTGGGCAGGATGTATCTAACCATATTTTTTCACCTTCCATAGCTCTGGTGAGAGAAGCCGCACTAAAAGAAAAGATGGAGCTTCATTTGATCAGCAAAAACACTGAGAAAAAAAGCAGAGCGCGATTATAGAAACAGGGAGCTGTGCTCCCTGTTTACTTATTTTTTCATACATAACGCATAAGTGCGAGTGCCAAGATCTTTATATTGCGGATCAGTATAAAAGCAGTCAACACTCCATCCATTATTTGAAGGCCCTGAGAAGTGAATAAAATGGTGAGCTGGATCTTCGCATTGACCACCTCCACCTACAATCACCTCATCGCTATTACATGCTTGAAAATCCGAGTTCGATGCCCACACACCGTCATCCCTCATTGTAATAGTTGGATTAAACTGACGTTGCCATTTATTAGACTGGCATGACAATGTAAAACCCGCAGCATCTCTTGATATAGCACCACTATAGTTACATGCTCCTCCAACGACAGCAGTTGATGTCGGTTGGAAGTTGTCCGCCCTTACCATACCTCCTGCTAAGATATTGCCAGAGGCCTGAACTATTCCATCTTGCCTTGCATAAAAAGCAAACTTACCATCAGCAATATTTGTGCCTGATTGAATAGTATAAAAAGAACCTGTTGTGATGACGTCTATTGTTCGAATACCGCCCGCGCCAAACCCCGGAGGCATCTCATTAGGATTCAGTCCTTGAGTAGCAAATCTTCCGGTTGTAGAAATAGAACCATCGCTACTATCTAAGGTAATTTTGTTAGGATTTGAGCTATCACTTGAAGGTGGCCTGACTAATATTTTACCATTTACTCCAACGGTGATGGGAACCCTATCAGCACTTAAAAAACCTAAATAATCTTTACCTGAAAGCTTGATATCGAAATCATTTGCTACAGCATCCCCACCAAAACTTATCTGATCCCCATAGCCGTTGTGCGCAATAAGATCACCGCCCGACGTTACTGTTTTAGAACCGTACACTTCCCCTAAGTTGTTAATATAGGCATTAACAGAAGAAGATGTTCCCGCACCTACTGTTCCTCCTGCCATAACGTTATTTGTTCTTAAGCCTCCTTTCCATCCAGTAGGGAAATCAGTAGGACTTAGACCATTAAGAGCAAGATTGCCACCAAATGTGCCTGTGCCTGAAGCGGTAACATCTTTGGCATTATTGATGCTATTGCCTCCCATATTTAAGTCCCCTGTCATGGGCAGAGAGCCATCACGACGAAGATAAACCGAGTAAAGAGCAGAATCATACCCGACGCGGTAAGCAAGCAATCCTTCAGCATTGATTCCTGTATAGTTAGAAGAATTTTCAGTCCATTGACCACCATAACCAAATGCATTTGTATTTGTTCGCGTGACACCACTATCTACACCTGCTGCCTGCATAGCCAACCCTAATAAATCATAACGTATTTTGACACCTTCTGACCATGATCTTGTGGTCGTCACTAAGCCATTAATAACGTAGTCAGGAGAAGCACCATCTCTCCTTAAAAATATCTTATAACCCGATTTCTGTATGTTAATACCAGTATAAGTTGAAGGTAGAAGCCCTTCATTTATCAAAGTCTGATAGGTTATTTCACATCCAACAGTAGAGCAAGTTCTTGGCCCCGGATCGGTTCCGTTCCCGACAGCAGAACTGAGAGTTGCCAACTTGTCATAACGAATACTAATATATCGATTAACAGCCTCACCAACTTGTTTCATTTGATAGCCAACACCATTAGCAACAGCGTTTTCTTGTTCATTTTTTATTTCTTGAAACTTCATGAATGATATAGCACTGCCCACTCCAAGAACCAATATAAGCTCTAAGAGCGTAAAACCTTTCTTACTTTTCATTTTCCTTACCACAACTCCTGATTTCCATAGAAAACTCATTTCCCAATATATTCTAAAAACTGAGCTATTATGTTTTATTGATAGTTACACTATTTAATCATAAGAAAATATTAAATCAATCCGAAGAAGCTTATATCTCGACCGTTTAGCTATATTCATAATAATAATTGTAGCTATTGATAATATTTTCAGGCTATAATACCACCAGTAAACCAAATAACTTAATGAAGGAATAACACATGAAAAAACATTTTTTAATCTTAGCTACTTGCGCCTTGTTTTCTCAAGCTGCTTTAGCAGCAAATCTTCAAGGCGAGTTTGGCATCAGTTTATTACAAAAAGTAGATACATCTCGCATGCAGGCTCAGCAAGGCCTTGATGGTTCCGCAGACAATTCTGGCCCAGCAACTTACGCTTTCACACCTGCATCAAATGACTTAGGCGTTGCTTTTGATGATTACAGCTTTTCTACAGATGCATCTCGAACCACTATTGCGAGTATTTCTGCCAATAAAACATTTGCCTCTGAGAAACAATGTCAGGCCCAGCTTCAATCTGTAAAAGCCAACACAGATAAAAAATATGGAGCGCCAAGTTATGCTTCACCTAACATGATTCATTTCGTGGATGGCAATAGCAAGTTTAAAACAGCAAGTGTTGGCTGCTCTCAAAATGTGATGACTTTTGTGATGAATGATGTGGGTTCAAATCTTAAGTTCTAATAGTGACTACTCACTGCCCTATCAGACGAGAGTTTACAATATTTTTTGCTAAAAAATGTAAATAAAAAGAGAAGCTCCTGCTTCTCTTTCTTTTTTACATTGCCCTTACCATATAAACAAATGAGGTATTTGAGGGTCTTGCGCCTCCATAAAATCCATTAGAGCCATTATTGCTTAATTTAATATCTCCTGCGTTTAGGCCTATTGTTTGTCCTGTTGCGGGACCTGTTCCCCCACCAAAGTGAACCCAATATTTAGGATCATAGCCTTTATCGCCAGTAGTATAATCATAAACATTAATAGAATCTCTGGAATAAGCACTGCTAGGCCCGTGAAGCACGCCGACATCATTGTCTCCCCAGTTGTCATCAGTTCCAGTTACGACAGATGCTCTCTGTTCACTTAAAATAGCACGACCACCATCTCTACCACGCCCATTATCAAGCCCTCTAATAAACTGACCGCGTAAATCAGGCAGTCTTCCTGACGGATATGCTCTTGCTAAAAGTGGATATGCTGTCTTATTAAAAGCCTGACCGTTACATTCCAACCAGCCTGCTGGTAGTGTTAATGAAGGCCAGGGGACAGGCGACCCTACAGGCATTTCTGGTTGCCATATACCAGACACGCAGCTTAGCACTTGCCCTGCTGAGTCTCTTGCTAAAAGACCATTTTCACTACATGATTGACCTCCCACAACAATCTGAGTGCTTTTAAAATAACGCGCAGAAACAGTTTCTCCTGATGTAATATTTCCAGACGCACTAATAGTTCCAGAAGAGTTGATACTGTTTGACGCATACAGATTTCCATATTGATTAAAATAAACCGCCATATCACCAGCAGTTCCTGCAGTTCCACTCTTCTTAACGGCTATTGTTCCTCCCGCAACAATGTCATTTGTTCTAAGACCTTGCCAGCCGCCCGGCATATCAGCATAACTCAATCCATTAGTCGCGATATTGTTATTAACCAATTGGTTTCCAATAACCTGCATCTGACCATTAGTTTTGAAGACCGTTGTTGTTGGTCTAAGTGAAGCCGCAAGATTTGGGGAGAAAATAGAAAGGGGCTTGGCTGCTCCCATACGAATCTCATAATCATCAGAGGCTGCGTCTCCGCCTATTGCTATCGCATCACCATAGCCATTATGGGCTAGCACTTCACCTGCTGCTGTTATAGTTCCACCTGAATCAATGTTTCCACCAAAACCTCCAGTTCCTGAAGCAGTTATATTCTTAGCGTTATTAATGTCATTGCCACCCATATTAAGTGAGCCTGTCATCGGCAATGTGCCATCGCGACGAAGATAAACTGAATACAAAGAAGAATCATAGCCTACGCGATAGGCTAATAATCCGGCTTTGTTTATTCCTGAGAAATTGGCAGAACTTTCTGTCCATTGACCATTATAACCATCGGCTTGCGTGGTTGATTTCGTCATGCCACTGTCTATTCCCGCAGACTGCATGGCTTGACCTAATAAATCATAACGAATCTTACTGCTTTCAGACCAGCTATTTAACGTTGTGACTAATCCATTAATAACATAGTTAGGCGCTAAACCATCTCGTTTTAAATAAATATTATAACCGCTACGTTGAATATTTAAACCAGAATGTGAACTTGGAAGAAGACCTTCATTGATTAAGGTTTGATAGGTTATTTGACATCCTGACGCTGAACATGTTCTTGGTCCGGGATCCATTCCACTTCCAGCAGCAGGACTTAGTGTAGAAAGCTTATCATACCGAATAGAAATATAACGGTTAACTGCCTCACCAATTTGCTTTATTTGTTGTCCTGTTGCTTCCGCAACAATGGATTCTTGCTCATTCTTTAAATCTTGAAACTTTATAAAAGATACGGCTGCACCCACACCCAAAACTAAGACCAACTCTAAAAGAGTGAAGCCCTTTTTCTTTTTCAACATTTATATGTTTCCTCAACAATAATAGTAATAATAGACTCATTGATAATAGTCTTAGTATGATCTTAGTCAATAGCAAAAATTAACAGCAAGTTAACTTTTAAACTGTTGAAACGTAAATATTATGAAAATATTAAGGATTTTATAGCAAATTAACCTTTTTTATATTATAACTCACTAAACTATTTACCATTATTTATAACTTCAGGTTAAGGAAACTATGAAACATAAGAAAAAAATCATTGCAGCTATTGTCATTGCTGTGATTGGTTTAGTTTTTTATAAAACGAACCAAAATAAAGATAAAGATATCCAATATCTTACTGAAACTGCTCATAGAGGAAATATTACTAATACCGTGTTAGCCACAGGCTCTGTAAGTGCTTATCAGAAGGTCTCTGTGGGTGCGCAGGTTTCTGGACAGATTGATAAACTTAATGTGAAACTTGGGCAAGCTGTTAAAAAAGGCGATCTTATTGCCGAGATTGATTCCACCAAGCAAATCAACGACCTTAAGACTGCCGAGTCAAATCTCGATATCTATAAAGCACAGTTGAAGTCTAAACAAATCGCAAAGACGATAGCTCAGACTCAGCTTAATCGCCAAAGAAACCTGATAAAGCTGAATGCCAGCTCATCTGAAGATCTTGAATCTGCTAAAAATGCCTTTGCATTAGCCACATCCGAAGTTGAAGCACTACAAGCACAAATAGAACAAGCCAAAATTTCTGTATCTACTGCACAAACAAACGTTGGCTACACTAAAATAACATCACCTCTTGATGGTATCGTAGTTTCAGTTCCTGTAGAGCAAGGTCAAACGGTTAACTCAAACCAAACTACACCAACCATCGTAGAAATAGCCGATTTAAGCAAAATGATTATCAAACCAGAAATCTCTGAAGGGGATATTACAAAGGTAAAAGCCGGTATGCCTGTTGATTTTTCAATTATTGGTGATCCTGATAACACCTATCACACCACTTTACAATCAGTTGATCCTGGAACAACCACGTTAACTGATGGCTCATCTTCAAGTTCACTTACATCGTCTTCCAGTAGTTCATCAAGTGCTATTTATTATTATGGCAACCTTATTGTGCCTAATGAAGATAATAAGCTTAGAATATCCATGACCACGCAAAATAAGATCATCATTGCTCAAGCTAAGGATGTATTAGTTATTCCTACTATTACTATAAAAAGAAGTAATGGTAAGCCTTATGTCAACATACTGAAAACCAATAACAAAATTGATAAACATGAGATTACTACAGGCATCTCTGATGATCTTAATACCGAAGTGCTTTCAGGATTGAATGAAGGAGATAAGGTTATCTCATCAGAATCAGATGGAACAATAAGCCCTATTAATATGCGCAGAGGTCCACGATAACATGAATATTATAGATGTTAAAAACTTAAATAAATACTTTGGTGAGGCACCCAATCAGTCCCATGTTCTGAAAGACATTAACTTGTCTATCAAACAAGGAGATTTTATTGCCATCATCGGCGCATCGGGTTCTGGTAAATCTACCCTTATGAATATCTTAGGATGCCTTGATACGCCAAGTGATGGCTCCTATACTGTCTCAGGCACAGAAACCAGAGAGATGGACTCTAATGGCTTAGCTGCTCTTCGACGTAAAAAGTTTGGCTTCATTTTCCAGCGATATAACTTGCTCTCCACTCTGACAGCCCTTGATAATGTAGCATTGCCTGCAGTGTATTCAGGAACGGTTCAGTCGGAGAGGAATCAGCGTGCCGAGAAAATTCTTACTGATCTTGGCCTTCATGATAAAATGAAAAACAAACCGAATGAGTTATCAGGCGGTCAACAACAACGTGTCAGCATTGGAAGGGCATTAATGAATGGCGGTGAGATTATCCTCGCAGATGAACCTACCGGGGCTTTAGACTCACACAGTGGTGAAATGGTCATGGAAATTATAAAAGACCTTCATCAAAAAGGTCATACCATCATTTTAGTTACACACGATAAAAATATTGCTAACTATGCCAATCGTGTTATTGAAATAAAAGATGGTAAGATTATTGCTGACAACTCTAAATCTGAAAAAACAAATATTATCGAAAGTAATCCAGTTAAAGAAAGTGGCTCACTATCATTTTTAAAAGATCAACTTATAGAATCATTCAAGATGGCGACAAAAGCTATTTTTTCTCATAAACTACGTTCATTCTTAACTATGTTGGGCATAATTATAGGAATCGCCTCTGTTGTATCTATTGTGGCATTAGGTAATGGGTCTCAACAAAAGATATTATCTGACATTAATGCTATGGGAACAAATACTATAGATATTTATCCCGGTGAAGGATTTGGAGACTTACGCTCATCTAGAGTAAAAACACTAACTGATTCAGATTCTCAACTTTTAGGCCATCAAAGCTATATCGATAGTTCAACATCAAACTCAACAACATCAGGAACATTAACCTATAAAAATATTGCCGTAAGCGCACAAATAAAAGGCGTTGGTTCAGAGTTTTTTGATGTTAAAGGAATTGAGATAGGCTCTGGCAATAAATTTTATGATAAAGACATCAAATCAAGCGCTCAGGTAGCCGTTATTGATAAAAATACGCAAAAGAAACTTTTCACCATGAATGAAGACCCCCTTGGAAAAATCATCTTTATTAACAAGAAACCGCTTCAGGTTATAGGTGTATCTAAAGATAAAAAGAGTGCCTTTGGTAATGATGATAACTTAAATATATGGACGCCTTACACAACCGTTATGAATCGTATATCTGGTTCTCATTATATCGATTCTATCACCGTTAAAGTTAGAGATGATGTTTCTATGCAGGCGGCTGAAAAGAATATTACAGATTTACTAAAGGTAAAACATGGTGGTAAAAAAGACTTCTTTACGCTTAACACGGATAGCATAAAACAAACGGTTGAGAATACAACTAACACTATGACTCTTTTAATTTCCTCTATTGCTGTCATTGCATTGATAGTCGGCGGCATTGGTGTTATGAATATTATGTTGGTTTCCGTTACTGAAAGAACCAAAGAAATTGGCGTAAGAATGGCTATAGGCGCAAGAGAGTATAATATTTTACAGCAATTTTTGATTGAAGCTGTTCTTATTTGCCTTATTGGTGGTGCGGTTGGAATAGCCTTATCCTATGGAATTAGCTTAGTCTTTAATAGTGTTGTTTCAAGCTTTGCCATGACTTTTTCAACCACGTCAATTATTACTGCAGTATTATGCTCTACGATGATAGGCATTATTTTTGGCTTTATGCCCGCAAGAAATGCCTCTAAACTTAACCCTATTGCTGCTTTGTCCAGAGAATAAAAGGAGAAAATATGATCTTTAAACGTAAATCATTAAGTATATTGGCGCTTGCTATTATACTGACAGGATGTGCCTCTCACGAATCCGGTTTCGAAGACTATCCCTATCAAACATTAAAACAGGAATATCCTGTTGATAAAAACTATAACATCAATACTTCATGGTGGATGAACTATCATGATGCTCAGCTTAATCAGCTTGTAGAAACTGCTTTACGTAATAATATTGATTTAGCAACAGGGGCTATCAATGTTAATCAAGCACTTTATCAAGCCAATCTTGTTGGCGCAGATTTAGCGCCTACTTTCAGCAGCTCTCTTGGTGCTTCCGCCAGTAAAAATATCAAAACAGGAGGCAACTCAACTCAGAACTTCCAGGCAGGTGTTAATCTCAGCTACACACTTGATCTGTGGGGAAGATTAAGAGATTCCGCATCCGCTGCAGAATGGACATATAAAGCCACGGGAGAAGACCTGGAAGCAAGCAAGTTAACTATCATAAACAGTGTTATTGATAGTTATTTCCATTTGAAATATTTAAAAGAAATCCGCGCCATTAATCTTGATACGCTTAAAAACTATCAGCAAATCTATAATATTTCTTTAGCTAAGCAAAAGTATGGCTTAGTGAGTGATTTGGACGTGGTTCAGTCTCAACAGTCTATTGAATCAACACAGAATTCGATTAATAGTCTTGACCTTGAGATTAAAACCACTGAACAGACATTAAAGAATATCCTCAACTACCAACCAGGTAATGCTATCTATCTTAGTCAGAATAGTCTACTTGATACTCCCTTGCAGAATATAGACATTAATATTCCCGTCTCTACGATTGCTAACAGGCCAGATTTGAAAGCAGATGAGTATAGGCTATTGAGCAGCTTTAAAGATAGAACTGCCGTAGAGAAAACGATTTATCCTGATATTACTTTAGGTTCGGCTTTAAACTCATCAGGTAACAAGTTTAACAACGCCTTAAATGTTCCTATGGCATCTGGCAATGTCTCTATTTCACTTCCTTTTCTTGACTGGAATCGCGTTAAAAACAATATAAAAATCTCTCAGGCGCAGTTTGAGAAAACGAAGCTTGCTTTTGAGAAAGATATTGTAGCAGCACTTAACGAGATTGATACGTATTACTACACGTATGGCAACTACACTTCAAATTATAAGAGTGTGGTAAAGCAGTATGATAACAACAAACGTATTTCCTCTTACTATAAGGCGCGATATGATCAGGGTATTGCTGAGATGTCTGATTGGCTTAATGCTCTACAGTCCGAGAACAACGCAAGACAATCTATTGTTCAGGCAAAGTATCAACTTCTGAGCAGTGAAAATAAGGTTTATCAGGCAATGGCGGGTAAATACAAAAAATAAACGTTGTAGCTCTGTCTGTTTTTATGTTATTATATCCCCTCACGTCAAAGAGGGGATATTTTATGCAAGACATCTATAACAACCAGCTCCATTGGATAAAAGCTTGCGTTCAACCCTTTTATGAAAAGGAGCAGTTTCGCTGTTTCCACAACTTTAAACATATTGAAGAAGGACTTAAATGTGTTTCCAGACTGAAGCATCAATATTCTGAGATTGCTCTTTCCGATGAGCAGTTTGTTGCGTGGCTTTTTCATGATATTGTTTATCTGCCCGGATCTGAAAATAACGAGTTTATTAGCGCTGAGACCATGAAAGAGTTCTGTTTAGAGCATAATGTTGATATTGATATCGAGATAGCCTATACGATTATTATGGACACAAAGAGCCACAAACCTACTATCACGCAGTCTGAGCTTGTTTTAGATATGGATATGTCTACCTTGGGGCAAGGTCAGTATATTTGCTTTTTTAAAGACAGGTTAATGGTTAAAATGGAATATGGTCATTTTTTTGATGCGGCGACCTGCGATAAAGGTGTGTTAGATTTTCTCATTTCCATACAGCATGAAAAAATATTCCATACTGATTATTTTTCAGTTAATCAGACCCACTTTGAGCGAAACGTAAAGCGTTATATAGAAGAAAACCGCGCCTAAAATTCCAATTATTATTTTTTAAAGAAAGCAAAGCTTTCTTTAAAAAATAACGTAAAAGAAAAAGCGCGATTTCCCATAATCTCAATAATACCTCAAATCACCTACATAAATCAAGCAGTATCTTAGTCTATTATGCACTGTAGTTATAAGAAATAAAGTATAAAACGCTGGCTTTTTCAGGCGATTTTTTATGAATAAGTTATTGTTTTATAATGATTATTTATCACTTTTGTAAGTCACTGTCAGACATAGGTTTTTAGTTCTGTATTTTATCCTGCCAAATGCTATAATGTATTCAACAAAACAAAAGACTAATAAGAGGAAATGAGATGAATCTGTGGAGCCATACTACTAAAAGCGACTGTTTAAACCTTGCTCAGAGAAACCTGCGATCTACCACAAGCAAGCGCTCTGCTTCTCAGAGCCAGTCAACAGCTTCATCTCCTTTTCCAAAGAGAGAGCTTAAAAAATAAGATATTGATTAGCCTCTTAACTATTGTTTAATCTATATTTTATCCCCTCAAAAAAGAAAGCACAGCTTTCTTTTTTCTTTGCAGTGTTTGCTGAATGTCAGATTCTGACTTATAATGATAATAGCACATACATTATAGGAGCTTTAGATGAACATTCAGCATTTAAGAGATTTTAAAAACCATTTTATTAACATGCATTTAGATAAGAATAATATTGACGAGTCTTTAGCAAAAGAAATCGTTGATTTCTATCTGCAACCTCTTCCTGTTAATGTTCACATGTATACTCTCATGATGAAAAACCCTCAAGCCGAAACCAATAATCGTCTCAACGTGCTGACAGGCGTTCTTGAAAACATGATTTCAGTTGATAATGCTAAGCAGTATAGCGAACCTTACCCTGAATCAATGGATACCGTTAGAACCTATGATATTTTTAAAGCGCTTTCTTTAAAATATGGCGATCTCTCGAAACTTCAGTTTGATAGCGAGCTTGAAATTCTTTCACGTAAGCAAAGCAACAGTGCGTTTATCGACAATCACTACAAACAAATCCATTTTACGGCTGCTAAATTTTACGAATGGAAGTTTGGCATTGAACCGAACATCACACCTGTAAAATCTTCTTATGAAGGACAAATAGAGTTTGATGAATATAGCACTTACCTTAAAGACTTTATCACAAATAAAATTACTTCTCTTTATTCTACTGACGAAATAAAAGATCTTATTCGTCAAAATAACCAAGAAAAAGAAGTAATGGACTCACTGGTTGTTTATCACAAAAACGTATTAGCCTCTGACAAAGTAAGAGACAGCCAGCGTCATAACAGCCAAGGTTTTCTTAAAAATGTAAGCTTTAAAGAAGTAACGTTAGAAGGTAATGCCTATCAATCAGCTCTTTTTCTGAAAGAGTCTGAAAATAACGATATGGAGATTATCAAGGCAATAAATAACCCTACAATTAATAAGGTTATTTCCGATGTGCGAGATCGTGGTGAGTTCAAACCAAGCCATTTAAAAATGGTAATCGATGCTTACAGTGGCAATGCAGATCCAAATGTTCTTATTGAGTCTTACAGAAAAGAGTTTAATCATCCAAGTGAAGACCCAGCTTATTTTAAGAATGGGATTAAGCTTCTTTTAGCAGTTATAAACGATCCTAATAAGGCATCTCTTGATCCTAATGTTAATCCTTATTTGATTATTGAAAGCAAAACTATTGAGTCATTATCGACAAGTGCTTTAATTAGTAAGCAAATGGATATTATTCATAATGCGCCTGAAAATAACAAACTGGTTAACAGTGTGTATAATATGATTTTATCAGAAAAAGAAAATCGTAATGAGAATACGCTTGCAAATATTATTGTTAAAAATATGAATGATGAAGATGTCGAAAACGCAATGAAATCACTGAATGGCTGTGTTATTTCTGAAACTCTTAGCAGTTCTGCTCTGAATATAGAGGATAAGAAAGACATTATAAGAGCGGTATTTGCTATTCATCATGAATATGATCGTTTATCAAATAAGCATTCATTAGCACTTCCAGAGAATACTGATCACACTAAACATTACTCGCTCTCAACATTATTTAGCATAATGAAAGTTGATATAACAGGCTCTCAAACTAAAAATATGGAAGTCATATTGAAGTCTTTTGTGAATAATAACACTGATGAGAAAGTTGAAGTGGTGTATGATGAGATATCAGCAATGAAAGATCAGAATAAACTTTCAAGACTTGCTTTAGCCTCTATAGATAAAAATATTCTGGAAAAAGCAGCACCTTTAGAAGACACACTTATCAATCGTATTAAACGTAAGTTTTTCTGATTAAAAATAAAGGCGCTTGATGCGCCTTTTTCTTTTACACTTCCTTCAGAGTTAACATATCCAATATAGTTAAGCGTCCATCAACAAAACCACTACCTGTATCGATTAAATAGAAGTTGCCCAGCCTTCTTACTTTTTCATCTTTCATGTGTCCGCATATAACGGCTCGGACATCTTGTATATATTGATTAGTTATACTTGGCCTAACAGTGCTTTTCATCGTCAGTTCGAGAATCTTATAATTTACTGTTTTCATATTTCTTTCAAAAACTTTCCATGATGCAGTAGGAAGATCAGCATGAACAATAACAATCGGGCCTGCTTCTGTTCCAACGTGGATAGCAACAGGATGTTTTTTGAAAGCACTAATAATATCACAAAGCTGAGCATCACTTATATTTTTTACCCATTTCCCACCAAGTTCATTCGCATAAATGTCTTTTAACTCATTACGCATTTTAGGGTATTCTATGGTTAATAGCTCATGATTGCCTTTAACTGGAATAAACCATTCTTCTTTCAGGAAGTTCATAACCAAATGAGACTCCGGGCCTCTATCAATTAAATCACCCACGCTGAACAAGCGATCTTTCTTCTGATCGAATTGGATACTCTTTAGCTTTTTAACCAGATTAGAGAACTCGCCATGAATATCACCAACCACGTAATCACGACCTTTTTGGTTTTTTTCAAAATAACGGATAGGCTTATATTTATCGTATTTCATTTATTACTTCATTTCGTCAACAACGGACATTTGATTAAAAAGATACGGAATCTTACAAAGATCATCTAATGCACTCGCAAGCGCTTCCTGAAAGATTCGCCCTTCACGATCAAACTCTACATAAATATTATCGCCAACAGAGCAAACCATCGTATCATCGCAACCTGCTTCAAAGATGTCGTCTAATAGCTTATCGGTCATTTCCGTTTGGTTATCCAGTCGGATAATAAAGTGATGTAATTCATCTAAAGATTTCGTCATCATTTTTCCTCATGCTTTATTAAATTTATTAAGATATACTATACCATTATTTGAGATGGATTGCATCTTTTTTAAAAAACTATTTTGTTTATCAATAAGCTTCCATCTTCTGGTTTTTTCGTTTAAAATAGAATCATAAACCAACTTAAAAGGATTCTATTATGCAACTAAATCGAAATGATGAGCACCCAATTCCTTTTCTTGATAAGCTTAATCTTGATAAAGAAAAGGTTATTGAAGCTTTCCTTACTCCTGCAAACTTAGCAGGGACAGCCGCCTATGTCTACAGTTCTTTATCAAGCACATCAAATAATGCAACTGAAAAGAGCTACTTAGCTGAAATGGCTTCTCTTTACCAAAGTGTTTCACAAGCCAAAAAAGAAACGACTAACAAACATGGTCTTATATATAATCATGCTCATCAGGAATCACTCCTTGAATACAAAGCAATTAAATCTTTAATTGATGATATGACAAAATCTGATGCTGAAGCATTTATTGAGAAACATAAAATCAGAAGCATAAACGGAGACAATGGTGTAATTTTCCAGAACAATGATTATAACATTGCTCAGATGGCCTCTGTTATTGCGGATAAGAAGTTCGAAGGTATTCCTGTTTTACCTCGCCATTCAGCGAATGACTATGCCAATGACACTCAGAATTACCTTACGCCTTTAAAAGTTCAAAATAAGTTTTTAATTGCTATATTGGATAGCGTTGAGCCTTCAACGTTGGAAAGCTTTAAAGATTTAATCAGCATAAAACAAAAAGAAATGATGAGAGCCTCAATTCAGCAAAGACAGGAAGTGAGGAAGGACGTTGAATTTTTAAGAGAAAAAGGACACAACGTTTTAGACCAAGATGTGCGATCTTTTGTTGAATACGAGAGATTGGACAACATAAACAGAAGTCACTTTAATATCAAAATGATTGCAGTAATAGCCATTAATCGTCAGGAAGCGATTAAGTTAGCAACAGTCATTGATAACCCTGAGCTTAGCGAATATGTTAAAGACATAAGACTATCAGAATATAAGGACACTCAGATAGCAGCTCATATCAAAAGCCTTTACAAAAGAAATAGCCATGAGTTAGACCATTTTATGAGCACTCACGTTGAAAGCTATGCGCCTTATCAGCTTGCTTCTATCATTAAAAAAGACAAGCGTAGAAATGATCCTGACCTTCAGGAAAGTATTTTGGATGAGTCTTTCTTTGAACCCAAACGTCAGAAACGCTTTGGATTTGGTCGATAACATCGTAATACTATAAGCCTCTTCGGAGGCTTTAATTTTATATTGAAATCTTGTTGTTAAACATGTTATTCTATTACGAACATCAATAGGAATATAACATGACTCAAATTACCATAACTCAGCCAAAGCTGGTTAATCATAATCTGGAATACTACCTCAATGCGTTTAAACAGCAATATCCCGCTGTTTATGAAGATAATGAGCAAATCATCATTAAGATGTATTCATTGCTTTCTGAGTGCTCTGAGGTTGATTTAAGCCGCTTTATCAGTGAGAAGCTTGATAAGATTCGTAGCTATGCGCATATCCTTCATACCATTACTGAGGAATATAGCGCTTTAGACACCACAAAAATACTTCAGCAACGTCTTAATGAATCTAACAGTAAAAACCATAGGTCCAATACTTTAGTTAAAAAAATTTCCGGCCAGAGTCTCTATAGTGATATTGCTTTTGATGAGTTAGAAGCGCGTTCAGTTATGAATCGCACCACTTATTATTTTAATAGCACGAATGAGCTTTCAGCTAAAAACGCTGCCCGTATTAATCAACTTACGTTGTTAGAAATGTATTTAAACCTTTTTCCGCAAACGGATTTTATTAAGAAACAACTTGAGCTTGTTCAACATGGCATACAGGAGCTAACTCTCTTAGCGTCTCAGATAGACTTAACGTTAAAAACATTCAAGGGCGTTTTAGAATCAACGGATAACTTTATTCATATAAACTTACCCTTGGTATCTAAAGTGCGCGAGTTGAAATCGAGCGTGGTAAATATTAATGGGACATTAGCCACAACATTTTTTGATGATGAAAACCTGCGAATCCTGCAGGGACTCAACAATATTATTAAAAACCGTATTCAAGAGTTTCGTGAGTATAAATACTTTGACCACCTTCAGGAAATCTTTCGTTTGTGCAATAAGAAAAAAGGATTTTTCAAAACCTTATTTGGCGCTCAAGATAACTCAGATGATGCATTAAAGAAATGCCTTGAGCTTGAACAGAAGATTGGTTATTTTTGGAATGATTTAAACAAACTTCATAGCAATGCCAAGTTGAGACTTGATAATGCCAAAACCTTTTATGAGGGCGTAAGCAACACTCATCAAGGTAAAGATTCTTTGCTAGCCTTGTTATCAAAGAGCGAGCAGCTTATTACTGAGATATCTATGATCAATGCTGATATTGAGAACGTCCGTTCAGAAATAATCGTCCTACGAGATACTATCGTGCAAAGCAAAAGAGCCTAACGGCTCTTTTTTATTTTATAACATTAAGGCTTTCTACCAACTCAGCTTTTTCCTTAACCTTTCTCAACCGCTCTATTTCTTTAAAATCTATTTCATAGCGCTGCTCTTTTTCTTTCAGTATCATGCTAATATCTTTCAGTGATATCTTATTACAGGCATTAATGCGATGTGCTAGTCTCGCCTTATCACTATCATTAAGATAGAGACCTATTTCCATAACATCATTTTTAGACAAGGCTATATCTTCAAAGATATTCTCCTCAACGTAGTTTTTCACTTTATCCCTGAAAATATAAGACATGACAAAGCTGCTAACGCCCCCAAGAAGTAATGAAAGCATTAAAACACCCAACTCTTTCAGCACATTAGTTAGGCCATTATACGCCATTAAGGAAAACAAAAGATTCACTGCAGGAAGCGCTATAAATGCATAAAGCGCATAGAAGTAAACTCTTATTCCTGTATTTTTAGCGTTTCTAGCAAGTTTCTTGAGCACCTTAAAGCGAGAAAAAATATTCGCCTTATTCTTATAAAAAATGTGGTTTACACGTTTTTTTATAAATAAACTTAGACCTTCGATATTATGTGAAGTCTCATTCATATTTAAATCCTTATTGTGTTTTGACCAGTTTTAACACTTTACAGTCAGGAACATATGATACCCTATCTTTGCTATCATGTGGAAGCATAAAATAGTTTATTTTATTTTCAGGGCCTTCAGTTTTTATAAAGTCTACCTGTTCTGTTCTGTAGTTAAACTTACACTGATTAGACTGAAAAATATAACTGTCGCCTTTATCTGTTACCAGCTCAGCATTAAAGTTGTTATAGGGATTACTCTCACGATAGATTTGACCATCAACCTCGTGATAAAAAACATCACCTATCAGCGGCCTTTTACCCATATAAGCGATATTTTCTGTATATAGCGCTTTAGGATGCTTTTTAATCGCTCGATAAAAGAAATTCATATAATCCGCCGTGAGCTGACGCTGTGTTTCAGTGAAATACGCATCATAATACAACACAGGACTTCTATCTTCTGGCGCGATTCTTTCAGGAGGCAGTTTTCTTGCATCCTCATCATCTTTCACTTCTATTTTCACTACTTCTTTTTTCTCAGGTTCTTTAAAGAAATCCTCAGCAGCTTTAGCAATCGGCGCTGATACGGCTGTATAAGCTCGACCAATATAACCTGATGTATGATCCAGAGTTAGATAACTCGTGCTTAACACGGCAGCGCCAAAAATAGCTATAAATATTTTTTCTTTCATAGATTATCCTTTTACGGCTTTATCAAGCACAGCCTGCATTTCAGGTTTTATCATTTTAACCGCTGAGCAGTCTTTAGGATCTGATATAGCCTGACTGGTATCGACTGGAAGTAAGAAATACCCCCACCATTTGCGCGTAATAACCTGAACTTTTTTCACATTCGGATTAATAAAGCATTTTTGTTTATTAAAGAGATAGACATTACCATCGTCTGTAGCGACTTTATAGTTATAGAACCTTGTCATTTCAGTGGTAGCACCAATAGAGCCGTTTTCCTTCTGATACACAAGCTCTGCAGAGTTATTGTTAAACTCTTCCATAAAATCGACATTCTTAGTCTCTACTTTTGTATTTTCTTTGTCTTGCGAAACCTTTTCTATAAACTGCTGATACTGTCTTGCCTCATAGGAATAGGCTTCTTCTGCTAATGCATGGGAGGCAAATAGCAGAGAAAAAATTATTGTTGATAGTCTAATTATTTTATTCATATTCATATTCATATTCTTCTCCATGATATAGTCGCTTTATTTTAGAACAAAGTATTCATATAAATCAATAAAACTAGACATTAATCAGAAAAAACATAAATAATGTCTTAATAAACTTTAGATTGGTCAAACCTTACCGGATTGTTATAGCTTCCCATTGGCTGTGTGGGTGCCTGTTCTGCTTGTGGTTTTACAGGATTTTGAGAGGGGGCATCACCTGAGATAATACTATCTATCAGTTGGTCATTATTTTGCTGTGGGACGGTTGTTTGATCCACACTTATCGGCGCAACATTAATGCCATTTACAGCATTATCCTGTTGTGGAGCCATAATGTCCGAGTTAGGAATGGGCTGTGGCTGATTGACGATAACGTTGTTAATATCGTGCGGAGTATCCGGCAAGGGATAGCTAATAGACGTAGGCACTGCTGGCTGCTTAGGTGTTTCATCTATGATGTCTACAGCATTAATAGGCGCGGGGCTTTGTTCATACACACACCCGGATAAGATAAAAGCTAACAAGCAAACTATTTTTTTCACGTAAAAATCCTCATTGTATTTATTGGCAATAATCTATCATAAATAAGGAGTATAAACAAGATTTGATTTATTTTTAGGAAGGATGGTAGACGATATCGGACTCGAACCGACCTCCGCCATGTCAAGGCGGCACTCTAACCAACTGAGCTAATCATCTATTAATGTGCCAGGTGATGGAGTCGAACCATCAACGTATTTAGTTTTAATACGAGATTAAAACATAGTTTTCAGGCTGCGATAGCCTCGCCGTTACCAAACGACCTACCTGACATTTTGGAGCCGGGAGAGGACTCGAACCTCTGGTTGCTGTGGACTCCACAAGGCAATCGCGCATTGCCCTATAACAACTCTTATTGATTCATACCGCCACCTAACGGACTGCCCGACATTCTGGAGCGAGTAGCGGGGATCGAACCCGTGTCTAAACCTTGGCAAGGTCTTATTCTACCGCTGAACTATACTCGCTGGTGGTAAGAGAGGGAATCGAACCCTCAACCTCCGCATTATGAGTGCAGTGCTCTAACCTATTGAGCTATCTTACCATTACCATTACCATTACTCTTGCTTCTTAAGTCTAACCGAGAAAACATCATTTTTAACCGGACTAATATTACTTGGTGTTTTGTTCTGCTCGTGATTTTTCTTCACATAGCTACGACTTCCTTTAATATGCCTGTAGACTAAGAAACAAAGTAAAAAAGCCACCTGCACCCTGAGTATTAAAAACAAACCATTCATGACCGAATCGTTTAATACTTCTATTGTATCTGTTATCTGAGCCATATTATTCACCTTTATTATTCATATTGAGATGTCTATTTCTCATACAAAAATAAAGATATCAAATTTTTCTGGTGCTCCCGGAAGGAATCGAACCTTCATCATACGGTTCGTAGCCGCATATTCTATCCGTTAAACTACGGAAGCAAGATTGCTGTCGAAGGCTTTTCACCTACACCTGATCCCTATGAGGAGACCTATTCTATTCTTTAAATTACACAGCATGGCGCACCTAGAGGGACTTGAACCCCCAACCCTTTGGTTCGTAGCCAAATACTCTATCCAGTTGAGCTATAGGCGCATACATTGTGGAGCGAGTAACGGGAATCGAACCCGTGTCTAAACCTTGGCAAGGTCTCATTCTACCGCTGAACTATACTCGCATAGAATATGGTGGTTTGTATAGGACTCGAACCTATGACCACCTCCTTGTAAGGGAGGCACTCTACCAACTGAGTTAACAAACCATTGGTGCGGGATGAGAGATTCGAACTCTCGTCTTCAGGGTGGAAGCCTGACATATTAGCCCCTATACGAATCACGCACGTTTTAATCCGGGTTTTTATAAATCTTATTCAAGTATTTTTCTTGATTCTTCATAAAAAACTTGATACTTTTTTGCTCTGTTTTTTCTATTTTACCTAAGATTGTATTTAGATAAACTTCTCTATCAGGTTGAGGACCAATTTTTTCCAACCATTCTTCAAGATACTTTCTTTCTCCAGCAGAAATATCTTTCGATAACGACTCTTTTATATACTTTATACTTTCAGCATGTTGACCTTTCAGATTTTCGTAAATTTTATCAAATAAACATATCGTCCCTAATCTTGATAAAAATAAATAACCATGCTCCTGACCAAAACGAATTCTTCCATCTTTTATCCTCATGAAAAACTCATCAGGGAACTCCTGATATTCCGTAGGACTATGAAGTAAAGCCAACTCTGGAACTTGTATGGGTTCTAAATGGGCCACTCTCAGGTTATTCAAGTATGTATCTTTTTCTATTCTCATGATTTTTCCTTATTGTTATAATGTTATTTAAACTATAAACTACCATAAAGAAAAATCAATATTGGTGATCTGTGCTGGATTCGAACCAGCGACCCCTTCCTTGTAAGGGAAATGCTCTACCAACTGAGCTAACAGACCATCTTGGAGCAGATAACGAGACTCGAACTCGTTCCTAAACCTTGGCAAGGTTTGATTCTACCGATTAAACTATATCTGCATGGCGTAAGAAGCAGGCCTTTCATCTGCATCTCCCTGTTGTCAGGGTGATTTGATACTTAAACTATTCTTACTGGAGCGAGAGACGGGATTCGAACCCGCGACGAACAGCTTGGAAGGCTGACACTCTACCACTGAGCTACACTCGCATTAACTTTGGAGCCAGAAGAAGGACTCGAACCTTCGTCGAACATCGGGGATCAATCCGATTAGCGCTATTCCCGCTTTGAGGGCGGCGGCCTTTCCTGTTAGGCCTATTCTGACATTTGGAGCACCGAGTGAGATTCGAACTCACAGGCTTCGCGTTCGTAGCGCGATGTTACCATTCCACTTTAACTTCCGGCGCATTATAACAATACTGGAGCGAGAAACGGGGTTCGAACCCGCGACATCTGACTTGGAAGGACAGCGCTCTACCATCTGAGCTATTCTCGCATTTTTTCTTGGTAGTCCATGTCGGTTTCGAACCAACTACCCCTTCCGTGTAAAGGAAGCGCTCTCCCGATTGAGCTAATGGACTATCTTTCTATATGGTACACCTAGAGGGATTTGAACCCCCAACCCCTTAGTTCGTAGCCAAGTGCTCTATCCAGTTGAGCCATAGGTGCGGGTGGAAATCATAGGAATCGAACCTATAACGACCTACTTGGCGTAGGCGCTCTTCCAATTGAGCTAGATCTCCGTTTGTTCCTACCCGCTCTGTAGGAAGTGAATCTTGCCCCTTACGGGCTGGCTACACATGCGCAGCGCGGATCGCGTTATATGATTTAACGAGCTAGGCGACTCATACCAGCTCTGGTGGTGAAGGAGGGAATCGAACCCTCAACCTCCGCATTATGAGTGCGGTGCTCTAACCTATTGAGCTACTTCACCAGTCTCGATGCTTAACATCTCGTCTTCATGTTTTATATATTACGTCATCCTTTTATTAAAATCAAGTCTTTTTTCAATCTTTTTTAAAATATTTTCTTTTAAATCAATAACTTATATAAATATAATAGCAATCATTCCAAAACAGAGTATGTTTTAGAACTTTTCCTTTAGCCCAATAAAAAAGGCTCCTTTTCAGGAGCCTTTCGGTTTTGTTGAATGTTAAGTTAGACTTTTACATTCGGCTCCCATGAATTTTAGATACGCCCATACCCACCACGCGGCGTCCCATCCCCATAACAACAAAAGCACTGACTGCGTGAGCAGTAGCGCTTGCGTTTGTAGCCTTAGTTGTTAAGTTGAAATTCATGTAAACCTCTTATCCTATAAATGTTATTTAAACCATTATTACACAGTAAAAAATGATAATCAAGTTCATATTGCTATTTTTTGATCTTATTATTTTTCTATGGTAGTTTAGTAAAAAAACAACTAGGGAGAAATTATGAACAAAAACATACTGACCTTTTTTAATGATATGTATAACCGAGAAATAGCAAAGCGTGAATCCATATTTATTCCAACGCGGGATAATCTCATCCTTATAGAGTTTAACTTGCATGAAGAAAGTAAACTCACAGTAGGATATGAGCCTGTCGATGGCTACTCGACAAATCAGATAAATGCTATAGCAGAAGACATCATTACATCTCTTTTAGGATTGAATCTGAAGGAATGTAATGCAGCAGAAGGTGAAAAAACACTTGGAAGAACGAATGGCGACTTTATTTTCAAAGAAAAGCCTGTCCATTATATTGTTTTAGCTACAAAGAAGGCATCTCATGGTATAGATATTAATATTTCCTTTTCCGCATAAATAAAATAAGCGCTTTTGCGCTTATTTGTTAATCAATTAATCTTCAACAATATTACCATACCATCTGTGTTCAGGAGGCTCAGCTTCTTTTAATGCACCGATACGCATTACAACATCACTTCGAGCAGAGATTTCTTTTTTCAAATGCTCCCAGCCTTCCATTTGTGAGGTTATCATATTCACTATGTCATTTTGAGCACTTTCAGAAAATACGATATTCATAGTTTCATTAGAATCTTCTATGATAAGTTCATCATCATATTTATTCAAAGTCCTTTCTATTTCTCTTCTTTCAGCCTCAAGCCTTTCGGGAGACTCACAACCAAAGCCATCATTAAAAATAGCGTCTAACACATCAATAAACGTTATTGGGTTAAAATGTGATTTCATTTCCAATAGTCTTAACTTCTTATCTTTTAAAAGGCTGTGAGCTTTTTCATTAAATAATGTTTGTTCAGACGTAGAATTTTTAACAGACGAAAGTTCTAAGCAATCCTTTATAAATACTGGTGCATGTTTAACTTTATCTATATCATAAAACCCACCACTACCTTTTCTACCATAAGTGTAGTGAGAAGCATATCGGGTATCAATAAAAGTAAAGTTATCCTCCAGTTCATCGCTTTCTTCACTTTCACCAAATCGGAAAATATCTGCCATCTCTTCTTCTGAAGACTCAAACTGTTTTTCTAACGGTTTAAAATCTAGTGAGATATAGATATTTCGACCTACTCCTATCCATGATTTCTTATTATCAGACATGACTTCACTTGGTTTTCTAATCTCTTTAATATAAGCTCTCATATCAACGTTAAGATAGGAAGCCAGCAAATCAGCCCACGGCTCTATTGCAAGTATCATATCTGTTAGCGTAGTGCCTTTCTCAATCAATGCCTGAGACTTGAAATAAGACAGCAAAAAGAAAGGATTGCTCTTTTCTTTTGTTATCTGGTTTTTCTCAAGAGCAACAAGTGGAAGCATAACGCTATCAAACTCTTCTTTCACTCTTAATACAGCATCTGAACAAAAAACAATTTGTTGCGTCATAAGTTTTCCTTATATGATTTTGTTATACAATCTTTTTTCAGGAACTATAGCTAACATCAGATTTTCGGATGTTATTTCTCTAGCATCTTGAGGAGCTACTCTCTCTTTTATGGCAGATAGAGATTTAAGCTCCCTTTCATGCCAATCCTCTACAACAGGTTCTGGCGGTTCTGAACCATTTTTTCTAGCTTCATCTGTTTCTATGCAATTAACAATTAGCGATGTTTGATATTCTGCGTCTTTGGGAGAATATGCACCAAAACCATAAATAAAAATAGCTTTTAGAACTTCTGCCAAAGTCAAACTGCCCAACTTATCTTCTCCAATGGATATAACATCTCCGTATTCTGTTTTTTTAATAGAATGAGCAGCAGAATTAATCAAAAACATTTCATTTTTAAGATCTTTTTTATAAAACTGATGAACTTTTACTTCATTATCGATAAATACAAGCAAGTCTCTGTATTCAGGCATATAAGAAAGAGTATAATGTTCTTCCTCCCCTTTTATATAGCGAGCGGCAAATAAAGCATCTTCCATATCAAAACTATCTTCCGGCTCAGTAGTGTATTGTTTTTTATGCTTCCATAATTCCCTTACACCTAAAGATTCTCTTTTACTCTTGCTTTCCTCATCTTCTTTATAGCCTATAGAAAAACGAATAGCACGCGCAATGCCTATCCATGATTCTTTTTCTACTACTGGTTTTGATGTCGCATCGACTTCTTTTTTGAACTCTTGAATATAAGCATTAACATCTCTTCCAAGATAGCTGCCTAATAAATCTGCCCACGGTTCTATAGCAAACATTATGTGAGAAAGCGTAGTTCCTTCTTCGATTTTTACAGAAGCATCAAGATACCTTAAAAAATAAAAATCATCTCTTTTGCCCGTTTTTTCAACAAAGTCCTTTTGAAGAAGATCCAAAGGAAGCGCCTGCCTCATAAAGCCTGCTAGTCTTAACTTGCCATCATTACAAAAAATCACTTGTTCTAACATATTCTATCCTCCGCATAATAATGACTTAATCTTACCATATTCAATGGGGAGATACAAACAAATTAAAGCATAGACAAAGGGATTATTTGTCTTTATAATCTTAGTATAAACCTAAAAATACGGAGTATTTATGATTAATCAATTAGCACAATCTAACCCCAAAATAGAGAAAGACGAAATCGCCCAACTCTCACTTTCAACTGTTTCTGAGTTGCAGTTTTTGCGTTCTTTCAATAATGATATTGCTGAAATCTCATCTTCTGAAGAGCAGGCTAAGACTTCTAAAGCAACTCAGAAGTTGATAGATGACATCTTAGTCTTAAAGAAAACGAGTCTTGGTAATAACGGACATCTTTTGGCGGATATCGACTTTGAAGACAGACTTGAAACTCAAGCACTCAAACATATTACTGCCAATTATCAGGCGGATGATTTCAAAAGAGCATTAAAAGAAATGGAACGCCTTACTCAGGTCAGTAGAGTGAATAACACTAACCCCGTAAGAAACTTTGAAGCAAACTATCAGGAAGGATTAACAGCTTTACTTTCTATGGTAGCTAACGAGCAGTATCCTGAAATCGGGGCTAAGAGTCTTGAGTTGGGCAAAGCTAAAGCAGGGAATGTTATTGATAAAATCAGTGGAGATAATGTCGTCTTTTTAACTACAGGCAAACATGCATTCTTGTCAGCTTTTACAGATTCACTTTCTGATGAAGATTTCTATAGCTATAAAGCACTTAATGCAGAGCGTCGTGATAGTTCTACAAATAAAAATGACTTTGATTATTTTAGACATAATATCATTGAGCATAACTTGCTAAATGGCGAAAGAAGAAGAGAAGCAAATGATTATTTTAGCAATAATCCTAAACTTCGTGATTACATAAATCAGTTTGATCAGTCTGATTTTTCAAATGGTGCCTATGACGATTTAATGAAACACTTTGCTTTTAAAAGTGATAAAAGTCTTAAAGCAGTTGTTGATTATCTTGAAACATATAACTCTGATGTTCTTAAACGTGACATTAAAACATTATCTCCTGATGATAAAGAAAGTGTGATTATGTATAATGCTACCAAGCTTATGCTTCAGGGGCCTGACAGATTTGAAGAGAAAAACGGCGTATCTCCAGTTGAGCACTTCCTAACTAAACAGCTTCAAAAAGAAGAACAAGGTAAGGCAATCTATCCTTCTTATGACTCTTTTAAAGATGTAGTAGGAAGATTAACGACAAGTCCTGCTCATGATAATCTTGATCCTAAGATTAAAGAGGTTTTGGATCGAGTAAACATTCAAGAACAAAAACAGAAACGCTTTAAAATGTAATAAAAAATGTAATAAAGAAAGGCCCTCTGGGGCCTTTTTTTTATCATTAAACTCACCTGCCTCTATTTGCTCTGCCAGGACTCCCATTAAAGGATTTAACGGAGATACCGGATCCTGAAATAGCTCCTGCAGCAAATCCATCTATATTTGAAGCTTGTTGCACCACCATCCCACATTCCATATCGCTGTTCTCTACATCTAATCTAATTTTACTTGATAAAAAGTGATTCAGAAACAGCTCAAGCTTGATAATTTGTTCATTGAAGTCTTTAACCATAAAGTTATCTATAGGTAAATTTATTTTTATAACTTGTTTTTGATAAGCTTTATCGTAAACATAAGAATATTTACATTCCCCCATTATATAGTTTTCAAACCATTTGTTTTCTGTTGCAAATACATACAGCAAAACATCCATATAAGGAAACAAAGCCACTCCCTTTTGAGCTATTTTTATACTGAATCTTTTTTCATCAGACATAGAATCATTACAATCAAACCTACATTTACTTTCGTACTTACCCGTGCTTATCTCATGAATATCCAAATTACTATTATAACTATCGCTTATTTTTCTAGCTGCTTCCAATATATTTTCAACCTTTATCCTATACGGAAACATGTCTTTACCTGTTAAAATAATATTAGAACTATACTCTGCATTGTAAAAATTTTGAAAAAAATCAACAAAGCTTAAAACTCTATCTTTAAACATAAGATTGACGCCACTGGCTTTAACACTCATTTCGTTGGTACTTATTATTTCTGTTTCCGATGCTGCAGGCTTACTTAATGTATCGTTAAGCGTATTCCAGTTTTTATATCCCAAGAAAAGAGAAAGCGCGTTGTACAAAGTAACATGTGAAATATCCACATTCTTATCTTTAAGAAATCCTGAAACATTTGAAGCTGCTTTTTTGAAGGTTTTTAGATCGAATTCTTTTTGCATTTTATTATCCTGTTGTTTTAAGGGATTGTATTGATTGTTCTCGTTATCTATAATCCATTAAGTTTTCAGTTAATAAAATAGATGAATAGATTTTTTCGACCTTAGTTTACCTTTTTCAGAGAACGGTAGGCGATACTTCCTTAAGGTTGCCTTGAGGAAAGATTATATCTATTTTTATTTTTAGTCAAATAAAAAAGAGGCCGGAGCCTCTTATGTTTAAAATTAACTTGATACTTTATTTAACGTGCTACAACGTTGCTTTTCTGATTGACTTCAACACCTTGTTCAGCCTGACTTTCTCTGAAATCAGAAACCATTTTTTCAAGCTGATTTTTTTCTTTCCTTTCTTTTAAAGAAGATTCTCTCCAGCAATATCCGTATAATACTGCTGAAACAATACTGCAAAACCCGATAGAACCTCCAAATATAGCGTTTATATAATTTTGACTATCGAAAGTGCAAATCAGTAATAATATAATAGGTAGAGACATAAACAGTGTTAATGCAATAAATGCCAAAAACCTGGTTGCTATAATTTCTATAAATTCTTCATCTTCGAGCTTGTTTTTTAATATTTCAATATCGGTCATAGATGTATCTAAATCTTCATGAAGCTTTTCTTTTTCTTTGTAGATTTTGACCGCAACATTTTCATCATTATTAAATAAAAACACCTCCTCACCTACAGACACGGCGTTATCATCTTCTATTTTTACTGAGTGTAAGGAGCCACCTTTACTCCTTACAGAAATAACGTCTTCAAAGAAAACAACATCCTTCATTCTATCTTTACCAGATAATTCAAGCGTTAACCTTTTAGTGATGCCTCTTCTCTCTATACTTTCCACCACGCCTTCAACGTATTTTTTCATAATATTCTCTTTTTAGATTTATTGATTAATCATATAATAGCCTACCAATATTTTTAAACTCAAATTTAAAACAAAAAGGAAGCCTAAGCCTCCTTTGTTTATTATTTAGCAGTTAGTGGTAGTAAGGCTACCACTATAGCAATTATTTTAAACCTTTTTCTTGCTAATCTTTCCAGTAAAGGCCTTAACAATAATGAAGAATAACGGCACAAAGAAAATTGCCAGCACTGTTGCGGATAATGTTCCGCCTATAATCCCTGTACCGATTTCTACGCGGCTATTAGCACCCGCGCCTGTCGATATAGCCAATGGGAACACGCCCGCTATGAAAGCGAATGAGGTCATCAGAATTGGCCTTAATCTATGCCTTGCTGCCAGAATAATAGCATCAAAGACAGACTTGCCTTCCTTAATCATTAGCTCAGCAAACTCCACGATTAATATCGCATTTTTACAAGAAAGTCCTATAGTTGTCAGTAATGCCACCTGAAAATAAACATCATTCTCTATTCCTCTGAATGAAGCCGCTATCACCGCCCCTAACACTCCCAAAGGAATAACCAAAACAACCGATATAGGAACGCTCCAGCTCTCGTAGAGGGCTGCAAGGCACAGGAATACAACTAATATAGAAAGACTATACAGCATAGTTCCTTGACTTCCTGCTTGCTGTTCCTGATAAGATAAATCACTCCATGACCATGTAGCTCCCGGCGGCAATTCTTTAACGATCCTCATCATCTCCGCCATTGCCTGACCAGAACTATAACCATCTCCCGCATTACCCTGAATTTCATAAGCAGAAACACCATTAAAACGGTTAAGATTATCCGGCCCATATGACCAGTAGGTTTTAGCAACAGACCCCAAAGGAGCCATTTTATCGCTACCATTCTTGATATACCACTTTTCAAGATCACTTGGCTGCATTCTTGATTCAGCATTACCCTGAATATAAACCTTTTTAACACGCCCGTTATCAATAAAGTCGCCTATATATGAGCCACCCCACGCATAACTTAATGTGGTAGTAATATCATTCAAAGCAAGTCCTTGAGCTGTTGCCTTACCATTATCAATGTCAATCTGAAGCTGAGCAGAGCTTGGCAACTCGTTTGCTCTTACTGCAGATAAAACCGGACTACTGTTTGCCTTTTTCAACAACTCATTTTTAAGCTCAACCAGCTTCTCACGAGAGGTTCCACTTGCCGCCTGAAGCTGGAAGGTAAAGCCATTTGACTGACCTAACCCCATAATGGCTGGTGGCGTCATAGCAAACACCTGAGCGTCTTTTATCGTCTGGTTAAGCGTCATCATAGCACGCATAGCAATACTATCTGCAGCACTTGATTCGTCTTTACGTTCTGACCAATCACTTAACGCAACAAAAGCCATTCCCGCATTACTTCCTGTTCCCATAAAGTTGAATCCTGATATCGTAAAGACATATTTGGCATTCTTATGTTCATTATTAGCAAAATAATCCTGAACCTGTTTACTGACTTCTTTGGTTCTATTTAAACTTGCTCCAGAAGGTAAGGTATACATAATCATTACATCACCTTGATCCTCAGTTGGGATAAAACCTGTAGGCAATCTATTCATAGCAAAATACAAGGCTAAACCTATCAATAAGTAAATAACCATAAATAAACCTTTTCTTTTACTGATAGAAACGACCTTGTTGGTATATTTATCTTCTGTTTTACTATAATTTTTATTAAACCATTTGAAGAAGCCCTTATCATGTTTCTTAGAGTGCTTAAGAAATGAACCACAAAGTGCAGGAGTCAATGTTAGAGCGACCACTACAGATAACATCATGGCAGAGATAAGCGTAATAGAGAACTGCCTATAGATAACGCCTGTAGAACCAGCAAAGAATGACATTGGTAAAAACACAGCGGATAACACTACGGCGATAGCTATTAATGCTCCCGAAATCTCTCCCATCGACTTAGCTGTAGCTTCTTTAGCTGAGAGCTTCTCTTCAGTCATTATTCGCTCTACGTTCTCTACAACTACTATAGCATCGTCTACCAGAAGTCCTATAGCCAACACCATAGCAAAAAGCGTTAAGGTATTAATAGAATAGCCAAATACAGACAGCACGCCAAAGGTGCCTAACAATACTACCGGAACAGCTATTGCAGGTATTATTGTTGCTCTTATATTTTGTAAGAATAAATACATGACAACAACAACCAAAATAACCGCTTCGATCAATGTCTGAACAACCTCCTCAACAGACAATTTTATGAAGTTTGTGCTGTCTTTAGGATAGCCAACTTTATATCCTTGTGGAAAGTTCGGCTTCATTTCCTCTATAACCTTTTTAACTGCATCAGAGGTATCTAAAGCATTTGCGCCGGGCGCAAGCATAACAGCCATACCTGAAGCTGGGAATCCATTTAGTTTCACATCTGTGCTGTAATCAGAGCTACCCACTTCAACATTAGCCACATCTTTCAGATACACTTTTGCGCCATCAGCCTGAGCCTTCAGGATTACGTTCTGGAACTGATCTACGCTTGAGAAACGTGATTGAGCATGGACAGTAGCCGTTATCATTTGCGTAGCTGTAGACGGCCCTGAGCCTATCTGACCTACGGAAACTTGAACGTTTTGCTGTTGGATTGCCCCCACCACATCGCTTGGATTTAATCCGTACTTTTGAAGCTTCTGAGGATCAAGCCAGATACGCATAGCATGTTCACCACCAAATACCATTACGCTACCTACACCTGTTGTTCTTGAGATAGGATCTTGCAAGTTGCTGGATAGCCAATCTGAGATGTTTGTGCTGTTAGTTTTACCAGTTTCATCATACAAAGATAAAATCATTAAAAAGTCAGATTGTGATTTGGTGACCGTAACACCCTGCGTTTGAACTTCTGACGGCAATCTGGATAATGCCTGTTGAACTTTATTTTGAACCTGAACCTGAGCAGTATCCGCATCTGTGCCTTGAGCAAAGGTAACATTTATGCTTACAGAGCCTGACGAATCACTACTAGAGTTAAAATAAAGCAGTCCATCTATACCTGTAAGCTGCTGTTCTATTATTTGCGTAACGCTATTTTCCAGTGTTTCTGCGTTAGCGCCTGGATAGTTAGCAGATATCTTTACTGATGGTGGAGCTATGTTTGGATATTGTGAGATAGGCAAGCTATTAATACCGATAACACCCGCAAGCATTATCAATATAGCTATTACCCATGCGAAGACTGGCCTGTAAACGAAAAACTTAGACATTATTTATCTCCTTTGTTATCAGGCACAGCAATGTCTTGCCCATCTTTTAACTTAGATACACCTTCAAGAACAACTTTATCATTATCCTTAAGCCCCTCCGTCACAATCCAGTTGTCTCCTGAGTTCTCTTTAACCACTACAGAAACTAACTTGGCTTTGTTATTCTCGTCAATAATATAAGCTTGTGCTTTTCCATCACCTGAGCGGATAAGTGCTTGCTGAGGCACTAAAATGGCAGGAGTTTCATATTGAGCAAGCTTAACTCTAACAAACGCGCCCGGTAAAAGGAGTTGGTGTGGATTATCAAAAACTGCTCTCATGGTTATTGAGCCTGTGCTTTCATCAACAGACACCTCACCTGACATTAGCTTTCCTTTTACAGAATATTCTGAGCCATCCTCAAGGGTTAAAGCAACAGGTGTTTCGCTGATATCTTTATTATGCTCAAGTAAATACTTTTTAAGCTTGAGAAGTTCTACACTGGTCTGAGTAAAATCTACATAGACTTTATCAGTAGCACGTATAGTAGATAGAGCATCACTTTGATCAGCGGTAACTAAAGAACCCGGTGTTACTGCAGACAACCCTATCTGACCAGATATAGGCGCTCTTATTTTTGTTCTATCGAGGTTTATTTTAGCAGTTTCAAGTTGTGCTTTAGACGCTTCCACGTTGAAACTAGCCTGTTGAGCAGCAGAACGTGCATCGTCATAGTCTTGCTTCGCAATAGATGAGTTTTGTATAAGCACCCCATAACGCTTAGACTTTAGGGCTGCTAATGATGATGTTGATTTTAGCTGCCCAAGGCTTGCCTGAGCTTGGTTATAAGCTGCTTGATAGGTAGATGCGTCTATTTCATAAAGCACATCCCCTTCTTTAACTGTATCGCCTTCTTTGAATAACCTTTTCTTTATTATGCCACTTATTTGAGGTCTTACATCCGCCGTCATCAAAGCAACAATCCTACCGGAATATTGCTGAACCATAGGTACGTTTTGAGCATGAACAGTGGTGAAGCTTACATTGGCTGGTGGCATTTGTCCTTGTTGATTTGATTGTTCTTTCTGATCACACGCTGTCATTAAGCATGATAAGACAATCAATGATAATATTTTACGTTTCATATTTTCCTTTTCTATTTTGACTAAACAATCCTATATTTTTGTTTAATTTGCTTTTTTAGTCAATTTTAAAACGGTAAATAAAACGTAAAAGAGAGCCTAAGCCCTCTTTTTGCTAAAATATTGTAAAAACATCAAATAATTATTATTTTAAAACAGCGACTTTCTCAGGTAAAACAATATTAGAGCTTATATTTTTATCTTGTGAATCAATTTTCATTCTCTCTCTGAAATCAGCAACAAGTTTATTTCTCTGCTTAAGCTCTTTTTTAGATGCTTTATTGCATAAATACACCAAACTGAAAAAGTTTAAGATTGCAGTGCAGCTTAAACTTTCAATAAATCCAAATTTTCTTACTGTTTCTACTATTGCGTTGGGAATATTTAGGGAGTCTAACAAAATTGCGCTTAAAGAGACTAAGGATAGTTCTATCACTGATAATGCTAAACAAACAAATCCTATAATAAATGCAATACCAATAGTGCCCATAAAACTTATCTTATCTGAATTATCACGCCCTTTCTGATTTCCTTGTAATAGACCTTTATCAAGATTTTTTTTTAACCCTTCTTCATCCTTATATATTTCCTTTATATTTCCATCTTTTAGAAAAAGATAATAGTAGTGTCCAATTTCTAACTCATTTTTGAATTTGTCTTTTGTAATAGTAAACGTAAACAAATCTCCCAAAGCACTTCTAAAATAGACTATTTTTTCCATAAAAATGGCGTCTCTCTTTTCTTCTGAACCAACTTCCGTTGCTTGCTTCAAAACACCTTCTTCTTCTATAAACTCTATTACACCTTCAATATAAGATAGCATAGTATATTCCTCTTCAACTTAAATAAAATCTAAAAAATATTTGAAATTTCTGAACGCTTGCTTTTCAAGATCTTGTTAAGGCAATATTTTCTCGCACCATAGATCTCTTTAACACCTGAATCATCATAAAACACATGCTTTATATCGCCTTTCTTCATATCCATAGCAAGACTTGGACTACACTTGAGCTTTAATGAATCACTGCTTACCGGATTGATAGTAATGTATGTTCTCATCACAATGACATCCTCAAACACGTCAGAGCCTTCCAAACGCGCCTTTCTCCATACACCTTCTTGTGATATTTCTTCTATAACTCCTGCGATATAAAACATAATACCTCTTATTTCCCATGCCAAACAAAAACAGGTTTAACACATAATGACGCACTCCATTGACCATTAACATTACCCCAATCCTCTACAAAAACACGCCATCCTACAGAGTTATGCCCATCATGATCTGTGTCTCTATCCCAATGACAGTTAGCGATAGACTCTTCATTATCGTCATCCTCATTGATTTCAGCCAGCGATTCAAGTTCAGCTTTCGCATTAGGTGATTTTTCAAGCCATGCCCAAGCATATTCGGCTGCTTGATCTGGATTCATTGCTTGCATAAGCTCAATGGTGTCTTTTTCTTTAGGAACGCTCCAGAACAACACTAAACCTCTGCCTTTTACATATCTGAAAGCAACAGTCTTTGGATCTCCACCTCTGATTGATAAAACCAGTTTCACCGCAGAAATAAAATCCTCTTTACTCTCTCCATTCACGTTAAATATTACATTATCAAAGCTCATCTGCATTTCCTCATTTTAAATGAAATGATAATATCATTAATCGAACAGATAAATCAATAATAGTTCAGGCTCGCCTCTATACGTGATTGTTTTTAGGCTATATAATATAAGGTAAAACAATAAACAATTTAACCAAGGAGTAGTAAAATGGATTATACCAACTTAAGTCGTGATGAGCTTTTAAGCCTACTGGAAGAAAAAGATCTTAAAATCACTGAAGCAAAACTTCAGACACCTTCAACGGATGCAATGGTCAGTCTTAAAACCATATCTGAACAGACAATCGATACTGAAGACGACAGAGCTGAGCGATCTTTTGATGCTGTTATTGATAGCGCGAAATCGGTATACGAAGATCTACGTAGCAATTACCTCTCTGACTTTAAAGAAGCATTAAGAATTGCTTCAGCCAACAATATTGATCATGGGGACTGGAGTGTTGAGGATTGGTTTCGCCAAGGGAGTAATGCTTCAATAAGTCAGGATGACTTACTAGTGCATTTCTTAGCTGCGTCGGATAAAAGTCAAAAAGATTACCTTTTTAATGATTATTTCAAATTAAACGATAATGGCACGAATGAACCTTCCAGATACTATATAGGGATTAGCGTTAATCAGAACACGCTTCTTTATAGTGTTGATAAAATTCTTGAAAAATCCCCATCTTCTCTTGCTCAACGTGTAGGAACGTTAGTTTATATTTCTGATTTCGTGAAAGAAAATAACTATCCTAATGCTCAAAGTTATGATGACTCTATCAAGAAAACACTTGCAGCTCAACCCATGTTTTTAGACATTAGCGTATCTAACGGTAATCACTTTGGAATAACAAGCGAAGAGGTTAATCTTAACAAGATAATTGCTGATACTAACAGACAGGTAGATTACATTTGCAATCGCTCAAATCTTCAAGGCCTAAAAGAAGAAGCACTGAATGGCTTAGTTCAAGACGCAATAAAACCTTTAAATAAACTTCTTAGCTGTGGCCTATGGGATGATCAGATTAAGAACCTCAAAGACGATACCTTTATCGCATCAAAAAATGGGACTGATTTTAAAGCCAGTAGTATAAATGATGTCTATAATGGGCTTGATAACCAGAAAGCTAAAGATTTATTTAAAGAATTTTTAGAGGCAAAATCTTTGGATCTAAGTACAGACATTGTTTTTGCTCAAGCCTCACCAAGACGCCCGATAAGACCATAAGCTTTAAAATTACAGACAGCCATCCGATAGGGTGGCTTTTTTATTTGCTTTACCTGCTCTGCTTTGTCTATAATTTATCAAACTATTAAGAATGGATAAATAAATGTTATTAACTAAAGATGAAACTATCACAGAGCTTGAGGCAAATATTGACATTAAAAATCACGTTTCATGTGAGGTTGACCGCTATTCTTTTCACGCAGCTAAACTCATTTCTGTTGAGCCTTACTTTGTTGAAACTAAAGAAACTAACGATGTTGGCTTTACAAAATCCTTTATGAAAGGATTTTTTCGCTTGAAGTTTCAAGAAGGAAATGAGATTAAAATCTACGAAGCTGATGCCAATCCTGAAGAAATTAATAAACTTTATTACTACGTCATTAAAGATGGTGTCATGACGAATATATTTCCACATAAAGATGATATTAAATCATATATATTAAAGCATCTCGATAAGACTAAATCAGGAGAAAATAGCGGCGGGAATGAAGGTGAATACTGGCATCTCTTTATTCCGGTGTTTGTGGCTTTGTTCTTCGCCTCGTCTTTTGGTCTCGCTGGTGTGCCTTTCTTTTTTAAGATGGGATTAGCTATTGTTTGGGGAATATCATTTATTTCGATTTTGTTTTCGTCATCCTGTGGAGATAAAGAAGCAGTTTCAGATGAAACAGAAAAAAAGATAAAATCTTTTGTTCGACAAATAGACAATATTGAGGAATAACAACATGCATAACAAATTTGCTGAACAAACTATAAAAATAGAGGTTGACGTAGCTAATAAAATTAGCCCTTTTTATTATAACAGTGGCATTTCTTTTTACAAAAACAGGCTTATACACGTTGAAGACATCATTGAACAGCAAGTAGTTAATAAAGGCAACTCTGCTGATTTTCAGTCTTTCGAAACGAAAGCTTATCATATATTAACCTTTCAGGACGAGATGGGTAATACTCATGAATATCAAAGCACTATTAAGCCTAACAATGTGGGCAGTATAATGTATTACGTTACTGAGAATGGAAAAATAAAGGACATTTTTTCTGAAAGTGATAAAGCAAGATTTAAAAATCATATCCACATAAAAACAGAATACAAATATCCTAGCAAAACATACCAATTTATTGATTTCTATTTTAATAGCATTTTTAACATGACTTCTATGACATCTCTGTGGATATTTTTTATTTCTGCATTGGTTTATTTATCAGGACACTTTAATGATTTACCTGATAATGGACCTTATGTTGTTCCTCTTATTTTTGGAATGGCATCTTTGATCCCTCTCATGGCAACCTCTTTATTTGTAGGAGTAAAATTGGTGAGAAAAGCCAAAATTTTTACAAGAGAAAAACAGGACGAGGAAAAAGAAGCAATATTAAAAACTTTTATTTGATATACTGGAGCCAAAATGACAGCCACAATGCTTATTAATCAAACAAAGAATGCCTTTCAGGAACGCAATGAAAATACTATCCAGCCTTTCTATCAGGATAGCGGTGCTATGTTTTATAAAAACAAACTCATCAATGTTGAAGATATTGTTGAGCATTATGAAATGAATACCGATGATAATAATGAGTTTGAGGCTTATTCTTCTAAAATTTTTTACCTGCTTACCTTTGAAGATGAGCGGGGCAATACCGATAAATATATAAGCTCCGTCAAACCTAAAAACATTGGCGCTTTATATTACTATGTTATCAAAGACGATAAATTGGAAAATATATTTCCTGAGAAAGACAGAAAAAAACTTAAGCCGTATATTTCTACCAATAGCAAATATGAATACAACAATAAGAGAAAAATATACATCCTTACGTCTTTCATTGAAAAACATATTATAAAAATATCTATTGCTTTATGGATTTCGCTTACAGTATTTATGGTTGCATCAATCCTAAACGATCATTCTATTGGCGCTTATATTTTTAGCTCTATGTTTGCTTTTTTCCCTACTGCCCTAATAGGAGTATTAATGAATGACAGTGCTGACAGTGCAAATCGACGTTTTAAATCTAAAGAGAATATATTTATAGAACAAAAAGAAAACGAAGAAATAGAAAACATATTAAAAAATTTTATATAGCTTGGAGTCATTATGAAAAACTTAGTTGAAAGTAAAACAATGAACATTTTTGAGAACAAAGTATCTGTCGAGATTTCTCCTTTTTATACAAATGAAGAGATGTCATTTTATAAGAACAGGCTTATCGCTACTGAAGAGGTTTTTAGCGCCTTCGATAGTTCTCATAATGAAAATGAAAATACGCAAAAGCACTTTAGTAATTATGATAGTGCTATAAGTTATGTGCTCACTTTCGAAGATGAATATGGAAACACACATAGCCATATATCAAGACTGAAACCTAAAAACATAGGGGATATTTTTTACTATGTCACCGACTGTGGCGACTTAGTACATATTACTCATGAGTCGGACAAAGAATCACTTAAAGAGTTCATTGATTTATATTGTGAGAGCTATAACGAGTATAAAGGTCTTAGATTTAAAGCTGCCAATATTTTCACGCGACATTTTTCCTCTATCAGTTTATTTTGTTTATCTCTCTGTGTTATAAGTATAATTGGCATGATAGCTGGCATGATTACAGACGGCGGAATAATGATATTATTAAGCAGTTTATTATGTTTTACGTCTTTCTTAACTTTTCAAATAATGAAAATAAGCACAATAAGAAGCGATAAAGAAATAAAAAAACTTATTTCAGATAAAAAAGACGAAATATTAAAGTCTTTTTTATAATATTATGGAGACATCAATGAATACCATGCATGAAACTCAAAAAATTGAACTCTTTAAGAAAAAATCAAAAGAAAATGATTCTTTCTTTTATGAAAATGAGAATGGGCGGTTTTATAAACACAAGCTTATTCATACTGAAGAGATTATCACTCGTAAAAAAATAGATACTAAAGATAACAATGCGTTTTATGCACACAGCATAGAAACATCATATCTGCTTACTTTTAAAGATGAGCATGGTAACGAGTTTAAATATAATAGTAAAATCGGTCCTAAAAACATAGGCGCTACTTTTTACTATATTATAGATAATTATAATGATGATATAGTGGATATATTTCCAGATAATGATAAAAACAAGCTAAAAGAATATCTCTCAGCTAAAAAAGATTATAAATACAATAACAAAATCAATAGATTTTGTGATTTAGTTGAAGAAATGCCAGGGACAATTTTATTAATTGGCATACCTGTATTATCATTTATTTTTTTATGTTTAACCTCTTCTATGCTGATAAAGATGCCCAGTTCCTTACATGTATATTCTTCTCTTCTTTGCTGATGTTTATTTTAGTAGCCTGTCCATCTTTATATAAAACAATTTATGAAAAAGAAGCTGATAAATTTATAGCTGATAAGCAAAATGAAGAAAAAGAAGCTATTTTAAACACTTTTAAATAATATCAATATTGATCAATAAAAAAGCACCTTATGGTGCTTTTTATTTTATACTAGATTAACTTTAAGCTCGCGACTCCATCTCTGGCTGTATCGTTACATGGACTATCTTATATTTAGCAATTAGCATTTCCTGAATATCTTCTAACACCTTATGCCAATCTTCAAACTCTTTCACCATGATATGAGCAGACAAAGCCACATCGTTTGAACTCATTGTCCATATATGTAAGTCATGAACAGAAGCAACACCTTTCACTTCTTTCATATCATTACCCACGCAATGATAATCAATATGGTTTGGCACACCTTCCATTAATATCTTAACTGAATCCTTAATAATTCTTATTGCCGGGAATAAAATAATTATTGAAACAATAATGGATAACAATGGATCGGCTGTCATATATCCTGTATAGTAAATAATCACACCCGAAGCAATCGCCGCAATAGTGCCTAATAAATCACCGAGGATATGAACGAAAGCAGCTCTAGTATTTAACGATTCACTTCCGTGAAGGAGCTTCAATCCTATCAGATTAACAAATAATCCAATAGTAGAAACAATAATCACACCTAATCCATTAACATCTACCGGATGAAAGAAACGATTAATCGCCTCATAAATTATCCCTACCGAAATCACTATCATAAAGAGACCATTTATCAAAGCTCCGATAGTGTCAGCTCTGCCATGACCATAAGAGAACTTTTCATTAGCAGGCTTCTTACTCAAAATAGCCATCATAATAGCAAAGAAAATAGAAGCTGAGTCAGTTATCATATGAGCAAAGTCAGCAAATAATGCTAATGAGTTGCTCCATAATGCTGTTACAAACTCAACCCCAGCATAGACCAGCGTTAACCCTAATATAACCTTTAATGCGTTGTGACTGTGTGTATGCCCACATCCTGAATGAGTATGAACCTTATCGTGATTAATAATGTTTTTATCATCATGAGCGCAGGCATCTCCTTCCCTGTGTTTATGAAAGTCGTGCATAATATTACCTTACCTTGTGATTTATTACTGAAGAGATAAATAGTATAACACATCAAGCTAATATCACCACTTATTCTGCCTATTATTTTCTATAAGTATTTAATATTGCTAATGATTTTGATAAGCGTTCTCATCTTTTATTTTCTAATAAACTTTTTTGCTATATGTGGCTTTTATATGTATAATTTTTCATATTAATAAATAAACTTTGGCTGTCTATTTTTAGCTCTCTTTATATGATTTAAAAATAAGCAATATACAAAATAAAAACAGGATATAACTATAACATGACAATGATTTTAAGTAATAAGCAACTAAAACCTCTTTATATGTGGGCAGGCGGCAAAAGCAAGCTTCTTAAACAATACTCACCTTTAATCCCTGATCTTAATAACGTCTCTTCTTATGTTGAACCTTTCTTTGGTGGCGGTGCTTTATTCGCTGCTATAAAAAGTGGCACACCTGAACTTCCAGGCATGGTTAATGATATAAACAGTGAACTTATTGGCCTCCTTAATAAAACTAAATCAGATTATAATAACTTTGTTTCTCATCTTCATATTCTCGAAGAAGAATACCTTTCTATTAATGTATTAAATAAAGAACTTAGAAAAGAATATTTTTATAAAAAGAGAAAAGAATACTGGTCATTACCTGAAGGTGAAACTAAAACTGTAGCTCTCCTTTATTTCCTGATGAAAACCGCTTTTAATGGCATCTGGCAAGGCTGTAAGGAATCAAATGGACGCTTTGGCACACCAGCAGGCCTTATGACGCAAAAAGATAAAGTATTCGATTATGACCGCATTAAAACATGGAATGATGCTCTTCAAAACACAGCCATATTCAGTGGATCTTATGAGCAACTTGAGATACCTGAAAACTCCTGGATATACTGCGATCCTCCTTATCGTGATAGCTTCACTACTTATAGCCTTGATTTTGATGACTCACATCAACTTGATCTGATTAAATGGTGCCGTAAAATGCATAAAGAAAAAGGCTGCACAGTCTGGCTCGCCAATCGTGAGGCTAACGATAACTTCTTTGAAGATCATTGCCATGACGCAACCATCCATAAGTTCGACATTGTATACACTGCCGGACGACGTAAAAAAACAGAAACCGGCTATGAAGCGAAGAAAGCGAAAGACCTGCTCATGATTTGGGAATAAAAAATATTAAATATTCCAATAAAGACCGTTTTAAAGCGGTCTTTTTTATTTGCGGCATTTTTAAGAACAATCTTTATGTGCGTAATTTTGATTTTTCCTTAAAATATGCTATATTTCCAGAAACTAAAGGAGAATAATATCATGAAAAAGATGAAAACCATTGCTGCAGCATTAGCGTTAATGTCAACGTGTATCGTATCTAACGCTTATGCTGAAGGCAATATTGATGGCATGTTTGGCTATAAGATTGGTGCAGATTTTGACAGTAAAGGAGCACCTAAAGCACTACCTGATGATTCTTTAGGATATCTTTACCAGATAAATCCCTCCAAAAAAGACCAACTTGCTTATGTTGATAAATACTATGTTTTTACAACACCAACTTCCCACAAGATAAGCGGATTTATGGCAATCAAAGACTACAAAGATGTTATGGAATGTCAGGAATCGAGAGAGAAACTATTTAGCTCTATCAAAGACACCTATGGTCAGAACCAGTTGAATGAACCAGCAGGCATGATTAAAGATAAAGACAATGCCGACAGGGGTATCAAAATCGAGTGTTCTGATAACCGCCTTATTTTTATCACCCTTGATACAGCCTTAATCGATCAGGGTGTAAAAGAAAAAGCCAAGCTTTAAACCTCATTCATTATAAAAGGCTCTTCGGAGCCTTTTATTTTAACCAAGATTTATTTTACGCTTGTCATAAAATCGTTAAACTCACTCATGCTTTTAGACACCACTTCTTGCCGTAGCTTAATCTTATCAAAAGAGTACTGAACCTCTCTTTTATTCGCATTTGGCGCTTTCGACTGCGCTTCAAATGCGATAACACTTCGACTAAGACTTTCAGTTTCAGCTACCAATGATTTCATATGATAGTTAAAATAATAATTCTTCAAAAAGTAATAAGCTAATAGCACATACAAATTGCTTACCATAAACATATCCACAGACTTACTGGATTTTATATCCCCATAACGATCATTGGCTTTTATTTTATCAGTCTCACTTATAGCATCAGTCAGGAAAGAGTTAAAAGCTTCATTGTCGAAAGTGATATTTTGGTTTTTTTGAATAAGGCTATTTGTAATATAACTAAGACTATGCCCATTAGATCCTCTTAAACCTGACATGTCTTCACTGCTATAGCCTTTAAAGTAGCAAATACATTTAAGCAGTTTCTCACTAGCATGTAAGAAGTTCCAGTAAGATGAGGCAATGTTATTTTCAGTATACTGCCTTATGCCTGTTTTGTATTCCTCAATACTATTAAAGAAAAGCTTAACCGATTTTTTATAACGTGAGCGCTCACTCATAATATAAATATTGTCATTATTATCAAGAAACGCTTTTACTACAGGATAAATGTTTAACAACTCATGATTAGCCGTTTGACCTTGTTTATACAGTTGAAGATTTCCATTAACATTGTTGAAAGTCAAAAACTGATGAGAGCTTACACCATTATAGAGGAAATCATTACTACTAAGCCCATAGGTTTTTACATACCAATCTTTTACCGGGATAAAAAAAAGACGTTCTGCTTTGTCATGCTTAGTTGCAAAAATATCAAATAGTCCTTGTTTAGGCAATGCTGGAAGTCTTGCACTTTTAATAATAGAGCTATTATAAAGAAAATGAAGATAACAAAGACGTGATTCAACAAGCAAGCCTTTTTGATTGAGTAAGTCGTCTGCCTTTCGCATAAATACAGGATTTTTTTCTTTCAGATAATAGCGCAAATATTCAATTAACTTCAAATCATCTTTGTTTACTATCATACAAACCTCTCATATTATTAGCTTATAATCATACCTCTTTAAGATTTTGTAAGCAACAATATTATTTAAAAATTGAAAAGCGCAACCTTGACTGCTCCATCACCTGAACCATGAAAACAGAACCATCCTTTTCGAAAGAAGTGGTTTTACGATACTTTATGGATAAAAGTTAATACTCAGAGAGTAACTCATTATTTTTGTTTATGCTTGATGTATATAGTGGTTACTGTTATACTCAGATCTAAATTCACTTAAAGCAGGCTTATCATGAAAAATACAGGCGCTCTATATGGAAACTGCAAGCCTTTCTTGGGCTTTACCGCACCAGTGTTTAGCAATATCCTTGTTGCTTTCTGCTTAAGTGTATTCTTTAAGATGAATAAGCCAGAGTTTATAGCTTTAAGCTCTCTATTGTTGATTGCATATCTGTTTATATTCTTTTCGGCCTTCAATACTAAGTCGATCAAAGATTTTATGTATTTTGATAACTTTGAGATGACCAAACGTAAGAAAAATGGCATGGTTCTTGGCTTAAGCTTTATAGCTGAGCTTATAACATTAGCCTTTATATATTATAGGTAGGAATATGGTGCGTCGTATAGGACTTGAACCTATAACCTTCGGATTAAAAGTCCGTTGCTCTACCAATTGAGCTAACGACGCATTAATGGTGGAAGTGGAGAGACTCGAACTCTCAACCTTCGGCTTAAAAGGCCGCTACTCTAACCATTGAGTTACACTTCCATTTGGTGCATCTTGTAGGATTCGAACCTACGACCCTCGGATTAAAAGTCCACCGCTCTACCAACTAAGCTAAAGATGCATAAATAATACTTTCAAAAAATTTTCCCACCATCTGCCTACAAAGGCTGTATATATGTGGTGCGCCGTGTAGGACTCGAA